>Ga0207511_100089_pt1 | contig 22681 bp, 22 predicted proteins | sample NitcycUWRSCHO22C_FD_188265 | JGI IMG/M metagenome (GOLD analysis project Ga0207511, IMG submission 188265) | Soil microbial communities from Arlington Agricultural Research Station in Wisconsin, USA - Nitrogen cycling UWRJ-SCHO22-C (SPAdes) | ecosystem: Environmental > Terrestrial > Soil >... | reverse complement strand
TGGGATGCCCGCGCTCCATAAACATTGACGCGCTACGCGGCTCTGTGCGAGGCGCTTTGTTTCTCACGATCGGCATCGCCATGTTGCTGATCTTAGGTTCCCCGGCTCTCGCGCAAAATCCCGCCCCCAATACCGAGACGCCGAAGAAAGCCAATTCGCGCCCGGCGCAGAATGCTCCGGCCAAACCCGATCCATTTGATGGAGCCTCGGTTGAAAAGATGGCCGGACAATGTGTGAAGCTCGACACAGAGCAGGGCGCGATTGTCATCGAGATGTTGCCGGCAAAGGCCCCCGAAAGTGTGCGCAGCTTTTTGAATCTGGCGGCGACGGGAGCACTCGACACGACCATATTTTCGCGGGTGGTTCCCGGATTTGTAATTCAAGGCGGCAATCTTTCAACCAGTGAGAAGTGGAATCAGCAACTCGCCGATCGGATGGGGAAACGTCTGCCGGATGAGCCGAGCGATCTGAAGCACGAACGCGGCGTGGTTTCGATGGCGCGCTCGGACGCGCCGAACAGCGCGACGACTCACTTCTTCATTCTGGTCGGCGCCGGCCCGCATCTCGACGGCAAGTTTTCGGCGTTCGGCCGCGTGCGCAGCGGCATTGAGGTGGCTGACGCGATCAACCGCGCGCCCTCCGAAAACGAAACGCCTAACGTGCCGATACGGATCACTCACGCGACGGTATCGCCATGCGCCAAATGAAAAGATCTCTGCCGGCGATTTTGATTGCGTGCGTATTGCTCGGCGCGGCCTCGGCTTGTGCAGACAAGGAGCCGTTCGAACCAACTCCTGACGCTGCGAAGAAATTTCTCAAACTGCGTGGGTATGAATTTGATGAACCGTCGTTCTTTCGCGCGGCAGCCGCCGGCGATGCGATGGCCGTGAATGGGTTTATCGTGGCCGGCATCAACGTGAACGCGCATGATGAGAACGGCGACACGGCTTTGACATCTGCCGCGGCTCGGGGTGATTTGCCGATGGTGAATGTGCTGTTGAAAGCGGGCGCAGACGTGAACGCGAAAGGAAGGAATGGATGGCCCGCGTTCCCACTGGCACTATCTTACGAGCGAAACGAAGTGTCCGACCGTTTGTCGCAACAGCCGAATGTGGATCTCAAGGCGGAGAGTCCTGACGGGATGACTGCGCTGATGCTGGCCGTCTGGCATCAACGGCCTGAACTGGTGCGCGTGCTGATTCAAAAGGGATCGGATGTGAATCATCAGGACCATGATGGCGATGCGTCCGTGCACGGCGCGGCCTGGTTGGAGAACATTCAGATACTCGGCCTGCTGCTTGACGCAGGTGCAAATCCGAACGTGAAGAATAAACTTGGCGGCACCGCGTTGATGTGGGCTGCGTCGTTCGGCAAAGACAAGGCCGTGCAGATGTTGCTCGATAAGGGCGCTGACCTGCGTCTGAAGGATAATGATGGAGTTACCGCCGCCGGCTGGGCAGCGAAGAATGGGCGCGGGAATACCGTGATGATCTTGCGGCAAGCGGAGAAAAGATAGTTTTCGGTTGTCGGTTTTCAGGTTTCAGTCTCGGACGCAGATTTGTTCCAGCGTCCAGCGACCAGAAGAAAAACTGAAACGTGAAAACTAAAAACCGAAAACTGAAAACTGAAAACTGAAAACTAAGTTGCTTCTGGTCATCGACAACTACGATTCATTTACTTACAACCTGGTCCAGTATCTGGGAGAACTGGGCGAGCGGATCGAGGTGCGTCGTAATGACGAAGTCACCATCGATGAGATTGCCGAAATGAAGCCCGATCGAATTGTCATCTCGCCCGGGCCGGGGACGCCTGACGACGCCGGCGTATCGATGGATGTCATCAGGACCTTTGGCGGCCCGACCCCGATTCTCGGCGTCTGTCTCGGTCATCAATCGATCGGGCAGGTCTTTGGCGGACGCGTGGTGCGCGCGCCGAAACTCTTCCACGGCAAGTCTTCGCCGGTCGAGCACGACGGGCGAACTGTGTTTGCGGGACTCGGGCAGGAATTCACCGCGGGCCGATATCATTCGCTGATCGTAGAGAAAACCGACTTGCCCGATTGTCTGGAAATCTCAGCGCAGACGCGAGACGGAATCATCATGGGACTCCGCCATCGCACGATGAAAATCGAAGGCGTCCAGTTTCATCCGGAATCGATCATGACGACGGCAGGCAAGAAGTTGTTGGCAAATTTTCTGAAATTATAACTGTAGGGGCAGGGCTCGTCCCTGCCCGGATCGAGTGGCGTTGGAGAACGGGCGGGGACGAGCCCCGCCCCTACAATTTATGTCGGAGGCACCGAACAGTTTTCTGACTCGCTTCATGCACGACGAGAACCTTTCGCGATCTGAAGCGGGGCGATTGCTTGACTGGTTGCTCGACGGCGCAGCGACTGATGCCCAGATCGCTGCGACGCTGATAGCGCTCAAGCGAAAAGGGGAAACCGTCGAAGAGTTGGCCGGGTTCGCCGAAGGCATGCGTGCCCGCGCGATGCGTATCAACTCTCGCCACCAACGGTTTATCGATACGGCCGGCACCGGATCGAGTTCCGTCAAGACCTTCAACGTTTCCACCGCGGCAGCCTTCGTCATCGCGGGCGCGGGTTTGCCGGTCGCCAAGCACGGCAATCGCGCCGCCAGCAGCAAGTGTGGGAGCGCGGACGTCTTGTCGGCGCTGGGCGTGAATGTTTCTGCGGAGCAAGCCGTATCCGAAGGTTGTCTCAACGACATCGGTATCTGTTTCATGTTCGCGCCGCTCTATCACAGCACGACCGCGCGCGTGGCGGCGATCCGCCGTGAACTCGGCGTGCACACGACCTTCAATTTGCTTGGCCCACTCACAAATCCTGCCGGGGCGCCGCGCCAAATCATTGGTGTCTGGAATCGCGGCCTGCTTGAGCCGATGGCAAAGACTCTGGCGCTGCTCGGCAGCGAACGAGCCTGGGTCGTTCATGGCGAGGACGGTTTAGATGAGGTTACTGTCACCGGCCGGACGTTCGTTGCTGAGACGCGTGAGGGCGAAGTGCGGACGTTTGAGATCAACCCGGAACAATTTGACTTGCCGCGCGCGGAATTGAACGGGTTGCGCTGTGACGATGCGGTGGCGAGTGCGTCAATCATCAAATCCGTCCTGGCTGGCGAACGACTTGATGCGGCTCGAAATCTGGTAGTTGCGAATGCCGCGGCCGCGCTGGTGGTGGGTGGCATGACGGACGATTTGCGCGATGCTGCGCAGCTGGCGAGTCAGAGTATCGACAGCGGAGCGGCGCTGAGAAAGTTGGATGAACTGACGCGCGCGACGGAGCCTTCCGCAGACAATCGATGAATCGACTGGCTGAGATTATCGCAACTCGAAAGCAGCGCGTGGCGCTGGCTAAGAGTAATGTCCCGCGCTTTGCGATCGAGCGTGCCGCCCATCAAACGCGCGCGCAAGCGACCGGAAATTCTTTGCGGGGTGCTTTATCGACCGGAACCGGCATCAAGATCATCGCTGAATTCAAACGCCGCTCACCCTCGAAAGGTGCGATCAACGCGGGCGCTGACCCGCAGGCTGTGGCGCGCCAATATGAAAATGGCGGAGCCGCGGCGATGTCGGTCCTGACTGAGCCCGATTACTTTGACGGGACGTTGGACGACCTGCTCGACGTGCGGAAGGCTACGCAATTGCCGCTTCTGCGCAAGGACTTTATCGTCGATGAATACCAGGTCTATGAGTCTGCCGCCGCCGCCGCGGACGCGCTGTTGTTGATTGTCGCCGCGTTAAATGATTCGGAGTTGCGGGGCCTGCGCGAACTAGCTGAAAACAAATTAGGAATGGATGCGCTGGTGGAAGTGCACACGGCCGAGGAACTGCGACGCGCGATCGACTGCGGGGCAACGCTCATCGGCGTCAATAACCGCAACCTCGCGACGTTTGAGGTTTCGCTCGAGACCTCGATGGAGTTGGCTGCCCAGGCTGGACCGGAAACGATTTTGATTAGCGAGAGCGGGATTGAAACTGCTGAAGACATTCGACGCTTGCGAGCCGCCGGCTATCGCGGATTTTTAATTGGTGAGACCTTGATGCGGGCCGAAGATCCGTCCGCGTTGCTTGCCGAATTAGCGGGTGTCAGAAGCCCGACCGTTACGGAGGGCTCGGTCGCTAAGTAGCCCTCCCTAACGGTCGGGCTTCTGATACGAGCAGCTGTTCATGACGAAGATAAAGATCTGCGGAATCACGAACGTTGAGGACGCGCGTGCGGCAGTCGCTGCCGGGGCGGACATGCTGGGCGTCAACTTCTATCGACCTAGTCCGCGGTACATCACGCCGGATGCGGCGCGTGACTTAATCAATGTTCTCAAAAGCCTCGGCAGTCCGGTTGAGATCATCGGTGTCTTTGTTAACGAAACAATTGATTTTGTCATCGACGTTGCGATGGTAACCGGCATCGATGCGCTACAACTTCATGGCGACGAATCGCCCTCGTTCTGTGAAGAGCTGAACACGCGCGATGGTTTCAGAGTAATCAAAGCCCTGCGCGCGCGCGAAGGATTTGCGCCCAGTGAAGCGCAGGACTATCCAGTCCATGCGATCATGCTCGATGCTTTTCATCGCACCCTGCGCGGCGGCACGGGAGAGAGAGTTAACTTCAACCTGGCGCGCGAGACTCGCAAGGTCGTGCCGCGTTTGTTTCTCTCGGGCGGACTGTCACCCGAAAACGTTCGCGAAGCGATCGATACAGTCCAGCCCTACGCGGTCGATGCCTGTAGCTTGCTGGAATCATCACCCGGAAAAAAGGACGCGGCGCGGATGAGCGCGTTTGTGGCCGCGGTGCGCAACGGTTAGATTAGTCCCGATGGAAGCGGTCAAGACCATTTCGCCGGAATCGGCAGCGAGTTCAGTCGATTCGAGTCTGCCAAAGGCTGCGTCTAACAGTGCGCTCGCCGCTTTTAATCTGCGGAAGTCTTACGGCCGGCGGCGGGTCGTCGATGATGTCACGCTCCACGTCGAACCGGGCGAGGTCGTCGGCTTGTTGGGCGCGAACGGCGCCGGCAAAACCACGACGTTCTACATGATGATTGGCCTGGAAACGCCCGAGGGTGGCCGGGTCCGTCTGAGCGGCGAAGACGTGACTAAATTGCCGATGTATCTCCGCGCCAGACTCGGTCTCGGTTATTTGCCGCAGGAGCCTTCGATCTTTCGCAAGATGACCGCAGCTGAAAACATTCTGGCCGTGTTGGAGACGACTGGCATGCGACGCCGCGAACAACGCAAGCGCGTCGAGGAGTTGCTCCAGGAATTTGGCATCGAGCATGTTCGCAATACGCGCGGCGATTCACTTTCCGGCGGTGAACGACGGCGAACTGAAATTGCGCGCGCGCTGGCGACTGAGCCGCAGTTCATCCTGCTCGACGAGCCTTTCGCCGGTATCGATCCAAAAGCGGTTGACGACATTCAGAGCGTGATTCTCTATCTCCGCGGACGCGGCATCGGTATTCTCATCACGGATCACAATGTGCGCGAGACCCTGGGCGTTACCGATCGCGCTTACATCATGGCTGAGGGAAAAATTTTTCGATCAGGAGCGCCGCGCGCGCTGACTGAAGACGCAGAAGTTCGCCGCCTTTATTTAGGTGAGAAGTTCCGAATGTAAATCGCCAATGCACGAACCGTACCGCATAGGTTATAATCCCCCCGAAGCGAAAATTCGCTAAGCAATCTTCCCCGGCAAATTAATTCAGAAACGATTGACGCATGTCAGTTAGGTTAACTACCAGTCTTTCCCAACGTCTCGTATTGACGCCGCAACTGCGGCAGCGGATCGAGATGTTGCAGATGACTACGCTCGAATTGTCGGAGCTGATTCAGCAGCAAATGACCGAGAATCCGGTGCTCGAAGAGGTCGCGACCCAGGAAGAAGCGCGCGAACTTGCCGAGAAGATTCTCGATCACATGGCCGGCGGGGGCGAACTCGATAACTTCGAGACGCCGCGAGTTGAAGCGAATGCGCCGCCAGTGGGCGAGGCTGCATCGAATGGCTCGGGTGACCTCGACGTCGAATCGTTTTCGGGAACAGAAGAAATTTCGGCAGCCGCGGTTGACGCTGAAGGAGGCGCGGCGGAAATTTCCGATGAAGGGCCAACCGACGATGTTCGGGACCCGTTCGAAGAGGTAGATTTCGGTCGCGAATTCCAGGACTACCTCGACCCTGGTTACAAGACGCAGGAGTTCGAATACAAGGAAGACGCCCCAACATTCGAACAGTTTCTCACCAAAGCCCCGTCGCTCTCAGAACATCTCTCGTGGCAATTGCACATGGATGTCGCAGAAGGTGAAATCCTGGACGCCGCCGAATGTGTAATCGGCAATCTCGATCCCGATGGCCGCTTGACCGCCTCAAACGAGGAGATTTGTGCGCTGGGAGGTTGGTCGGATGAAACGGTCGAGCAGGCCCGCGCGCTGGTTATGCGGCTGGAACCGGTCGGCTGCGGAGCCCGTGACGTGCGCGACTGCTTATTGGCGCAGCTCGAAGTGCGGGGCGAGAGTGAGCGCTTGGCGGCGCAATTGATTCGAGATCATCTTCCTGAATTACAGCAGCACAAATTGCCGCACCTCTCAAAGCAAATTGGCGTCGACCTGGAAACACTGGCCGCCGAATTGCAATTCATTCGCACGTTGGATCCTTACCCGGGCCGGCGCTATGCGTCAGAAGAACCGATTCTGATCACGCCGGAAATCTACATCGAGAAGCTGGAAGAGGACAGCGACTACATAATCTATTTCGCTGACGATGGCAGCCCGCGTCTGCGCATCAACCCGACGTATCAGACGATGCTTTCGCAGGGCACGACGACGAAAGAGACGCGCAACTTTATCAAAGAAAAAATGCGATCGGCGGTGGACCTGCTGCGTAACATCGAGCATCGACGGCAGACGATTTACCGGGTGGTCGAGTCGATCGTGGCCCGGCAGAAAGACTTCCTCGACAAAGGCGTCGAACACATCAAGCCCATGATGTTGAAGGACATCGCTGAAGACATCGGCATGCATCTTTCGACCGTCTCGCGGGTTGTCAATCGCAAGTACGCGCATACGCCGCAGGGTGTGATCGAGCTGCGCCGTTTCTTCACCGAAGGGATGTTGAATGAAGAAGGCGAGGAAGTTTCTACCCGAATTATCAAGCTAAAGATCAAAAAATTGATAGAAGAAGAAGACTCTCACAACCCCATCACCGACGATCAAGTGGTAAAAATTCTAGTGAAAGATGGAATTAAATTGTCGCGCAGAACTGTCGCCAAATACCGCGATCAGATGCGCATTCCCGGGTCGCGGGAACGGCGCGCCGTCGTCTAACGGCGCTGCGAGTTTGCACCCTGGAAGGAGAACCTAATGACGTTTGAATACACAGGTCGTCACATCGAAGTCACACCAGCAATTCGTCAGCATGTAGAAGACCAATTCAAGAAGCTGAAACCGATTTTCAACGGCAACGAGATTCCGGTCCACGTGATTCTGGCAGTTGAAAAGAACCGGCAGACCGGCGAAGTGATCGTGCACTGGCTTAACCACACCTTGACGGCGGCAGATACGAATGCCGACATGTACATGGCCTTGAGCCGGGCCATTGGGAAGATCGAAAAGCAGGCGCTGAAGCTCAAGAAAAAGATTGTCGACCGCAAACACACTTCGGTGAAGACCTCGGTCGCGGCGCCGAATCCGGACGGCAACCTGCAAGCCGCGCCCGCGCCGGTGCGCATCATTAACGCGAGACGTTACAGCGTGAAGCCCATGACGGCGGAAGAAGCGGCGATGGATCTTTCAGCCAAGCCCGATAACTTCATCGTCTTTCGCGACGCCGATACCAGTCGCGTCGGAGTGTTGTATAAAAGACAAGACGGCAACTTCGGCTTGATCGAGCCTTAGTCGTTCCTGGTTATCGTTTGCTTGCGGGAGCAGCGCCGGTGGCGTTGCTCCTTTTTTATCGCTCTCTAATGGTAGTAGACTGCAAACGATAAATCGTCGTGACTTCAAAACAGCGTAAACACACCGACACGGCCGATATCGTGATAATCACTGGTCTCAGTGGCTCAGGCATGTCGTCGGCAGTCAACGCCTTCGAGGACCTGGGCTTTTTCTGCGTTGACAATATGCCGTTGACACTGCTGCCGACTTTTGCGCGGCTGGTGCGGGCATCGGATGACGAACGCGGACGCATCGATCGCGCGGCGCTGGTTATCAGCTTTCGGGAAGGTCACTTTCTCACTGACTTCGAGAAGCAGTTGCAGGTCCTGCGCAAACAAGGCTTGCGCGTCCTGGTGATGTTCTTCGAGGCATCTGATGACATCCTGGTGCGTCGTTTTAGCGAGACCCGGCGGCCCCATCCAGCGGACCGCGCCAAGGGACTCACCGACGCCATCAGGAATGAGCGTAAGGCCATGCGCCCGGTCCGGGAATTGGCCGATGAAGTTGTCGACACGTCCGATCATACCGTCCACTCGCTGCGCAAATTTGTGCTTAACAGATTCACGGCCACCGGCGACGCCGGGCTGATGCAGGTGGAAGTTCTCAGCTTCGGCCATCGGTTTGGCACCCCGCGCGACATGGAGTTGTTGTTCGACGTCCGTCATTTGCCGAACCCTTTTTTCATTCCGGAACTGCGGGCGCTAACGGGCGCCGATCGTCGCGTGGTGAAATATTTGAACACCCAACCTGAGGTCGAAGAAACACTCTCGCGGTTTTCCGATCTGTTGTACTACCTTTTGCCGCAGTATCAGCGGGAAGGGAAGTCGTACGTCACAGTCGGTATTGGTTGCACGGGTGGACGTCATCGATCGGTAATGGTTGCGAATCAAATCATGAAGCGTTTGCGACGAGCGGGGTTTGATGCGCGAGCAATCCATCGTGATATCCGCAAGGCCGACAACCACTACAAGCGTGGCGCTAAAGTTCCCCGCTCCCGGAAGGCCGGCGCATGAAGGTTATGACCGATCAGAAAAACAAATCCGAACAACCATCGCTGATTGGCGGAGTGATCGTAACTCACGGACATCTCGCCAGCGAGTTCATCGCGGCCGCCGAAATGATTGTGGGACCAATGCCGCACGTGACCCCGGCGTCGATCGACTGGCATGACGACGTCGATGTGGCCCGCGCCGAACTCCAAAGGGCGATTACGCGCGTATCACGCAGTCGCGGTGTGTTGCTCCTGACGGATATGTTCGGCGGCACGCCCACTGACATCGCTTCGATGTTTCTCGATAATCCGAACATCGAGGTGGTCACCGGCGTGAATCTGCCGATGATTCTAAAACTTGCCGATCAGACTGAGACCGATTCGCTCACCGAATTGTCGCGGCGCGTTCGCGAGGCCGGCCACGAGGGAATTCATGTTGCCGGCGAACTCTTGAGTCCCACCAATAAAAGCTAACCGTTCCGTCCTTCGCAAACTTTTGCCCTAAAAATTCGAATTTTCTGAAAATAGCGCCCCTTCCGCCATTTATTCACTAAAGGGAGGAGCCTGATGTGATTCCCGCGGACAAGAGTTTATTCGTTAGCCAATGCCCGGCGCGCGAATTTGCTCGCGGCTCGATCCCAGTGAGTGCTATGAAACAAGTAGTATTTTGCCTCTTCTTATTGACGATCGCTCCTGCGATCGTCTCAGCGCAGACGCAAACCCGACAGCGTCTGTCCGCCGAAAAATCTACCGGTAAGGAACAAGATACGGCCCGCACGCGAGTCATCGGTCCCAAAGTCGCGAACCATGTCGAAGGTCCGAAGGTGCGGCCGAACGCGGGTTCCGACACAGGTTCAGCTTCGCGCTCGAACACATTCACCTGGGGAAATATTCCGATCGCGGAAAAGCCAGCGCGCGTGGCGGCAGCTGCAAACAATTCGCCCGCGACGGTAGCCCAACCGCCGGCGCCAAAATTGGTCCAGCCCACCGTACTCGCCGTCAAAGGAGCAACGGAAAGCGTGATCGTCCCGCTGTCTTCGTCCCCCCGTTCAGCTCCGCCGGTGAATTACGCTGTCGGCGCAGGCGACGTGCTCGACATTAGTCTGGCTAACACCGCGTCGCGCGAATCCACTCTTTTCACTGTCTTTAACAATGGCACGATCGATTATCCGCTGCTCAATGGGCCAGTCGCGGTCGCCGGCCTGACGACCGATCAAATCAGCAGCCTGCTGGCGGCCCAAATCAAAGTTATCAAAACGCCCAGGTTGAAGGTCAGCGTGCGCGATTACGCGAGTCACACCGTCGTCATCAGCGGCCTGGTTGATAGCGCCGGCAAGAAAGTTCTGCGGCGCGAGTCTATGCCGCTCTACGCGATTTTGACGGAAGCTTCCGTTCGGCCTGAAGCCACCAGCGTCACAATCGTTCATAACGGCAAAGAGGGAGCATCGCTCTCGTTGAAAGATGAATTGGCCATGTCGACGCTGGTTTATTCCGGCGACACAATTAAGATTAGCGGAGGCAATGCGACTGCCGGGCAATATGTATACGTAGGCGGTGACGTCGCAGCGCCCGGCGAGAAGACACTTCGTCCGGGAATGACGCTGACGCAAGTGCTCTTATCCGCCGGGGCCGACCTGTCATCGAAGCGAGTTGCCAAAATCGCGCGACGCGACGGAGGGGGATTGCTCTCGACCGTTGAATATGACGTCAAATCTATCGCGCAGGGAAAGACCCCTGATCCGCAGATCGTCGCCGGCGATCGAATTGAAGTTAAGCGCGGGCTGTAAGAAACCATTTTCAGTACGGAAGCAAAGGGGCGGCGTTGACCGTCCCTTTTTGTGTCTACGTGGTTGACAGGATCGGGTCAGACTGTAAACTCGACAATCCGCATGGACAACAAAGCCCGCGCCCGCTTGATTCATCTCTTGATCTCGAAGTCGATGGCTGAGGCTTTGCTGATTTCCGCAGTGGCCGTTGGTTTCTATTTTGCGACGACCAATCAAAACTTGCGCGGCGTGCTCGACAATGCTGACAGAACCTGGGTGACCGGATGGGCCGTCGACGAAGGCCATCCGGGGTCGCGCGTCGAGGTGCAGTTGTTTGTCGATGATGCGTTCGCGGTGGCGGGCACGGCAAATCAATATCGTCCTGATGTGCATGAGGCGAAACGTGCCGACGATGACTGGCACGGATTCGCGTTGCGCATGCCCACTCTCCATCCGGGCGACCACGTGGCGCGCGTGTATGCGGTGCATCCGAATGGCAACGGGACGCGCCGGACGCTGCAACTTATCGGGAAGCCATTTAACTTTCGCGTTGAGTGATGATGTCTACTGAAACTGATCGAGAGCGGTTAGCTGCGCATTACACTGACTTCACCAATCCAAGCGAGCGGTCCCTCGCGGGCTGGGAGATCGCGTCAGTATTCTCATCCGCACTCATTGCCGAGTGGATCCTTTCAGCCGCCGCCGGACGCACAAAACTAATCGTTTTGATACCCGTTAGTTTGGCGTTCATGCTGGTAATCGGCTCGCAGATGCTGCGCAGGGAAGGGTTGCGCGACCTGGGACTTCGCTTCGATAACTTTTTCAGCGCAATGAAACTGCTGGCGCTGCCGATGATTGTCGTCACGTTGGTTTGCATCGCTTTAGGGTGGATGTCTGGGACGCGACCGGACATTTTTAGATGGCATACCGCGCGCCCGATTGTCTTCCAGCTTCTCCTGGGATTTGCATGGGGCTTCGTTCAGCAGTACGTGCTTCAGAGCTTCATCAATCGGCGCGCGCAAATTGTCTGGCAGCGCGGTCTCGGGAGCGTGCTTCTGACTGCCGCAATCTTCGCTTTGCTTCACTTCCCGAATCCCTGGTTGATGATGATGACCTTTATCGGTGGTCTGGTGTGGGCTTTCGTTTACCAGCGCACGCCGAACCTTTTTGCACTGGCGGTGTCCCATTCGGTAATGACGTGGGTGTTGGTTTCGACCTTGCCGGACTCTGCCTTGAACCATCTGCGGTTCGGATTTAAGTATTTCGCGTAATTCCTGCCTTTTTACGGCCACTTTCGCGTGATTTTCAGTGCGCGTTTGTGGCTGTACCGTTTGAACGCTCGTGTTATACTCTCCCTGTCTTGCAAGAGAGCAAGTCGGGTGATCGCTGCTTCGCTTTCAAATCTGAGAAATCAGACTTGAGCCGAAGGAGAGGAAAGTCCGAACACCGAAGGGCAGCGAGCCCGCTAACGGCGGGGCGCCTATCTTTCAAATCTCAAGTTTCAAATTGAAATTTCAGACTGGAAGTTGGGCGACGACAAGTGCAACAGAGAACAGACCAGCCGCGGTTTGGCTTGAGATTTCGGAGTGAAATCTCAGGTTCAAACCAGGTGATGGGTGAAACGGTGCGGCCCGCAAGGGCTATTGAGGCTTACATTTCAAATTTGAAATTTCAGATTTGAGATTGGTTTCATGAGTAAGAGCGCACCGGCGCGCGTGGCGACATGCGTGGCCAGGCAAACTCCTCGCGGTGCAAGACCAAATAGGGAGGCATTTTTGGAATTTCAAATTTGAGATTTCAAATTCGAGTTGCCCGCTCGTAGCCTCCGGGTAGGTCGCTTGATCCAAACGGCAACGTTTGGGCTAGAGGAATGATCGCCACTCGGCTTTCAGATTTGAGACGTCTTAAATTTGAAATATCGAATTTGAGATTTCAAATCTGAAAGTAGAGTACAGAATTCGGCTTACAGACTTGCTCTCAACCCAAGACATCAATCCTGCGGAAGCGTGCTCTTCAAAATCTGTATTGTGTCGCACCTTAGTGGTGCGTTCAGTTCGCCGGCATTCTGAAGGTTACTGACAAGGAGACCCCGGACAATGGCCAACCGCAAGGGAGTGTTCATCGGCGCTTATGTTCCCAACGAGTTGAAGGAGTCGCTCCGTCGCCGCGCCGCGGCCGAACATCGAACTCTTTCGCAGGAGATTACGCGCATCCTGACCGAAGCCATCCACGGGAGAAATTTGCCTGCCGGGAGCATCGATCGCCGCGCCCCTAACTCGCCCTCGCGCCGTCGCGGATCCGACCCGTTCCCCAGACGCCGACGCGAAGATTTGCCCTACGCGCCGACTGAGGGGCATCGCACCGACGACAAGTCGTAAGCACCGCATTCCGCGCCAAACGAAATTTGAGATACGTTGTAGTCATCGCGTTTGTCGGGCTGCTGCTGTTTCTGCTCCTCCTTTTATTCCGCAAGCTTCGACCCTACCTGATTGCCGGCAGAGATTTGCTGCTGACGCTCCGAGACCTCAAGAACAAGCTTACTCAACCAGCAAAGTCCCAAACGCAACCTGAAAAGCTGATTCGCTGCGAAGCCTGCGGAACCTGGGTCCCTGGCGCGCGAATGTTGGTAGCAAAATCCGGAAAGATGTTTTGTTCGCGAGAGTGTCTCGGGGTTCGGCAGATTAAGTAACCATCTCACGCTGTCCTCGCCTTGCCCGAATGTCGCTTTGCTCCCCAAAAGAAAAAGAAAGCAGAAACGAACAGGGCCAGCGGCACGACCAGCAACGCAGACGTGAGGTGCTCGCGCACGGGGTCCAGGCCCGCCCATCCGGCCAGACGATGGATGAACGTCAAGTGACCGGCGGCGATGGAATCTGACAGCGTCCCCACGCCAAAGCGCGAAATCACATCGCCGCAAACGTGAATCACGACAATGTTCAAGGCAACCGCGGACGCCCGAATCGTGGGCGGCACACTGTTAACCAGGATGGCGTGGAAAGGTGCGTTGTTAACAAAGAGCAGCGCCACCGCGATGAAGATTGGTGGCAGAAAGAAAGCCGGTCGATGCAGCGTGACGGCGAGGAAGGCGGGAACCACGCCCAGCAGGCTGCTGACTCCACAGACCATGTAATAGCCGTTCCGCCATTTCGAGGCTACGCGATCGGCGATCCAACCTCCTCCGAAGGTTCCGGCCGCGCCGGCAAACAGGATCACCACGCCTAACACAATTGCCGCGGCGCCCGGGCTCATGTTCTTTTCGCGCACCAGCATGATCGCGGCCCAGGTGGCGAACGCCCCCAGCACAAAGGTCACCGCCGTGTATCCCGTGGTTGAGAGCAACCAATCGGGAGTCGTGAAAACTTGTTTGGTCGTCTGCCACCATGAAGCCGGCTTGCTGCTTTCGATTATTGCGGCGGTCGGATGATCATGCGCACCGCGTTTCGGTTCGCGCAGCTTCCAAACTACCGCTGCCAACACCAGGCCCGGCAGTCCGACGATCAGAAACGCAGTGCGCCAACCGAAGTACGCGGCCAGTAGTCCGCCGAGGACAAACCCCAACGCAAAACCCATCGGAATTGCCGCCTGGAAAACTCCCAAAGCAGTTGCTCTGCGCTCGATTGGAAAATAGTCTGCGACCAATGCCGGCGTGATCGTCGAATAGGATGATTCGCCAACACCTACGACTGCACGCACGAGGCATAAGCTCACCGCTAAACCCGAAAGGCCGATGAGGCCGAAGAAGGGAACCTGGAGGTGCATTGAGCGAGGATGGATCGGCAGCTTGTCGAGCCAGGCGATCACACCCGTCGCGAGACTCCAAATGACCGCCGCCGCCGCCATCAGTTTGGTCCGTGAATAGCGATCACCCAGCCATCCGAACATAGGCGCGAGGATGGTGAACGAAAGCAAGAGCGCCGCCTCCATCGCGCCGAACTCGGTATCGGTAAGGCCGAGGTCGCGTTGCATCAGCGGACCGACGGCCGGCAGGACTTGCCGGTCGATGTAGTTGAGAAAATTAACCAGCGTCAGCACCGATAACGCGTAGTACGAATAACGCGGGACCGGAACGCGTGGCGGTGAAGTCGAGTGCGGCGAATCCATCGTTTGCTCAATTGACAGTCAGGGCTTCGACAATCGCGGGAGTTATATCAACCAGCGAACGGACACGTGAAGCGATTAATTGTTGGCTACGTCCCCAGATGATCGTCGGCACCGGGTTCAGGGTGTGATTGCGGACCGAGAGATCTTCGATGTTTCCGTGATCGCTGGTGAGGAGCATCGTCGTGTTAGTCAGATCGAGCTGCGCTAGCGTTGTGCGGATGAATCGCGCGAGCATTGGCAGCACGCGCCGCGCTTCATCGTAATCCTGAGCATGCCCGATCTTATCGGTGATGAAATATTCGTACAGGGTGAACCGGTGCAATGAGACGATCTTCGCGAGTACCTGGCCGGCTTCTTCGGGGGTCCGCAGGGCCGCCTGCTCGCCACGCTCGGCAAGCGTCGCATTGGTGAAATCGTGATAGACAGCCCGTCCGGCACGCAAGTCGTCGACTACATTGAAGCGCATCCCGGCAGCTTCGACGGCGGCGGTCGTCGCCGAGATCCAACGTGGCCGGCGCTCAAAGAATCGCGTGGTGTAGGTGTTCGCGAAGGTGATCGATTCGATTCCTCTGTTTTTGAGCTGACGAAAGATCGAATGCTCGCGAATGATATCCAGAAGGGGCGGATTCGGAAAGCCCTGTTTGTGCGCACCGATCGTCTGCGGCGCGTTCACTCCGGTAAGAATCGTCGTCTGGCCTGACGCGCTCTGCGGGCGTCCGGCCACGCCCAGACATGCGTCGGTCGGCACCACCATGCCATCGAAGGGAACTGTAGGGGCAGGGCTCGTCCCTGCCCGGCGTGTGTTTTCGAGCGAGCGGGCAGGGACAAGCCCTGCCCCTACAAAATCTTTTTGAAAGACTGCCAGCGGGGCTGCGTCATTCAGTCCGACGAAGGGATTGTGGGGACCGCGTGTGCCGATGCCCAAACCGTCGATAAAAAAGAGCAGGACGCGCGACTCATTTGCCATTGTCTCGGTCACCGAGCAGCCCGCGCGCGCGATAATCGTTGAGCTTGTTATGCAGCGTCTTCAGACTGATGTTGAGCAATTGCGCCGCCCGCGTCTTGTTGTTGCCCGTCTTGTCGAGCGTGCGCAGAATCATCTGTCGCTCGATCTCTCGCAGCGGCGTGCCGACCGGGAAGGTCACCGTATCTTCTGAACGCAGGCGCTGTCTTTGATCGAATGGATAAGGCGCGAAGTGATGCCGCTCGATCTGCTCACCCGAGCAAATCACCACCGCTCGTTCGATCACGTTGCGCAACTCGCGGACATTTCCCGGCCATGAATGAAACTGCAGGGCGTCGAGCGCCGCGGGACTGATGAAACGCGCCGGCCGATTATGTTTTGCAGCCAGGCGAGAAATCAGATGCTGCGTCAGCAAGGGTAAGTCCTCGAGCCGCTCGGCCAGTTTGGGGAGATGAATCGAGATCACGTTAAGCCGGTACAAAAGGTCTTCGCGGAGAGTCCCGTCGCGCACAGCTCCGTGAGGCTCCTTGTTAGTTGCCGCCAGCAGCCGAACATCAACGGTAATGTCCTTGCGGCTGCCCAGACGATGGACCACCCGTTCTTCCAACACCCGCAGCAGTTTGGCTTGCAGCAGCGTCGGCATCTCGCCGATTTCATCCAGCAACAGCGTGCCCGTATTCGCCAATTCAAAACAGCCGTGACGGCGTGAGACGGCGCCGGTGAACGCGCCCTTCTCGTGTCCGAACAACTCTGATTCCATCAAGGTGTCGGGAATCGCTGAACAGTTGATCGCGAGGAATGGCGCATTACGTCGTGGACTGAGATTGTGAATCGTGCGGGCGACCAGTTCCTTACCGGTGCCCGATTCACCTGTGATTAGGACCGAGGCTGATGACGACGCAACTTGTTCGATCAAAACATAGACGCGTTGCATCGTTTCGGAATTGCCGACCAGTTCTCCGAACGCGCCGCGGTCACGCAATTGCCGGCGCAGGATTTCGTTTTCGCGGCGGGCGTCGGCCAATTCGGCGGCGCTCTCGAGCACGGTGAGAAACTTCTCGGTATCGACGGGCTTCTCAAAATAGTGATACGCGCCTTCTTCCTGAATCGCGCGCAAAGCTAACTCGACCGAGCTATTTGCGGCGGTAAGAATGACGGGCGTGTGTGGCTGCTGGAGGCGCAACTCTCGCAGCAGCGCGAATGAGTCAAAGCCGTCCGCGGAAGGATCCAGGATGACGGCAGTCGGGGCGAATGACTCCGCGATTTCGATCACCGAAGGACCGGGCAGCAGCGTGCGCACTTCATAGTCCGACGCCTTCACGCACGCGCTCAGCGCTTCGCTGCTTTCACGGTCGCTGTCGATAATGAGAACGCGGCCTTTCATCAATTTGAGTTTAGCACAGGGTCACGAGCCCAAGTTGCTAACTTGCGGGCGCGCCGGCTCGCTCGTTTTCATGAGCTGTTAATTAAATCGGCGAGTGAATCAAACGTTGCCTGAGGTGGCCAGACCGACTCAAAAAGGCCGAATCTCCGAGCGATTGTCGCAATTTCCTGATCGAGGCAGGCCACCGAGATGCCGCTCAGCAGTCGCCCGAGATCGTCGGTGTCGAAGACGCAGGCGAATTCATCCAGTTGAGCTGTGCTCGTAAACACGATGCGATCGACGGAGTCTCCAGCCAGCAGAGCTTTTAGTCTGGTTAACTGAATTGAATCTGGTGTGGTTTGATAGGCCGCGACTGAATCGACCCTGGCCCCTCCGTCAGCGAATTGTTCCTCGAACGCTTCACGTACCACGTTGGCGCTCGGCGACAGGATATTTAGCCGCGTGCTTTCTTTATTGCCGACGTATGACTGAACCGCGTCATAAATTTCAGCGGTCGCAAATCGTTCGAGCGCTATATCCACATGAATCTGAAACTCGGCGGCCTTTTCAGAAGTGATCTGTCCCACCGCGATCACGCGCAATGTGTCTAATGCATCGGGCGTGCGTAGCCGCCGCAGCGCCTGGAGGAAGTAAATAGCCGCGCGCAGGTTCTTTAAGACCACCCAGTCATAGCCAAAAAGATTCTCGATCGCTTCACGAAGAGGTGACGCGTCGGCAGGAGGTTCGATAAGCAGCCCGGGCCACGTTATGCATCGGGCGCCCGTACTCTCCAGCGTCCTGACGAGTTCTTGACTTGAGTCGGCAGAGACAAGAACGGTGCTCATTTCGCTCTTCGATGTTTGCGGATTTTCCAAACTACGAGAGCGATGACAACCGCGGCAATCAGGAGGATCGTGCCACTGCGTCCGACCCACTTAACGAGCAGCGGCAGGCTCTGCCCGAATAAGTATCCCAGCAGAGTAATCACGATCGACCAAAGCACCGCGCCCGCGACGTTGTAGACGAAAAAAATTCGCCACGGCATTTTTGAAGCGCCGGCCAGGATGGCCGCAAACACCCGCAGGCCGGTGATGAAGCGCGCCACGAGAATCGTCTTGTTGCCGTGACTCTTGAAATAATGCTCCATGTGCTCCAGGCGCTTTGGAGTCAGGAAAACGAACCGGCCAATCTTGAGCAGAAACGATCGCCCGAAGTGATGTCCAACCAGGAACCCGATGTTGTCGCCGATAACCGCCCCCACCGCCGCCGTCAACATCACCCGAAAGATATTGAATTGGTCGGGATGGCTGGCCGCAAAGTAACCGCCGACGAGCAGAATGGTCTCACCCGGTACCAGCAGCCCCGCATTCTCCAACATGACGCCAAAGAAGATGGTCCAATAGCCATACGCGAGCATGTACTGCTCAATGAGCGGCAACAAATTGTGGAGAAAATCCATTCGCGCAACTTTACAGGAACAGTTAGTTAGATTCTAACGGCTTTGCCTAAAAAGTCTGTCTGGCGGATTCAGTCGTCCGCGAAGCGGACGAAATGAGAATAGCCCAGCGCTTCAGCGCTGGGTCAAAAGGTGACGGGATGACCTCAAGCCCCGAAGCGGGCGGCAGAGTTCCGGCGGAGATCACCGAACTGCGAACGTCGGTCGTCCGTTTCGGACTTTGCGTTCCTATTTTCATTCTGATCCCAGCGCTAAAGCGCTGGGCTATTCTCACATCGTCCGCTAAGCCACTTCGACTTTTTGGGCAACCCGATTCTAACGGCCAGGTCCTGCAAACTCACGAGCCTCAGAACTCCGATCGTGTTTTGCTTAGTCGCGCACGCTGCACTAATATGCCTGCGCAAGCCGTCAAATCATCAAATCTTCCCAACCGTTCGAATGACCTTCTGGCAAAAAATGCTTTTGGCAACCGGCGAAGGACCCGCGTTCCCCTGGCTGCTGCTCGTCTTTATCGTAATCGCGTTGGTCCTGTTCTTTGCCAAACCGCAAGAGCGGATGCGGCTGCGCACGGCCCTCCTGCTGTTTGCGCTTTCGCTCATCGTGTTTCTCGTCGCCGCGGTCCTGCTGTCGTCCGGCGTCACGGAAAGCCATGCCGTCTTCAGATGGACCCGTTGGACCGCGCGCATCTTCCAGTGGTTGGCGATCGTCAATGTCGCCGCCGTCCTGATTTTTGAATTGCTGCTCGATCCCCTGCGCCTGAAGCCGCCGCGCATCATGCGCGACCTGCTGCTGGCGCTGGCCTACGTCGTCGTCGCCATCACCGAGCTTTCGCATGTCACTGACCTGACCGGCATCATTGCCACTTCGGCTGTGTTAACTGCAGTGATCGGTCTGTCGTTCCAGGACACCCTGGGGAACATGATGGGCGGCATGGCGTTGCAGATGGAGCGCGCGATTTCCGTCGGCGATTGGATTAGAGTCGATAATCAGGAGGGCATGGTCAGGGAGATTCGCTGGCGTCACACCGCCATTGAAACGCGCAACTGGGACACTATCGTGATTCCTAACAGCGCCTTGATGAAGTCACAGGTCACAGTGCTCGGCCGCCGCACAGGTCAGCCCCGTCAACATCGTCAGTGGGTCTATTTCAATGTCGATTTTCGCTATTCACCGGCGGAAGTCATCGATGCAGTCGAGGCCGCGCTGCGGGCCGAGCCGATTGCCAACATCGCGATGACGCCACCGCCGAATTGCGTGCTGATGGATTTTAAAGAGAGCTTTTGCAGCTACGCGGTCCGTTACTGGCTGACCGACATGACCGTCGACGATCCGACAAATTCCGTCGTGCGCACGCGGATTTATTTCGCTTTGAAGCGCGCCAACATTGCGCTCTCGATTCCGGCGCAGGCGTTGTTTGTCACCGAGGAAGAACCGGAGAGAGCGGAGCGGAAGCGAACCGCAGAGATTGAAGATCGCGTGCGCGCCCTCAAACAGGTCGAGTTATTCAGTTCATTGACTGAGGAAGAGCGGCGCGAGCTGGCCCCGCATTTGCGCATCGCACCGTTCGTCCGCGGCGAGGTGATCACTAAACAGGGCGCAGTGGCCCACTGGCTTTACATCATGACGAAAGGCGATGCCGAAGTGCGGTTTTCTCTGGATGGAAAATTGAGCGAACAGGTCGCGACCTTGCACCCCGGCGACTTTTTCGGCGAGCGTGGCATGATGACAGGCGAGCGTCGTTCTGCCGACGTCATTGCCCTGACCGACGTCGAATGCTATCGAGTCGATAAGGAATCGTTCAATGAAATCTTGCGCAAGCGCCCGGAACTGGCCGAGGACATCTCACAAGTGCTGGCCCGGCGTCGCGTGGAATTGGAAGGCGCGCGCGAAGACCTGAATGAAGAAGCCAAACGTGCCCGCCTCCAGACTCATCAGGGCGATCTGCTCAGACGCATCCAGCGCTTCTTTGCGCTGTAGGTTTATGCATGCGCAGCGTGGTGCTCTGTGTCAGAACCGCGAGCGGTAGCGACCGGATCAAGAAGGGACCTTCAGAAGTCCAGCGACTTCTTGATCCGGTCGCTACCGCTCGCGGTTCTGACACGATGCCGGCATTTGATTAGCCAATCGTGATCTAATCTCCAGCCTCTGCCGCGTTAAAACGAACCTCTCCTATCTTGCCAGCGTAATCCTCAACACAGCAGGAGGTAAATATGAAATCCCCCAGGACCAGCGGCCGGCGGTTGGGCGTACTCTGCCTGGCGCATTTGATTTTTGGATTAACGACGCCCTACATAATGCTGCAACAGTTAAGTAGGCCGAAGAGCTTGGCCGCAACTACCACGGTAAGTGGATTTCAAGTTCGTCTCGCCGTAATGCTCTTGTTTGTCGGTGGCGCCCTCACGATTGCGATAGCCGTGACGGGCTGGCCCATCTTTCGCGACCACGCACGCGCTCTCGGCATGTGGGTGCTGGTGCTCGCGACCGCGAACTTCGCGCTGCAATGCATCGAGATTGCCGGCTACATGACGATGTTCAGTTTCAGTCAGGAATATGCGACCGCCCTGACCCAGAATGTCGCCGCGAATACCGCGGCCTTTGACGCAGTCGGAGTGGCCGTGCGACAAGCGTGGAAGTGGACGCACTATTCGCATCTGCTGGTAATGGTCAGCTGGATGTTGCTTCTGTTCGCGACGCTCTGGCGCACGGCGGCGGTGCCGAAGCTGCTCGCCGGACTAGCGATACTGACCGCCCTTATGCAAATCACCGGCATCACCCTGCCGCAGTTCATCCCCTATCCCACGCCACCGGGGACCGTCATGGGAATGCCTCTGGCATTTGCTTATGTCGCTCTCGCGATCTGGTTGATGGTCAAGGGAGTCGAAGACCGTTCGCGAAGCGCTAGCGACGCAACATAGAGCGCCGCCGGCCGCGCCCTGCGGAACCTTCTTTCCGCCACTGATGTCACGATTCAGGATGATTGCCGGCCGTCATTTACCCCGAGCAAAACTTGCTCGCTATGGGATGTCCGTTCTGAAGAGTCGCCTCTTACGCCAATCTGCTGCGAAATTTGCTTGACACCGCTATGGCTCAGGCATAGAGTTCCGCCCGCTCAGATCCTCTAACTCGGCTTTATCAATCTGTTTCTCACAAGGAGGAACTCTCATGCCCAATGAATCAGGAGATCTGAAGCGGCTTGGCCAACTTCCGCAGCTCATCGATCTGGTGTCTGCGGATACCGACTACAAACCTTCAAACGCGGCACTCAAGCCGACAGCCCTCGAAGCGCAGCACACCGCAGGCATGGCCGCAGCGCATGACGTGCCGGCACAATTTGCGACCAACATGACGGCCATCAGCGATCGCGAAGCAGCCTTCGGCGATGTCAATCCGTTCATGTCGCGCGTGCACGGCGTAGCCAAATCATCCGGCGCATCGGCCGAACAACCTGCAGACCTGAACACTTTCAAGCGCAAGCTGATCCCAAAGCGCAAAGCCAAAACGAAACCCGCTGCCAGGGCCGGCGCCACCGTCCCGACCGAATCCGAAAAGCAGCGGTCTTCAGCGCAGTTGAGTTACGACAATCAGGTGGGCCACGTGCGCGGTTATCTCGGCGTGCTCGGCACCATGTCCGACTACAAGCCCAGCGAAGCTGATTTGAAACTGCCCGCGCTGAACGCTTTCGTTGACGACCTGCAAGCAAAGAACGACGCCGTTAGTTCAACCTTCGTGCCGTTAAGCCAGGCGCGTGGTCTGCGCGACCAATTGCTCTATCAAGCGGACAACTCAGTCGTAAACACCGCGCTGCTGGCGAAGGAATACGTCAAAGGCGCGTTCGGTACCAACAGTCAGCTTTACAAACAGATCAAAGGGTTAGAGTTCAAGCGCAAGAGAAAGTAACAGCGCCTCGGACGTGCGGCTCTGCCGCCGCACCAGTGCGGAAAGGCTTGCCTTTCCGGACGCTTCTAAAAAAGTTGCGAGGCTACGCCTCGAATCACAGGCGTAGCCTGAATAAATATCTGATTGGCGTCTTCGGTAAGGCAAGCCTTACCGCACTGTGCGGCGGCAAGCCGCAAAGGTTCTCTTTTACGTTATGGCTCCC
>Ga0207511_100088_pt1 | contig 22941 bp, 19 predicted proteins | sample NitcycUWRSCHO22C_FD_188265 | JGI IMG/M metagenome (GOLD analysis project Ga0207511, IMG submission 188265) | Soil microbial communities from Arlington Agricultural Research Station in Wisconsin, USA - Nitrogen cycling UWRJ-SCHO22-C (SPAdes) | ecosystem: Environmental > Terrestrial > Soil >... | reverse complement strand
GGTTTCGCCAGCCAGCTCGATCAGACGCGGCCTTACTCAACGCGTGAGTTCCTGCATCTGCTCGGCCGCGAATTGGCCGAGATTGCTTCGGAAGACGGCATCCTGACCGCCGCATATAAATCACGCGTGCCCGTCTTTTGTCCCGGCATCAGTGATAGTGGCGTGGCCGTGGGCATCGCCGGTTCGCGCTTCGAAAAGAAGAACAACTTCCAATTCGATATCGAGCAGGATGTTTTGGACATGGCCCAGATCGCGATTCGCGCGCGCGTCTCGGGCGTGATCTATATCGGCGGCGGCATCACCAAGAGCTTCATTCGCCAGACGGAAATGTCTGCGAACATCTTTCATCAACAGGTCCACGGCCATAAGTACGCGATTCAATTCTCAGCCGACTCGCCGCATCCCGGCGGCCGGACCAGCGCGGTCTCATTCGACGAACCTTTGGTGTATGGCAAGCTGAGCCGCAGCGCTTTGACTGCCTACGTCAACTGCGACGCGACCATTGCGTTGCCCATCATCATCACGTCGCTGTCGCAGACTGCCGCCAAATATATGAAAGGCCGGCGCCGGCCGAGCTTCACGTTTGGCGGAAGAGATTTGATCATCGACGTGCCGTAAAGAATCGTCCGCAGATTACACAGATTAATTTCAGATCGGCCTGCGAAATCTGCGTAATCTGTGGATATCTCTTCGTTGGCCTCATCCAACCATCTTCGTTAAACTCGACGCATGTCTGAATCAGCTGCTCTGCCGATGAACTTCGGTGGTATCGCCGAAGAAGAGTTCTCCAGTTTCGAGAAGTCACGCGTTTTAATTTGGCCCGTCTCCTACGAAGGAACAGTTTCCTACGGCGGCGGCACCGGTCGCGGCGCGATGGCGATCATCGATGCGTCGCGCAACATGGAACTTTATGATGACGAGACCGATGCCGAGATCTACAAGGTTGGCATTCACACGGTCGACGAATCTCGGGCCGTTGATCCGCCCGAGCGAATGATGAACTCGCTTTACGACCGCGCGAAAGAATTAGTCGGCAGCGGAAAGTTCGTAACCATGATTGGCGGTGAGCATTCGGTCAGCGCCCCGGTTATTCGCGCGCACGCTGAGAAGTTCGACAACCTCTCGGTCCTGCAGATCGATGCGCACGCCGATTTGCGGGATACGTATGACGGCACGCCGCACTCGCATGCTTCGATCATGGCGCGCGTCGTAAAAGACATGCGCATCCCGGCGGTGCAGGTCGGTATTCGCTCGATCTCGGTTGACGAAGCGCGCGTGTTGGACCAATTGCCGACGCGAATTTTCTGGGCCAAAGACATCGTGGGGCGAAACGATTGGTGGGACGATGCCGTGGAGGGATTGACCGACAACGTCTATCTGACGATCGATATCGACGGGCTCGATCCTTCGCTGGTGTCGGCGACGGGAACACCGGAACCCGGCGGCTTGGGCTGGTATGAAACGATTGGCTTGATTCGCACGCTCGCGCGCAAACGCAACGTCGTTGGGATGGATCTTACCGAATATTCCTATGTCGAAGGGCAGAATGCTTCGGCGTTTCTGTGCGCGAAGTTGATCTACAAGACAATCGGATTTGTGTTTGAGGCTGAGACGGTGAAAGTGCGAGGCTAAGGCATTGAAAATTGCAAATTGAAAAATGAAAATTTCAAATTGTTGCCTGGGTTAGCCCCCCGGTGATTCGCCAGTCGCAAATTTGCAATTTGCAATTTTCATTTTTCAATTTGCAATTCTCCTCCGCGAAGCCATTGCAATGCTCTTCCGCGAAGCCTCAGGAAAGCTTCTTCTTATAAACCTCCTTCAATCCAGCCTGCGCTTGATCGTGCGCATCGTAGACATTCGGACGGGCCAGCACCGCGCGGTATTGCGTCATCGCATCGTTTCGTTTGCCGGCCAGATCCAACGCCCGCGCCGCGTACAGGTGAGCCATCGTCGCCAATCCCTGCTGGGCGCCGGGAGCGTCGGCCGAGGCCATGAATTCCTTTGCCGCGCGTTCATACTCACTCGCGGTCATCAAAGCCTCGCCGTACTTGAAATGAATCAAATCAAAAAAGCGGGATGACGTGTCACGCACGGTCTTGTCGTTGAGCAGCGCATCGAACGTGGTGAAAGCTTCCTTCTCAGTTGTGGTGATGCCGGCGGTCTTACTGGTTTGTCGATCGAGCGCTGCCTGTGACACGAGCGCATCCGCCGCTTCCAGTCGATACAGATAATTCCGTGGATATTTCGCCGCCAGTTCGCGCGCGTAGGCGGCGGCTTCGGCGAATCGTTTCTCACGCGTATACAGGACGATCAGCAGCGTCTTGGCTTCGTCGTGGATCCAGTTTCCTTCTTTGGCCACCCGCTCAAGCGTCGCCAGCCCACGCTTCTTGGAACCACGAAAGCCCATCACGCCCGCCATCAACTTAACCGGCAATGGCAGCGAGCCGACAGTGTAATCGTACAAACCGATCGTAATCTCAGCGTCGCGATAATTAGGATCGAGCTTGATCACTTCACGATGCTTGTCCACCGCGTCTGAGCCGTCCTTTAGCGCCGCGAAATGCCGCCGCTCGACCGCTTCAGCGAACGACGCTTTTAAACCCTGGATCGCGCCCATGAAATAAAGCGCTTCGACGTCCTTCGGATTCTGTTTCAATCGGGCTTCAGTCAATACCCGCGCCTGACGAGTCAACGTGCGAAACTCTTCGACGATCTTCGGATCGACCTTGTCATCACTGGTCGAATAGAACGTGTCGTCATCGCCATAAAGCGAAGATTGTAAGCGGCGCGTTTGATAGAGCGTCTCAGCCCAGAGCGTGTCGGCCAGGAACTGTGGGCCCGCCGGATAATTCGGGAAGGCCGTGGCCATCTCTTTGAAATTCTTGCGCGCGCCTTCGTAATCGAGATTGAAGAGCGCCTCCGAGCCGGCGATTCGGAGCTTCTCAAACTTCGCGCGCTCGACATCCGTGAGCCACGATGCCGGAGGTGTCTGCGCGCCCACAAAGCCCGACAGACAAAGCAGCATCGCAATCGCTGGTAAGCACTTGCCAGAGAATTCTTTGAAGACGAAATTCAACATACCTAATAATCTCCGCGTAAAAGCAAAGCGGTTACGCCAATTACACCAGCAATAATCGCGGCCCCAAACGGTATTGCCCACCAATCGCTGCGCGGTTTCTTGATCGATTTCACTCGCTGATAACGAAGCGGGACTGCCGCGCGTCGCGGTGATTCGATCAGCGTAAATTGGTCATCCCCAATAGCACCGACAGTCCCTATCAGCGTTTGATTGCTTACGAGTTTGACCTCAACCTTCTTTCCGGTACCAATCTTCGCAACCTTTGATTTTGTCCTCTCAAGCTGATGTTTCTGAATCTCGGTTTGAGACTGACCCTTGTCCTGTTGTTGCGCCACCGCCGGAATTGATGATGCCGCCAGCACCAGCGCGAACGAGAAAAGTTTTCGAGTAAGTCCCATGACGTCCTCCTCGCTCGCAGGTGCTCGCGCACTCGAGCGCTAAGTAGAAAAGCTCTCCAGGTACTTCACACCACTTCCCGTATTAAACAGAACCACCTTCTCGTTGGGGTTCACTAATCCGTCACTCATCAGCTTCTTCAAAGCCGGCAAGCACGCTGCGCCTTCGGGGGCGCAGAAGATTCCTTCAGCCGCGCCGATCTCTTTCGTGGCGGCAATCAATTCTTCATCAGTCACCGAGACGGCCGCTCCGCCCGACGCGCGCAGTGCATCAATGATCAAGAAATCGCCGATCGCTTTCGGCACGCGCAGCCCGGAAGCGGTGGTGTGCGCGTTCTGAAATTCCTCAGCAAAGCGTTCTCCCTTTTCGAAGGCCCGCACGATTGGCGCGCAACCAGCCGCTTGCACCGTCACCATTCGCGGTCGTTTCGATCCAATCCAGCCCATCTGCTCCATTTCATCGAACGCTTTCCACATGCCAATCAATCCCGTGCCGCCGCCGGTCGGATAGATGATCAAGTCCGGCAATTGCCAATCGAATTGTTCAGCCAACTCATAGCCCATGGTCTTCTTGCCCTCGATGCGATACGGCTCTTTCAGCGTCGAGACGTCGAACCATCCTTCGGCTTCTTTGCGCCGGCCGACTTCGGCGCCACAGTCGGTGATCAGTCCGTCCATCAAAGTCACATGCGCGCCCGTTTGTTCGCACTCGATCACGTTCGCGCGCGGCGTGTCCTTCGGCATGAAGATGTGCGCTTCCATGCCTGCGCGCGCCGCGTAAGCCGACAGCGCGCCCGCCGCGTTGCCCGCTGACGGCACGGCGACTTTCTTCACGCCCAACTCTTTCGCCATCGAAACCGCGGCGGTCATGCCCCGCGCTTTGAAGCTCTGCGTCGGATTCTGGCCCTCGTCTTTTATATACAGTTCGTCCATGCCGAGCTGTGACCCGAGTCGCGTCGCCTGCAAAAGCGGCGTGAAACCCTCGCCGAAACTGACGATGTTCTCGTCATTCTCGACCGGCAATACTTCGCGATAACGCCACAAATCCGGCTGGCGAGCTTTCAGCGATTCCTTTGTCAAAGACCTCTTGGCGCTTTCAAAGTCGTAGCGCACCAGCAGCGGTTTGCCGCATTGAGTGCAGAGATTGTGCAAGCGTTGTGCCTCGTGCCGCAGGCCGCACGCGCCGCATTCGAGGTGAGTAACATTCATGGTTTTGGCCTTTCTTTTTGCAGGTTCGCAGGGCCAGACATCATAACCGGTCGAGGGTGATTGCGTCAGGTGGAGCCGGAATATTGCGGCGTCAGAACCGTGAACCGTAGTGACCGGATCGACGATCCGTTGAAGGATTAAGCATCGATCCGGATTTATTTCAGATGTGCCATTTGACATTTCTCATTCGCCATTTGAAGCTTGCTTAAATTCAAACCGAGGAGAGACGAAATGCCGAATCGCATTGCGACCATTCAAACCAACAAAGGGACAATCAAATTTGAATTGCTCGAAGAGGACGCGCCCAAGACTACTGAAAACTTTCGCTTACTGGCTGAGAAGGGTTATTACGACGGCGTGATTTTCCATCGCTGCATCAACGGCTTCATGATTCAGGGTGGCGACCCAACCGGAACCGGCCGCGGCGGCGCCTCGGCCTGGGGCGGAAAATTTGCCGACGAGATCGATTCATCGTCAGAGGTTTATCAGCGTGGCTACAAAGCAGGAACCGTGGCGATGGCCAACTCCGGACCAAACACGAACGGTTCGCAGTTTTTTATCATGCACGTCGATTATCCGCTGCCGCCGAGCTATACGATCTTCGGACGCGTTACTGAAGGGCAGGACGTCGTAAACGCAATCGCTACCTCGAAGACTGATCCAGGCGATCGTCCCATGTCGGAAATCAAAATGGAGAAAGTTAGCGTTGAGTAACCGGCGCAAGTAACCGGCGTTAGTTTTGAATTGTAAGTTTTGAATTTTGAATTTCGGCGGCCACGAATTGTTTGGCTGCGGCTACTGATTCGGACAACGATTGTCCGTATGCCAAGCCGGCCGCAATCGCTGATGAGAGCATGCAGCCGGTCCCTCGCACCGGCTCTGCTTCGATCCATGGCCCACGAAAAACTGTGACCGCACCGTCTTCGTCGAGGACATCAATTGCTTCCGCTTTGTCTGATTCCTCTTCCAGGTGGCCACCTTTGATCAGCACTGCGCGCGCGCCTAACTGTCTCAGGTTAACAGCAGCGTGGCGCATTCCGCGTTCATCAAAAACGTCAACACCCGACAAAGTCGCAGCTTCAGCGATGTTCGGTGTGATTATGCGAAGCAGCGGCAGCAGTTCACGCTTCAGCAACGTCAGCGCATCCGGCTCCATCAATTCATAATCCGAAGATGACTTCATCACCGGATCGAATACCGGCGGTGGCAAACGTCTTTCTTCGATCATGGCCGCCACTTCGGAAATCAATTCAGCCGTCGGTAGCATTCCAATTTTCACTGCGGCGAGCTCCATCTCCTCGATGATCGGCATGACCTGAGCGCGCAGTGATTTCGCGGTTTCGTGAATTGCGCCGAAGACGCCTGCTGAATTCTGAAATGTTAACGAGGTGAGAGCGGCAGCCGGCCGGCACCCGAGCTGTACAATCGTTCGGATGTCAGCGACGATGCCGGCGCCGCCCGAAGGATCGAAACCGGCAATGGTCAGGACAACTGGCGGACGCGGTTTCACTTGAAAGTATGAAGACGGCTTTCAAATTCTGTGACGGTGGGCGGCTTCTGGCCCTTGCGGGTCACCGCGAAACCTTCCGCGCGCAGATGGCGCGCCTGCGCATCGACGCCTCCCGGATACTTTGGATTCAGGCCGCCGTCGTCTTTGACTACGCGCCAGTAAGGAGTCAACCGCCGCTTGCCGTTGGTCCGATCTTCCTCAGCCGCCTCGGCCGCGATGCGGACGAAGATGCCGGTTGTCAGCGGACATGTGACGTTCGTCGCAAAATCTGACGCGAGCTTTCGCCGCAACTCACTGCTGGTGATCAATTTTCCTTTCGGCACTTTGCGAATCAGTTCATCGACGAGCATGGGCGTCGGAATCAACATCGTGCCTTTGCCGAACCGAGACATCTTCGGTGGAATCTGAACGACCTTTGGCTCTTGCGGTTTCTCGAGCTTTTCGCGCCAGCTCGTGCGGCTGCTGAATTTGCTTTTCATCTGGTTGAGTACCTCCAGCTTCGCTCATCGCCGTGATTAGGCTACTGAAATTTTCTGTTTTGTCGAATAGACTTATGCCGGCGACTCCGCCTGCCCCGGCGGCCAAACAGTCTGCCGCATTCGCGACCGAGACACCACCCAATGCCAACACCGGAAATCCGGCCGCCGCGCGCGCAACCCGCGATAATCCTTCCAGGCCGCTCGGCGCACCGAACTGTAGTTTAGATTTCGTTTCGAAGACAGGGCCAAACACCGCGAAGTCCGCGCCCTGATCGCGCGCTGACCCGACTTCACGCAAGGAATGGGTGGACACTCCGATCAGAAAGTTCTCGCCAAACGATTTTCTGATGATTGCAGCATCAAGCGATTGCGTCGTCAGATGAACACCGTCAGCCCCGGCGCCGGCAGCGATGTCAGCGCGATCGTTCACCAGCAAACGCGTGTTTGTACCCGAAGTGAGTTTGCGGATCTGTGAAACCAATTCAAACAGCCGCCGCACCGGTAAATGCTTTTCCCGGATTTGGATCAGATCGATGCCGGCGGCTACCGCAGCCGAGACTTGATCGAAAATTTGCGTGAATTCCGGAGAGTCGCGTGACGTGGCGTCAGTGGCTGCGCCGCGGGTAATCAGATAAAGGATCGGTTTTGACGGATTGAGCGGCATTTGCGACCGGCGCGTTATTCTGGGGCGAGCTTTCCACATAAGGCCGCCCTTCGTCCAGCGCCCGCACCGTGCGGCGGAAATTGAACAACTCCCAAAACGCCATGCCAATGTTCAGCAGGCCGATTCCCGAGACTGCGCCGCGCATCCACCCCGAGGCGACCACTCGCTGCACGCCAAAGCCGACGCGGTGTGAAGCCGCCAGCAGAAAATAATTGTTGCCCCAATCGCTCAGGCCCAAAAAGCCATGCGAAACCCACGGCAGAAACGTCAGTACCACGCCGATTTCGAGGCAAAGGATAATGTAGAAGATGACGGTAAGTCGCGACGACATGCAGAAGATCCCGGAAAACAAAAATACCACAAAGCTGAATCTTTCTCAGCCTTGTGGTGCTGGCACAGACTTCAGCCTGTGATCAAATCGATAGAAAAAACAGAGACTGAAGTCTGTGTTACCGCTAAACCATCCGCGATTCGAGCGACTTCAAGCGCTCATTCACACCGCGGTAAGAAACATTGACCCCGTATATTTCCGTGAAGAGATTTTTCGCCTCGTTCAAATCGCCGGCCTGCTCATGCGCCGCGGCGAGATCGAAACGCAGGGCCTGCCGCTCGTCGTCAGAAGTATTCGGCGCGTTCAATCCCTTGTTGAACCACTTCACCGCGAGTCGCGGTACGCCTTTCTTCATAAAGCAGTGACCGATCAAATTGCAGCATTGCAGATAGCGCGCGGTGCCGTCGTCGGCAGACACCAGCCCGACGGCCATCTGAAATTCTTCGAGTGCCTCTTCGAATAAATCCATCTCCTGGTAAGCGAGACCAAGATTGTAGTGCGTCTCGAAATCGCCATTGCTCTCGGCTTCGGCCGAAACGCGATACTCCTCAAAGACCGCGGCCAGCCCGGCGTCAATCGGCGGACGACTTACGACGGACGGCTGTTCGGCCACCAGCGGACTCGGCTCAATGTTCTCCGGCATGAATGAAAAATCAGCAACCGGCGGGGCCGGCTCAGGTGCGGCCGGGGCTTCAAATTCAAACGCCGACATTGGAGCATCAGTACCCTGCGCGAGTTTTTGCCGCCGCGAATCGATGTCGGGGTGCTTCCCGAACTGTGTCTCTAATAGATTGAGCGTATCGATAGCGATGTCCGCGTAGCCTTGCGCGATGTAGAAGTCGACACTCTCCAACTCCTGCAGTCGCAACGTGGCCCGGCGATCGGCATCGTTACCGTTCCCATTCGCAGCGGCTTCGGCCAATTCTTCAGACACCACAGTTTCGAACGTGAATCCGCGCTCAAGGTCCAACTCGCCGCCGGCATCATCCGAAGCCGCAGTTGTTTGCGGTTCGGAATTCCATTCAAAAGTAGTTTCATCTGACGAGGAACTGTCTTCGTTCGAGATGGCAAACTCGCTGAAACCGAATTCGGTGCTCTCGTGTGCACCTTCGACTGCAGCTTCAAAGCTTGGTAATTCCTCAGCGGCGGCTTCGTCCGCGCCACCGAGTTGTTGGAGTCTTTCCGCGTAAGCGGTGTCTTCAGGCGCCAGGCGGGTTAATTGCGTCAGTGCGTAGCGTTCGTCGTTGGCCAAGCCTGCGGCTTCAGCAGCTTCGGCCATCCGGTCAAGCGCGCCCCGCAGATTTTCGACATCTCGTTGCCACCAGTAAACGCGCACCAGCATTCGCAGCGCCTGCACATTGTCCGTATCGCGCGTGAGAAACTCGTTTACCAAATCGAGCAGTTGCCGGTCTTCTCGCTCTGTTAGCATCTGCTCAGAGATGCGCGCGAGTACTCCCACGGCCGCATCAATAGAGTCTGACGCCAGATAAAGACGAGCAACGTCGACGAATCGCAGATAAGCGGTAGAGTCTTTCGCTACCAGAATATCAATCGTCGCTTCCGCCTGTTGCGGATCCTCTGCCTGAATGTACGCGGTCAGCAGTAACGAGAGCAGCTCCGTATCGTCGGGCCTCGCAGCAGAGACCTGAGCGATCTTTTCAGCCGCTTCGTCGGCAGTGCCGCGCGCTGTATGTGCCGACAGCAGACCATTCAAGGTGGGAATGTCATCAGGCCGAAGCTCGAGCGATCTGCTGAACGCATCCAGGGCTTCATCGAGCGCGCCACGCGCGCAGAGGCTGTTCCCGGCTTCCGCGAACGCGGCTGCCGCCTCGGCATTCATTCCCTCATTCAGATATCCTTCGGCAAGTTTCAGACGAACCTTGGTGTTTTGCGGATCGAGATCGGCAATCTTGGACAGAATTTCCAAGCCGGCCTGCGTATCGCCTGATTTCGCATGAGCCTCCGCGACGACCAGATAATGAGCGCGCGCTTCGACAACTAGTTCCTGCTGCGCATAGAGGTTCGCCAGACTGGTCGCGATTTCGATGTCGTTTGGTTTCAGGCGGTCGATCTTGCGGAACATCGCGATCGCCTTTAACGCGAACTCCTGCTCGCGGTAATGTTCGGCAATGCGACGAAAACAGGATATCGCGGCGGCAGGATTTCCCGTCCGCACGTGAAGGTCGCCAAGAATGTTCAGCGTCGTGAAGTCGCTGGGATCATCCTCGACAATTTTGCAGTATTCCTTGATCGCCGCCGGAATCTTACCCATTTCCAGGTGCTTCTCGGCAGCGCGCAGAGTCTTTACCTTTTCGAAGGCCATTTGAGAATTCGCGGAATGAAATTTTGCGATGACGATTGCAATCGCCCAAGGAGGACCGTTGGGCGTATTTCGGTGCCGCTTCGGAGCAGAACGGCACCTCTCAAACTAACACGCACTGCCCTGACTGTCAACGATGTTTTGCGATGGCCAACTTGGAAAAATCGGAGAGAATTCGGCGGTTTTGGCTAGATTACGTCGGCAAAATTCTTGCGCGACCGCGCAAACCACCAATATCCGAACAAAAATAAAACCACTGCGAAGGCGAGGAAATAAGCCAACCCTTGCCAGTCGGGACCGAGGCCGTCGAGGATGACGCGACGATAGTTGCGAACCAGAGGCGTGAATGGATTGAAGTTTATTGCCCGGCGGTAATTCTCGGGCACGAGCGATTCGGGATAGATGATGGGAGTCAGATACATCCACGCCATCAAGACGAGGGCGACCCCCTGCACGATGTCACGCACGAACACGCCCAATGCTGCGACCAGCCAGGCGGCGCCGAAGGTGGCGATGATTTGTGGAATCAGGATGAGCGGCAGAAAAATGATGGTAGCGTGGATCTCGTGTCGTAATACTGCCGCGGCCACGACCAGCACCAGCGTTCCAAACAATTGGTTGACGACGGCCGCGAGTGACAAAGACACGGGCAGAGTTTCGAGCGGAAAGACGACGCGCTTGACCAGGTTGGCGCGCGCGACGATCGTCCCGGATGAAAGCTGCACTGATTCCTGAAACGCGTTCCATGGCAACAGGCCGCAGAACAGATAGAGTGCGTAATCCCATTGCGAACTGCTCGTGCCGAATTTTGCTTTGAAGATACCGGCAAAGATGATCGTGAAGATCGCGATCATTACCATCGGCGTGACTAGCGTCCACAGCAAGCCGAGCACTGAGCCGCGATAGCGCGCCATCAATTCGCGTTTAGTCAACGAGATGATCAGGTCGAGCCGGCGCGGAAGTTGCCACAGCGGGCGCCACACTGCCTGTCTTGCTGCCTGAGCGGAAATCATTCGTGGTCTTAAGCGCTCGTGGTCGCCGGCGTCGTCAGCGCGACTTTCTTGAAGGCGCTCATGAAGGCTTCCATTTCATCTTGCTTTCCGATCGTGACGCGCATGTGATTTGGCAGGGCGGGAAACGCGCGGCCGACCTGAACATTCAATTTGCTCATCGCGTCGATCAGCGGTCGCACCGGTTGTTTCACATCGATCATGAGGAAGTTCGCCTGCGATGGAATGTGATCGAAGCCCAACTTCTTAATTTCATCTAGAACAAATTGTCTGGTCTTGGTGTTCAAGCGGCGGCCGTTGGCAGCTTGCTCGGCATCACCCAGACTCGCGTTCGCGGCAGCCAGCGCCATGATGTTGACGCTGTCCCAGGTCAGGTGCGGCCGCATTCGCCTGATTGTTTCAGGCTGCGTAATGCAGTACCCGCAACGCAACCCAGCCATCGCGTAAACCTTCGAGAATGTGCGCGCGACTATCAGGTTCGGATGGTCCTTCACCAACGGCAGGACCGATTCATAATCGGCACTGTCGGCATAGTGGAAGTACGCCTCGTCGACGAGAATCATGGTCTTTGGCGAAACCTTATCGATGAATTCGCGCAATTCATTCTTCGGGGTGATGCTCGCGGTCGGGTTGTTCGGATTACAAATATAGACCAGTCCTTCCGAGGCGGCGGCCAACATCTTCGGCAAGTCATGAGCGTACTTCCGGTTGAGCGGAACCTTCACGACTTCAGCGCGATTAACGCGCGCGTGATTGACGATCGCTTCGTAGGTGGGATCGGCGACAATCAACTTGCCGCGGCCGGGGATGAACTGCAATGCCGGTCCGCGCGTCGGCTTTGAAAGTTCGATCGGCGTCGTGTCGTTGGTCATTGGCCCGGTGAATGCCTCAGCGCACACCTTCAAAATTTCGCCAGACCCGTCGCCCAGAACAATCTGCTCGCGGGTGACGCCGTGCAGTTTCGTCAAGGTCTCGAGCAGCGCATCGGCATGTTCGTCCGGATACCGCCACACGAGCGAGAACGCATCGGTCATCGCCTTGATGGCCATCGGCGACGGCCCGTATGGGTTCTCATTCGAATTAAGACGCACCGCGGTCGAAGCCGCGTCTGAAATCGTTCGCGACAAGGTTGTGCCTGCCCACGAAAAATTCGGTCGCACCACGGCCGTCGCCGCGCCTGCGCCTACGAGCTTGGCAAAGCTACGCCGGGAAAGAGAAGTCAGGTTTCGCATGGTTGCACCTCCGCGGAAAGTTGGGCTGCATTATGAGGCCAGCGCCGTGGGACGGCAAACTCTTTTCCCACAGAATCGGAAACAGTACCGCCGCGATTCTGATTTGTTTAGACGCCGGACTTGTCCCATGGCGGGATAAGCGCCGCCTCTAAACGGATTGGCGTGTTGTGTTAGGCTATTCTTCCAAAGGCATGCCGGATCAAAGTTCAAACGCGCTCTTTCCCGAGATGCGCGATGCGATGGAACACAACGCGCGCTCAAAGACCGCTGCGCCGCTCGCGGATCGCATGCGGCCACGTACGCTGAGTGAATTCGTCGGTCAGCAACATCTCGTCGGCGAAGGCCGAGTCTTGCGACGCCTGATCGAAGGCGGCGCGACGATGCCGTCGCTGATTCTCTGGGGTCCGCCGGGCACCGGCAAAACCACTTTGGCGCGCTTGCTCGCCGAAAAAGCAGACGCGCGGTTCATCGCACTGTCGGCCGTTTTCTCCGGCGTCAAAGATCTGCGCGGGGCAATTGCCGAGGCCCGTCTCAATCGCCAGCGCGGCCATCGCACGATTCTCTTCATCGACGAAATTCATCGATTCAATAAAGCGCAGCAGGACGCGCTGCTGCCGGCAGTCGAGGACGGCACAGTGATCCTCATCGGCGCGACGACCGAGAATCCCTCCTTCGAAGTGATCAGCGCATTGCTTTCGCGATCGCGCGTGTTAGTTCTGAATCAACTCGACGAAAAGGAAATTGAGCAGATTGTCCGAAATGCTTTGTCGGACGATGAGCGCGGTCTGGCGATCTTTAATCCCGCAGCGCCGGATGAACTGATTGAACGGCTGGCGCACATGTCGGGTGGCGACGCGCGCGTTGCACTCGCCGCGCTTGAGGCCGCAGTCGCAGCGACCGCACCGGACGAACAAGGCGTCCGGAGGATAACGACCGAGATTCTGACGGAAGCTTTCGGTCGCGCGCAGTTCGCCTATGACAAAGGCGGCGAAGAGCACTACAACCTGGTTTCCGCTCTCATCAAGTCGCTGCGCAATTCAGATGTCAACGCGTCGCTTTACTGGCTGGCGAGGATGATCGAAGGCGGGGCCGATCCTGTTTTCATTGTGCGCCGGCTCTGCATCCTGGCTTCCGAAGACATTGGTTTGGCTGATCCGAATGCGATGGTCCAGGCGGCGGCCGCGGCAGAGATCGTGCAGCTAATCGGCATGCCCGAAGGTTTGTTTCCGTTGACGCAAGCTACGATCTACCTGGCGCGCGCGCCCAAATCGAATGCAGTCTTGCGTGCGTATTCGGCGGCGCACAAAGATGCTGTCGAGACTTCACGTGAACCGGTCCCGCTGCATCTGCGCAACGCTCCCACTCCTTTGATGAAGCATCTCGGCTACGGGCGCGAGTATCGCTACGTTCACAGCGACGCCGCGGCGCAAGCGGAAATGTCTTGCCTGCCCGAGCAGTTGAAAGGCCGCAACTATTTTAACGATGAATTGACCACTGAGGACACAGAGAAGAAAAGGTGATGGAGACGAAAAGTTTTTGACCGCCTCAGTTTGTATTCCTCTGGGTCCTCTGTGGTCTAAAAAATGGAGCCGAAAACTCAAAAAGAATTAGCGTTTCTGCACGACCTCTACATCGCGACCGATTGGGGCGAGCGCTTCGCGGAACTCGTGGACAAACACCTCGTGCTGCCGCGTGAGGGACGCGTACTCTATCTCGAGTCCGGGACGGGCAGCCATGCGCTGTCACTCCGCGAACGCGCGGGAGCCAAGGTCGCGATCGTCTGCGCGGACGTTAACGAGGAGTGTCTGGATCTGGCGCGGGTGAAAGCGGCGGCGCTGCATGACCGCGCGGAATTTCAACGAGAAGATACCCAGGCGCTCTCATTTGCCGACGATCAATTTGATCTCGTTCTGGCAAACAATTCGTTCGCCAGACCGCAGGATTTGAAGCCGAACCTGGCTGAAGCCGTCCGCGTCGCGAAGCCGGGCGCCACCATCGCGTGGTGGTTGCCGACGGCGTCGAGCTTCGGCGAATTCTTTTCGATCTACTGGGAAGCGCTATTCAACGCCGGAACTGCCGATCACGGAATTAATGTCGAGTATTTGATCACAGACTTGCCGACAAGTTCAGATGTGGAAAGATTGAGCGAAGAGGCCGGCCTGGACGAGGTGACTTCGTGGACGGCGATTGAAGAATTTGATTTCGCCTCAGGCAATGACTTCTTGAATGCACCGCTGATTACAGATTTTCTTTTACCGGGGTGGTTGCATTCAATTCCGGAAGCGATGCAATCGAAGGTGAGAGATGAACTCGGCCACATAATTGACGAGGAGCGACATGCCGGAGAATTTACCCTCACAGTGAAGGCGACGTTGGTCGTGGGAAAGAAGGCGCGGGTTCAATAGTGGATACCTGCGCGATCTGAACTCATCATCGCGAGCGTTGCGGGTTTTCGTGCCGCTCGGCCCGAACGTTCATAGAACGAAAACTATCGTCTAAAAGAGCACAGGCGCGAAAGCTTCCCGCTTCGCGCCTGTGACTCAATACTGATGGTCCTTCTTTGGAAACAGATCGCGCTTACGGCGCGATCAATTAACTTTAGTGTTCGATCCTCTTGGTTCCGTCGGCCTTCATCTGTTGGGCCCGGCGACGCGCTTCTTCAAACAGGGCCTCGTCATCGACCGACTCGAGTTTTGAACGCTCGGTGCGATCGTCGCGGCTGGCATCATCGATTCCTTCTTTGAATGCCTTCTTGCTCTGGCCCAGTGCTCTGGCGAGTTGCGGCAGCTTGCTGCCGCCGAACAAAAGAAAGATCGCCGCGACGACCAGGATGATTATCGTCGGACTCTCGATGGCAAACAGCAATACAGTCATAGGGGTTCTCCTTATTCGGGGGCTCAGGCGCGCACGCACAATTCGCTGTGGCCGTCTGATTCGTAAAATAAATATTTGCGCCAGGTCTCGTCCGCGCGGCCGATGTAACGCATGATTTGCCGGTTGACGTGCAGCGAGAACGCGCGCGGCCGCCGCAACAGCTCCATCTTCGACTCTTCCGGCGTGCGATTGCCTTTCTTGTGATTGCAACGCTTGCAGCACGCCACCAGATTGTCCCACGACGACTCGCCACCGCGCGAACGCGGCACGATGTGGTCCAGCGTCAATTCAGACGGCGCGAACTGTTTGCCGCAATACTGGCAGCATGAATGATCGCGCAGCAGAATGTTTTTGCGCGAGAGCGATCGGCGCTCAAACGGAATGTGACGGTATTCAGTCAAGCGAATGACCGATGGCGCGTGCATCTCGATTCTTTGCGAGTGCAACATGTGCCCATTGTGCTCTTCCATGCGCGCGACGCCTTTGAAAATCATCACCACCGCGCGCCGCTCCGTACACACGTTAATCGGCTCGAACGAGGCGTTTAGCACTAAAACTCGCGCGTTCATACTTGAGGCGATATTACGCGAGCCCAAAGGACAGTGTCAAAAATTAGTGTCGAACACATTAATTTAGGTCATGGACCGCGCGCCTGATCCGTTTTCCCTGGCGTCGGGGGTACTCAGGTGCGGTAATCACGAGTCACAGACGATATGGCGATCTTCTTTGCGCACTCGCCGGCAGTTGATTTTGATTGATAGCGACGCAGTCGTGTGCTACAAGTCGGTGCTATTCCATGTGGTCGCGCAAGTTAAAGGGTCGCCGCGTGACACGGGCGATTTTCCGAATCGCCGCACTTCTGATTCTGCTGACGGCGACGACGATCTGCGCGCCCGGGCAACGACGCGGCTCGATTACCGGCACAATTACTCCTGTCAACCGAGGTGTCGTGATCGTCGCGACCAATCAAGTCACCAGCCAGCAGACGAACGCCGAAACTAATGCCGCGGGAAAATATTCTTTGAGTGTGCGGCCCGGCGCTTATCGTCTCAGCGTTGAGTCTCCGTTCACGGCCAGATTCGATAAGACGAAGAACTATGGCGAACATGCGCTCGTGCGTGAGGATTCGCTTGAGAATGTGATCGTCAGCGCCGGCAAAGCCACGCAGATCGATTTCGGAATTGAAAAGCTGCTCCCGTCGCAGTTGGTCAACGTACCCACGCGCAGACCTTTGGGTGCTGCTGGAGGAACCAGCGTCGAGTCCGAAACGCAAACACAGTCCGATCGACGCGAAGTGCGCGATCGGTGGCGCATTGGATTTCCCGAATACGATCGCTACGGCGACAAGGGGGCGCGCGGGCGCGACATTCCGTTTCGCCGCGGCCGCTGGTTCGATCCTTACCATCAAAGCTGGCTCAAGGGCGATTATCCGATCTTCGGCAACAAGGTCTTTATGATTTTCTCGGCGGTGAGTTCAACCACGACCGAGTTAAGCCGCACGCCGAAACCTTCCGACGTCAGCAGCGCGCGCAACGGCAGCGCGGAGTTTTTCGGCCAGCCGGAACAACTTGCGGTGAATCAAATTTTTCAGTTCACGTTCGAGCTGTTTCATGGCGACTCGACTTATCGCCCGCGAGATTGGGCCATCAAGATCTCGCCGACTCTCAGCCTGCCAAATTATCTCAATGCGCGCGAGAACGGGATTGTAAATATAGACGTGCGCCGTGGCACGACGCGCACCGACACGCAGTTTTCGCTTGAAGAAGCATTTGTCGAGAAGAAGCTCACCGACGTAAACGAGAACTTTGATTTCGTGACGATGCGCGCCGGCGTTCAACCATTTGTATCTGATTTCCGCGGCTTCATCTATTCCGATAACAATCTGGGAGCGCGTCTGTTCGGCTCATTTGATAATAATCGCTATCAATACAACGTCGCGTATTTTGCGCAGCTCGAGAAGGACACTAACAGCGGTCTGAATCGCTTCGATCTGCGACACCAGAATGTTTATGTAGCAAATCTTTTCCGCCAGGACTTCATCAGGAAGGGTTATACGATCCAGGCCAGCGCGCTCTACAACGATGATCGCCGCAGCCGCAAATTCGATCGCAATGGTTTCCTGGTGCGGCCGGCGTTGATTGGCGATGTGCGGCCGCACGCGATCAAGGTCGGATACGTTGGCGTCAATGGCGACGGGCACGTCGGCCGTTTGAACCTGACGCACAGTTACTACTACGCGTTCGGGCGCGATGACCGAAATCCGATTGCCGGGCGCTCGGTGCGCGTGAGTTCAAACATGGGCGCAGTCGAAGCATCGATCGACCACGATTATTTTCGCTTTCGCGGTTCGTTTTTTTTCGCGCAAGGCGATAAAGACCCGACCGACGATCGCGCGAACGGGTTCGATGCGATCTTTGACGATCCAAATTTTGTCGGTGGCCAGTTTTCTTTCTGGAACCGCAACGGCATCCGTCTGACGCAAACCGGTGTGGGGCTGGTCCAGCCGAACAGCATTCTGCCGAGCCTGCGCAGTAGCAAGATCGAAGGGCAAGCGAATTTTATTAACCCGGGCATCTTTATTTACAACGGTGGAGTCGACGCCGAGATCACGCAGCGAATCAAAGCCGTATTCAATCTCAACTACCTGAGATTTCATCGCACCGAGCCGCTCGAATATTTGCTGTTTCAAAACCGGATTCGCCACGAGATTGGCTGGGACATAAGTCTGGGCGTCGCGTATCGGCCGCTTTTGATCAATAACGTCACACTCACTTTTGGCGCGGCGACGCTGAAGCCCGGCCGTGGCTTTCGCGATATCTACACGACGGCGAACGCCGATTGTCCGCCGAACTTTGGAGAGTTCTGCACGCCGGACAGTGTGAACATCAATCCGAGTAAGCTGCTCTTTAATTTGTTCGGGCAAGCTAAGTTTGTGTTTTAAGAAAGTGTCACCACTAAGACACAAAGACACGAAGATGTACAAGGCGGTGAGCGGTTTCCTCGTCGGCCTTATGCTCTCTTTGTGTCTTTGTGTCTTGGTGGTCAACGTCTTTCGTGCTGCGGCCGCACCACAGGACCAACGCCCAACTCCGTCACTCGAGGGCTGTCTTAAGTGCCACGACAAGATCGAGCCGATGCATCGCTTTGGGCCCACGGCCACGCTGGACAAACTCGACAATGGCAAAGATGCGCTGGGCCTCACGTGCACGGTGTGTCACGGAGGTAATCCCGTGGCGACAACCAAAGACGAAGCGCACGTCCGTCCGCGCTTTCCGAAAGAGTGGCTGCGCGATGGAAAATTTCGAGTGCCGGAACGGTCCGGGCCGCTACCCGCCCGCGAGAGTCTTGAGTTTGTGCGCTTCCTAAATCCTGGTGACCTGCGCATCGCGGAAAAGACTTGCGGCAGCGCGGACTGTCACAGCAGCGAAACCTCCGCCGTCGGCAAGAGCATGATGCGGCACGGCGCGATGCTCTGGGGCGCGGCGCTTTATAACAACGGCGGGTTTCCCATCAAGGATGAGAGTTTCGGCGAGAGTTACAGCCCGAGCGGGGCGCCGCAAGCATTGATTCAGATTCCGCACCCGACCAGCGAGCAAAAGAGATTGAAAGGAATTCTGTCGTTCCTCGAGCCGCTGCCGCGTTGGGAGATTTCGCAGCCGGGCAACATTCTGCGCGTGTTCGAGCGTGGCGGGAAACGGCGTTTGGAAACGGGACTGCCGGACAGAGACGAGGACGCCGGCAAACCCGACAAAGGTTTGAGCGCGCGCGGACTCGGCACCGCGCAGCGCACCGATCCGATTTATCTCGGATTGCAGAAGACGCGTTTGCTTGATCCGACGTTGAATTTTCTCGGGACTAACAATCACCCCGGTGATTATCGATCGTCAGGTTGCGCGGCGTGTCATGTGATTTACGCGAACGATCGCGAAGCGCGGCACTCGGCCTTCTACAACTCCGCAGGAAACCTGGGCCGGTCGCAATCTGCCGACGTGAGCATTCCGAAAGATGAATCAGGTCATCCGATCAAGCATCAACTGACCAGCCGCATCCCGACTTCGCAATGCATGATTTGTCATATGCATCCGGGCGAGAACATGGTGGCGTCGTATCTCGGTCTGACGTGGTGGGACAACGAAAGCGACGGCGACAAAATGTATCCGGCGCAACAACACGACCCGGCGCAAAGCGAAGAGCAGCGAAAGCTCAGTAACAATCCCGAAGCTGCGAGCCTGCGCGGTCTTTGGTCTGAGCCGGATTTTCTTAATCAGACAGGAACTGCGGATTTCAATTCACAACTCAGGCGTTCGCAGTTCGCAGATTTTCATGGGCACGGCTGGATGTTCCGGCAGGTTTTCAAACGCGATCGGGAAGGGAACATGCTGGACGCGAAGAATGCAATCGTGTCGCCTGACGATCCGGATCGATTCAAAAAGGCGGTGCACCTGAACGACATTCATCTCGAGAAAGGGATGCACTGCGTAGACTGTCATTTCCGTCAGGACGCGCACGGCAACGGCATTCTCTACAACGAGCCGCGCGCGGCGATTGAGATTGGCTGCATCGATTGTCACGGCACGATTCGCGAACGCGCGTCGCTCGTTAGTTCCGGGTTTGCGGCGGGTGCGGCGGTGAAAGAAGGGAAGATCGAAGAAGGCAAAGGACGAAACCTGGCGACGATTCGCTTTCGCGATCCCGATGGCGGACGTCTGCTGCTGTTTCAGCGACTGCGCAGCGATACCAAAAAGAAGGACGACCAGGGCAACGAGATTCAGCTGAAGGCTGGTGACATTATTCAGAATTCGATGGTGGTGCCGGGGCGCTGGTGGCGGGTGAAGCAAACCATCGACACGATCAATCCGAACGCGCCGCATCCGGAGGACTACAGCGTCAAGTCACGTTATGCGAAGACGATGCGGACCGACGCATCGACGTGGGGTGATGTGCCCGCGGACGATCAATTGCTCGCGCATCGCGACGAAAACATGACCTGCTTCTCGTGCCACTCGTCATGGGTGACCAGTTGTTTCGGATGTCACTTGTCGATGCAGGCAAACCGCAAGATGCCGAACAGGCATTTTGAGGGAGCGGACTCGCGGAACTTCACGACCTATAACTATCAGGTGCTGCGCGACGATGTGTTCATGCTGGGCCGTGACGGCACGGTGACGGGCAATCGCATCGCGCCGGTGCGTTCATCGAGCGCGGTGCTCGTCAGTTCGCAAAATCAGAACCGCGAATGGATTTATTCGCAGCAGCAGACGGTTTCAGCCGAAGGCTTTTCCGGACAGACCTTCAATACTCATGTGCCGCACACCGTGCGCGCGACGGAAACCAAGACGTGCACGGACTGTCATGTCGCCAAAGCCAACGACAACAATGCGTGGATGGCCCAGGTGCTTTTGCAGGGCACGAACTTCGTTAACTTCATGGGCCGCTATGTTTATGTCGCCGCCGATGATGCGCTCGAGGCCGTGGTAGCGACTGAACGATCTGAACCACAGGCCGTGATGGGAAGCACGCTTCATAAAATCGCTTACCCTGGTAATTATCAAAAGTTCGTCGACGGCGGGCGCGAGTTGCGCGAAGCCTACGAGCATAAAGGAAATCCGCGCGTGCTTGGCGTGCAGTTGCGTGGTGAGTATGCGTACGTGGCTGCGGGTGAAGGAGGCCTGCGAGTTTATGACGTCGCGCAGATCGATCAGAAAGGATTCTCGGAACGGATCACGACGGCGCCCGTGTCACGGTTCGGCCAGAAGTTCTGGGTGAAGACGAAATACGCTACGGCCGTCGCGGCGCCGTCGACGCTCGCCGTCGATCCGGCGCGCTGGCGCATGACGACGGACGGCCGCATGGTTTCGCCGGATGAGGCGCTGAAGTTGCCGCCGGAACAACTGCTGAATCAGGAACAGCCGATTCATCCGCTTTACGCTTACCTTTACGTGGTCGATAAATACGAAGGACTGATCGTCGTGAATGCCGCGACGCTGCTTGACGGAGATCCGCTGAATAATTATCTGAAGCGGCAACTCGACCCAGCGAAATATCCGAATGGCGCGTTTAATCCGGACGGAGCTCTCAATGATGCGAACAACGTCGCGATTGCCGGGACGAACGCGTACATCACGACCAAACGAGAATTGGTGGTGGTCAGCATTGACGATCCTTTAAATCCGAAAATCGTGAAACGGATCGGGGCGCCTGAACTCAACTGGCCCACCTCGATCGCGATTCAGTTTCGCTATGGGTTTGTGTCCGATGATGACGGCCTGAAGGTCCTGGACGTTTCTGATCCTCGCGAGGCTCATCTGATAAAAGGAGCCTTCGTGAAGGCCGATCATGCCAATGACGTTTACGTGGCCCGAACCTATGCTTATGTCGCGGCGGGTAACAACGGAATCTTCGTCGTCGACGTAAAGAATCCGGAGCAGCCGTTCACGATTCAAACGTTCACCGCCGGCGGACAAATCAATGATGCGCGACAGGTGAAGGTGGCGATGACTAATGCGAGCCTGTTTGCATATGTCGCCGACGGCAAGCATGGCTTGCGCATCGTGCAACTGACTTCGCCTGAGACCATGCCGACTTATGCGGGCTTCAGTCCGAAGCCTGAACCGCAGTTGATCGCGACTTACCAGACGAAAGGCCCAGCGGTGGCGGTCTCGAAAGCTCTCGATCGCGATCGCGCAGTGGACGAGAGTGGTAATCAGATCGCCGTATTCGGCCGGCGTGGCGCGCGGCCCCTTACCTTTGCCGAAGTGCAGCGAATGCTGCGCACACAAAGAGGCGCAGGCGAATTCTTCACCGTGTCGGACGAACCGGCGACAGCGCCGCGGAATTTTCAGAGCGCATCCGCGATCGGGTTACGCGGCCTGATCGGGGCGTTGATTGGATTCGTAATGATTACGTGCTTCGCCGTGAGCTTGCGCAGACGGTAATCCGCGATTGGATGTCTCCGAAGCTTACTTTTTCCATTGAAAGACTGCCGCGGGTGGTTTGGCGCGCACAATGCTGTTGCAAAATCCGGCGTCCGCCGCTAGATTCATGCGGCTAATTAAATCTCACTGGAGGTATTTGAGCAGTGCCGACCGGAACGTGTCCAGAGTGTGAAGCCGACGTCCACGTTGATACCGACGCAGACAAAGGCGAGACAGTTGAGTGCGAAGAGTGTGGCGTGCAGTTAGAGGTCGTAGGTCTCGATCCCGTTGAATTGGATATTGTCGAGGAAGAAGAGGCCGATGACGACGAGGACGACGATGAGTTTTGATTGGTGAGTGGTGAGCAGTAAGCAGTGAGCAGCAAATCGTTTTTGATACTGCTTTCCGCTCACTGCTTACTGCTCACTGATTGATATCCCGTCCTGCTCTGCCGTAAGGTGAGCCCTGCCGGACCTTCAATTCTAATCGTGTGAAACTTTCCGTCCTTGCGGTTTTGCGGCGGAGGATAGAACCCCATGACATAAGCCGACGCGACTTCCTCGGCGATAGCGCGGAAGAGGGGACCAAGATCGCGTTCACTGGCATAGACGCTGCGCCCGCCGGTCTTATCCACCAGCCCACTCACATCTAAAGGCGTCGGCAATGGCACCATCTGGGTCGAAGCCAGCACGCGCGTGTATGACGGCATCGTGACGACATAGACGCTGGTGTCGGCCGCGTTGGCGCGTTCGATCACCGTCTCAGGCGACACCGTGTCGCCGACCGGGAAGCCATCGGTAATGAGAACGACTGCGCGTTTGACAGCCTGGTGTTGCTTAATGAGCGGCGCGTGGCGCGCCAGCATTCGCACGGCGTCATCAACCGCATCGTAAGCGTGCGTCGACATGCCATTCGATTCGTGCG
>Ga0207511_100087_pt1 | contig 23036 bp, 22 predicted proteins | sample NitcycUWRSCHO22C_FD_188265 | JGI IMG/M metagenome (GOLD analysis project Ga0207511, IMG submission 188265) | Soil microbial communities from Arlington Agricultural Research Station in Wisconsin, USA - Nitrogen cycling UWRJ-SCHO22-C (SPAdes) | ecosystem: Environmental > Terrestrial > Soil >... | reverse complement strand
AGGGCTGCCCCTACAGCAAGAAACCGTCGACACTGTCTATTTCGGTGGCGGAACGCCGTCGTTGCTTACGACAGCGCAGATCGAAACCATTCTCGAAGCGGTTAGGGCTCGTTTCACGGTGACTAGCGAGGCTGAGATCACACTCGAAATCAATCCGGGCGATGGCGGCACAAGGGCCGCCTCTAAACGAGACGGTAATAATCCAAACGATAATGATCAAAGCGAACGTTTAGACGCCGCACTTGTGCGGCGAACTGATAGAAGCGAATTCTTTCATCAATTGCGTGAACTCGGCATCAATCGCGCGAGCTTCGGCGCCCAGACGTTCGATGATCACGAATTGAAGCAGCTGGGCCGAACCCATTCCGCGGCTGATGTTACCTCGACCTTTCGGCAACTCCGCGACGCGGGATTTGAAAATATTAATTTCGATCTCATCGCCGGACTGCCCGGCCAGACATTGGATGGTTGGCAGCGAAACCTCGAGCAGGCTTTGCATTTGCGGCCTGAGCATCTGTCGCTTTATCTGCTCGACGTGCACGAAGGAACGCCGCTGGCCGATCAGATCAAACGCGGCATGCGCCCCAAACCTGACGACGATCTGGCCGCCGAAATGTACTCGACGATGATTGAAACAGTCGGCGCGGCCGGATACGAGCATTACGAGATTTCGAACTTTTGTTTGCCGGGATTTGAATCGCGTCACAACTCGAAGTATTGGAACGGCGCGCCATGTTACGGCTTCGGTAACTCAGCGCATTCATACGATGGCCAGCAGTTGCGTTGGGCGAATGAACGCGACCCGGCGAAATACTCTGAGCTGATTCGAAAGAGCAGATCGCCGATCGTCGAACGAACTAATTTGAGTGATGACGATGCGCGTTCCGAATCGATCTTTCTCGGTCTGCGGCTGATGCGCGGAATTGATCTGGAGAATTATCGAACGCGGTTTGGCAGAGACTTGCGCGATGAATACAACGGCGAGCTGGATCGTTTGAGCGCGGCCGGATTGATTGAGTTGGATGACCGGCGGCTGAAACTGACTTCGCGCGGCGCCTTGCTCTCGAATGAGGTTTTTGCCGCGTTGGCTTAAGCGCGTAAAAGGAGCGCGGGCATCTTTGCCCGCATGAGCGCGAAGCGCGAGCAGTGAACGAGCTTCGCTCGCTTTGCGGCCAGGATGGCCGCGCTCCAAAACGCCGTCCCTCAAATCTCGTGACTCAATAATCCGTCTCGCAGCTTCGGCTCAAACCAGGTTGACTTCGGCGGCATGATCTCGCCGGCGTCGCTCACCGTCAGCAGATCGTCGATGGTCGTCGCGAACATCGAGAAAGCCACCGCGGCCTTGCCTTCACTAACCAGCTTTTCCAATTCCTGAGTTCCGCGAATACCGCCGACGAAGTCGATCCGTTTATCGGTGCGCACGTCTTTAATTCCGAGAATGGGATCCAGCAGACGATCCTGCAACAGGCTGACGTCCAGTGAGGCGACCGCGCCGACCGGCGGCACCGCATCGGCCCGCAGCGTCAGGCCATGCCACTGCCCGTCCAGATACATGCTCCAATTGCCGCGCGCCTGGGGCACCGCCGGCGCGCCGGGCGCCACGTCAAAATTCGCGCGCACACGCGATAGAAACTCCTCGCCCGACATGCCGTGCAAATCCTTCACGACGCGATTGTAGGGAAGAATGCGCAACTGATTGTCGGGAAACAGCACGCACTGAAAAAAGTTGTATTCCTCATTGCCGATAAAGCCGAAACCCGTTTCTTTCAGTTCAGTGCGGGCGCGGCTGGCGCTCGCCGCGCGATGATGTCCATCGGCGATGTAAAGGTAAGGGACTTCGGCGAAGGCTGCCGCGAGCGGCTCGTAATTCGGCACACGCCAGATCGTGTGACGAATGTCGTCGTTGGCGACAAAGTCATAGAGCGGCGGGTTATTCTCGAGAGCTTGCGCGATCAGCCCATCGATCTTTTCCTGCGCGCGGTAGGTTAAGAAGACCGGTCCCGTCTGCGCGCGCAACACGAGGATGTGTCGCGTGCGATCGTCTTCTTTGTCGCGCCGCGTGCGCTCGTGTTTGCGAATGATGTCCTGATCGTATTCATCGACCGAGCAGCAGGCGACCACGCCAATCTGCTCCTGGTTCCCCATGATCAATCGATAGAGATAGAGACTCGGCGTCTCTTCGCTTTGCAACGGACATTCTCGTTTGAGGGCATCGAAATTGTCAGCAGCCTTAGCGTAGACTTCGTCGCTGTAGATCGGCGTGCCGCCAGGCAGATCGATTTCCGGTCGCGACACGTGCAGGAAGCTGAGCGGATTGCCGGACGCGAGCGCGCGCGCCTCATCGGTGTTGACTACGTCGTAGGGCACGGCGGCAACTTCAGCCGCGTGCTCTGCGGCGGGACGCAGAGCATTGAAAGGACGAATCGTGGCCATGAATTCTCCTGATTATTCGAAGTGTTTGATTGGTAAGACTAACTGTCGCGCGTATGATTTGGCAAAAAGGTGCGGAAAAACTTATGACGGAAATTGATCGAATTCTGGATCAGCTGAAGCGAGCATTTGAAGGCGGCGCGTGGCACGGGCCATCGGTGAAAGAAGTTTTGCACGGTGTGACTGCGACGCAAGCGCACGCGCGGCCGCTCGGAAACGCGCACAGCATTTGGGAACTGGTGCAGCACATCGCCGTCTGGGAAGACGTCGGGCGGCGGCGTTTGGAAGGAGACCCGGCGGAAGTTCCGATCTCTTCACCTGAGGATTGGCCGCCGGCCGAAGATGCGAGCGAGGTTGCATGGGATCGGGCCAGGGCGGCGCTTGAGCGCGGGCATCAATCATTGGTCGAGGCCATCTCGCGCGTGCCTGAATCGCGTTTAGATGAACCTATTCTCGAAGGCAAGTCGACGGTGTATGTGACGCTGCACGGCGTGATTCAGCATGATCTGTATCACGCTGGTCAGATTGCGATGTTGAAGAAGGCCTTGAAGTAATCCACAGATTACGCAGATTACACAGATTTAAGAAGCAAAGGAGTCAGAGAGCCAACTCGCTGCCCTTGGACGAAGAGGCCTCAGCTTCCCTTCCTCTTTTTCTCGTTCAGTTCTGCGCAATCTGTGTAATCTGCGGATAAATCTTCAGACCGGCGTTCGGCCAAACTCCAGCAGCAGCGGTTGCAGTTTCTCGATCACCATTTCGTGCGCCGCGCCATTGGTCGCCACGATGCCGTTTCGATTGTCGATACGCACGCCGTTATAACGCAGCGGTTCGCCGAACAAATCAGTCAGCCGGCCGCCGGCTTCGTGAAGGATCATCTCGGGAGCGCAGGTGTCCCATTGCTTGGTGCTGGGCGAAAGGTGCAGATAGAGATCGGCTTGCTGTTCCGTGATCAATCCAACCTTTACGCCGACCGAACCGCGCCGCACCTCTTGCTTGAAGCCGAACAAATTGACGACGCGTTCCATGCGCGGGCTTCGGTGTGAACGGCTCGACGCCAGAATCATCTCGCGCGGATCGACTTTCGCCGATACGGTCATTCGTTCGGCCTGCCGGTTAGCTCCTTCGATCCACGCGCCGCCACCTTTGACCGCGTAATAAAGCAGGTCGCGCACCGGTTGATAGACGACGCCGAGGACGCTTTCACCGTTCACTGCGAGTCCAATCTGCACGGCAAAGTCCCCGTCGCGCTGCACAAAATTCTTGGTGCCGTCCATCGGATCGATGACCCAGACACGTTCCTTCCCGAGCCGCAGGTCTGTGTCCTGCGATTCCTCCGCCAGAATGCCGTCAGCGGGAAATTCTTCGTTCAGTCTCTGGACAATTAGCTCGTTGGCTTCGCGATCGGCCGCGGTCACTTCCTCCATTTCCTGGAGCGCGTTCACCTTCTGCTCGACGCGAAACGGACTGTGATAGTGACGCAGCAACACCGCCCCCGCGGCGCGCGCGAGTGCGTTCGTGAATTCGACTTCGTGATTAGGCTGGAGGTCCATGTCAGCCGGCAGGTTCAGATTCGATTTGCCGCGCGACTTCACGCACGGTTTCCAAAGTTAGATCGATGTCACTTGGCGTCGTTCGAAAATTAATGATGCAGGCGCGCAGGGCAAATTTTCCGCGCAGCATGGCGTTCGACAGATAGGCCTGGCCGCCGCGTTGCACTCGATACATGATTTGTTCGTTCAGTCGATTGATCTCGGACTCGATCCGCTGACGATCGTCGTCACTGGTCGCCGATGCCAATGCGGCGCGCAACTTTGCCGGCACACATCGGAAGCAGCAGATGCTCAGTTGGACCGGCGCCAACAATTCAAACTCCGCATCCTGACGAACACACTCGGCCATGTAATTGGCCATCGCGATGTCGTCCGCGATCGCGGCGGCGAGGCGGGTCGCGCCGTAATACTTCAGCGTCAGCCAAACCTTCAAAGCGCGAAAGCGGCGCGATAATTCAATGCCGTAGTCCCAGAAGGCGAAGCTCTCGAGGTTTGCAAACTCGAGCACCTTCACATAGTCGGCCTCGGTCATAAAAGCTTTGCGGGCGGTGACCGCATCGCGAAACAACAGGCAGCCGCAATCGACGGGTGTGTACAACCACTTGTGCGGATCGAGCGAAACCGAATCGGCCATTTCCATTCCGGCAAACATCTGCTTTTGATCGGCAATCATCGCGGCCGGCGCGCCGTAGGCGCCGTCGACGTGAAACCACAGATCGTAATCGCGAGCGATGGCCCCCAGTTCGTCCAGCGGATCGACGGCGCCGGTGGCGGCCGTGCCGGCGCTGCCGACGACACAAAACGGCTGCAATCCTTCCTTGCGATCATGATCGATCGCGGCCCGCAACGCCGCAGCATCGACGCGGAAACGATCATCTGTTTGGATCAGCCGCACGCTCTGGTGGCCCAGACCGAGAATGTCTGCGGCTTTGATAATCGAGAAATGCACCTGGTCCGACGCGTAGATGGTCAGGCGCGGCCCGGAGTTTTGAATTCCAGTTTCCGAGATTGAGGCGAGACTCCGGCTGCGATGCGCAATCAACAACGCCGTCAGGTTGGCCAGCGATCCACCGCTGGTCAATAACCCGTGCGCGTCTTCATCGTACCCAATCAACGCGCCGAGCCAACGCACGACGGTTTGCTCGATCTGCGTTGCGGCCGGCGACGAACGCCACGAAGTGACGCTGGCATTTAAGGACGAGGCGACGAGATCGGCAAACGCTCCCACCGGCGTCGACGGCGAAGCCACGTAACCAAAGAACCTCGGATGGCCGTTATGACGACTGCCTTCGATGATCTCGCGGCACTCGTCAACGAGGGACTCCAGCGTGGCGTGATCGCGCGGCGGCGGCTCGTCAAATCGAGTTTGCAACTCTGTACCGGTGGCCGTGGTGAATACGCGGCGTTCGGCGACGCCGGTGAAATAATCAGTCGACAAATCGGCGAAGGCTTTAGCGAGCGCGCGCAAGTCTGCATCGTCGATGTCCAGCGATGAGTTTCGCGCGCGCGATGCTGCTGTATTGGTTTCCGCCAAATCAACTCCGAAACTTGTTTGTGCAAAGCTACCACATCGATCGCGCCAAATCGAAGATGGCTTGCTTGCCGTGTCCCACCGTCGGACGTATAGTCTTCAGGTCATAAAACCCTTATCATTCGGGACATTTTCATATGCCATTGTCAGGCTGCGCTTCACCGCAGGGCACGGAAAAATATCGCGCGCGCTTTCAGAACGCCGCTTCAGATTACTTTCGCGCAGCGCAAAAGCTGCAACTCTCTTCGGTCGGCATCGGCACCTATCTGGGCAATGCCGATGAAGAAACTGATCGGCGTTACACCGAGGCGGTCGTGCGCGCGGTGGAACTGGGCGCGAATGTGATCGACTCGGCTGCTAATTATCGGTTTCAAAGAAGCGAGCGATCGGTCGGGGCCGCAATCGGCGAACTTCAGCAGCGCGGTTTTGCCCGGGAAGAGATGGTCGTCTGCACCAAGGGAGGATATTTACCTTTCGACGGCGCACCGCCGCGGGACGTGCGCGGCTACATCGAAAAGAACTTCATCGACACCGGCATTGCGGCCTGGGGAGATATTGCCGGCGGTTCGCACTGCATGACGCCGGCGTACCTCGACCATCAGTTGCAGCAGTCGCTCGGCAACCTGCAGCTCGATTGCGTCGACGTTTATTACGTGCACAATCCGGAGTCACAACTGTCAGCGGTGTCGCCAGATGTTTTCGCGCAACGGCTGCGCGCGGCGTTTGAGTTTCTTGAGCAAGCGGTCACCGGGAAAAGGATCAACTATTACGGCGTCGCGACCTGGAACGGCTTTCGCGCAGAACCCGATTCGGAGGGCTATCATTCACTGGAAGCGATGGTTGAAATGGCGCGCGAACTGGCCGGCGACGATCACCATTTTCGTTTCATTCAAGTGCCGGTGAACCTGGGGATGCCCGAAGCGCTGTTCTTTCAGAATCAAAAACTGGGCGATGAATATGTGAGTGTGGTCGAGGCAGCGCAGTCCTTCGGCATTACCGTGATCGCCAGCGGATCGCTTTTGCAAGGCCAGGCAGCCCGCGGTTTGCCGGAGGCGATTCGCGATGCGTTGGGTTCGCTGGCGACTGACGCGCAGACAGGTATTCAATTCGTGCGCTCCGCCCCAGGGGTAACGACGGCGCTCGTCGGCATGAGCAACGTGGCCCATGTGGAAGAGAATCTGGCGCTGGTCAACGCGCCGGCCGCGTCGCAGGACGATCTACTCAGCGTGTTTGATCAGGAGGAGTGAAATCAGTTTTGAGTTCTCAGTTTTGAGTTTTGAGCAAGCGGGCGTTGCGAAACGATTTGATTGAAAACTTAAAACTGAAAACCGGGAGCTGAAAACTGCACCATGAAGATTCTTATCGCTGACAAATTCGAAGAATCCGGCCGCATCGGTTTGCGAACACTCGGCTGCGATATTTCCTTTCAACCGGATCTAAAAGACGAGGCGCTCGTTGACGCCATCGGGAAAGTGCAGCCTGACGTACTTATCGTGCGCGGCACGAAAGTGACCGATCCAATGCTCGCGGCCGGGCCGTTGAAACTGATCGTGCGCGCGGGCGCGGGCTACAACACCATCGATGTGGCCGCCGCGTCGCGCCGCGGGATTTATGTTTCAAATTGTCCGGGGAAGAATTCGATCGCCGTCGCGGAGCTCGCCTTTGCTTTGATTCTCGCGCTCGACCGGCGCATCGCGGACAGTGTGATCGCGCTGCGTGCCGGTGAATGGAACAAGAAGGAGTTTTCGAAGGCACGTGGCTTGTTTGGCCGCACGCTGGGTTTGGTCGGCGTCGGCAAGATCGGCCAGGAGATGATCCCGCGCGCAAAAGCTTTCGGCATGCCGGTGGTGGCGTGGAGTCGCAGTCTGACTCCGGAAAAAGCGGAAAGCCTCGGAGTTGAACGAAAGGACTCGCCGCTCGATGTGGCCCGCTCCGCCGACGTGGTCAGCGTGCACGTCGCGCTCAAGCCGGACACGAAGCTGATGATTGGCGCAGAGTTCTTCAGCGCGATGAGAGACGGCGCTTACTTCATCAACACTTCGCGCGGCGAGACCGTCGATCAGCAAGCGTTAGTCGATGCGATGCATGCGAAGGGCATTCGCGCCGGGCTCGACGTCTTTGCGATGGAACCAACTTCCGCCGTCGCTGACTTCGAAGATCCAATCGCTAACGAGACGCACGTCTACGGCACGCATCACATCGGCGCTTCGACCGATCAGGCCCAGGAAGCCATCGCGGCCGAAACCGTGCGCATCGTCAAATCATTCAAAGAAACAGGACAAGTGCCGAACGTCGTGAATCTCGCCCAGCGCACTCCGGCAACGCATCGTTTGGTCGTGCGTCATCGCGATCGGCCCGGCGTGCTGGCGCAGGTGCTCGAGGCAATCAAGGCCGAACACATCAACGTGCAGGAGATGGAGAACATCGTATTCGAAGGAGCTGAGGCCGCCGTGGCGCGCATCAATCTGGATAAAGCGCCGTCGAGTGCCACGCTCGAACGATTAGGCGCCGGCAATAATGACATCATCGAGTTAGGTCTTTTGTCGCTGCAATGAAAGCCACCCTCATCACCGGCGCCTCCTCAGGAATTGGCGAAACCTTTGCGCGCAAACTCGCGGCGCAGGGGCACGACGTGTTGTTGGTCGCGCGCTCGGAAGACAAGCTGATTGCGCTGTGCAACGAGCTGGGTCTCAACCATAACGTGCGCGCGCAATACTTCGTCGCTGATCTTTCGCAGCCTGACGCACCGGCGCGTTTGCTCGAGGAAACGCGCGAGCGTAACCTCGAAATTGATCTACTGATCAATAACGCGGGATTTGGATCGATGGGCGAGTTTGGGCAACTCGATCTGAACCGCGAGTTGAATATGATCGATTTGAATGTGCGCTCGCTGGTTGAATTGACGCATCTGTTCCTGCAGCCGATGCGCCAACGTGGCCGCGGTTCGATCATTAACGTCGCTTCAACCGCGAGCTTTCAGCCGGTCCCGTTTATGGCGACGTACGCCGCCACTAAAGCTTTCGTGCTTTCGTTTTCCGAAGCCTTGTGGGAAGAGAACCGGGCGTACGGCGTCAAGGTGATGGCCCTGTGCCCCGGCGTGACTGAGACCAGTTTCTTTGAGGCGTCGCGGATGAAGAGGCCGCCGGGGCGCGTCATCCAAACGTCGGAGCAGGTGGTCGACGTGGCGCTGCGGGCGTTGAAGCGCGGCAAGAGTTCCGTAATCTCGGGATGGCCAAACCGGATTACGGTTGAGAGTGAACGAGTGGTGCCGCGCTCGCTGATTTTGCGCGCCATCGGCGCCATCATGAGGCCGTATCTCGAGAAAGGATAATTTGGAGTGCGCCGGCTCGACGGCGCTTTGGATTTGATTTACGCCGTGCATATTCGCACGACGATGTGGAGACAATCCAAAGCGGCGTCGAGCCGCCGCACTCCAAATAAAAATCATGACTGAACGAATCTTTAATTTTAGCGCGGGGCCGGCGGTGATTCCGGTGCCGGTTTTGGAACAGGCGCGCGACGAGATGTTGTCGCTGCCGGGCGTCGGCATGTCGGTGATGGAGATTAGCCATCGCTCGAAGACCTTCGATGAGATCATTCAGGGGGCCGAATCGGGATTGCGCGAACTCCTCGGCATCCCGAAGGACTACGTGGTGCTGTTTCTGCAGGGCGGCGCGAGTCTCCAGTTCTCGATGGTCCCGATGAATTTTCTTTCGCTCGATTCGTCGGCCGATTACATCGTCACCGGCAGCTGGGGCAAGAAGGCGGTGAAGGAAGCGCAGAAATGCGGCGGCGTCGACATGGCCGCGAACATGGCCGACGGCGGCTTCACGCGCGTGCCGCACCAGGATGAACTGCAACTCAATCCGGCTGCGGCTTACGTTCACCTGACTTCGAACGAAACGATCGAAGGAGTCGAGTTCAAGACCGAGCCGGAGGTGGGCGATGTCCCGCTGGTGGCCGATATGTCTTCCAACATTCTTTCGAAACCGATTCCGGTCGAGAAGTACGGAATTATTTACGCCGGCGCGCAGAAGAACATGGGCCCGAGCGGCGTGACGGTTGTGATCATGCGCGAAGACCTGCTGCCGCGCGTGCGTGAAGGCCTGGCGACGATGCTCGACTACAACACGCACGCGAAAAACAGATCGCTCTACAACACGCCGAACACCTGGGGCATTTATATTTTGAATCTCGTCTGCAAGTGGCTAAAAGACAAGGGCGGCCTCAACGGCATGCAGCAGGAGAACGAGGCCAAGGCGAATTTGATCTATGACGCGATCGACGCGACCGATTTTTATCGCGGCCATGCCGATCCCGATTGTCGTTCAATGATGAACGTGACGTTCCGTCTGCCTTCGGAAGATCTCGAAAAGAAATTCGCCAGCGAAGCAACCGCACAGGGACTCGATGGTTTGAAGGGCCATCGTAGTGTGGGCGGCATTCGCGCGTCGATCTACAACGCGTTTCCGAAGGAAGGCTGCGAGGCGCTGGTGCAGTTCATGAATGCGTTCGAGCAGAAGAACGGCTAGGTTGCTCAATGGCTTATCGGTTCGAATGGGATGAACGGAAGGCTCGCACAAATCGGAAAAAACATCGAGTTACATTCGACGAAGCGTCCAGTGTTTTCGATGATCCGCTTGCTAAGATTTTCGAAGATGATGTGCACTCTCCTGAAGAGCCTCGCGAGATAATGGTGGGGCATTCAATAAAGCGTCGACTGCTGCTTGTTTGTTTCACAGAGCGGCCAAATGAGAGAATTCGGATCCTCAGCGCCCGATTGCCGACGCCCCGGGAACGAAAAGCCTATGAAGAAAACATCTAAGAAAAAGGTTCCGGTCGGACGATTGGACGAAATGAAACCGGAATATCATTTTGATTACTCAAAAGCTAAAACCAATCGATTCGCGGGACGCATCGCGACAGACCAAACTGTTGTTCTTCTCGATCCTGAAGTGTCGAAGGTCTTTACAGACGCAGAATCGGTAAACACCGCGCTCCGTGCGCTCATCGCGGCTTTGCCGAAGAACCTTAAGCGGCCCGCGCAAAAATAGATCTTCACAGTGAATCTTCCCGACGTCATCGCTGAACTGCGCGAGCTGAATGAGCCGGTGCCGAAACCCCTGCGGCTGCCGACTGATGCCGAGGTGGACGCCGCCGAGGATCAGCTCGGCGTAAAGTTTCCGGCGGATTATCGTCGCTATCTTTTGCAGGCCAGCGATGTCGTGTACGGACCACTTGAACCAGCGGTAGTCATTCCCGACGCCGGACATCTCAGTCTTACCGACATTGCTGAAACTGCCTGGGATGAAATGGAAGTGCCGCGTAATTTGCTGCCGTTTTGTGAAGACAACGGCGATTACTATTGTCTGACTGAAACTGGTGAGGTGGAGTTTTGGTCGCACGACGGGGCGACCGATGATAAGTGGAAAGACCTCGCCACCTGGATTAGCGAGGTTTGGATAGGCGAGGCCTGATGGGCTTGAGCGCGTTACAACCCGATAAGGAGATACGCTGATGGGACTGAATGAGAGACGCAAGATCAAGGAATTGCAGGACACAACCCTGCCCGGCCGCGTCAAAGAGATCGAAGAGATTTGCGGCAAACCGATTTCATACGAAGTTGACTGGGACAGCCTGGCCGACGATGCGGAAGGGTTGAACTTTCTCGATAACATTTCCTGTCATCGACTGAACATGGCGCTGCGGACGATCTGCGTCGACGACATGGGCAAAGAAGCCATACGAAACAGTTTGAATCTCGTCAAACTGAAGAACGTGAAAGATAAATCTGAGATGAAGATTAACTTTGACGCCGGCGTGCTCGAGATGCATTGCGCTTACGCCCTGCGCACCGACGGCATGTACAGCGACAACGAAATTCACGAAGTGTTGATGGCGAAATTATGAGGAATGGAATTAACCACAGAGGACACAGAGGAAGACAAAGAATGACTAAGGCGGTTGGCGTTTTCATCTTCCTCACGGGTTTTCTCTGTGTCCTCTGTGGTTCAAATAATCCTGCGCAGACGCAAACTCCCGACCTGGCGCTGCCGCAGGAAAAGCATCTGCGCAACATCAAGCAACTAACGTTCGGTGGCGAGAATGCGGAAGCATATTTTTCGCCCGACGGGAAGAAGCTGATCTTTCAATCGACCCGCGAAGGTCATGAGTGCGATCAGATCTACACGATGAACATCGACGGTTCGGACGTGAAGCTGGTTTCGAACGGAGACGGCCGCACGACCTGCTCGTACTTCTTTCCGAACGGCAAACGGATTCTTTATTCATCGACGCATCTCGGCGCCAGGCAGTGTCCGCCGCGGCCGGATTTCTCGCAGGGTTACGTGTGGGCGGTCTATGACACGTTCGATATTTTCACCGCTAATCCCGATGGATCAGATGTGAAGCGACTGACTGATGTTGCGGGTTACGACGCTGAGACCACGATTAATCGGAAGGGCAAACTGGTTTTCACTTCAAAGCGCTCAGGCGATCTAGACATCTACACTATGGATGCCGACGGCCGGAACGTGAAGCGGCTGACCAACGAACTCGGTTACGACGGCGGGCCGTTCTGGTCTTACGATGGAAAACAGATTGTGTATCGCGCCTATCATCCGCAGACTGAGAAAGAGAAGGCCGACTACACGGCGTTACTCAAACAGAATTTGATTCGGCCGACTATACTCGACATTTGGGTAATGAAGGCTGACGGAACGCACAAGCGGCAAGTCACGCACCTGAACAAGGCCAGCTTTGCGCCTTACTTTTTTCCTGACGGCAAGCGCATCATCTTTTCATCCAACCAGGCCGATCAGAAAGGACGCGACTTCGATCTCTACATGATCAACCTGGACGGCAGCGGGCTTGAGCGCATCACCTATTACGAAGCGTTCGATGGCTTTCCGATGTTCTCGCCTGATGGCAAGAAATTGGTGTTCGCGTCCAATCGCCACAACGCCAAGCCAAACGAAACAAATATCTTCATCGCTGATTGGGTTGAGTGACCCGGGCGATTCCGCGGCGCTTCCCAAAGTCAGATCACGTCACTCCCGCGCGCTCCGATTTCGCTTGTAATCGCGCTGGGCGACAGCTACGATTCGCCTCGCGTCTTCCCTTCAGTTCAAACATCTCGCGCAAAGGAGCACCATGCGACAACTCTCAGCCATCGAACTCGCAAACGAACTAAAACTGGTTGCCCAAATTTCCGAGAAGTTACTGCTCAACCCGCTTACCGGTGTCCGCGACGAGATAAGCAGGCTGGGCGTTTTTCTCCAGGAATGTGAGACGCGCTTAATCCGGCTGATGAATAATGAACATCCGGGCGAAAATGAAGCCGGCGTCACCCAGTACGGACTCGTGCTTTACATAGTCGATACCACCCATCCGGTTCTGAGAAAGTTGCTCGGTTTTCCGCGGACGCAAATCACCGTGGCGATGCTCAAACAATGGGACCAGGTAGCGATGAACGGCGGCGTCGACGACTATGAAGGCTCGTTGATTGCGATTGGCAAATACGAACAACTCGATGCCGGGTGGGTGACCGCGCTGATTTACTATCTCGCGCTGAAACTCGGGGTGCGCGAAATAAGTTCGCTGGCGCCTTTCGCAACCACGCCCGCCACGATCAGCACCGGGAGCGACGTTAAGATTGCTTTGATTGGAGACTGGGGCACGGGAACTTTTCCCGATGGCGCCATCACCTGCCCGGCGCTGGAAGTCATGGCCCAGGTCAAAGAGCTGGCGCCCGATTTCACCATTCATCTTGGCGATGTCTATTACGCCGGCACCGCCGGTTTTCTCGGCTCAGACGAAGAGATTATTAATTTTGTCGAGTCTTGGGTGGCGGGTTCGCAAGGCTCGTTCATGCTGAATTCGAACCACGAAATGTACAGCGGGGCCCAGGGTTATTTTGGCAAGGGATTGACCGCGGCTCCTTTCGCAGCCCAGGCCGGCACGAGCTATTTTGCGATTCAAAATAATAATTGGGTGATTATCGGGCTGGACACCGCGTATTACGATCCGAGCCCGCTGTTTATGAAGGGCGCGCTGACTGATAACGCTCAGCTCGATTTTATTCGCAGTCTCGACACTGCTAACAAGAAAATAATTCTGCTCACGCATCACAACGGCACGAACATCGAAGGCACGCAGCCACTGCCTCTCTGGGACCAGGTAACTGCGGCGCTGGGCCGAGCGCCCGATTATTGGTACTGGGGCCACATCCATAACGCGGTCGTTTATTCGGACCAATCGTTTGCGGCGCAGAAAGGCGTCAAAGCCCGTTGCGTCGGTCACGGCGCGATTCCTTTCGGCGTGGGCTACGGATTGACCGACGGTAACGGCGTCAACAAACCTTCGGTAGAGTATTTCGCGCACGAACTCTTATCGTCGGTTTATGCAAACACCGATGCGCAACAAGCTAATCGTGTTTTGAACGGCTTTGCCGTGATTACCTTGTCCGGAGATTCCATACTCGAAGAATTCGTCGATCAGACCGGCGGAGTTAATTGGTCTCAAAGGCCGCCGGAATGAATCATTCGATTGGCCGCACCGTCTGCCGCAAACATGCCGCAGGGCGAGAAGAACATTTTTCATCGCCGATTGGGTGAAGTGAATATGACGAAGATGATTGGCAGTCTCCTGGTGTTCCTGGCGTTGGTTTCCAGCGCAGCTGCGGTGCATTCCCCCGACCGGGCCTTTGATGAATTTGGCGACATCAAATGCGAGGACGAGATGGCGCGCTTGGATAGCTTTGCCCTCCAGCTGCAAAACGAGCCAAACGCAAAGGGTTTGATAGTCGTTTACGGTGGACGGCTTTTCCGAGGGCGGCTTCCGAAACAAGGTGAAGCTGACGCCCGGGCAGCACGTCTGAAACTCTATCTGGTTGAGCGACGTGGCATCCCGAAGGATCAGATCATGGTCGTCAACTGGGGATACGTTGAGCAGTGGATGGTACAACTTTGGATGATTCCGCACGGCGCAACTATTCCAGATCGGCTGCCAACAACAATTCCGCCGGATCAAATCAAGTTTGGCAAAGGCAAAGTTAATCCGCGCGATTATCGCTGCGGAATTTAGAAATAAGAGGTGGTTATGCGTCGCAAGATTTTCGCCCTCCTGGCAATCATCGGTTTGACGTTCGCGGTTGCGCTGGGGCAGCAACCGAGCGCGAATGCGCCGAGTCTCGATCGCTTACGACAGATTGTTACTTATCTCGCATCGGATCCACTCGAAGGACGCCGCACCGGCACGGCGGGAGCGACCGAGGCTGCGAATTTCATCGCGGGCGAATTCAAACGACTCGGGCTGCAGCCGGGCGTGCAGTCCGCGAGCACGGGCAAAAGTGGCTCGCCGTATCTGCAACCATTTCCCTACGTCTCCGTTGTCGAGCTAGGTGATAAGAATCTCTTTTTGGTGAATCCGGGCAAAGCCGACGACATGATGCAATTCAAAGTCGGCGAAGACTGGATGCCGCTTGGGTTTTCGACGAACGGATCAATCAACAAGATCGAAACTGTGTTTGCCGGCTATGGCATTTCGTCGAGCGAATTGAAGTACGACGATTACGCGCTGTCGAATGCGAAAGACCGCGTCGCGATCGTCTTTGCCGGCACGCCTGACGGCGACAATCCGCACGGGCAATTTGTTCAGGCCGGTCAGATTCGATTCAAAGTCGCGGCGGCGCGGGCGGCCGGAGCACAGGCGCTGCTGATTATCAGCGACGAGCAAAAGTTGAAAGATGATCGGCTGGCGCGGCTCGCTTACGACAACGCCGGAGAGGCCGGCATTCCGGTCGTGGTGATTTCGCAAAATCTCGCGGCGAAGCTGCTCGGCACAATTGATCACCCGCTCTCGGAATATCAGAAAGCGGCAGACGCCAGATCGGCGACTGCTGCACTGCGGTCTCCTTCCGGACACCGCACCTTGTCGCTCGAAGTCAGCGTCGTCCGCCGCCTTTCGCCTTCGTTCAATGTCGTCGGCATTCTGCCGGGCAGCGATCCAAAATTAAAAGATGAAGCGATCGTGATTGGCGCGCACTACGATCATCTCGGCCGTGGCGGTGAGGGCAGTCTGGCGCCGCGCGAGGGCGAGATTCATCATGGTGCGGATGACAATGCTTCCGGCAGCGCAGGTTTACTCGAACTCGCGCGGATGCTGACGAAGCAGCCGGCCAAGCCGCGGCGCACGATCGTCTTCATCGCGTTCAGCGGCGAAGAAGAAGGGTTGCTGGGTTCGGATTATTACGTCAGTCATCCCCTGCTGCCGCTTCAGAACACCGCGGCCATGATTAATATGGACATGATTGGGAGGCTGCAGGATTCGAAGCTGATCATCGGCGGCGTGGGTACTGCGCCCGAATGGCGGGCGATGATTCAAACCGAGAATTCGCCGGACCACATGCGAGCGGCGGCAGCCGACATGTTTCCGGCTCGACGCGACGAAGACATTCGTTACAAGGTCGATCCAAAAGGGTCAGGCGGATCAAGCGGTTACCCGCTCATCATCGGCGCCAACGGTCTGCCCGTGGTGACCGCAACTTTTCCGAAAGTCTCGACTGAAATGGCCGCCCCATTCGCTCTTACGCTGAACGAAGACGGTTTCGGTCCCAGCGATCATTCATCCTTCTACCTGAAGAAAATCCCGGTGCTCTTTTTTTGGACGGGAACTCATGATGATTATCACAAGCCTTCGGACACAGCTGACAAGATTAATTACGAAGGCGAAGCTCGCATCCTCGCATTCGTCGAGCGGTTGATTCGCGATATGGACAAAAGCGATCACCGGCCTACTTATGCAGTCGCGAAGGGCGATTCGCAGCAGCGCACTGGTTTTCGCGTCTATCTCGGCACGATTCCGAACTACGCTGATTCAAATGACGGATTGAAGCTTGACGGCGTGCGCGATGATTCGCCGGCGTCCAGGGCTGGTCTCAAAGCCGGCGACAAAGTGGTCAAGCTCGCGGGCCGAGACGTGAAGAATGTTTACGACTACACGTACGCTCTCGGCGAGATGAAGCCGGGACAGGAATACGAAGTCGAAGCGATGCGTGACGGCCAGCGATTGAAAATGAAGATTACGCCTGAGGGTCGGAAGTAGCGCGAGGTTAACTTGCGCCAATTCTTTGATTCAATTCGCAAGTTAACAACTTGCGCGACTCAAACTCGCTCCAAAACAAAAAGGCAAAGATTGAAGTGGACGCTGACAGCGCCAAATCAGCTTTGCCTTTGATTTTGATTTAAGCCGGCGCAAGTCAACGACTTGCGTTAGGGTTACCAGCGTGGTTCGCGATCGTTCCGGCTGCCGCGTTTTTCACCACGGTCTCGGTCACGACGACCACCGCCGCCGCCGCCGCCATAGCCACCACCACCGCCGCCGCCATAACCACCGCCGCCACCGCGATTGCCGCCGTAGCCGCCGCCCCCGCCCGGTCCCCGGTCAGTCCGCGGACGAGCTTCGTTGACGGTCAGATTACGGCCACCGAAGTCCTTGCCATTGAACTGTTCGATTGCCGCCGCGGCCTCTTCGGGCGTCGACATTTCGACGAAGCCGAAACCGCGCGACCTGCCGGTCATGCGATCCTCAACAACTGAAGCCGACTCAACGTTACCCGCCTTCGCGAAGTGTTCGCGCAACTCGTCGCTGGTTGTTTGGAAAGAAAGGTTCCCCACGTAAAGTTTCGTAGCCATTTATATTTCTTTTCCTTTTGCTAAGGGAGGTGCGGACGGATCATTCAATCGCTGTTGCTGAAGATAAAAACCTTCACGATTTAACGCGACGCATCCGATGCTCAAGCTTCGCGAGAGCGGCTCCTAACAGTTGACAACTAACCTCACTCTCTCTTCAGCCGAACGTCGTCGCCTTTCCAGCACGGGCAGGCGCCACTGTCAGTGTGGCGCGAGAGCAGGACTTAACGCGCGGCAGTATGACAGGCAAGCGCCGCCAAAGGCAAGCAGAGTTTGGGCAAAATACAGCAGGCCCGGGCCCTGTTGCTAACCCGCCCAACTCGTAGCATTAGAATCGCCGCCGCCGTCGCTCCTTCCGTTGGACAGCGGCGTCAAAAAGCCTTGCGGGATCGAGTATGATGATTTTTTCACCACCATGGCGCAGCAGGCCGGCAATGGCCCCCGTCTCGGGCCCTGTTTGTGCTGAAGAAGGCTCGATGTCTGAGGACGAAACCGTGATTGTTTCGGAAATGGATTCAGCCGCCAGCGCGAGTTGCTCGTCGCCGCGCAGGGCAATAATCGAGGTGAAAGATTGGCGAGGCGCTGCTTCGTCGCCGGCGATGGCTCGCGGATCGATCAGGGTCAACATGCGGCCCCGCGCGCAGACGACCCCCAGGATAGGCGGGGGGGCATGGGGCAAAGGCGTCGCGGGTTTCGCCTCAGCAGTACCATCGACCGATTCAGCCGGGACCCCAAAGGTGCGGTTTCCTATCGTGAACAAAAACAGATCTCGCAGTTGCGTCTGATCGTCGGTCATAAATTTGTTTGGAATCTGCGGCTCGTGAGTGTCATTCGCACGGGGTCGATTTGGCATCAAATCACGTGAGCCAGTGGGTGTCAATAACGTTCATGACCGCCGGGCGGCGCCCGATTCTGGTAACCGAGTGCTTATGCTACAGTGAGCGAAAAATCCGACGTCGCAACTTGCTACGTAGATTGAAAGGATCTGTGAATGGACGATTTTGATCGTTATCGCGCTGAGATGAATGAGAAGTTGCTGGGGACCGGGCATCTTGGCATCAAAAGGTTCTTTGCCCTCGACACGCAGGCTTATGAAAACGGCGCGCTGGATAAGAAGACAAAGGAACTGATGGGCTTGACCGGTTCAATCGTTTTGCGTTGCGACGATTGCATCACTTATCACATCAAACAATGCGCCGACGCCGGCGTTACGCGCGAACAATTCGCCGATGCGTTTAATGTGGCGCTGGTGGTGGGCGGATCGATTACGATCCCGCACCTGAGGCGAGCAGTAGACCGCTTGGATCAAATTCTGTCGAACCAGGAATGAACCACAGAGGACACAGAGAAAACCGAAACGGGATAAGGCTTGTTATCTCCCTCTTATGTCTTTCTCTGTGTCCTCTGTGGTTAATCGCTTCTTCATCGTCATCGAAATCGAAAGGTCTGGTTATGCCCGTCCAAGGTGGAAAGATTCGCGCGCCTGAACTCACCGGCGCGCGCGGTTGGCTGAACACCGACAAGCCGCTCACGCTTGCGGCGCTGAAGGGCAAAGTTGTGCTGCTGGATTTTTGGACCTACGGCTGCATCAACTGCATGCACATCATTCCTGATTTGAAGAGGCTCGAGAAAAAGTATCCGAATGAACTCGTGGTTATCGGCGTCCACTCCGCGAAGTTTGATAACGAAAAAGACACTGAGAATATCCGCCGCATAATTCTGCGTTACGAGATCGAGCATCCGATCGTCAACGATGCTGACTTTAAAATCTGGAACGACTATGCGGTTAACGCCTGGCCCACGCGATATTTGATCGATCCGGGTGGTTACATCATCGGCCGGCTGTCCGGCGAAGGTGGCTACGAGGCGCTCGACAAGGCCATCTCTGATTCGATCGCCGAATTTCGCAAGCGCGGCGAATTGAACGAGGCGCCGCTGAAGCTGGTTCTGGAAAGGGCCAAGGTCGGCGATTTGCCGCTGGCGTTTCCGGGAAAAATTCTCGCCGACGAAAAGAACGACCGCCTGTTTATCGCTGATTCCGATCACAATCGAATTGTGATCGCCAAACTCGACGGGACGCTCGTCGATGTGATTGGCACGGGCACCCACGGTATGGTCAGCGGATCGTTTGCCGAGTCGAGTTTCTTCCGGCCGCAGGGAATGGCCCTCGATGGCGATAAGCTTTACGTGGCCGACACCGAGAACCATTTGATCCGGCGCATCGATCTAAAAGCGCGCACCGTCGAGACGATTGCCGGGACGGGCATGCAGATGCACGAATACGGCCAGTCGGGACCCGCGTTGAAAGTCGCTTTGAATTCGCCGTGGGATTTGCAGCTCATCGGCCGCTCGCTTTATATCGCGATGGCCGGACCGCATCAGATTTGGAAACTCGATCTCGACACGATGGAAATCTCGACGTTTGCCGGATCGGGACGCGAGGCTCGCCACGACGGCTCGCTCGCTGAATCGGGTTTCGCACAGCCTTCCGGATTGGCGAGTGATGGACAAACTTTGTACGTGTCTGATGCCGAGGCGAACATTATTCGCGGAATCAATCTCGGTCCGAACGCGCAAGTGAGAACTTTGGTCGGCGGCGACTTATTTGATTTTGGTGATAAGGATGGCAGTGGTGATGGCGTGCGTTTGCAGCATCCTCTGGGCCTCGCGCGTTGGAACGACAAGCTGCTGATTGCCGACACCTACAATCATCGAATCAAGCTGCTCGATCCGAAAGCGCGCACCGTGAAAGCCTTTGCCGGGCTGGGCAAACCTGGTCAGGCCGATGGCGCCGCGCCTTCGTTTTATGAACCGGGCGGCCTCAGCATCGCGAAGGGGAAGTTGTACGTGGCCGACACGAACAATCACGCGATTCGCGTCGTCGATCTGAACACGAAAGAAACCAGGACGCTCGTCATCAAAGGCCTGCAACCGCCGGCAGCGAATCAAGCAGTCGAGAGCGCTGACGCCGGTCCGAATGCGGAAGAAATCAAAGTGCCTTCGCAGAAGGTGCGGCCGGGCGACAATTCAGTTTTGATCAATCTCGATCTGCCCGCCGGTTATCATCTGAACCCCTCGGCGCCGCAGCGTTACCAGGTCACAATCGATAACGGAGCTGATTCGATGGGGACCAAGTCGACGAATGCCAACCAGGGAGGCAAAGGCGTCTCGTTGCCGCTGCGCGTTCCCATCGGTTTCGGGGCCGGCACCGGCCGCGGCAGCTACGTGGTGCACGCTTCATTCACTTTCGTTTATTGTCGCGACGACAACACCGGCACCTGCCGCATCAAGACGCTGCAGTGGCAAGCACCCGTCGAGGTTGTTAACGATGCCGCCGCGACGAATGAAATCAAACTGAACGGCAAGGTAGCTGCTGAGTAGACGATCAGCCACTTGCTCGCTCGCCGTCCGACAGGTAACATCTTCGCTTCCCCTTAGCTAATCAATGCACACATAAAGGAGTCACAATTGTGGCCGATAAACCATTCCTGACTGACATCAAGACTCTGCGCGAACGCGCGCGAAAACACATCGAGCAAGGCGCGATCACCGAAGGTTACAAAGTCGATTTAAAGACCGCGATTAAGATTTTGAACGAGGCGTTGGCGACGGAAATTGTTTGCGTGTTGCGGTACAAACGCCATTACTACATGGCTACCGGAATCCACTCCGAAGCAGTCGCGGCAGAATTTCTGCAACATGCGACTGAGGAACAAGGGCATGCCGACGAGATTGCCGCCCGCATCGTGCAACTCGGCGGCGCGCCGGACCTGAACCCTGACGGGCTCACGTCACGGAGTCATGCCGAGTACGTCGAAGGCGAAACGCTGCTTGATATGATCACCGAAGACCTGGTGGCCGAGCGCATTGCCATCGACAGCTATCGCGAGATGATCAAATATTTCGGCACGGACGATTCCACTTCGCGACGTATGCTCGAAGGAATTCTGGCGATGGAAGAAGAGCACGCCGACGATTTGGTAAGCATGCTCGGAGAATTGGCGAAATAATTTCAGCCCCGTGTCCGAAACCGCGAGCGATAGCGATGGGATCATAAGGCCACCTCAAAAAAACGGGTTGGCAGTCTCGGTCTCTCGGAAGCGATTCAATTGATCGGTCGCTACCGCTCGCGGTTCTGACGCGATCCCAAAGCGCCGTCGAGCCGGCGCACTCCAAATTTGCCTGACACTCCACCAAATTATTCCGGCCGGCCCAGCATCTGTAGAAGTTGCGGTGCGCTGATCGGCGCGGGCGAAACGGAATGTCATGTCTGCGGCGCGCCTTTGGCGCAAGCGGCGCCGCCGCAGATGACTCTGCGCGATCGTTACAACTTAACTTACGCGCGCGCGGTGCTTTCGCGCCCGTATATTTTCACGATCGTTTTTCTCGTGCTGAACTTCTTCGTCTTTCTGCTGATGTGGCAAGTCAGCGGCATGTCGAGCACGGTGCTTTGGACCGGCTTTCCCGAGCCGGTGCTGCTGAGCTTTGGTGCGAAGACAAATTACCTGATCGGTTATGGCCATGAATACTGGCGGCTGGTGACGCCGGTTTTCATCCACGTGAATCTGCCGCACGTGCTCATTAACATGTACAGCCTTTGGGTGATTGGCCCATGGGTCGAAAAGCTTTACGGCTCGGCAAAGTTTACGGTGTTCTGGGTGGTTACCGGCATCGCCGGCGTCCTGGCCAGCTACTTGACCGTGATACCCGGATCGCACCCAGGCGTGGTTGTCAGTTTTCTGATCAAGAATTACGACACTCCTTCGGCGGGTGCGTCGGGCGCTTTGTTTGGATTGGTCGGCGTGCTTTTCGTGTTTGGACTGAAGTACCGTCGCGAGTTGCCGGAAGGATTCAAGCGCGCCTTCGGGACCGGAATGCTGCCGGTGATTATGCTGAACCTCGGCATCGGTTTCGTGGGCCGCGGGTTTATCGATAATGCAGCGCACATGGGCGGACTTTTGTCGGGCGCGGCCCTTGCGGCGATCGTGAGTTACAAGCGCCCGGGGCAATCCGCTGGAGTGACCATTGCCTGGCGAATCGGACAAGTCGTCGCGTTGCTTTTGGTCGCGGTGAGTTTCTATTTTGTCGCCAGAGATTTTGACATTACGTTATGAGCAGAAGACTAATCCGCAGATTACGCAGATTACACAGATTGAATAGATGAAAATGTGATCTGTTACCTTGCTCGGCTTTTTCCAATCTGTGTAATCTGCGTAATCTGTGGACTTATTCTTAGGAGACCTATGGAAATTAAAAAAGTTGGCGTGCTCGGCTGCGGTTTGATGGGTTCGGGCATCGCGCAAACGGCCGCGATGGCCGGATTTGAAACGACTGTGCGCGAAGTGTCGCAGGAGTTGATTCAGAAAGGCTTTGCCTCGATCGAAAAATCGTTGGCGCGTTTCGCGGAAAAAGGGACCCTCACCGCGGAACAGCAGAAAGCCGCGCGCGATCGTCTGTCCGGCACGACGTCGTTTAATGACCTCGCTGATTGCGACATCATCATTGAAGCGATTATCGAGAACCTCGACGAAAAGCAGACGACCTATCGCGAGCTCGACGCGGTGTGTAAGCGCGAAACGATCTTCGCTTCCAACACCTCATCGCTGTCGATCACGCAGATGATGGTAGCTGCTTCACCGGAACGGCAAAAGCGATTTATCGGCATGCACTTCTTCAATCCCGTCCCCATTATGAAATTGGTCGAAGTCGTGCGCACGATTCTGACCGACGCGGATGTTTATGAAGACGCGGTCGCCTTCGGCAAGCAACTGGGAAAGGTACCCGTGCGCGCCAGCGACAAGACGGGATTCATCGTGAACCGTTTGCTGGTCCCTT
>Ga0207511_100086_pt1 | contig 23138 bp, 21 predicted proteins | sample NitcycUWRSCHO22C_FD_188265 | JGI IMG/M metagenome (GOLD analysis project Ga0207511, IMG submission 188265) | Soil microbial communities from Arlington Agricultural Research Station in Wisconsin, USA - Nitrogen cycling UWRJ-SCHO22-C (SPAdes) | ecosystem: Environmental > Terrestrial > Soil >... | reverse complement strand
CGACCGGAACCTTGCGTAAGTAGATCTTGGTCTTGGGTTGTTGCGACTCATCGCCGGCCGCGGCTTCGGTCGCGGTGTAATTCATGTTGCCACGCCGGCCCATGCTGGCCGCGGTGATCGGCAGGACATTCACACCTTTGACCAGCGTATCGAGATCAGGCGGAAAACGATCTGGATTATCGGCAGTAAAAATCGTCTGATCCGTAATCGCGACGCGAACCCGCGCATCACTAAAAATGTTCCCAGCGCCCTGCTGAGGGTTCTGCTGGTTTGGCTGGTTCGGTTGGTTCGGCTGGTTCCTGGGCGCCTGCTCCTGCTGGGCGGTGTTTTGCCCCTGCTGTTGATTGGCCTGCATTTGGGCGCCGGCGACAGCCTCGCGGTGAAACTGATCGATTGCCTCGCGCATCTCCCGCAGCGCCTCGCGAAGTTGCAGCTCCTTCTGCCGCTTTACTGAAACCTGCACCAAAGGCACCACGCCGAGCGTCAGGATGGCCAGCACCGCGCAGGTGATGACTAGTTCGATAAGCGAGAAGCCTGAGTCATGAACCGGATTGAAGTGCAGAGACGACCAACGAAACTGGCGCACCGGGAAAATTGCCGCCCGGCCAACTCGCTGCCGACTCCTGACTCCTGACTCCTGACTACTGCTTTTCATTTACTTCACCGTCAATTTAATCGGGTTAACCTGCATCAGCAGCGGCCGTCCATCCGCCGCCACCACGTGCACGTTCGAAATATCGAACGCGAGTGTGGTGTCGCCGGCTGCCAAAGCTTCAACGTCAATATTGATTAACGCGCCGTCGGCGGTGACAGATGAACCGGCCCCCGGCGCCACCGAAATCAATACCATCCCGTGTTCGTCGACCGATTGAGTCAGAGTCGGCGCGCTCCTGGCGTGGGCAAACAGATCGCCCATCGAGATGGAACTGACCTTCAGCACTTTGGGATCAAACCGCAGCATCAGGATCGCGGTTCCCAGCGGAGCGTCGGACTTGACCCGCACTTGCAGTTGTTGCTTATCACCAATCTTTAGCTCCGACTTATCCGAATTCAGACCGACTTCAATCATCGAAGCAGCTGGTTCTGACGGCTTCGTGGTCATCAATTTCACATCGGTCTTGGGCGCGACGTCTACTAAAGGCGTCATCGCGTTGTCCTGCCTGGCGCTGACGCTGGTCGAAGCCACATTCGTCGGAGACGACACCAGATTCTGTAGAGCGCTCGCCACGTCAGCCGGCTGGGCCACCGTCGGATTGTCATTCGTCCTGACCGTCCCGGACTTGGGCTGTGGCATGGCAGCATCCGTCGGCAGCGTCGCCGCCGTAGTGTTCGCAGCTGAACCGTTTGCAGATGCAAACTGCGTCTGGGCCGCGCTGAGGGCGCTCACCTGGGCCGGAGCAGTTGCATTCGCCGGAACCATTTGCGACTCAGTTACTTTGTTCGCGGCCACGTCGGTTTTCGCCGCAGCTTCATAAGTCACTTGGGCATCAGGCAATTGCACGACCGGGTTCTTCGGCAGCCGGCGCGCGGCGGCAATCTGCTCGTCGCGTTCCGTCTCTCGCAGCATCGCTTCCAGCGATCCCGTCGTCGGCGCCTGCAAGGTGCCGCTCGGACGCATGAACTCATCGCGCGGCGTGAGCGCGGGCGCGCGCAGCACGCGCGGCGTCACTGAGATGACAATGTCAACGCGGCGATTCTCCTTGGTCGGTGACGTAAATAACCGGCCTAATATCGGCAAGCCTCCCAAAACCGGCAATCCCGCGCGCCCGTTGGACTGCACCTCGGTGGCCACACTGGCGAGCATCATCGTGCGATTGTTCTGTACGCGCGCCGTTCCCGTAATCGTTCGTTCGGTAAACGTCGGCGTGAGGGTATTGGCTCCCGTTACATCCTTTGATTCGATGTTCATCTTCACCTGAACATCGAGGTTCGGAAAAACAATCGGCGTAAACTTCAGCGTCAATCCCGTCGGTTCATAGTTGATGACGGGAAAACCGCCGGTCGGAAAGCCGGTTGGATTCGTGGGGTTCGTTCCGGTCTGCACTCCGAACGGATACGCCTGCGCAGTCTGCACCGGCACGCGCTGACCGATGCGCGCCGTCGACTCTTCGTTATTGAACGCGTGAACCTGGGTCGACGCTAACAGTTTCGCGTTGTTACGGCTCTGAAATATCGTCAGGACTGAAGGCGGAATTACCAGCGCCGCGGCGGCGGCAGTAGGCACGCCCGCCAGGATGCTGCGCACATCAACGCCCGGCGTCTGGGTGGGATTGGTCGTTGAATTCGATGTCAACACCGACAAACCCGGCGAGCCGCCAAGATTAAATCCACCCGCCGTCCCCAGCTGGTTACCAATCTGCAGCAAATCGCTGTGGTTCACTTCGTAGATATCGACATCCATCACCACTTCCGCGCGATCTTTATCGAGACTCTCGAGCAACTCGCCGATGAGTTTCACGTTCTCGGCCGTGTCGCGCACGGTAATGCTGTTGGTGTCCTTGTCCGGGACGACAATCGGCTGCGGCCGACCGACCGAAGCGGGCAGCGCCTGGCCAATCAATGTCTTGATCTTGTCCGGATCTGAATTCGCGATGAAAAAGGTGCGCACCACAAGTTGTTGATACTGCGGGCGACGCGCCTGGTCGGCCACCAGAATCGTGCGCCGGTCGAGCTTTTGAAAGAACAAGCCTTCCTGCAGAAACAGCATGTCGAGCGCCTTGGCAGTCGTCACTTGCTGCAGATTCATATCGACGGGACGCGGCTGGGCAAATGTCTGCCGATCGAACATCACGTTCAAGTTGAGATCGTTCGCCAGCGATTTGATGACCGTCTTGATATCGACGCCGTTATAAATAATGTTTCGTTGCGTCTCGGCCTTCGGTTGAAAGTCCTGCTCCTGCGGCTTGGTCGTTGACTGGGCCGGCGTTCCGCCACCCAATCCGCCGTCACCACCCGCGGAACTGGTTTCGGTCGCGGGGTTGGTAGCGGTCAGGCCCTGCTTGACCTGCTCAAGCCGCAGCATGCGCTCCATCTCTGAGACCGCCAGTTGATTCACCGGGTCGTAGCCGAATGCTTGTCGAAAGGCGTTGTATGCTCCGACGAAATCTCTCTGTTCCGCCAACGAACGTCCCTGCTGCATGAACATCTGCGATGCATTAAAGATCGCCCGCCCATAATGTAGCCGGTAATCGACGTTGCCCGGATCTTCAGACAGTGCCAGGGTGAATTCGTGCGCGGCTTTGTCCCATTGCTGCGCTCGTTCGTAATCGAGGCCTCTGTTATAGGCGTCTCGGCCCTTGCGCGCGAAGGCGGACATGGGCAGCGCCAACATGGCAGCGACAATTGCCAGCGCCAGGATCGAATGCCAACGATTTGTTTGTTTCATAACTTCCTTCTTCCCGGATTTACGTCAGTTGCTGGATCGCCTTCCGACAAAGGCTCTTGTATACACGCGACGAGGCTGAACGAGTTCCGCAATACCTGAAAAACCCTTGCAGTCTAACACAAATAAGGCCGTTTTTAAGGGGACAGGAGTCTGAGACCGGTTCGGGTTCCCCAATGGTCGAGGCGGCAATTACGAAAGTAAATCGCTAAGGCCTGCCGCTTAGATTCACTTCTTCGACAAAAGTTACCCTGTTAATTTCATGCAGCGTAGAAATTCCTGAAAAAACCTTTTTCAGGGCCGATTCGCGCAGGCTCGTGAGCCCTTCGGCCTCGGCGGCGCGCCGGACTTCGGAGCCCGGCCGGCGTTCGACAATCATCTCGCGAATGTTATCGCTGAGGTCGAGCAATTCGTGGATCGCGGTCCGGCCACGATAGCCCGTGTGATTACAGGCGTCGCAACCAACAACTGAATAGAAGACTCGCCCGGTATGCTCCTCAGGATGCAAACCTGATTCTGCCAGTTCGGTATCGGACGGATGATAGGCCCGCCGGCAGAAAGTGCAGAGCACGCGCACCAGCCTCTGCGCCAGCACGCAATTCAAAGACGAGACGAAGTTGTAAGGCTCGACGCCCATGTTCAGGAATCGGCCAATCACGTCGATCACGTTGTTGGCGTGGACGGTGGTGAAAACCAGGTGGCCGGTCAGCGCCGACTGAATTGCGATCTGCGCCGTTTCTTCATCACGAATTTCGCCGACCATGATCTTGTCGGGATCGTGACGCAGGATGGAACGTAACCCGCGGGCGAAGGTGAGTCCCTTCTTTTCATTCACCGGAATCTGCGTGATGCCATGCAACTGATATTCAACCGGATCTTCGATCGTGATGATCTTGTCTTCTTCGTTGCGGATCTCGTTCAGCGCCGCATAGAGCGTGGTCGTTTTACCGGAACCGGTCGGTCCGGTAACCAGCACCATCCCGTAGGGCTCAGCAATGTAACGGCGAAATTTACGCAGGTCCTCCGGGTCGAAGCCCACTACATTCAAATCCAGATTCTTAAACTCTTCGTTGATCTGTTCCTTGTCGAGAATACGAATGACCGCGTCTTCACCGTGCACGGTCGGCATAATCGACACACGAAAGTCGACCGTGCGTCCTTTATATCTGACGCGAAAGCGGCCGTCCTGCGGCACGCGGCGCTCGGCAATGTCGAGTTCGGACATCACCTTGATACGCGAGATTAACGTCTGGTGGTAAGCCAGATCGATGGGGTCGACCTTTTGATAAAGCGCGCCGTCGATGCGGTACTTGACCTGAACTTCAGTGTCGCGAGTTTCGATATGAATGTCTGAGGCGCGCGATTCCATCGCGTTGTAGACGATGGTGTCGACGAGTTTGATGATCGGCGACATCTCGCTGTCGGTCGCCAGCCGATCGAGATCCAGCACCTCTTCGCCTTGTTCGGTTTCGCGGACCAGCGAAATGCGAAAACCGGACGCCGCTTCCTGCAACACGCGCTGAGTGGCGTCGCCTTTGCGCAGCACCACGTCAATCGCCCCGGCCGTCGCCACCGCCGGAACGATTCGGGTGCGCAGCGCGCCGGCCAATTCATCCAACCGATCGAGATCGGTCGGGTCAGCCATGGCGACGTACAACCGGCCATTCTCACGACGCAGCGGCACGAATTGGTGTCGCACCATCAGATCGACAGGGACTTCAGACAGCAATGAATAGTCGATGGGAGATTCGCCTTCAGTCGGCAACAAATTAACGAAAGGCAGGCGATACCGGAGCGCCATTTCCTTGGCCTGGCGCACCTCGGGCGGCTCGCTCGCGAGCGGCAAATCATCATCGCCATTCATGCTGCCGCGAATCGCGTCCGCTGCCTTGGTGTCCACTTGTTCGTCTGAAACTTGCTTCATAGGAGCGCCGGCATCCTGCCGGCAACCTAACAACTTGCGTGACTAATGCGACATCGGTCCAGAAGAGATCGATTGAATAATCGGCAAGTAAATCGCCAAAAGGATCGTCACCACCACACCGCCCATCACGATCAGAATCGCAGGCTCAAGAGTCGTCGTCAACTGCTCGAGTTTCACTTCCGATTCAGCATCGTAAAAGGTCGCCACTTCGTCGAGCATCTCACGCAGGCTGCCCGATCGCTCGCCGATGCCGATCATATCCAAAGCTAACTCGGGCATCCAATTCGCGGTCTCCAAACTTTCGGTGAACGATCGGCCTTCGCGCACCAGCGGCAGGATCGCCGAACTGCGCTCGCGCAATTCCATGTTGGTGATTGACTCGGCCGCAATCTCCCACGACTCGACGATCGTGATGCCGCCGGCCAACAACGTCGCCAGCGACCGCGCCGCCTGGGCGGTAGTCATCTGCACCAAAAGTTTCCCGGCCAGCGGCAGCTTCAAGGCGAAGCGGTCGAGCGTCAGACGTCCCCCGGGCGTGCGCGACCATAAAAACGCGGCGACCGATCCGATTGCCAGCACCGGCACGAGCCACAGCGCGTTCTGCATCAACCAACCCGAGATTCCCAACACGATCACGGTTGGCAGCGGCAGCTTATTCCCAAAGCCGGTAAACAGAGTGGACATGCGCGGCACCACGTATGTGGTTAAGAAAACCACCATTCCCAGGCAAGCAAAAAGTAGAAACGCGGGATAAGCCAGCGCGCCGCGAATCTTCCGGCGCAGCCCCACCGAGCGCCGCATGTAATTCACATAACGCGAGAGCACGTCGTCCAGCGCACCCGAACGCTCGCCGGCGAGAATCGACGCGGTGTAGATGCGCGGAAAGGTGGAACCTTGCGCGGCGAACGCTTGCGAGAGCGCCGCGCCTCCGCGAATCTGTTCTTCAACTTCTTCCAGCACCGCGCGCAGCCTTGGTGAAGTCGCGCGGCGCCGCAGCATCGTAATCGCTTGCAAGATGGGAATACCGGCGCGCAGCAGCGCTGAAAGTTGTTGATTGAAGAGCAGGAAGTCGTTGGCTTTTACCCGCGAGCGTCCGCCGGCCGCGCCGCCCCTCGTCAGGAACGAAGCGCCTTCCATTCTTGGCGGGGTCACCGCGAAGACCTTGAAGCCTTCACGCTCGAGCCGCGCGCGCGCTTCATTCGCCGCGAGCGCTTCGACCGTGCGCGTCACGATTTCGCCAGCCGGGGTTCCTAATCGAACAATAAATTCAGCCATTTCTCAGCCGGAGTATAACATTGGAGTGCGGCGGCTTGACGCCGCTTTTCATTTTCCCTCGGGGCCGAAGCGTTTACAAAGCGGCGTCAAGCCGCCGCACTCCAAATTGCATCACGCACGAACATCAATCAAGTTGCAGAAACCCAAATATTCGTTGACGTTTCGATTCGTTTGAAATATCGTCCGCGCCACTCAAATAGGAGATCCCCCGATGCCGCCATCAGCCCAGACCAAATCAAATCAAAGTGAACACTTAGTGCGCGGACTGACGCTCGTGGATGCCACGATGATTGTTGTCGGATCGATGATCGGCTCAGGCATCTTTCTCGTCTCGGCTGACTCGTCGAAGCTGGTTGGCTCACCGGGATGGTTGCTCGTGGCCTGGGCCATAGCCGGCGTGTTGACGATTACCGGCGCACTCTCTTGCGCTGAACTGGCGGCGATGATGCCGCGCGCCGGCGGCCAGTACGTTTTTCTGCGCGAAGCCTACGGTCCCTCTTTCGGTTTTCTGTTTGGCTGGGCATTGTTCCTGGTGGTCCAATCGGGCACGATCGCGGCGGTGGCCGTGGCCTTTGCGAATTTCCTCGGCGTACTCGTGCCAACCATCTCGTCGGAAAATTATTTGATCGCGCCGCGGGCGATCCTCGGGTCTTACGCGATCAGCTTATCAACCAATCAGATCGTCGCCATCGTGCTGATCATGTTGCTGACTTTCACCAACATGAACGGACTGAAGACCGGCAAGTTCATTCAGAACACATTCACCTTCACCAAGACTGCAGCGCTGCTGGCCCTGGTGGTGGTGGGATTAACCATCGGATGGAAAGTCGGCCTGCGCGACGGCTCTGCGTTCTGGACCTCCTCATGGTGGAACCCGACTTTGAATGGCTGGAAGCCTGACGCTGCGCAATTAGGTTTTCAAGCCGAGGGCAAGACTCTGGTATCACTGGCATTGGTCCTGTTCCTGGGCCGAGCGATGAGTGGGCCGCTCTTCGCGCAATCGGCGTGGAACAATGTCACCTTCACCGGCGCTGAAGTTAAAGATCCCGGCCGCAATCTGCCGCGCGCACTGTTGATTGGGTGCGGCGTGGTCGTAACCCTCTACCTGTTGGCGAACCTCGCTTACGTCGTGGTGCTGCCGCTTAAGACGATTCAATCAGTACCGGCCAGTCGCGTCGGCACGGCCGCGATGCAAGCGATCTTTGGCGACCCGGGCCGAATCATCATGGCCATCGCCATCATGATTTCGACCTTCGGCTGCAACAACGGATTGATTCTCGCGGGCGCGCGCGTCTACTACGCGATGGCCTGCGACAACCTGTTCTTCAAACGCGTGGGGACGCTGAATGCAAAGCATGTCCCCGCGGTGGCCTTGATCACCCAGGGCGTGTGGGCCTCGATGCTGACCCTGCCGCGAGTAATTACGACCGACAAACAAACCGGAAAGGTCACCTACGGCAACGTCTATTCGCAGCTGATCGAATATCTCACCTCGGCCGATTTGGTTTTCTACGGATTGATGGTCGCGGCGGTTATTGTGATGAGAAAAAAAGCCGCGCAACTTGATCGTCCTTATCGCACCTTCGGCTATCCGGTGGTGCCGTTGATCTACATTGCGCTGGCGCTGTTCTTCGTGATCGACCTGGGATATCTGGCGCCGCGGACTTCGGGCGTTGGCTATTTGATCGTGCTGACCGGTCTGCCGGCGTATCTAATATGGAGAAAGCAGGCCAAAGCCACATGAGCTTTGCGCCTGCTTTCATTTGCGTCTGAATTCTCCGTCCGCCGTGCCTCAAGCGGCAGACGAATCGATCAGACTTTAGCGACTCGCTGTTCCCTCTCCCGCTGGCAGGAGGAGCCAAGCCATAACCCAATTGTAAGCCCGTCCTCCGCCCGGCCGCGGACCACCGCCACCTGGTCCACCAGGACCGGGACCACCCGGACCGCCCGGACCTCCGGGTCCCGGGCCACCGGGTCGCATGCCATCCGGACCACCCGGTCGCCGACCCGGCCCATCAGGACCAGGACCGCCCGGCCGGCGATCTCTCCGCTGCCCATCGGGTTGGATCGTGTTCCGCATGGTTTGCAGTTTCATCTGCTGATCGGTGGTCAACTGGTTCTTGATCTTAATCAGCATTTCCATATTCAAACGTTTTATCTCGCGCTCACCGTCAAGCACCTTGTCGAGTTGAGACAACGCAAGTTGCTCGTTTACCGAATTGCCCTTCATCGTCTCATGCAACGCTTCCATCGCATCAGCAACCTGCCATCGCAACTCGTTGAAGCGCGTCGTCGTGCGCTGAATCACTTCGCGCAAGAACGTTTTCTGCGCCTCGGTCAAAGCCAACTCACGCTGATGCTGCATGATCATGTCCGGAGAAAACATGTCGCCTTCCATGGGATCCTCAGGTGGCCGTGGCGCGCGCGGTGGCATCTGTTGACGATCGCCGTCCACAGGTCGCGGCGGCGGCTGTGTCTGTTGGGCAGACGCGACGAAGGCGCTCGCCAAAACAAGCGTGACCAGGATCGCGGGAATCACGAAGATTCTGTTACTCATCTCATTTCTCCTTATCGTTTGAGCGCCCGGGCAAAGACGATTTCATCTGGTTCGTATTCTCATTCAGCTGCGGTATTGATTTGAACAAGTCGTCTGTGGGCGAACTCAAAAGCCCGACCGTTGGTGATTGCCACGTGCCGATAGTTGTCTCTTTGGTTGTTTGATCCGACGCAAGCAACTGACGATCGACCGGGGGCGCCGATCTTCTTGGGCGCGGCTTAATTGATCGACGAGCAGGGCTGTCATGTCCGGGTGTCGGAAGTGTCTCAGCTGTTTTCACGTCTTCCTTGTCCTTCGGGACTTCTACAGCTTTCTTCTCGGCCGGCGCGGGGTTTGTGGGCGCCGAGTCATTCGTGGACGCTTGCTGCGATGGTCGGCTGCGATTTGAATAGATCGACCAGGCGGCTAACGACCCAAGTGTCAACACGAGCAAAGCCGTCACCAGCGCAAAAGAAAGATTGAACGCGCGCCGCGGCTTCAGTGCCCGCGCCTGCGTTCGATGCCACACTGAAGTGAAGCTCGGCGTCGTCGATTGGTCGGCAACTTTCGCCTGGCTATACAGCGCTCGGAGTTTCTTGTCGTCCCCAATTATTTCCATAACCCATTTCCAATCTCGTCAGCGACTCGCGCAGCTTCTTCTTGCCGCGCTCGTAATGCTGACGCGCACTGCCGATCGAAACACCCATCACGTCGGCAGCTTCTCGCAAACTTAAATCTTCATAGAAGACCAAATGCAGCGCCTCGCGTTGTCGCCGCGGCAACTCTTTGAGCGCGCCCTGAAAGTGCGACTGCGCCTCAGACCGCTCGAAAGTTTCTGTCTGGCTTTCGAAAGGAGAAACGCGATCGTCCACTTCGTCGGTGTTATCCGTCAGTCTGAAGCTGCGCAGCAGACGGCGGCGGTATTCAGTCGCGGCCGTTTTGCGAATCACCGCAAACAGCCAGGTCTTCAAGCTCGATTCACCGCGGAACCGGGCTTTGCCTTCAAGGATCTTCAAATAGACCGTCTGGAGAACTTCTTCCGCTTCGGTCGCGTCGCGGCGGCAACAACTTAAGGCCCAGCCGAAACTAGCGCTGTGCAGCCGTTCCAGCTCAGCCTTGAGATCCGCGATTTCCATCGGGTCAACTTTCACGGAAATGCTCCGTGTTCATGAGATTAGTTGCTTCGGGCGGCCGATCATATGACAGGCCTCCGGAGCGCACGCATCCCTGCGTGCGGGCCGCGGGCATCCTTGCCCGCGTTTTTGAAAATACCGTCAGGATGCCGGTAAACCGCAGGCAGGGATGCCTGCGCTCCTACTTCGTCCACTCGTTCGCAATCTGGGCTTCGACCTTCACCGGTACCGTACCAATAAATTCCTGACCAGCGGCGACCATCGCTTGCTCCACCGTCTGCGCCACTGCTTCGGCTTCATTCTGGTCAACCTCGACAACGATTTCATCGTGAATGATGTTCACAATCTTTGCCGAGGTTGTCCGCAGCTCATCATTCAGCAAACGCAGAGCCCGCTTGAGAATGTCCGCGCTGGTGCCTTGAATCGGCGCGTTCTTGCCGTTGCGCCGCGTCATCGAAACCTGTTGACGGTCGGAAGGATCGTAATTGAATTTCACCAATCGGCCGGAACCGGTGCGCGCTTCCTTGTCACTGACGGCGCGGTTCGCCGACTCGCGCAGGTACGCGTCAAGCTTTTTGTAAGTAGCAAAGTAACGCCGCAAGACATCTTCGGCGTCACTCACCCCGAGCCCGGTCATCATCGAAAATCGCTGCGCGCCAATGCCGTAGACGACGCCAAAATTCAAACGCTTGGCAAAGTCGCGCTGCTCTTTCGTCACTTGCTCCGTCGAGACGCCGAATACCTGCGCCGCTGTAACCTTGTGCAGATCAGCGCCCGATCTGAATGCGTTAATGAAAGCTTCGTCGCCGGAAAACTCAGCGAGAATGCGCAACTCGATCTGCGAATAATCAGCAATTACCAGGCTGCGCGTTGCCGGATGGCCCATGAAGCAACGTCGATACTCGACCGCGTGCGGCACCTGTTGAATGTTTGGATTCGTGCAGGCGAATCGTCCCGTCGGCGCGCCGATTTGCCGAAAGTCCGCATGCAGCCGGCCCGTCTTTGGATTGATGAACTCGATCATGTTCTGACCGTAGCTGGTCAGCGCCTTCTGCATCGTGCGGTACTCGAGCAGCTTCTCGACTACCGGATACTGCGCCGCGAGCGGCTGCAACTTCCAATTGCGCGTCGAGTCCGGCAAAGGAATGCCGAGCCGCGTCAAAGCTTCAGTGACCTGCTGTTGCGAATCAAGATTGATGTTCGCGCGCGGCGGACCAAACAGAGACGCCTGGGCCACACCTTCACCGAGCATCTCCTGCAACTCATTCGCAAGTTCGCCGCGCCGCTCATCGACGATGGCCAGCTGTTCGAGCCAGCGCTGCTTGTCCATGAAAAAGCCGGCCAGTTCCAAATCAACGACCGGCATCACGCATTCAAACTCGAGCTGCGCGCACTGGATCAGTCCCAGCGACTTAATTCGTTCAATCAACTTTTCGCGTAGCGGAATCAACACGGCGGCGTCGCGCGCCGCATACTGGAGCTGCGCTTCAGACAATTCGAATTCCCAGTTGCTGAGCCGCTCCGATTTATCGACCGCCTCGTTAAGATAACGACCGGCGATCGCCTCCAACCCGTGACGCTCTTCAATGTCACCCGCCGAAACCAACTGGCTGGCCAGCAACGTGTCGAACAATCCCACCATGTCGACACCAAGATTGTGCTTGATGAACTTCGCGTCGAACTTGGCGTTGTGCGCAATCTTGATCGGCCGCGCCGATGAAATCAGTCCCCGCAAAGGCCGGAGCGCGTCGCCCTGCTGTAAGTCATCGGTAAATTTGTGGACGTCGATTACGTAGACACCGTCCGGCGTCGAGAGCTGAATCAGTCGCAGTCGTGAGGTGTAAGGATCGAGATCAGTCGTCTCAGTGTCGAGTCCAATCGCGTGCCTGGTCGAGAGGTCATCGACGGCACGGCGCAGTTCTTCCGCAGTTGTGACGAGTTGATAAGCCGTGTTCATTCAGCTTTGATTTAGCCATAAAACTGAGGGAATCGATAGTGTCAGTGCATCGCACCAATCAAATAGACAACCGGCTCGTCGCCGGGAACTTGGGCAGAGTGGATCGTGTTGGCGGGAAGAAAGTCTCGATCGCCGGCGCGCAAGGTGTAGGTTTCATGACCGACGCGCAATTCCAGTTCGCCGCTGATGATCCAGTGCGATTGATCTTCAGCGTGCGCGTGCGGTCCGTACTTCGTGCCCGGGGCATCACTCCATTGAAAGACACTGTAGCCTTCAGTTTGAAGACTTAGTCTTAGATCGCGAGCATCGGGCTCACTTGCTTCACTCCATCTTTCAATTTGAATGCTCATGCCTTATTTCGATGCTAGCGGGACGGACGAGTGGGGCGATTGGTTTGGTGTGCGGGAGTGCTGGAAGTCGACGAGAACCAGCCACGCCACCAGCCGATACCCACGGTCAGCAATACGGCAAAGACCAACGTCAGTGCCAGCGCCATCTTGATCGCGATGCGCAGGATGCGGCGGGCAACAAACGCAAACGCCACTACGAAGATGACGATCACGATCGCCACGACGGTCGAGCTTAATAAGTATTCCGTCACTGCTTTTTGTAACTCGCGCTAATGGTCGTCTTGATGTTTCCGCGCACGTTGAAATCGCCCGCGATTTCGACTGACAGAGGATCGCAGGCATTAACGAAGTCTTCGAGAATCATATTGATGACGTGCTCGTGAAAAACTTTAACGTCGCGAAAGGAATTGATATAGAGCTTCAAACTCTTGAGCTCGATGCAACGCTCGTTCGGAACGTACTCAAGATGAATGGTGGCGAAGTCGGGAAAGTCCGAGAAAGGGCAGACGCAGGTGAACTCGGGAATCTCGAAATTGATCTTGATCTCTTTGCCGGGAAATTCATAGGGAAAGGTATCGAGCGGAGAGAGATTCATCTCTGCGCGCGGGGTCGATTGAATGTCGAGACCTTGCTGATTAGGTGCCTGTAATGTCGTGCTCATCTTAAAATTCGCGTTCGTAATATCTATCGGGCGGCCGCCGGCCAATCTCAAACACTTTAATCAGAAGCAGTCCGGCGATGAACCCACCGATGTGCGCCGCGTAGGCGACCCCGCCGGCCTGCGAGCCGCTGCCTAAAACGCCCAGGCCGTTAATCAACTGAAACACGAACCAAAGTCCGATCGCAATGAACGCCGGGACCTGGGTCACGAACCAGGACAGGAGCACGGTCACGCGATTTGTCGGGAACAGCAAAATGTAACCGCCCAGGACTCCGGAGATGGCGCCCGAGGCCCCGAGACTCGGCACCAACAGAGTCGACGGGTCGCTCGCGAAAATCGCCGTCGCGTACACGTGTGAGAGTCCGGCGATTATTCCGCAGACGAGGTAATACAAAAGGTAACGCACATGGCCCAGCCGATCTTCGATGTTGTCGCCGAAGATAAAAAGGAAAAGCATGTTGCCGAAGATGTGCGCGATGCCGCCATGCATGAACATCGACGTGATCAGCGTGAGGTACACCGGAACGGGCGTCGGTTGCAGCCCCGGCACCTCGATGGTTTGACCCGTGAAGTGCTGAACCCTGACCGGCCGAGTCACAATGTCTTTACCGGTAAGGATTTCCCCCGGCACCGTCGAGTAGGCGTAGGTGAACCTGTCGTTGCTGCCCAGGCCCTGAAGAAACACAAAGACCAGCACGTTCACCGCGATCAGAACGTAATTAACGATCGGGGTGATCGTGCGGCCTCGGTTATCGTCGGCGATTGGAAATAGCATCTTCTGGTCTCAAACGTCTGAACGTTTAGAAGCGGGCTACGGCCCGTCGTTAAGATCCGTCTTCTCGTTTAGACGGCGGACTTGTCCGCCACCGATTAAGCCGGACAAGTCCGGCTTCTAAACGTAGATCGTTGTAATTAAGTAGATCGTTGTAATTAACGTAGATCGTCGTAATTTTAGAATGGCGGGCTGTAGCCCGCCTCTAAACGATCCGGACGTGTCATCATCCTTCCGCCGCTGCCTCTGCTAACGCAACATCACCTGCGGCTAATTCGCGTTTGATCTCTTCCGGTGTCCCGAACACGCGCGCCTTCTTATCATCGAACTCGCCTTCCCAACGCGCGACGACCACCGTAGCGAGACAGTTTCCCAAAACGTTCACGGAAGTGCGGCCCATGTCCATCAATTCATCGACGCCGAAGATCACGGCGACGCCGATCGCCCCCAGGTTCGTGCCGGAAAGAAAACCATTCAAAGTCGCCAGCAGAATTACCAGCGCTGCTCGCGGGACCCCGGCCACGCCCTTCGAGGTAATCATCAGCGTCAGCATCATCACGATCTGGCGGCCGAAGCTCATGTGACCAATGACCGGCTCGGCCGCTTGCGCGACGAAAACCGACGCCATCGCCAGGTAAAGAGTAGTACCGTCGAGATTGAAGCTGTATCCGGTCGGCATGACAAAACCGACGATGCGCCGCGGCACGCCCAGCCGTTCCATGTTCTCCATCGCCTTCGGCAAGGCGGACTCGCTGCTGGTGGTCGCGAAAGCGATGGTGAAGGGCTCGCGCACTGCTTGCAGAAATTTCCTGATCGGAACGCGCGCGATCAGCATCACCGCGCCAAAAACAAAAACAATCAGGATGACCAAAGCCAGATACAACGAACCGATCAGCCACGCGAGGTTCTTCAGCACGCCGAGCCCGTTCGTCGCAATCGTATGGGCCATCGCCGCGCCCACGCCGATCGGCGCGAACATCATCACGTAGTTCGTAAACTTGAACATCACCTGGGCCAGCGCATCACAGCCGCGCATAATCGGCGCCGCGCGTTCACCCATGGCCGAGACGGCCATCGCAAACAACACACTGAACGCGACAATTTGCAGCACGTCGCCGCGCACCATCGAATCGATCACGCTGGCCGGAAAAATGTGCACCAGCAGATCGCGAAAGCCCTGCGGTTGCGTCTTCACCAGCGTGCTGATATCGCTGCCGCCAACTAAAGCAACGTTCAGACCCGGCTTCGTCAGATTCACAATCCCTAGTCCGATGAAGAGTGCGATGGTAGTGACGATCTCAAAGTAGAGAATCGCCTTGGCGCCCATGCGTCCCACCTTCTTCAGGTCTCCACCGCCCGCGATGCCCACGACCAGTGTTGAGAAAATTAGCGGCGCGATGATCGACTTGATCAGGTTGAGAAAGATGTCGCGCAGAAAGTAGACATTGTTGCCCCACTTCGGACTGAGGTAACCGAGGAGTCCGCCGAGGACGAGCCCGATCAAGATCTGAGTTGTGAGCGAAGGGCGATACCACGGGCGGCGCTGCGCCGGCATCTGGTTTGTTTGCGATTTAATCATGGTCCGACTTTCACCGGAGTTATTTTGAAGATCACGATCGCTTCTGTTTCGCTGGGACGCTCGATCAGATTCTCGATTTTCACGTTCCCGGCCCCTTTTGATTTAAAAAAGCCCTCGATGATGCGATTGGCGACGAGCAACCCGTGAGGATCAAGAATGGCTCCCGGTCGCAAATCAAGATACTTGCGCAGTCCCTCACCGATTGCGACTTGGTCTTCGAGCGAAACGTTTAGGAATTTCACTTCGCGGATGAGCGGCAATTCGACCAGCTCAAAAATAATGCGGACGCCACCTCGCGGGGCGTCTTCCATCGTTACCCGCGTGCCCATCTTGTCAAACTCGCCGACCCTCAGAACGCTCTGAAGGTCCGCGTTAACCTGATCCGGATTGTACGGGTCGCCTGGCCGCGTCTTGATTCGCCCAAGAATTTGTTCCTTGGTCGTCCGGCGCATGCCCAAGAAATCAATCTCTTCAACCAGCCGCTGCGGCGCGGCGTCAAACTCGGTCTTGATAACGGTCGATACGCCGCGGTCATCGATAGTGAACTGAAACTGCAACGCTTGTGAGACCGAGTGAAAGTTGAACTCAGCCGGGATGAACCGAGCGTTGAGAAGTTGATTGATGGCACTCTCAGTTACGAAGGGCAAGCCACTGACAACTTTTATCTCACGCACGCTCCCGTCGCGACACAGCACGGCATTGATGACGACGGTGCCACGCACGTTTCGTTGTGCGGCTTCGTTGGAAAGTCTGAGCTTGCCGAAATTAATTAATCGCGCGGGCCGCGTTACCTTTGCGGCGCGAAAAATTGGTCCGGCACACGTACCGTTCACGACTACCGGCACCTGGGCCGCATGCGCACTCGCAATGCAGAAAAGAAAACCGGCGACAGCCAATAATCGCTTCATGGGTTCACCCCCACTTCAATTTATTGCGCAACACCTCGAAGTAATTTCGATTGGGCGGCTGCACGAGATTAAACGCCGTGCGACTCTTGCTAATCAGAATCCGATCGCGCGCCTGCAAAGCAAAGCCAACCTGGCCGTCAAGGGTCAACGCGACTTCTTCTTTTTCGGTAATCAGGCTCACTTCGATGACTGAATCATCCGGCACCACGATGGGCCGGTTGGAAAGTGTGAACGGGCAGATGGGCGTAATCACCATTGCGCTCATCGAAGGATAGATGATTGGCCCACCCGCTGAGAGATTGTAAGCCGTCGATCCGGTCGGAGTGGCCACAATCAGTCCGTCAGCGCGAAACGAATTGAGGAATTGATCGTTCAGCGAAGCTTTGATTTCGATAATGCGGGCCAGCGCCGATTTGTTGACCACGACGTCATTCAGGACGCGATTCTGCGTAACTAATTCATCACCGCGCCACAGCTCGACCTGCAGCATCAATCGCTGCTGAACCGTGTACTTTCCGGCGAAAATCGCTGCCAGCGCCGGAAACATTTCTTCGATCGGAAACTCGGCGAGGTAACCGAGTCCCCCGTAGTTGACCCCGATCACCGGCACTTGATTGTCACCCAACATCCGCCCCGTCGCGATCATGGTGCCGTCTCCACCCAGTACCAGCATGAGATCGACCTGCCTGGGCATCTCGCTTTCACTGAGAAGTTGGATCTGGCAGCCGGTATTGTGCTCGATCTGTTCGCGTTCAATTTCAGGAAGGCCGACAAAGGCGATGCCACGTTCGCTCAGCCACTTCGTTAAGGCACACAAAGTCTCCAGCGCGTCGGGTTGATGCGGCTTGACGATGACACCGATGCTTTTGATTGCGGCCATGATGTGGGCGTCTAATTAACCACAAAGAGAGTGCGAGCACAAAGGAGTTGGAACATTGTAGGGGCAGGGCTTGTCCCTGCCCGGCCGCCCCATGACGATTCGTTGCGGGCAGGACAAGCCAATGCCGTGGCCGAGCCACGGGAAAACCTAAACGCGTTCGTACAGAGCCAGGAACTCAGTATTCCCGTCCGCACCTTTGATCGGAGACTCGATCACGCCCTGGACGATCAAGCCAAGCGATTGAGCCGCGGCATTAACCTCAACGATCACGCGCTGATGCTGAGCCGGATCCTTAACGATTCCGCCTTTGCCGACCTCGCCTTTGCCAACTTCAAATTGAGGCTTGATGAGCGTAATGACCCGACCGCGACTACCTAACAACGGCACGATCGCCGGCAGGATTTTAGTTGCCGAGATGAATGCCACGTCGATCGTAATCAGATCGAACTTCGTATCGAAATCCTCAGGCGACAGATATCGCGCGTTGGTTCCTTCGCGCACGTCGACACGCGGATCGTTGCGCAGTCTCCAATCGATCTGATTGTGACCGACGTCGACCGCCACCACCCTCCGGGCGCCGTGCTGCAAAAGACAATCGGTGAAGCCGCCGGTCGAGGCCCCCACATCGAGACAGACCAGTCCGTTCACGTCAATGGCAAATTCAGGCAACGCAGCCTCGAGCTTCAGTCCGCCGCGACCGACGTAGCCGCTGGCATCGCTGCGCGTTTTGATTCTTATGTTTGCTTCAGGAGAAAATTTTTCGGAAGGCTTACTGACCAGCTGCTCATCCACCAGCACGGACGCAGACATTACCAGCGCCTGCGCCTTAGTGCGGGATTCGGCCAGACCTCGATCCACCAGAATCTTATCGATGCGCTCGCGCTGCACGCGAGAAATGTAGCAGAAACCCGACCGTGAGGGAGGGTGCCGCCGCTAAATCAGACTCGACCTTCGGCTAAATCAGAGCACCCTTCCTGATGGTCGGGTATCTGCCGCTATCTTCTGGCGCCCTGCAGGATCGCGCGGGGCGCTTCGCCGATGTGCAACTCTGACGCGCAATCGCGACACAGCCACACCACAACTCTCGGCGCATCCACCCAATAAAAAGGAGCAACCTTGCCGGCCATTCTCATGGCCGCTTCGGTTTGCAGTTTTTGAATTGCCTGAATGAAAAACATGCCGTTATAAACCTCGCCATCGCGCCCCTTATCGCGATGGACACACTCCCGCTCAAAAAAGAATTGCTTCATGGAGGCTACCTTCCCTCGCGCCGCACCGCGCGAGCCGCTGCTGAAACACTTCAATCTCAGATCTCGATTCCAACTGAAATCGCGAAGAGAGCTTGATGTGCGATCCGAACGATCCTGTCGGGTACTGGTTTTTATTTGAGGATAAAAACGGGGCCGGGCAACTTCGGAGAGAGCCTACTTGTTTGCCACGCCCGCATCATGCCATGAGCACGTGACGAGGTCAACATCTTTTTGAAATAGAAAACCGAGTGACAAGAAATGTCAGGCGGTGACTTTTTGCTGCTTCGCGCGACGATCATCGAGCACTTCGATCGACTCTTTCACGCGCGTGTAAATTCCGTCGGCATCAAGCCCATACTTCGCCAGCAGCAGTTTCGCATCGCCGTGCGTCACGATGCGGTCGGGTACGCCCATCCGCACCACGCGCACCTTGTCCTGCAAACCGTTCTCTTCGAGCAGTTCGAGCACCGCCGCGCCGAAACCGCCGGCCAGGTAAGCTTCCTCGACGGTCACGATCAGACGCTTGGTCCTGGCCAACGCCAACAGCAACGCACTGTCGAGCGGCTTCACAAACCGCGCATTGACGACCGTGGTTTCAATGCCGTCCTTCGCGAGATGCGCGGCCGCATCGAGCGACGGATGAACCATCGAGCCGTAGGCCACGATCGCAATCTCACCGCCGTCACGCAATATCTCAGCCTTGCCGATCTCCAGCAACTCAGGTTCGCGATCCAGCGAGACCCCCATGCCGTTGCCGCGCGGATAGCGCATGGCCGCGGGTCCGACGTGTTCAGTCATCGTGAACAGCATGTCGCGCATCTCGCCTTCATCCTTCGGGGCCATCAGCACGAGGTTGGGCACGCTCCGCAGATAAGCAATATCGAGCAAGCCGTGATGGGTGGGCCCGTCGCCGCCGGCGATCCCGCCGCGATCCAAACAGAACTTCACGTTCAGATCCTGGATGCAAACGTCATGGACCAGTTGATCGAAGGCGCGTTGCAGGAACGTCGAATAGATTGCGCAGACGGGCTTCAATCCTTCGGTCGACAAGCCGGCCGCGAAAGTCACGCAATGCTGTTCCGCGATTCCGACGTCAAACGATCGTTCCGGAAATTTCTCGAGCGCATCACAGATGCCGGTGCCGTCGGGCATCGCCGCGGTCAACGCGACAATCTTTTCGTCTTTGGCCATTAACTCACACAGCGCTTCGCCAAAGACTTTTGTGTAAGTAGGCGCCTTCGCCGGCGACTTGACGGGCTTGCCGGTTTTCAAATCGAAAGGCCCGGTCGCGTGCCATTTGTAATAGTCTTCCTGTGCCGCCGGGTGACCTTTGCCTTTAGTGGTCAGCGCATGAACTATTACCGGCCCGTCCTTGACTTGCTGGGCTTCGCGCAATGCCGCAACCAGCGCGCGCACATTGTGCCCATCGACGTAGCCGATGTATTTGAACCCGAGTTCGTTGACGAGCGCGCCGGGCAAAACCGCCGCCGCAATGGCATCCTTCATGGTCTTTGCCGCAGTGTGCAAGCGCGAACCTACTGACGGAATCGAGAGTAGCTTCTCTTCAACTTCGTCTTTGAAGCGATGATAACCGTGAGCTTCACGAATACGATTCAGATAACCAGTCAAGGCGCCGACCGCCGGAGCAATCGACATCTCGTTGTCATTTAGCAGGACGATGAGCCGCGTCTTTAAATGTCCGGCTTGATTGACAGCCTCCATCGCCATCCCGCCGGCCAGAGACGCGTCGCCAATCAGCGCTACGACGTGGTGGTCTTCCTGCTTGCGATCGCGAGCGATGGCCATGCCGAGCGCCGCCGAAAGCGACGTCGAAGCGTGACCGGCGCCGAACGCGTCGTACTCAGACTCATCGCGTCGCAGGAAGCCGCTGATCCCGCCATATTGCTTCACGGTCGGAAGCTGCTCGCGCCGCCCCGTCAAAATCTTGTGCGCGTAAGCCTGATGGCCGACGTCCCAGACCAGACGATCGCGCGGCGTGTCAAACGCATAATGCAGCGCCACGGCCAACTCGACCGCACCCAGCGAGGCGCCGGTGTGTCCGCCCACCCGGGACATGGTTTCGAGAATGTATTGGCGAACTTCCTCGGCCACGCCCTGCAAATCCTCCAGGCGCAGCCGTCGCAGATCTTCAGGTGAGTTTATGTTCTCCAGCAGGCTCATCGCGGCTGATTGTAACGCGAGACGGCGTTATTGTGCACTTGACGCTCAGGGAATCTGATTAAATTCGGACCCGCGCTTTGCATCGCAAAGTAATTTACACGACTTAGCAGCAGACGTCAACGTATAATTTCGGCGCATGAAAACGATCACGATTGAGCCCATGCAGCCGCACCAATGGCAGCAGGTCGCGGCCATCTATCAGGAAGGCATCGCTACGGGCCAGGCCACCTTTGAGATGGCTGTGCCTTCCTTTGAGCACTGGGACCGAAACCATCTGCCGATGGCGCGCTTCGTCGCCGGCCAGGGCGGCAACATTGTGGGCTGGGCGGCGCTGTCGCCGGTTTCGCAGCGTCAGGTCTATGCCGGGGTGGCGGAAGTCAGCGTGTACGTTGCCGCCGCGAGCCGCGGTTCCGGAGTTGGACGGCAACTGCTCCAGGCGTTGATTGACGAATCTGAGCGCCACGGAATCTGGACGCTCCAGGCGGGAATATTTCCAGAGAACGCCGCGAGCATCGCGCTCCACCTGGCCTGTGGCTTTCGCGAAGTCGGCCGGCGCGAGCGTATCGGAAAGAGGAATGGACAATGGCGCGACACACTATTGTTCGAACGTCGCAGCTCGCGGATTGGATAAACGAAACGACGCCGGACGAGCTAGGCGCTGAACTTGACTTCGCTTTTTGACGTCGGCTAAATATCGAGCGAGGCAATTTCTTCCATGATTTTCCGAAATTCATTTTCTAATCCTAAGACGCTGATGCGGCTTGGTAACCTGGCCCTTCTAATCGGGTTTCTCTGGCATTGGTTTGTTAGGCCTGGCGCATATCTCTCCGACCAATGGACTGACGGCATCTTCGGTTTATTTATCGGCTTCGCGATCACTCTCCTGTTGTGCAGTCTCAGTCAGCGTAGACGCGGCCAACAATCGGCGGATGCGCCTTAGAGCGCGGTGGTCCTTCTTGACATTGATCATTCGCCGTTTAGAATAGCCTTCGTCTGCTTTGCGGAGATGTGGCCGAGTGGCTGAAGGCGGCGGTTTGCTAAACCGTTAAGGGTCAAAAGCCCTTCACAGGTTCGAATCCTGTCATCTCCGCCAGAAACATCAGAGGTCAGAGGTTAGAGGTCAGAGATCAGCAAGAGACGTAAGAACGTATCTTGTTCCTGTTCTCCAGGTACTTGCCTTTGACCTTTAATTTTTATTGAAGGAGGTAGAAGTCAGCGGTGCTTAGAACGCTTTGCGTTCGGTTTTACTGATCTCCAACCTCTAATCTCTGACCTCTGCTCTTATGACAACGCGCGTCCGCTTCGCTCCATCGCCAACCGGATATCTGCACATCGGCGCCGCGCGCTCGGCGCTGTTCAATTGGCTGTACGCGCGCAAGGTCGGCGGCAAGTTCCTGCTGCGGATTGAAGACACCGACCTGCAACGCTCTACCGATGAATCAACGCGGTCGATTATCGCAGGACTGGAATGGCTCGGTCTCGACTTTGACGAAGAGATGGTCTTTCAATCAGCGAACGCCGACAAGCACCGCGCCGCCGCGGGCCGCCTGGTTAATGAAGGCAAGGCCTATCGCGATTTCACTCCAAAAGAAGAGCGCACCGACGCGAACGTCAAGAAGGACATCGCCGAGCGTGCCCGCGCGCATGCAGCGGAAGGAATCGATCATCGCAGTAATCCGTTTCGCGATCTGTCGCCGGAAGAATCAGCGCAGCGGGCCACCGCCAGCGAGCCCTTTGCGATTCGTTTGAAGGTCGCACGTGAAGGCGCCTCGCAATTCACCGACATCGTCTACGGCGAACAGCAACGCGCATATTCGGAGATCGAGGATCTGGTGCTGCTTCGTTCTGACGGCCATCCGCTCTACAACCTTTCAGTGGTACTCGACGACATCGAGATGGGCATCACGCATGTCATTCGCGGTCAGGACCACCTGACGAACACTCACAAACAGATTCTGCTCTATCAGGCGTTCGGCGCGCCGGTGCCGCAGTTCGCGCATCTGCCGCTGATCCTGGCGCCGAACAAAGCCAAGCTCTCAAAGCGCAAACACGGCGAAGTCGTTTCGCTCACCACCTATCGTGATCGCGGTTTTGTGCCCGCGGCGTTTCGGAATTTTCTGGCGCTGCTGGGCTGGTCCCCGCCCGAAGGCAAAGAAATTCTTTCGCGTGAAGAAATGGTTGGGGCCATTTCGCTCGAGGCGATCGGCCGCGCCAATGCAGTTTTCAATTTTCATGAAAACGATCCGCGACACTGGACTGATGACAAAGCGCTTTGGATGAACGCCGAGTACATTCGGACGATGTCGCTCGACCAGTTGCGGCCCATGGTCAAGACCGAGTTGCGCGCGGA
>Ga0207511_100085_pt1 | contig 23176 bp, 14 predicted proteins | sample NitcycUWRSCHO22C_FD_188265 | JGI IMG/M metagenome (GOLD analysis project Ga0207511, IMG submission 188265) | Soil microbial communities from Arlington Agricultural Research Station in Wisconsin, USA - Nitrogen cycling UWRJ-SCHO22-C (SPAdes) | ecosystem: Environmental > Terrestrial > Soil >... | reverse complement strand
CTGCCCCTACAGAATTTGAAGCCACGCTGCGCTTGCCACCGCACTCCAAATTTCTAATACTCCGTTAGCAATGACCGAACAGTTTCAGAATATCGACGCGCTGCTGGCGGCGCGCGTGACGCGCACTCCCGGCAAGGACTTCTTGTTTTCAGAGGCCGACGGCCGCAAGTTTTCTTATGCGGAATTTCAAAGCGCGGTAAATCGCGCTGCGGCGACGCTCATGTCTCATGATATCGGCAAGGGCGACGTGGTGAGCTTGCTGATGCCGAACAGTGTCGAATACATCATCGGCTATTTCGCTTGTTGGAGATTGGGCGCGCTGGCTGGTCCGGTGAATTCGCTTTTGAAGGAACACGAGATTGAGTTTGTGATGAACAACTCCGAAGCCAGGGCGATTCTCGTGCATTCTGAATTTCAACCGGTTATCGAGAAACTGAAACCGCAGCTGCCGCATTTGCAATCAATCATTAACTTTGATGACGAAGCTGAAGCCACGCGATCGTGTCAGAAGCCCGACCGTGAAGGAGGGCCCGTTGCAGATGTGGCCCTCCCTGACGGTCGGGCTTCTGACATGCTCACGTTGGACGACGATGCGATCATCATCTACACATCGGGCACGACAGGGAAACCGAAAGGGTGTCTGCTCACGCATGGCAACATCATCGCGAACGCGCGGCAGATCAGCGACTGGCTGAAGTTCACCGAAAACGATCGACTGCTGACGATCATGCCGCTCTTTCACATGAACGCAGTTTCGGTCACCACGATGTCTGCACTCTATGCCGGGGGATCGACCGTCGTCAGTCCCAGGTTCTCTGGCTCGAAGTTCTGGAACGTCATCTCTGATTATCAAATCACCTCGTTCGGATCGGTGGCGACCATGCTGTCGATGCTTTTGAATACCTACCCCGACGGTGTGCCCGACGGATTGCAGACCAGCCAACTTCGGTTCGCGATGTGCGGCTCAGCACCGGTGCCCGGGGAAGTGATGAAAAAGTTCGAAGAGACTTTCGATTGCCCGGTCGTCGAAGGTTATGGGTTGAGCGAATCAACCTGCCGCTCGACCTTCAATCCGGCGGACGAGCGTCGCCGGCCCGGCTCGTGCGGATTGCCGATCGGAAACGAAATGAAAGTGGTTGACGACGACGACAGAGAAGTTCCGGACGGCGAGCTCGGCGAAATCGTGCTGCGCGGTGAGAACATTCTCAAGGGATATTTCAAGAATCCGGAAGCTACGGCAAATGCGTTTCGCGGCGGCTGGTTTCACACCAACGACATCGGCTATCGCGATCAGGATGGATTCTTCTTCATCGTCGATCGCAAGTCAGACATGATCATTCGTGGCGGCGAGAACATCTATCCACGCGAAATTGACGAAGTCCTGTACCAACATCCGGCCGTGGCCTCAGCAGCGACGATCGGAGTACCCCATGAGCTGTATGGCGAAGAGGTGGCCGCTTTCATTGTGCTCAAGGATGGAATGAGCGCCACTGAAGAAGAATTTATCGCGCACTGCAAATCTGAACTCGCCGACTACAAGTGCCCTAAGTCTATCCGCATCGTCAGAGACATTCCCAAAGGTCCAACCGGTAAACTACTAAAGCGAGAGTTGGCGCGCCTCTATACGCGCGCTGCGGACTAATCCACGATCTCAAAATCGGCCGAGGATTTTTTCCGGCTTACCTGCGCGAAATCTCCCGCGTTACAACTTGCAGGCAAGGCCAACCCTCTGAAAATCGATACCGGCTTATGAACGGCGAATAAGGGCATATCGCTTGCCGAGTATTCCAATCGCAGCTTTATCTCGATTAACCAACAGGCATGTGTGGAAGCCTGTTAGCGCGGTGTTCGAAGCCGAAAGCCCAGGCCGTTTCTCTTGCCCTGCTTCCTGCTTCTCCTGAAAAGCGCCTCGCGATCAGCAATAAAACCAAGCATGGTCATTCGGACCATACCAAAAGCATGAGAGGGAGAAAATCAATGAAGAAGTTTGTCTTTTTGGCGTCCGTAATCCTGGTTGTCGGACTCCTCGCCTACAACAGCACCGTCGCGACAGCAGCCGGCGGGTTTGATCAATATGGCTATAACTACAAAGCCAGAATTTTTGTCGGCGCAGCCGATGGCACGGATCGAAATTTGGACGGCACTGTCTGGGGCGACCCGACATATGCAAACGATCACCTGGTGATGAAATGGTCGAAGGCGTGGGATGACGCGAGATTCAACAATACGCCCTGGACGCCCGATGCCTGGGTTGATAATGAATGGAACGGGATGGGGCCAGACGGCAGCGGCACGATGGAGCACGTCAAGATTATCTGGGTCGGGCCATCGCTTGAATCGAGTATCTATTGGCGGCCTGGCGGCTACGCGATCTGGGGTGAGTTCGAAGTAATCATGGACCAGGGCAACTTTGGTAACGGTCACGATTGGTTCGCCCATGCCGTGCCAACCGGCTATGGTCGGTAGCGCAAACTGACTTTGTTTGATTCGTAGTGGAGCACGAGCATTCTTGCCGCCTGCCCGCATAGCGATGGAGTTGGTGGCGTAGGCGTTGCGGGTTCGTGAGAGCCAAATCTTCTCGGCCCGGCCTTTCCACGAGAATCATTATTCGTCCGTTTCGTTTGCAGAGCGTGTCCCGCCTCTGAGTGGGAAAGGCAAGTGATGCCCGGTGTCGGGCACGCTCAAATTGTGCCTGCAAGTTGCCGAGGTTCCGGTCGATCGACATCTTGTTTACGGTCGACCGAACCCGGTGGTGAATTGACAGCGATCTCGTCGTCGGTTACATTGAGGCGCAACTTACACGTAATTCGTCGCCAGGTTGAGTGCGGACAACCGGTTGCGATAATTGACGGAGACGAAGCCTCTGGGAAGGTTGCTCCCCCACCGCTGATCGCTCCAATCACTAAACCCGACCAAGTAGTGCCGAGTTCACCGATGTTGAGGTGTTCTCGTTAGAGTACGCACGCTCAGGATTGCGATTTTCCACCGGCGGTTGGGTGCGGACACCCGACGGTGCGTGTGGTGTTAGAGGCCGAAAGCCCCCAAGACGTCTCTCTTGCCCGCTTACCGCTTCTCCCGAGAACACCCGCGGAAAATTTAGGTTTTGAACTTTCTCGGCGTTGAAGTGTCTTTGCCGCCAGTCAGGTCAATTTTGTATTTCCACTCACACAAAGGAAGAAGGAGACATCAATGAATTTGAAGAGAATAGCTGCTCTCTCAGCTTTCGCCTTAGCGATAACAATTGGCTCGGGAGTCAGAAAGGCCGCAGCCGCGACCACGATTATCGTGGATAATGATTTGGTTCAATGTCCGACCGCGACATTTACTTCGATAAGCGCCGCCGTGGCGGTTGCGACTGCCGGTGACACTATTAAGGTTTGTGCCGGTACCTACAATGAACTCGTCCAGGTCAATAAGACCCTTACGATATTGGGCGCCCAAGCGACGGTCGATGCTCGCACACGCGCGGTTCCGGTTACCAGCGAATCGGTAGTCGGCAACGGTGACGGTGCTTTTCAGATTCTTGCCGACAATGTAGTGATTGATGGCTTCACAATTCAAGGCGTGAACAACCCGCAGCCCACAGTCCCAACAGCGTTAGGCGCAGGTATCTGGACGAATCCCGGCTTCTCCGGCACGAATGGCGGTCATCAAATCCGCAATAACATCATCCAGAACAACATCATCGGGATTGAACTGGACAACACAGGTTTGTTCCAGACGCGAGTTGAGCGCAACCTGATCCAGAACAATAACGCTAACGCGGCTGGAGCCGATAACGGAACCGGTATTGACACGAACTTCAGCTTGGTCAACGCCGTAATCGACAGCAACAAGATTGTTGGAAATATCAACAGCGGAATCGACGCGTTCGGTGGGTCGAGCATCACCATCTCGAACAACGAGTTCGCCGCGAATCGCCGAGCGATTGGCTGGGGTGGAGTGACGTCCTCCAGCATAACTGGCAACAACATTCACAACTCGACCGATTCGGCTACGGCTGACATTCGCTTCTTTGGTGGCGTAAGTGGCGTATCGATCACCTGCAACACGCTGGCAAACGGCGCGGGCAGAGGCATTCGCATGGACGATGAGTGCCCGGGTTGTCCTAACTCGAGCATCAACATCAACAACAATAATATTTTTGGTTATGCGGTAGCCGGGCTGGTCGTAGACGCCGGAGGTTATTCGGGTGGTTTCGGCAGTCTCAACGCTGAAAACAATTGGTGGGGCAGTGCAACCGGGCCGACGATCGCCAGCAATCCAGGCGGCACCGGCGCCGTAATAATCGATCCTGACGGGGTGGTTGATTACAATCCATTCAGAACCAGCCCGAGTTCGTGCGCGCCAGCAGTGCAGATTGGCCCCCCGACAAACAAGGACCAGTGCAAGAATGATGGGTGGAAGCTTTTCAATACTCCGCGCACATTCAAGAACCAGGGTGATTGCGTCAGTTACGTGAACAATGGCAAGTAATCACAATTACGGAAAGGGCGGTCAGAACAACTGGCTGCCTTTTCTTCTAATCGAATACGCACACTTGAGTAATTTCCACCACTGGTGACTGCGTACGACCGACGGTGCGTGTAGTGTTAGAAGCCGAAAGCCCCACAAGACAGTCTCTCTTGCCCGCTTGCCGCTTCTCCCGAAATCACACCCGCGGAAAAATTGACCTATTAGTTCTTCTGGCGTTGATCTGTATTCGCCAGTAATTCGGTCGTTCTTTATGACGACCACCCACTTAACGAAAAGGAGAAGTTTATGAAAGTTAGAAGACTCTTAGTAGTAACATTCGTGACCACGCTTGTGGCACTCATAGCAATTGGAACGGTAGTCACAGCAATGTCATCGGTCGTTGTTGTAACTCCGACTAATCTACAAGGCTGGTCCACTGAGGACACCCGACCGGGTGGCGCAGTAAATTTTGTGGTCGATAGTTCGGCGCCTTCGGGTGTTGGAGCGCTGCAACTGACGACTGACGCCACGACGACGGCAAAGGCGCAGTTTCTTCATGCTGCAGAAACCCCTCTAGCCGGTGTTACTGAACTAAGCTATTACACCAAACAAAACAGCGGTCCAGCTATTGCAGCGCCGTCTTATCAAGTAATTGCTTTCTTGAATGGTGGATCGGGCTTTACCACTTTGGTTTTCGAGCCCTATCAAAACCTTCAATTGGGACCAGTCATTCCCAATGTGTGGCAGTCGTGGGATGTAGATTCCGGATTCTTTTGGTCAACGCGAACGGTGACGTGTTCAAATGGAACTATTATTGGCACGCCCGGTGGTCCAGCGAATTATACACTTGCTCAGATTAGTGCGGCCTGCCCCAATGCAATGGTTATCGGCTATGGTGTAAACATCGGCAGCAATAATCCTCTATACGACGTTGAAACAGACTTGCTCAACTTCAACGGCACTACTTATGACTTTGAACCGTTTTTGGTTGCCAGGAACAAGGACCAATGCAAGGACGGCGGTTGGCAAACCTCTTTCCGAGCTAATCACAGCTCCTTCAAGAACCAGGGTGACTGCGTCCAGTATGTGAATACTGGAAAATAGTTTTGCGACACCAGAGGCGGTCGGCGACGCCGGCCGCCTCCTTTCAAACAGGAAGAAAGGAGCAATCAATGAAAAGGATTTTCTTAGGCGCGCTTACCGTTGGTCTTTTGACGGTCGGCGCTTTTGTGCTAGCGCCATCACGGACAGCAAAGGCGGAAGATTTTGAGAGTCTGAAGCCAGGCGCGGTCAAGTGGAAAGTCGTTGATTACAATCGCATCACCACGCACCCGGCGCGTATCCCTTTTAAACTTGCTGTGGGAGCGGACGGAGGAATTGGATTCGATTTTCTCTCTACACCCGACACGGCTTTGCTGGGCACGTCACATCCCTCTTACAAAGGTGACTTGTTCGGCGACATGACAGGCCAGACGCTCAGCGCTACGATTGGCGTCACCGTCACGCCGGGAACGCAATTTACCTATTACGGCCAACCTGATGCCTGTGGGAACCCGGCTTATGTTCGCTTTTATTTTGAAACGGACACGAGTGGCAAATTCGAGTACACGGATTACTGGTGGTCGAATCCGGTTCACGCAAATCTCGACGATCTAAAGAACTTCGGAGATCAAACACTGGTCGTCGACATGTCTGATCCGGCGATGTGGTCGGATTGGAACGGGCAGGTTGGCACTACTGACCCGGCGGCATTTGCGGCGGCAGTCAAGAACGTCAAGTTTGTTGGATTGTCGTTCGGTGGTGGTTGCTTCTTTGAAAACGGTGTTGGGGTTGCCGGAGGAAGCGGTAGTTTCCGTCTGATGGATTTCACAGCCACGCCATAACTCAACCCAGCTTCATCTTCAAAGCAGATAGGGCAAGGGCATGAAACCCCTTGCCCTTTTTCTCTGACCATAAGCTGATTCTATTTAGCGTGAGTAAGACTGAACTCAGAGTTTTGCACAGTTCTGGCTCTATCAATTAGCCAAGCGCCCAACAACCACGCCCCGCAAACTGCAACCATGACCACCGAGAACCACTGTCCATACAAACCTTCAGGTGAGAATTTTTCGGTGGCGGCGTGAAGTGCTTCGCTGTTTGGCAAGACGCCGGCTTCGGCAAATTCGTGGAACGTGTAGATGGCAACCTGCGCCATGAAGAGTAGCAGGAAAATTCCAGTCACCTGGAAGAACCGCTTCACATTTATCAGATGACCGAAACGCCCCCAGGCCCAGGCCATGCTCCCGGCGGCCGCGAGGCCCAGCAGCGTGCCCCAGATTAGTCGCGGCGTGTGGACTTGCAGAAGCATCAACGCGGTTTCCATTCCTTCACGGCTAATAGTCAAAGCCGTGAACAGGAAAATTCCCAGATAGGCCATCCACCCGGTTCGCTTCAACGAAACCTGATTCAAGCGGCTTTCCATTTTCTGCTTCAATCGCGGACCGGTGCGCCACATGTAAACGACCAGTGAGGCCACCATCACAATCGCGACGCTGCCCAGCACGGCTTCGCGCAGCGCTTCATTGCCGAGAAATCTCGCGGCACCCGCGCCCAGGTATTTTTCGACTGAGTCGCTGTTACCGGTCTGCATCTGAAAGAGCAGGTAACCAAGGCCAGTGCTGATCGCGATGGCCACGCCGATCGCGGCATAGACGGCTGAGGCCAATTGCTTTTGGCCCGAGCGCCGCAGATAAGACAAGATAACGGCCACGAGCAGAAACGATTCGAAGCCTTCGCGCAGAACGATGATGAATGATTGAAGCATTAACCTGGAACGGCGAACCTTGCAGGGTCGCACCGGGGCAGTATCGCTCAAGTTGAAAATGATTGTCAATATCGCAGAAGCCGAAAATCATCGGGAGGCAAAGTCAGACCGTTTTGGAATCGGGAAGTTACTTTGCGGAGGAGGGAACTATGATGAGGTCGGCATGCACGGGCCCGAGATCTGTGAGCGCGGCGATGCGCAGAGGCAGATGGCGCCCGTCGTCGCCGACCCAGATGCGGATCTGCAGGCGATCCGGCTGCGGGTCGTCGGTGGTGACCTTCAACGCGATGGCGGCAATCTTCTGCCCGTTCAATTCGATCGTCTCGCGCTGCAGCGATTCCACTTTAACCACGCGCGGATAATCGACGGTCATCGCGGAGATCGCGTCAGCTTTTTTCTTGGGCGTCAGATCGAATGTGCGCAGCGAATAAAATGCGGAAACCAGATCATGCGTGCCGACCGGAATGTTGATTTGCTCGCGACTTCCTTCCTTCGTCGCGTTACCGAGATCCTGATCGAGGTTGTAGCTTTTGACGACGTGGTACTTGCCTTCGGTGAAATTGATCTCAGTTCGAAACGGCAAAAGCGTTGCCGGATCGAGATACGAAGTAATTTGATCCCGAACACCAAATTGCGCCGGCCCGGTCGTTTGCGCGTTGACGATAATCTGTAGACCGTCGCGATTAAAGAAGCGGCCGCGCGTCTTAATCTCAAAGTTCGCCGAGCCGACTGGCGTCGTCGCCTTTCCCAGATAAACGCGATAGTTAAGCTGTTCACCAACCTTGAAAGGCAAATCCAAAGGAGGCAATGGCCTGGTGACTGGCGCGGCGGACCGGGTGGGCGTGGGCGTAGGCTTGGGCCTCGGGCTGGGACTTGTCGGCGCGACTTCAGTGCGCGTCGGCGGCGTGCTTTGCGCAGCTAACGCGACCGAGCCCAATTCGATCTGAATATCGGCGCCGCGGTGGCGTGCGGTGACCAGGACGGGCACGTGCCATTCGTCGTTGCTGAAGTAGGCGTGAATGTCATAGTCCTCGCCGGACTTCATGTTTATGTGCGTTGCAATTGAGTCGAAGGACCCGACACTGGTCCTGATTAACTCTTTGCCGTCGACTTTGATTTGCGCGCGATACTCCTCGCCTTCATTACGGACGGTGGTGTAATAGCTGGCGCCTGGCGTTAAGGGCATGGCGCGGACGCGATAGACCGCCGAAAGCAGATCGAGCGTCCCCGACGCATCGCCTGAATTCAAGCGCGCAGGCGAAGGAGTAGCGGGCGGCTGCGTATAGTCGATCGAGTTTTCTGAATTCTGTCCCGCTTGTCTCACCACATGCTGGGCGCGATAAGGCAAGCCGGTCTCGGGAAAAACGTAAGTCGTGTAGTCATTATTAATCGCCAGTAACGTGACGTTGACGATACCCTTCGTCTCGACATGCGCTTTGAGTTGAATGCCTTCCTGACCGAAGAACTTGTCGCGGCCGGCGACGAACAGTTCGATATGCGCGGCGCTGACGAACCTCGAGTAGTTGACGTTGTAGGTCAGCCGCTCGCCGATGCGATAAGCGTTTATGTTGAAGGGCGCGTCGCTGACCGATGTCTGTTGGGCTCTGCCGCCAGGAGTGAGGCAGATAATTAACGCCGCGATTTGAGCAACTGTGAGTGGCGACCGAAGTTTTCGCTGCACTGTCGAATGATAAGGGCAAGATGTCGCGGGGCGCAAACTCATTCTTAATGAACGCGATCCGCGGATTTTGGTTCCGCTTATCGCGAGCTTTGATTCATGGCGATCGCATTCGTGATGGCAGAGTCAATCTCGTCCCGAAATGAGCGGGCTGCCTGGACCGGATCTTCAGCCTGAAGAATAGGCCGGCCCACGACCACATAGTCGGCTCCGGCGCGGATGGCCTCGCCGGCGGACATGGTGCGACGTTGATCGTGCGCGGCATCGGTGGCGCTACGAATTCCGGGGCAGACGATTTTGAAATTCGCATCGGAGACTGCGTCGCGGATGATCTCGATTTCGAGCGCCGAAGCCACGACACCGTCCAGATTGGCCGCAGCCGCAAGCTGGGCCAGTCGCCGCACGACTTGCGGAGGTTCGTCGGCAATACCGAGCTGTTGCAGCGTCTCGTCGTCGGCGCTGGTAAGCAGCGTGACACCAAGCACTGCAGGTTTGGTCAATCCTTCGCGCGCAGCTACTTCGGCCACCGCGTCGGCGGCGCGCCGCATCATTTCGCGACCGCCCGAAGCATGGACATTGAACATCGACACACCCAATCGCGTCGCTTCGATCGCGGCCATCGCGACGGTGTTGGGAATGTCATGATATTTAAGGTCCAGAAATATGGGACTACCCCGCGAAATTATTCGATGTACCAGTTCAGGTCCGGCTAAGGTGAAGAATTGCATGCCGATCTTGAACATGCCCACGGAATCGCGGAGCAGATCGACAAGCTCGAGCGCGCGATCGATGGAGTCAACATCGAGGGCGACAACCAGTTTTTCCTTTGCTGAATTAGTCATAATGTGTGCCGAGTTGAAAGGTCCGCTTAGCTCAACTTTAAACGCAACCAGAATTGGCGCCGGAGTGTGTAGTGTTCTATTAAGAATGCTTCCGGCAACGGTTGAACCAATTCAAACTCTCGTTCAAGATCCCGTGCCATCCGTTCGCCACTCGTGTCGTGCATAAGGTAGTTAACAAACAGCAGCAGCACGACAATGAGCGCCAAAGCCAACCCGATCCACAGGCGCGTATATGAGCCTTTCGACCCGCGTAAATACTCTTTTAGCGAACTGGGCATGTCCGTTACGTTACGAGTGAAGCGCGACTCCCCACTGCCTCGTCCAACGAAGCAAAACCTTCTTTCGAAATGATCCGTCGCAGTCCTTCATTAATTTTTTTCGCGACCCCCGGTCCTTCGTAAATGAATCCAGTATAAAGCTGAATCAGGCTCGCGCCGGCCACAATCTTTTCCCAGGCATGTGCGGCAGTGAAGACGCCGCCCACACCGACGATGGGCAACTTTCCGCCGGTGGCTCGATAGATAAACGAGATGACATCGTTCGATCGATTCCGGAGTGGGGCGCCGCTCAGTCCGCCCGCGCCGTGCGCCTGCACGCGACCGGCGGACGTCCGCAATCCATCGCGACTCAGGGTGGTGTTAGTCGCGACTATGCCGGCGACCTCTGCCCTGGTCGCGACGTCGATAATTGATTCAAGGTCTGACTCGCTCAAGTCTGGCGCGATCTTTACGAGCAATGGCCTCATTCCCACTGATTTCTTGAGTGCCAGATCGCGATTGCGATCCTGCAGGGCGCCGAGGAGTTCTGATAACAGATCCTGGCGCTGCAGTTCGCGCAAACTGGGCGTGTTCGGCGAGCTGACATTTACGGCGATGTAATCCGCGACGTCATACACTGTCTCAAACGTCGCGAGATAATCAGGAATTGCAGCTTCAATCGGCACGCTACGCGATTTGCCGATGTTCACGCCCAGCACGCAATCGGGACGATGTCGGTTAACGTTCGCCACCAGTTCGTGGGCGCCGCAGTTATTGAATCCAAGTCGATTAATCAGCGCGCGGTCTTCAGGCAGTCGAAACAGTCGCGGCTTTTCGTTTCCGCTTTGCGGAAGGTTGGTGACCGTGCCGACTTCGACGAACCCAAAGCCCAGCGACGAGAGCGCGTCCGCCGCGCGTCCATTCTTATCAAAGCCCGCGGCGAGGCCGACTGGATTCGCAAACGCGAGTCCAAATCGTTTCAGCTCTCCGAATGGTGAACTTTGGTAGCGCGCGGCGAAGATATTTTTTGCAGACGGGAAACTCAGGGCTGAGCAAAGACTCTTTAAAGCGAGTTCGTGCGCCGTCTCGGGCGGCAACTGAAAGAGAATTGGACGCAGAAGTGATTTGTAAATCATGTGGGCCGGTCGGTGGATTGTAGCATCCGGCGCGGATAGAAGGGCTTGCCATTTCCGGACTTCTTTTCCCGGAGTACGCGCACAAAATTCAACCGGGCTGTTTTCGTCTGCGTCTAAAGAAACCAAAGGAGACTGACAATGGTTCTGAGAAACATTTTTCGGTTGATGCTGATTGCGCTTTTTGTCGGAGTTGTCGCCCAGGCCGCGAGCGCGCAAAACCGTTGGATATTTCTGGGCGATAAACACGTCGATGGTCACGACGATCACGACAAGATTTCGATTGGCAGTAAGGAAGGAATGTTCCGGCAGCTACAGATTCGCGTGAAAGTAGCGCCGGTGATTTTTAAGCGCGTCGTGGTCCATTTCGCCAACGGCGCTGATGAGGAATTGCAATTTGCCGAACGGATTAAGGCCGGCGGCTCAACGCGGCCACTCGATCTGCGCGGCTACGAGCGAGTGATCAAGAGCGTTGAGTTCTGGTACGAGAAAGCGCACTGGGGTGAGCGACGGCCCACCGTTGAACTATACGGACGCTGATCTGATTGAGACGTGTCAGTACCGGGAGCGGTAGCGACCGGATCATGTGACCCCGAGGCTTTGCTGCAAAAGTCGGCGAAGCCGACGAATGAAAGTAGCCCAGCGCTTCAGCGCTGGGAGACCAGCCCATAATATGACCGAGTCCGCGAAGCGGACGACTGAAAGAAACGGTCATTGCTGGCGTTTTTCAGCCGTCCGCTTCGCGGACTGGGAAATCCACCTCGGTCCGTCCCAGCGCTAAAGCACTGGGCTACTCTCACTCAGTCCGCTTCGCGGACGCAGAAAATCGACTTTTGCAGCAAAGCCTGACCCCGATCCGTTGAAAGCGTCACATGATCCGGTCGCTACCGCTCTCGGTACTGACACGAAACGGCGGATGCGAACCTGGATTGGCCCGCACCCGCCGTTGTCTTTAACTGCCTAAGAATTTCACTGACTGCCGAAGCGCTGCCGGTATTCCGGTGAATTAATAAACGCCTTGACCATTTCTGATTTCAGGAAATCACCGCCAGCCAGATTCAGTTTGTTGAGCCAGAAGTTGTAACCGTTGAAGTTATTGTCGGGCGCGTCGTTTGGATTTCTACGCAAGTACCCGAAGTACTCGAACTGTACGAAAGCTCGCGGAATTTCACGGCTGATAAAGTCCGAAGCCTGCGTCACTTTCAACAACGCCTGGCCGCGGGCAGTAGCGTCGCCGGCCGTAGGCGCGCCGCCGAACAGACTCAACACATCTGAAAGTTCAGTCGCAGTCGGCGTGCGTGCGAGCGCGTGACTGTATAGCTTGTTGATGTACTGCGCCGGCGTGTCAGTGGTCGGATAGAGACCGACAAACTCTGTCCTTGTGACAAAGTCCCGCATGAACGCCAGCCGGTTCGCATCCAGCGTTGCCTGCCAATCGCCCTGATTCACAATCACTCCACGCTGCACAGCTTGCGTGTCTCGCAGCCATTCGCTGAAGCTCGGCAGATTGTCGGTCGCGTTGGCCGACGGTGGTGACGGACGATTGAGGGCCGCCACATAGAAGCTGCGCACGAAGGTCCCCGTCTGCATAAACTCGATCGACAGGAAGAAAGCCGAAGAAGTCAGGACCCGCCTGACTTCGAGGCATTGCGCCTGCGTCTGTCCCACCGGCCGCTTCGATGGATCGGCGCAGTCATTCAGCCCATTGACCCAGAAGGCCAGGCCGGCGGCATCAGGCTCGCGGTTGAGAAAATCGTGATAGTGCTGCCGCACGAAGGCGGAATTGTCGTCGATCGCGTTCGGCGCCGGCGCTGCCGAGTCGCTGATAGTGATAATTGTTGTTGCGGGACCAACCAGGATGGCTCCATTTGTCGCATTCGACAAAGTGGCCGTGAAGGATTCGGGTCCTTCCGTGTAAGAGTCCTGATTGATCGGAATATCGATGTTTGCCGTGTTCTGGTTTGCCGCAAAATTCAGCGTACCGGAAAAGGCCGTGTAGTCGCATGCGGATGATGCCAGCCCCGTGTTCACCGCCGCGCAGTTAGTCGAGGCGCCTGTGTCGCTGGTCGCGTAGCCCACATTGAACGGCACCGTTGTGTCGCCGGTGCGGGTGACGATGACGTGCACTACGCCGTCACTTTCGTTGACGTTGTAGTTCGCGGCGCTGAAGCTGACGAGCGGCAGATTGTTAACGACCTGGTTCGATGAAAGCGTGCCGGTGCTGGTCAGGAAGTTTGTATCGCCGCTGTAGACAGCAGTGATGGTGTGCGCGCCCGCCGTCAATGCCGACGTCTGACAGGTGGCCACGCCGCTTCCGTTAAGCGTCTGCCCGCCTGCATTCGCGCAAACGATTGTCGCCGCACCATCCTTGAAAGTTGCGGTGCCCGTCGGCGTGCCGGCACCGGCCGGTCCACTGACTGTCCCGGTGAGGGTAACACTCTGGGTCAAGTTGGATGGATTCGCCGAAGAGCTGACCGCAGTCGTCGTCGATGCTTGAGCAATGGTGAATGCTCGCACCACATCCGGAGCGGCGTTGTAATTACTATTGCCGGCCTGTTTCGCCGTCATCGTGCACGAGCCCGCGCCAGTCAAATGGACACTGTTCGTGCTGATCGTGCACTGGCCGCTCACCATAAAGCTTACTGGCAATCCGGATGAAGCAGTCGCACTGACCGGGAAGTCTGCATCGCCAAACGTTTTGTTCGCTAAGGGGTTGAACGTGATCGTCTGGTTGCTCTGGGTGTTGGTCAGACTGAAAGTCGCTGTGCCTGCGATTCCCGAACTACCTGCCGAAACGTTATATGGACCGCCGACAATGTTGTTGGCAGTCGCGTTGGTTACGACCTGATTGGACGCGTTGATGGTCACTGCCAGAGTGGTGACTCCACCCGTGAACGTGACGCTGGCGCCGCTGAGCGGGGCCGTGTAGGTCACCTGTCCGCCGACGACAGGTTCAGCGAACGCGCTGCTTACTGTCGCCAACAATGGCGAACTAAACGCCGTGCTGAAAACGGCGCTCTGGCCTGAACCGCCGGTTGCCGAAACGGTGAAGCCGCGCGATTCGAAGGCGCCCATATCAACGGTTCCGTTGATTGCTCTATTGAAACCCACATCTCGTTGATCGGTGCTGATTTGCGAGATGCTGGCATCGCCGCAATGCGAAGCCTGGGTCACACAGTTGTCACCGGCATCGATCGCCGGCGAGCCGGGCAGCAGCGGAACTGTCTGAGTTGGCCCGCCGTAATTCCCGAGTGCGCCAAGAAGCGCGTTTACATTCGTTACGTTATGAGTGGTAGTGCCGGTAAAGCTGCCGCCAGTCGTGTTTCCGATCAAGTTGTGATCCGCGGAACTAAAGTTAGATCCGTTGCAATCAGGACCGGACGGCGACGTATTACCCGCGATAATCGTATTGCGAAATGTGATTGTCCCGATCCCGGGGTTATAAATGCCGCCACCCGAATTCGTTCCGGTATTCCCGGCAACTGTGACGTTCGTGAGGGTCGCAGGGTTCAGGTTTGCGATGCCGCCGCCGTTCACAGCGCCGTTAGACGAAACTGTCGAATTCGTAATCGTAGCGTGCGCGACGTTGAATACCCCGCCGCCGGCGTTTTGGCCGGTGTTATTGTTTATCGTGCTGCCGTTGATGGTCAGAACACTGCTCTGGTTTGCACCAGTGCCGTTTGAAACACCAGCACCTGAGCCGACTGCGGTATTACCTACGATCGTGCTGTTGTTGACAGTCAAAGTCCCGTTGCCGCCGTTAGCAACGCCGCCACCACTGCCACCAGCGGAATTGTACGTGAGCGCAATATCCGTAACGTTGAGGGTTCCGGTGCCTTGATTGGTGATGCCACCGCCATCGCCGCTCGTCGTACCATTCGTCACGGTCATTCCTGACAAGGTGACGACACCTGGGCTAGCCAAATTCACGTTGAAGACCCGGCTATTATGGTTACCGCTGATTGTTAGTAGTGACGCACCCGGACCGGTGATCGTCAAATTGTTGGCAATGGCCAGTTCACCCGAAGTAAGCGTGATCACATGCGTGAAGCCGTCAAAGAAGTTCGTGGCGCCGCCTGCGGTGCTGTTCGAGAAAGTAATCGTGCCACCAACACACAGATCGCTGATCGCCTGACGCAGACTGCCGGCGCCGCTATTGTTCGTATTCGTGACTGTCGCCGTGATTGGACAGACCGTCACAGTAGTCGCCGCTGAAGGCGAGCTACTGCAACTATTAGTCGTGACGACGACGGTGTAATTGCCGCTCGCGGTTGCGTTGTAAGACTGATTGGTGGCGCCGCCGATCGGATTCCCGTTTAGGTACCATTGATTGCCGGTCACGCTGCTCGAATTCAAAGTAACTGAGCCGCCCGTCGCGAAGGTGGTTGGGCCGCCGGGGGTGATCGTCGGCTTCGCCGGGATCGCGTTGATGTTGACGTTTGCCGATTTCGAATCGCTGCAACTCGCGGCGGTGGTGACCGTCACGTTCAGCGTCAAGCTGCCTACTGCGCCGGCGGTGTATGTAATGCTTGCCGTACCTGTGCCGCCAGTGATCGTGCCATTCGTGATCGACCAGTTGTAAGTTGCGCCGACGCCGGCATTCGCAACGCTCGCGGTGTTGCCTGTTGAGCCGGCGCACTCCTGCGCGGCGGTTATGATCGTCGCGTCGGGATTTGGATTAACCGTGACCGCAGTGGCCGCCGAAGGTGCGCTCGGACAACCAAGCTCGGTATCAATGACGCTGTAGTTGCCGGAGGCCGTCGCGACATAGCTTTGATTGGTCGCGCTGACAATCTGATTTCCGTTTAGATACCATTGATTGCCAGTCGCACTGCTCGAGTTGAGCGTGACGCTGCCGCCGGCACAGAACGTCGTCGCCCCACCTGGCGTAATCGTGGGCGTGGCGGGAGTTGGATTTACCGTCACGCTGATTGCCGCCGAAGGAGAGCTGGAGCAACTATTGCCGTCAGTCACAACCGCGGTGTAATTACCGCTCGCCGTCGCAACGTAAGTGTTATTGGTCGCGCCGCCGATTGGATTGCCGTTCAAATACCATTGATTGCCGGTAGCGCCATTTGAAGTGAGCGTAACGCTCCCACCCTGACAGAATGTAGTTGCGCCACCAGCATTGATGGTCGGCGCCGGAGGCAAGGGATTGACGGTAACGGTCGTGGCAGTTGAAGGAGCGCTCGCACAAGCATTGCCGTCCATAACGACTACCGTGTAGTTGCCGCTCGCGTTCGCGCTATAAACCTGACTGGTTTCACCGCCGATTGAGTTGCCGTTCAGATACCACTGATTGCCGGTAGCGCTGCTCGAACTGAGATTGACGCTGCCGCCCTGGCAGAAAGTCGTGGGACCACCAGGGGTAATCGTCGGCGTGGCCGGCAGAGGATTGACAGTGACCGTGGTAATGGCTGAAGCGGCGCTCGGGCAACCATTGTCCGAGACCACCACCGTGTAGCCGCCAGACGCCGTTACGTTGTAAACCTGATTGCTGGCGCCGCCGATTGGATTGCCGTTCAGATACCACTGATTACCGGTGGCACTGCTCGAACTGAGATTGACGCTACCGCCCTGACAGAACGTTGTTGGCCCACCCGGAGTAATCGTTGGGGTCGCGGGTGTTGGAGTGATCGCTACCGGAACGGAGTTCGAGACGAGGCAACCGTTCGGAGCATTGACGGTTAAGTTAAGCGTCACAGTGCCCGAGGCGCCGGCCGTATACGTGATGCTTTGCGTGTTAGTCGCCGACGTAATGGTGCCGTTGGTGATGCCCCACGCGTAGCTCGTCATGCCGGCCGGGCCAGAGGCAGTGTTGCCGGTTGAGTTTTCACAGACCGCCGCCGGAGTTGGCGTGATCGTGGCAGTCGTACTGCTGCAATCGACGTCGTTGATACAGATCGTGATGTCATCCAGTGAGGGCGTCACGTTGTTGTCAGTCGTCGACAGGTACGCTTTGTACTCGAGATATCGCAACCCATAGAACTGCGTTAGCGAGGCCGGAGAAGTCGTAAAGAAAGTTCCGGCGGTCCCATCCGGACCTACAAAGTTGAAGGGACCGCTGGCCGAATTGCTTCCCGCAACCTGGAAACTAATAGAGGTGTTCGCTGGAGTAGACGCATTCCACGAGAGGGTTGACCAAATCGGCGTCAGGCTCGCAGCCGGGTTGGCGTCCTTGGGCTCGGACACGAGATTACCGGCAGAGAGGACTTCGGTCATCCAAACGCGAAAGCCCGCGTCCGTCGTCATCGTGGTCGTTAGCGGAATTGACCAGCTTGTGCCGCTCGAGGCGCCCGACACGCGCGTGCCACCCGAATACACGTCGGCCCCGCTGCGGACCATCGCATAGGTTCCAGTTGGGTTCACGTTAGGGTGAATCACAAACGCGTACATAGTGCCGCCAGTCAGGGTAGGCGGACTGGCAAAGACCGCGCTGTAGTTGGCCGCTGTCCCGCTGAGGAATCCCGGGATCGTTGCCGTGGCGAGATCCGCGCCGGCCGGTACGCCGCCGCTGGTGGCGCGAATCCCCACAGTCAGGTTTTGCGGAGAGCCTGAGCACACGTTGCAAAATAGATTGACGTCGATCTTGGTAACCTGTCCGGTCCCGAGCGGCGTAAATGTCTGACCTCCCCAAGTGGTCGTCGTGATACCGACCCCGCTGTTGGTAACGATCGCGTTCTGCGGATCACCGCTGGACAAAATCGCCGAGCCGGGTGTGGTGGTTAGATCAACTCCGGTCGGGACGCCCGTCTGCAGGTCCGCTTGAGTCGTATCGGTGTCACAAGCACTAGCCGGCGCATTGGCCAGGGAAAAGTTTTGCGTCGTGATGTTCCCGTCGGTTATCGCGATGGATGACGCTGAGCCCGATACGAATCCGGGCTGGCTTGCGCTTAATGAAGAATAAGTGCCCGCAGGAATAGAGAATGAGTAAAAGCCCGAACCGTCTGTAGCCGTGCTGCGTGATCCGAATTGCAAGGCCGCTCCCGCGATTGGCGCGCCGCCAATCGCCGCGGTGACGGTGCCCGAGAGGGTGCCGCCCGCGCCGACCGGAGTGCAGCCGGCAAACGGACCGAACGAGGCAATTCGTGTCTGATGATTAAGCCCGTCGGCGGCGTAGTACATATTCGTGTACCAGAACGTGCAGCCGTCGGGATCGAGGGACATAGCACTGTAATCGCCCCAACGAATACATGGCACTCCTCCGCAGGTTCCGGTTTGCGTACCTGCGCCCTGGATCATCAACTGCTCGGTCTGGCTGAAAGTATTCACGGGATCGCTGAAAAGACGTCCCGCGTATTTAATGGCGGGCTTGGTCGTGCTGCTGGAAGTGCTGTAGCCGAGGGCCATGTCCCCGACGCGATCAACAGCCAGGCTCGGCATGAAGCGGGATATGACGTTCGCGCCGTCAGGATCCCAGGTCGCGGCCTGCGGAATGTTGGCATTAACAGTGCTGCCGGTAACATCGACCTGATACCAGCGCGGAGCCGCAAATCCGCTGGTGTTGGCGCGGCGTACGGTGTGTGTGTCCCAGAGCGACTCGACGCCGCCGATGTTGCTGTATTGGTTCTGCATCATCGCCCTGATCTGCAACACGTCGAGAGCATTACCTCCCAGCGATGACGCGTTGGGAACGGCGGCGTTCGGCCAACTGGTCGCCGCAATCGGAGTGTCGGGTCCGGTGAAGGTCGACGTGGAAATATTGTTCCAGTCGACATGGAACTTGTAGATCGTCAGCGCATTCAGAAAGAGCCACGAGGAAACAAAGTAGTTGGGTGTGCCTACTGGCGGCGTACCAGATTGCAACCGGGCATTTGACGGAATCACGGTGAAGTCGCCGTTGCCAAGAATGTCAAACGAGACTACCTGCACGGTTGGGTTGCCGGCATACATCTGCTGCTTGTTGAAGGCGTATGCCCTGGCATTCTGGAACGCGGCGCCGCTGGGATATCCAAAAACGTTCGCCGACATGTACAGGCCGTCGGTCCAAATGCCGAATTTCGGGTAATCTCCGAGGCCAAACTGAGTATTGATCGAATAGAAGTTCCAGCCGCCGCTGACTGGGTCACCGGTCTTCGAGGTGGCGATGCACTGGAATGCTCCCGGGGGATTGACTACATTGCCGCCACTGAGCTGGAAGGCAAAATCGGTAATGATCCAGCGGTCCTCGAAGGTGTCGTAGAGCACCACTGGGTCGCCAAAGTTATTCGTGTCGCACAGGTTGCCAAAATTACCCTGGCTCATAAAAGTATTGAGAGTGAACGCCGCCACCGTTACGCCGTCGGACTTGCGGAAGATACCAATCGAAGAGTTGATCGCCTGGATGAAATAGGTGGGACCGACATCGCCGACAGTGTCCGGTGGATGTCCGGCGCCCCAGTTAGCGAAATCGAGGCCGTCGAAGGAGATGTTTGTCGACGGTGCGGGCGGGTTGGCTGTGTTTGGTACGTTGGGTACGGCCGGTTCCAGAGTCGGCGACCCGCCAGACCGAAAGATCGGGTTGAGTTCCGGCCCCTCGCGTTCGGGCAGCTCAATCCTGATCGGTCTGCGAAGCGGCAGTTTGCGTAGATCACCCTCGAACGAATGCGCCCTGGTTAGCCGCTCTTCCCTGGGTTTGCCATCAGTCCTGCGGTCTGGGGTCTGACCGGATGCAACCAACTCACCTTGCTGAATACGTCCGGCGTCCTGCGCCTGCTCTTCACGATCGCGCTCACGATTGCCGCTATTGGCAAACGTAGATGTATACGGAATTCGGTCTGATCTTAAGAGTGGCGAGGTCTGGCTGGATTGTTCCGTGTCCTTGTCGATGCTGGTCTCGGCGACTCGCGTAGACCGTGCCGCTGTCGTCGCTGGCTTGGCAGAAGGCACGATGCTCGATGAGGAGAACTTATTCTCGATACCGGCCGCGTTGCCGATACCCGCCGCCCTCAGAATCGCCTGATCCACTGCCGGGGTCTTTGGCTGTGCCATTGATCGCGACTCGCCAACTCTGGCCGCGCCTTTGTGCTGCTGATCAGAGGATGCGATCCCGCCAATTGTTTGGCGCCGATTGCTGATGGTTAGTCCGGTCGCGATGGCTGCGCCGACGAGAGCCACAAGTATGACGAACGGCAGGCTAGTGCGCTTTACGAATTGTTTGTTTAGATGATGGCTGGTTCGATTGTCAGCAGATGTTTTGGTCGGGTTGGTGGTCTTCAAGAATACTCCAGTCGTTTATATTGCCGGTATTAAGGCGCACGCCTATTGAGACGACAATTAAGTCAACAGGCGTCGGTACTTTGATTCGTAAGTTTGACGTTGGATTATTGCCGGATCGCGGGTCCTCCGTGGTCACCCGGTCCGCAAGTAAAGCTATCTATGCTTCAAAAGCCGAAGCTCTTGAAGTGATCCAGCAGCTTCGTGTGGCGATTAAGTTTAGCGGTGAGACGAGTCTGCCTAATCGAGTTCTTAACTGGTTAAATCTCGTTCTGCTATTTTCTCGATCAGGTCGGGAATGCACCAGTGGAGAAAGGTGATTATAGGCGGCGTTTGGAAAAGGTCAAGGCAAGGAGTCGCATTCAGACGATGAGCTTCATCTGCTCCCAAATCGCTCTTGTCACTTCGCACGTGCCTTGTTACTATGCCTCGCGGTGGAATTCACTGAAAAGGCCCGCATCATGGATCCGGCGCGCATCAATCGCGCGCTCGCCCGTCTCGCTTCCGAAATCGTCGAAGAAAATCACGGCATCAACGACCTGATTCTGGTCGGCATTCGACGTCGTGGTGTGCCCCTGGCAAATCGCATCGCCGACAAGATCGCCGAACTTGAAGGCACGCGGCCGCCGGTCGGGATTCTCGACATCACTTTGTATCGCGACGATCTTTCGACCGTCGGCGCGAAGCCGATTGTGAGCGGAACGGAATTGCCGGGAGACATTGAAGCGCGGACCATCGTGCTTATCGATGACGTGCTTTACACCGGCCGCACCGTGCGCGCGGCGATGGATCAATTGATCGATTTTGGCCGGCCGCGCCGGGTGCAACTCGCGGTGCTGGTCGATCGCGGCAACGAACATCGTGAATTGCCGATTCAGGCGGACTACATCGGCAAGCTCGTGCCTACCAAGAAGAGCGAGATTATTAAGGTGATGCTCACCGACTTCGACGAAGACGAAGGAGTCGTCATCGTAGAGCGACCGGCAGCAGAAGCTGCAGCGTAGGAGCGGCCTTCGAGGCCGCTTTTTTATTATATAGTCAGTCGTCGGCCAACTTTCCGGGCTCGTGATGGAGGTTTCCCCCAATGCTCACAGACATTGACAAGGAACGCATTCGTGAAGAGGAGTCATTTAGGATTGAAGCCCGCAGACTGCTCGCGCCTCCCGAGAAGGAATCAAAAACGGCCAATGGATTGGTGAAGTTCCTAAATTCGCCCTTTGCCCTGTGGCTGTTGTCATCTGTTCTCATCACGGGTGGAACGGCCTTCGTCACCTGGTATCTCAACAATCGCAGTCTTGAACGTGAGCGCGCTCAAAGTATCCGGAAGTTAACACTTGACGCTAGATATCGAATACAGAGACTCGATGGGTTCCTTAAACAACTTTCGGAAGATTATGGCACAAACCCAAACCCGGAGGCTGTTCACGGCGTGATAGGAAAGGAGCAAATGGGTGAGTTTCATGCCGCTCTCGTTGACGTAGATAAGGAGGGCGTGTTCAAAGAACTTTCCGATAGGCCTTTGCTGTCGCTTGTGTGGGAGCTGCAAAGCCTGGTTGATGTAAATAAGAAAGCTGATGTGGAAGCAGCATTTCATGGCGCCCAGACGTTACAAGATCTCAGATGGAGGTGGGCGAGCCAAACTGAAATTCCGAAGCCGGAGTTTCTGAAGATGCTTGAAAGACTCGATAAGGAAGCAATGAAAGACCTTAGGCGTCTCCCCGGTTGACACTTGATTCAAACATGAGAGCGGCAAACTTGTGAGCGCTATCTTCAAAATCAAGCATCTGTTGGGTATCCGCGAACTTTCCGCCGAGCAGATTATTCACCTGCTGGACACGGCTGAGACATTTCGCGACGTCTCCAGGCGCGAAATCAAGAAAGTGCCGGCGCTGCGCGGCCGAACCGTAATCAATCTTTTCTTTGAAGCGTCAACGCGCACCCGCACGTCATTCGAGATTGCCGCCAAGCGTTTGTCAGCGGATGCGGTGAACATCAGCGTTTCGACTTCCAGCGTTTCCAAGGGCGAGACCTTGCTCGACACGGCGCGCAACCTCCAGGCGATGGCGCCTGATTGCATCGTTATTCGTCATTCATCCTCAGGCGCGCCTTATCACCTCGCCCGCACTTGTGACGCGGCGATTGTGAACGCCGGCGATGGCAGCCACGAACATCCGACGCAGGCGCTGCTTGATGCGCTGACGATTCGCGAACACAAAGGACGTTTCGACGGATTGAAAGTGGCGATCGTTGGCGATGTGCTGCATTCGCGCGTCGCGCGCTCGAACATTTATTTGTTGTCCAAGCTCGGTGCGACTGTCGCGGTCGCTGGTCCCGGGACGCTGGTGCCCGCCGAATTCGCCGGCTTGATCGAACAGGGGGTGAGACTCGAGCGACGGATCGAAGACGCGATCGCCGATGCCGACGTTGTCATGATTCTGCGCATCCAGCGCGAACGGCAGACCGACGCTTTCTTTCCCTCGATGCGCGAATACGCGGTGCATTACGGATTGCATCCGAATCATTTGAGCCTGGCCGCGCCGGACGCGATCGTCATGCATCCGGGTCCGATGAACCGCGGCATCGAAATCAGTTCAGAGATCGCCGACGGCGGCCGTTCATTGATTCTCGATCAGGTAACCAACGGAGTCGCCGTGCGCATGGCGGTGCTGTATTTACTGGCGGGCACCGGTAGCGCGGTGGAAGAACGAGACAATAGCCCGCGCGTGAGTGATGGCCCAGATGATTCTTCGCGCGCCGCCGGAGGAGTTCGCGGCCGAACTCGGAAAACAAAACGGGGCATAATGTAGGGGCGG
>Ga0207511_100084_pt1 | contig 23399 bp, 17 predicted proteins | sample NitcycUWRSCHO22C_FD_188265 | JGI IMG/M metagenome (GOLD analysis project Ga0207511, IMG submission 188265) | Soil microbial communities from Arlington Agricultural Research Station in Wisconsin, USA - Nitrogen cycling UWRJ-SCHO22-C (SPAdes) | ecosystem: Environmental > Terrestrial > Soil >... | reverse complement strand
CGATTGACGCCCCCGCCGAAAACGCGGATCGCGCGATCGAGATATTGACCAGCCGCCGCAAGAACAACCCCGTCGTAATCAGCGAATCTCAATCAACTCGCGACATGGTGATCATTGGTGTCGCCGTGCGAATCGCAACCGGCAACGTGCCGGACGAATTGAAGGCGGCCCACCTTTACAAACTAAATCTTAATTCTCTCTTTAAGGACTCAAAGACGGCGGATGAACTAAACAGCAATCTCTCTGCGATTCTCACTGACGTAACTAATGCCGATTCGAAGTCGATCTTAATCGTTGACCCGATTCAGTCTTTGATCGGGCCGGCGGGAGCTTTCGACGGTGCTGCGTCAGCTGTGTTGCGTGAAGCGCTGCAGAACGATCAAGTGCGGTGCTTCGGCGCGTCGAGCCAGGCTGCTTTTGATCAGAACGTAGGCAACCAGGAATCACTCGCGGCTTATTTCGCAACTGTTCGAGCCGACGAATCGACGGCGGCAAGCGAAGCGACTAACGATAAAGAAAACAGCAATCGCGAAGAGTTTGTGGGCGACAATATTTCTCCCGACCTGCGCGCGTTGGTGAGCAACGGTAATGCACCGTCGCGAGTGAAAGCGATTCTACAGGTCGACGATGTGAACAACAGCGCGCTGCGCGAACAGTTGGAATCGAGCGGCGTCAAGGTCGATTCGCAGATGGCGCGGTTTGGCATTCTGAGTGTTGACATGCCGGCAAAGGCTGTTGAAAAGCTGGCCGCGAATTCTTCAACTCGTTACTTGTCGCTCGACCGCGAGGTTCAGGCGAACGGACACGTGGAAAACACCATCGGCGAAACGGCGATGTGGGCGCAAACCGGAAATTCCGGTTTCGACGCGAGCGGAGTAGGCATCGCTGTCATCGATTCCGGAATCCAGCCGAAGACACCCGGACTCGACAATGTGGTTTTCAATCAGGATTTCACCGGCGAAGGCAACACCGCCGACCCGTACGGCCACGGGACTTTCGTCGCTTCGATCGCTTCGGGAAATAAAGGATCGTACGGCGGCGTTGCGTTTGCCGCGAAGCTGATCAACCTCCGCGTCCTGGATGCAAATGGGACCGGCAAACTCTCCGCCGTGCTGGCAGCCCTCAACGCGGTGGTAACCAATCGCGCGAAGTTCAATATTCGCGTGGTCAACATGAGCCTCGGGATGCCGGCCGTCGATTCCTACAAGAACGACCCGCTCTGCCGCGCAGTCCGCTCGTTGGTTAATTCCGGAGTAATCGTGGTCGCGGCCGCCGGAAATGACGGCAAGGCTGCTGACGGCACCAAGGTTTACGGCCGCATTCATTCGCCGGGGAATGAACCTTCTGCCATCACCGTGGGCGCGGTCAATACTTATGGCACGGACGCGCGCAACGACGACGGCATTACGACCTTCAGCTCGCGCGGTCCGACCCGCAGCTTTTGGACGGATAACAACGGCACGAAGCATTACGATAATTTGATCAAGCCCGAAATCTCGGCGCCGGGCAACAAGATCATCAGCAACTCATCTACCAATAATAAGTTGGAGCAGATGAATGGCGACCTCGTCATCCCGGGCAAAGCCAACCTGATGCGTCTTAGCGGAACTTCTGTTTCGGCGCCAATCGCGGCCGGGATGGCTGCAGTTCTGCTCGAGGTCAATCCGAACCTGACACCTAACATGGTGAAGATGATCTTGATGTACACGGCCCAGCCTCTCGCCGGCTACAACATGTTCGAGCAGGGCGCCGGGGAAATTAATCTCGAAGGCGCGGTGCGTCTAGCCAAGCTGATTCGAACCGATCTGACGTCGTCGACCGCAGTTGGAACTCCGCTGCTGAAAAGTTCTGCTCCTACGCCGCAGACGACCATTGGCGGCCAAACATTCAGCTGGGCGCAAGGCATTATCCTGAATTACGACTGGGCCAAAGGATTAGAGCTCGTAACCAAGTATCAGGGCATCTACGCGCTGGGTGTGCTTGTCGGCGATGGCGTGCTGGTCGGTGACGGAGGCCTGATTTCCGATGGCGTTCTGGTCGGTGATGCGAAGATGCTGTCGAGTGGCGTCCTGATCACCGACAACATCATTACCAGTAACGGGGGTGTCCTCGGCAACGGCACGAAATTCCTTGCGAGCGGCGTTTTGGTTGGCGACGGCGCGTTGACTGCCGATGGCGCGTTGACTGCCGACGGCGCGTTGACTGCCGACGGCGCGTTGACTGCCGACGGCGCGTTGGCTGCCGACGGCGCGTTGACTGCCGATGGCGCGTTGACTGCCGACGGCGCGTTGACTGCCGATTCGATCAGCGGCGACAAGACGGCCTGCATGGCCCTCGAATAGATTCCGAACGCTTTCCCCTTCTTTCTTATGGGCGGCCATTCATCTGAATGACCGCTCTTTTTGTTTGGTTCCCTGCCCCCGACCTGGAAAAACAATTGGTCATTCAAGCGAATTCGTCATTTTATTCAACTTGAAATCTATCAGTGACAGCGAACGCGTTCGGCGTATAATCGTCACGCTGGTTTTGGATTGTGTTGAATAACAAGCGCGAATTGTCAGAAGCCGAAGTCTTCGATCTCGCGCGGGCACGCGTTAAGCTGCGCTCCCGCAGCGTCAACGCCTCCTCAGAAGCCCATACCCAGGAACTTGCCGATATTAATCTGCTCCTCGATCAAGGTCACTCGGTCGAAGCTCGATCACGGCTCGCCACCTTAATCTCTGAATGTCGCGATGATCCGGCCACCCTTGCCGGCGCTCGCCTGGCTCTATCGATCGCTCTGGAGATGCACGGGAATTATCAAAAGTCCCTCGAAAGCATCGCCATGTACGAGACTGAATCGGCGCCGAAAAACCTTTCGAATGAGCTGGCGCTCAGCCTGCGCGTGCAAACAGCCATCGCGCGCAATTACTGCGGCGATCACCCGCGAGCTGTCGCTTCGTTGCAATCGGCACTCAAGGATCTATCCGAAGAGAAAGCGGCGCCCGTGTTCACGGCGCTGGCGCGAATCTATCGCAGCATCAACGAATCGTCGATCGCCCGCGATTACTCGCAGAGGGCTTTGCAGGTGTATCGGCAGAGCGGTGACTGGCGCGGGCTGGCCGAAGGATATTTCGGTCTGGCGGCGGCTGACCACAAGGAAGGACGCAACGAATCTGCGCTCGAGAATTTTACGCACGCGCTGAAACTGATCGGCGATCATCCGGCTACCTTTTTTCTCGGCAAGGTCTACGCGAATATGGCCGCCCTCTGCTGGCACATGAAGCGGCCCAAGGACGGCATCGCGTATCTCGAAAAAGCAATTGAATATTACGAGCATTCCGACCATCACATGATGGCGGCGGTGGCCCACAATAATCTCGGACTCAACTTCATGCTCATCGGCCAGTGGGATCGGGCGCACGAGTCCTTTAATCGCGCGCTGTCTCTGATCACCGAAATAGATGATCGCGATGAGAAGATCTCGATGTGCCTCGATTCTCTCGGCGAGCTTTGTCTCCTCAGAGGCGAGCTGGAAGAAGCGAGAGGCTACCTCGAACGTGCCGTGGTCCGGTCCAGGGAAAGCGGCAACAAATGGCACATGTCGCAAACGCTGCGCAACATGGCGCGCTGCTACATCGCTACCGGCGAGCCTGACCTGGCGCTGGCCACCGCGAAACAAGCTTTACAGACGGCGGAGGACATTGGCGATCGAAATTCCATTTGGGAATCGCAACTCCTGCTCGCGGATAGTTATCTGCACCGCGGCGATCTCGCGATCTGCATCGCCAAGTTGAATGAGCTTTCCGAGCAGGCTTCTGACTCGCCCGCAGCGATCGGCCTGAGCGGAGAGACACACCGATTACATGGGTTGCTGGCGCTCGCGAACGGCGACGCGGCCGCGGCCACGCAACATTTTGGCCGTTGCGTCTCGACATTCGAGTTGCTCGGCGATCGCTATCGCACCGGTCGCGCCCACTTCGATCTGGGCCGCGCTCACATGCTGTCGAAATCGGAGCTAGCGGCCGAGCATCTATCGCGAGCGATCAATGTATTTCGCGAACTGGGCGCTCGTCGTGATTTGGAAGGCGCCGAGGCCGCGCTCGCTGAATGGGAACGCACCCCGCGACAACAGGAGCGTCAGAGGGAAGCTGCCATTCAATTGATTACGATGCGCCTGGCAGAAGCTGTCTCGTCGCGCGCCCTGCTGCTGAGAGAACTGGCCGCAGTGCTGCACCAGGAAACGGCAGCGAAGCAGGTGATGATCCTCGAGCCTGACGAAGAGCGGAAGCAAAGAATTGTCGTCGCCCACGGCTATGAAGGCGAAGACGCTGACAAACTCGCGGCAGAGTTTCCGTCAAGCGATGACAATGACGCCCGCCAGCGGTTCGCCAAACGACGCAACCTGAAACTTGTCGTGCTGAAGTCCACCAACTCTCTGCCCGCGACGCTGCTGATGTCACCGGCAGACGCCGCCGAGATTTCAGCCGGCATGTCACTGGATCCGCTGCTCCGCGTGGTCGAACTCGGTATGGACGTGTGCGCGCTGCGTTCGCGCGGCGTCAGTGAACATGGCAGCGAACAGCAGGATGGCGCGACCAGCTCCGGTCTCATGCCCGGCTTCATCCATTCGAGTCCGGCGATGACCCGGCTGGTGGAAGAGGTCAATAAGATTCGATCATCGGACGTGACGGTGCTGGTCACTGGAGAATCGGGAACCGGAAAAGAATTGGTGGCCCGCGCGATCCACGCGCTCTCTGCCCGTCGCGACAAGATCTTTGTCCCGTTCAACTGCACCGCGGTCCCCAAGGAACTCTCTGAGAGTTATCTGTTCGGCCATCGTCGCGGTGCTTTCACCGGCGCAGTTAACGATTCGTCGGGCGTGATTCGATCGGCTGCCGGCGGCACGCTCTTCATCGACGAGGTGGGCGATCTGCCCGCCGACGTTCAGCCAAAACTGCTGCGCTTCCTGCAGGAAGGCGAGATTCAACCGCTGGGAGAGCAGAAGCCGATCCAGATTGATGTGCGAATTATCGCGGCCACCAACACCGACCTTGAAGAGCTGGTGGCGCAAGGCAAGTTTCGCGAGGACCTCTATTATCGTCTCAACGTAATTCGGCTGCGCGTGCCGCCGCTGCGAGAGCGCCGCTCAGAAATCCCGACGATGGTGAATTATTACATCAATCATTACTCGTCGAAGTTCGGCCGTCATGACATTCAAATTACGCCGCAAGCCGTCGATCTGCTGATGGTGGCCGACTGGCCCGGCAACGTGCGGCAACTCTGCAACGAGGTGCAGCGTATCGTCGCGCGTGGTGAGAACGGCACCCTGATCACGCCTGAACAATTATCGCCCGAGCTGCGCCAAATGGGCGTCCCCACCGTTCCGCCCTCCAGTGTGAGCGTGATGGGAACCACCGCCACCGGCCGTTCTGAAGTTGTGCCGATCGAGAATGTTAGTTTGGCCGAAGCCCTTGAAGAAGTTGAACGCCGCATGATTGGCGATGCCATGCGGCGTCACAAAGGAAATATTTCTCGCGTCGCGCGCGAACTCGGCTTAACCCGCCGCGGGCTTTATCTCAAACTCGATCGCTACCACATGAAAGAGCGCGAAGGCACGAACGATTAGGCCCTTCCCTCTCACCTGCTCACGCGGATTATCCTCAACGCCCGTCGTACGTTTGCGACCGACTCCTCAATGCCAAAGGCTGCGGTCACCCCAAAGTACAACAACCCGTAAGGAACCAGCACCAGTCCGGCAGTGACGATCGGATGGAGGTGCGGCAAAACCAGCTTGATGCCCCAGCCCAACGCTGCGCCGGCCAGGGCCCCTGCCCATAATTTTGTGATGTAAGGGGTGGTCAATCCCGTGCGCCCGATGCGCCGGTTGAGGCTGCGACGCAACAACGCAAACTCAATCCAACCTGCTATGCCCGCTGATGCCGTCAATCCCGCCGCTCCCCACTTTGGGTCAATGCCAATCAGCGCCGGCAAAGGTATCGCGCACAGATAACCAAGTCCGGTCGTAAGCGTGACTCGGATAACTGCGAAGCCCAGCGGTGTGCGCGTATCGTGCAGCGCGTAATAGGTTGACGCATAGAGTCTGCCCAGGGTCGAGGCGAGCAAACCGACAGTCGAACCAGCCAGAATTCCCCAGACGTATTTCGAGTCGGCGCGATTAAATCGTCCGGTCTGGTAAAGCGCGCCGGTCATGACATCGCCGAATGCCATCATGGCCATAACTGATGGAACGATGAAGAAAGCGATGCGATGCAATCCTGCATTGAGGCGCTGACGCAACTGCGCGGCGACTTGATCCTGGGACCCAAGCGCACTGGACATCGCCGGCAACTCGGCTGCCGAAACTGACATGCCGAATAGACTGACCGGCAAGGTGTAGAGACTTTGAGCGTATGTGATTGCGACCACTGCTTGCGGACTGATCAATCCTGCGAGCATCGTGTCAACGAACGCCGATATCTGGACCACCCCGCGGCTCATAAAAATCGGTCCGAAACTTTTGAGCACCAGTCGCACATTCTGGGTGGCAATATCGAAAACCGGACGCAGCCTGCGCAAAAGCATAATGACCGTCGGCATCTGCACACCGAACTGCAACGCGCTGCCAACGACTGAGCCCCAGGCCGCAAAAGTCGCGAGATGAAAGTCATCGCGCCCGCCGAACCAAATAAGCGTCGCGATGATCGACAGGTTCCAAACCACCGGCGCGGTGTAGGAAAGAAAGAACTTGCGGTGGCTATTGAGCACACCCAGACACCAGGCCGACAACACCAGGAGTCCGGCGCCGGGAAAGAATATCCGAATAAGTTGAATGGTCAGTTCGCGCGTCGCCGGATCGAAGCTGGCCGCAAACAGGCCCACGAAGAACGGCGTGGTGAGTACCCCAACCAGCACTATGACCGAAGTCGCCAGCGCCAAAAGAGTGAGCACCGCGTCTGCCACTCGCGAGGCTTCCTCTTTGTCTCCCTTCGCCAGTAAGTTTGCGTAAACAGGTATGAATGACGCCGAGAGCGCGCCTTCGCCAAAGACATTCTGCAGAAAATTGGGAATGCGAAACGCGGCGCTGAAAGCTCCTGCGGCATCCGAGGTACCCAGATAATGAGCGAAGACGCGCTGGCGAATGACGCCGATGATGCGGCTGATCAAAATGCCCGCGCCCACCATGAAGGCCGACCGGCCCGTGCTCTCGCCGCCACCGTCGTCAGACGCTGCGCGCGGAAATTCGCCGGTGGCTTCACCCACCACATCGATCATTTCACCCGAGATTTCTGCGGTGTTCCGGTCCCGTCTTAATCCGGTAGATTGAGATGAATTGCGTTCGGCAGACTCACCAGTGAGGTCTTCTGCTTTCAATTTGGATGCTGGAGGCTTCGGACTTCCGTCGCGCGCTTCGCTCATTCGCTAGAGATTATACTCTTTAATTTTCGTCAGGAGCGTTTTGTAACTTACGTCGAGCGCTTCGGCGGCGCGGGTCTTGTTGCCGTCGTGCTGAGCCAGAACTTCAGCGATCTTCTGTCGCTCAATCATCTTCACCGCGCGTTCCGTCGCATCGCTCAGAGTCCCGGACAAATCAAACCCGAAAGTTTTTGGATCCTGCGCGCCAGCGGCAACCAACCCCAGGTCTTTAGGTTGGAGTTCGGAAGTGTCAGCGAGGATACACGCGCGCTCTATGGCATTCTCGAGTTCGCGCACGTTGCCGGGCCAGCGATGCGCGCGCAGACCGGGAATGCTGGCTTCGCTCAAAGTTGCTTCCACGCCGCGAGTTTCTTTGCCGAGTTCCGCGGCAAAGTGACGGGCCAACATGATTATGTCGTCTCCGCGATCGCGCAATGGCGGGATGTCGATGGGAAACACGGCCAGCCGGAAAAATAGATCGCCACGGAATTCGCCGGCATCGACCGCGGCGCGCAGCTCTTTGTTGGTCGCCGCCACGACGCGCACGTCGACCGGTACCGGGGCCCGTCCCCCGATGCGATCGATGCACTTCTCTTCGATGGCCCGCAGGAGTTTTCCCTGCACCGCCAGCGGTAACTCGCCAATCTCATCGAGAAAGACCGTCCCGGTGGCCGCTAATTCAAATTTCCCCTGACGGCGATCGCCGGCGCCGGTGAATGCGCCGCGTTCGTGCCCGAACAATTCATTCTCGATCAGCGTCTCGGGAATGGCCGCGCAGTTAATCGCTACGAACGGTTTTTCGCGTCGCGGCGAGAGATGATGCACCGCGCGCGCAAACAATTCCTTCCCCGTCCCCGATTCGCCCAGCAACAAAACTGTAGCGTCGGTTTGGGCCACGCGTTGGGTTTCTGAGACGGCCCGCTTGATCGCTTCGGACTCGCCGATGATGCGCGGAAATCCGTAATGCTTGGACCATTCCTCACGCAGCAGAATGTTTTCGGTGCGCAGGCGCGACTGCTCCAGAGCCCGTGCGACCAGCAGCAGCAGATGATTTGAATCGACGGGCTTCTGGAGAAAGTCATGCGCCCCATCTTTCATTGCCTGCACCGCTTCATCGATCGAACCGTACGCGGTCATCACGATCACGGGCACCTCGCTGTCGGCTGCCTTGGCCGCGTGTAACACGTCGATGCCCGATCCGTCCGGCATGCGCAAGTCGGTCAAGACAATCTTGTGCGGCACCCGGCCGATCTCCGCCACGCCGGCGCGTGCATCAGCCGCCTCGGTCACCGAGTATCCGGCGCGTTCCAGCGTCAAGCGCAAAACGCGCCGCAGGCTTTCTTTGTCTTCGACGAGGAGAACGTCAGGCATGGGGTGCAGGGCAGTCAGTGGTCAGTGGTCAGCCGCGTTTCTTGTCAACAACTGATCACTGGCCACTGGCCACTGATCACTGATCACCGGCCACTAATTCTTCGGCTCATACTCGCCGCGTCCTTTCGTGGCTTCGAATTCTGAGTTGGCGAGACGCATCGCAAGTTTCACCGGCTGATAGGCAAACGGCGCCGGGCCGCCCAAAGAGTTTTGGATCGAGGTTACGATCGCGTCTTGATTCTGACGAAACCGGACGACGTTGCCGCGTTGATTCATGATCACGAACAGCACCACACGGCCGCTCTTCGTTCTCATTTGCCCGACGAGCGAACTCGCGCCACCATCGGTGTGAATCAACGTTCCGGTCTTCGCGATGACGCTGCCGCGTTCGAGCGCATCGGTATATCGCTCTTCGAGCGTGCCCGGATCGATCCCGGCCACCGGCAGAATGTCCGACAGCGCAAGTTTGTTTTTCGCCAACTCGTCACGCAGCGACCGAAGAATTTTCATCATCGCGCGCGGCGTTACGCGATTGACCCCAACGCCACTGGTCGATGCAAGAGACAATTCGTCGGCGTTCAAGTTCAGCTTCTTGACGAGTAGCGCGCTGATAGACTCGGGTCCGCCGAGCCCGTCGCCGATTCGTTCGGCCATGAAATTATTTGAATAGCAGAGCAGCGCCTTCAGCACATCGACGAGTTTGCTCGACTTGTGCGTGAGAATTGGAACGGCTCCCGGCGGTGCCGTGCCGATATCAACCTGACCGTTAATGACGACGCTGGGAACGGTGCTCATGCTGGCGTTGTCGCCCACGAGCGTTCGTTCGTCCAGCCAGGCGCGCGTCGCACTTGCCGATCGTTTTGCCGAATCCAGAGTCGCCAGAAACATCTCGCCGGAATGCTTCGCCGACCAATCGAAATTCATCGTGAAACTCGGCGTGACGATCAGGTTTCCGGTGATGTTGCGAATGCCCAGGTCGTTCAACTGCCGCGCCACCATCACCGCGTGCTCATAATGAAGAGACGGATCACGACCGGTAATCACCAGGTCGCCAGTCAGCGTTCCGGTGGCTTTGTCGATCGGCCCGGCAGCCCAGATGCCGGTTATGAACTTGTGATCGGGACCGAGCGTCTGCAACGCTACCAGAGCTGTGGCCAGCTTCACCGCCGACGCCGGGTTGAACTTGTCATCGACGGCTTGCGCCGCGATCGTCGCACCGTCGATTGTCTCCGCCAACACGCCCTGGTATCCAGAGATCGGCGTCAAATACGCTGGTTGGACCACGCCTGGTTTGTTTTCGACCAGCGGCTGAGCTGACTGTGAACCGGATGTTTGCTTTTGACTTGATTGGGTTTCAGTCGTCGCAGTTTGGGCAGCCAAACGCGCGCCGGCGAGCAGGAGCAGAAGAAAAATGAACGATAGCTTCCTCAACATTTGGGTCGGTCTAATCATCTGGTCGCTACAGTTCGCCTCGGGAATCATAACACAGAACCTAACGCTCAAATTTCGCGGCCGTCCGTCGTGTCAGAACGGCGAGCGGTAGCGACCCGATCAAATATCAAGTAACGGGCCACATGATCCCGTCGCTACCGCTCCGGGTTCTGACACATCCATCAAGCACGCCGCAGAATGAAAGAGCGGCTCCAAGCCGCCCACGCGTCACTTAAGATGCTCGTTGCTTGCGCGAAGATGTACATGCCGGTTCCCCAAACTCGTTGACAGTCTCACGAACACGCTCCTAGAATTCCAACATTGAAACTCTGTGAGCGCGAAACGTGAACCGATAACGATTGACAGCCTGCTTGCGACTTACGTTGTTCGGAAGAAAGAGATTCGATCACGGCTACGCGAATTTCGTCACGTTTGGCAGACAGCTGGTGATGCGCGCTTGTGGGAAGAGATGGTCTTTTGCATCTTCACCGCCGGCGCCTCGGCCAGGATGGGACTGCGGTCGGTCGAAGCGCTCAGACCGTTGTTGCAGTCAGGCGCTCATCACGAAATGACGCGCGCATTGGTCGCCGCAGGCGCGCACAGATTTCCAAATGCGCGACCAGGGTACGTCGTCGTGACGCGCGATTATTTGCGGGAATCATGCTCGATGCGTTTGCGCGAACGCTTATTGGGTTTCCGCGACCCGATTGAGCGACGCGACTGGCTGGCGAAAGACCCGCGCGTAAAAGGTCTCGGTTACAAGGAAGCAAGCCACTTCTTGCGCAATGTCGGATTCAAAGGTTATGGCATTCTCGACAAGCACATTGTTGGTTCGCTTTATGAATTGAAAGTGATCGATTCGCCCAAGCCGCCGACTACGCGCGGAAGGTATTTGGACGCCGAAAACAGGATGCGAGAATTCGCCAGGACATCCGGCATTAATTTCGATGAACTTGATCTGTTGCTTTGGTCGATGAAAACCGGCGAGATTTTGAAGTAGGTATCAACTATGAAGTACCGCTTAAATCGGAACCCAACAATCCCCATCTTCCTGCTAACGTGTGTCATCGTTTTGATCGTCCAGGGGTCGGCATCGGCCTTTGGCGATAAGAACAACAAGCACCTCGCCCGCGCCGAGAAAGCGCTGAAGGCCGGCGACTTTGAACAAGCCGAGCGCATTTATCGCGAGGTCCTGGCGAAGGATGATCAGGACGTCCCGGCGCGGCTGGGACTCAGCCGCGCGCTGCTGAAGGAGCGTCGTTTACAGGATGCGTTCGATCATGCGGCCCGCGTGATAGCGCGGGACCCGCTGTCGGCGCGCGGGCATGCGCTGTTGGGCGCGACGGTGTTGGCCTCCGGCGATTTTCGTCTGTCGGTTGAAGAGTTTCGTACCGCACTGAGCCTAAACGAAAACGAAGCCATCGCCATCGCCGGTCTGGCGATGGTTGATTATTACGAGAACCGAACTTACTCATGCATCATGGGGCTGCGCCGGGCTGTCACGATCGATCCCGACGAGCCCGATTACATTTTCAATCTCGGGCAGGCGGCCGCGCGCTCCGAGCGTTATAAAGAAGCCGCCGATGCCTACGAACGGTTCCTCGTAGTAGCCCCGCGCACTGACGCCGAAAGACGCGCGCGCATTCGCGGGCTAATCGACTTTCTGCGTTACCTCGGGCAGCAGGGCTCGCTCTACAACCTCGATGGCGCCGACCGCACGATGGTTCAATTCGACAGCCCTGACTATCGGCCGGTGATCAAGCTGCGCCTCAATGGATCGAAACAGTATCTGCGATTCGTTTTGGACACCGGTTCCGGCATGTCCGTGCTTTCAGAGGAAACTGCGAAGAAGCTCGGCATCAAACCAGTTGCGCGCGGAGGATTGGCGCGCGCCGTCGGCGGCGGCGGCCGTTTTGAAATCGTCTACGGCTATCTGAACTCGATCGACATCGGTGAAGTGCGAGTGACGAATGTGCCTGTTTACATTCGCCATTTCTACGATGAACAAAATGCGGTCGACGGCTATCTCGGCATCGCCGCCATCAGCCGGCTGGTGGCCTCCGTCGATTACGGGACGAACCGGCTGACCCTCGCCCGCCCGCGCATTACGGACGCCGATACCCAGGCGACGCGAGCTCCGAGTGTGGACACCGAACTGCAGCGACCTGGCATCAACATTCCCGTGCGCACGACGGCGAGCGGATTTCTCAGTGGTGAAGTACGTATCGATGGCATTACCCGGCCGTTGAATTTCATCATCGACACCGGCGCGACGGTGACGGTCCTGTCAGAGCGGGCGGCGGCGTTGGAAGAGGCGCAACGCTTTATCAAACAAGGAAAGATGAAGGTCTACGGCGCCGCCGGAATTGCCGACGACGTCAGAATCGCAGCGCTGCCGCGGGTGGCAATCGGCGGTTACAGCCGCGAAGGAGTAGATGCCGCCGTGCTCGATCTCGAGCCGGTAAACGAGACCGCCGGATTTCAACAGAGCGGAATTCTGGGCGGCAATTTCCTGCGGCATTACCGGATCATTTTTGATTTCCCGCGCAGCATCGTGCGCTTCGAATCTTTGGAAGCCGATCCATCAAAGAGCGGCGCGCCGCCTGAAATTCAGGGTCGCCGGTGACGAGTTTATGAAGCACAGCACTTATCTCGAAACGTCAGTCATCGGAGCCTATCTCGACAATGGCGAACCGTTTCGGCGCGACCTGACCATGCGCTGGTGGGAGCACGAACTGTCCGAGTATCGCGCGGTAATTTCGCCGCTCGTGATCAGCGAACTTGATCGAGTGAGTGAGCCGCATCGTTCGGCGTATCTGAAACTCGTCAAAGGTCTCGAGCAAGTCGAACTCGCCGAAGAGGCGGCGATACTTGCCGAAGGTTACGTGTCGCGCGGCATCTTTCATCGCAAGTACATTGCTGATGCCTTGCATGTGGCGGTTGCTTCGTTTCACAAAATCGATTATTTAGTTACATGGAACTTCGGACATCTTGCGAACGTTCGCCGGCAGGCGCGGATTCGTTTATTCAACACCGCCGCCGGATTTTTTGTCCCCATGATCGTGACCCCCGAGTTCCTGGTCTCGGAAGCAACCGAGGTTGAAGCGAGGAGAGAGATCTGAGATTTCAGATTTCAGATTTGAGATTTCAGATTTGAGATTTCAGATTTGAGATTTCAGATTTGAGATTTCAGATTTCAGATTTCAGATTTGAAATTTGAAATTTGAGATCAAAGTTATTCTGACTACTGACTACTGACTTCTGTTTCCCATGTACCGCCGCCCAAAATTCTTAACCGTGCTCCACGAGATTCGCGAAACCATGTCACGTGAAGCAGATTACGACGTCGATCTTTTCGCCGAGATGGTGCGGGCGGGCGTTCGACCTCAACACGGCCCCAAGCGCAACATCCGCGGCTTCGCCAAACGCGCACCACGGCGTGAAGAAGTGGAAGTCGAGTCCCGCGAAACCCGCGAAAGACGACGAGCAACTTCATGAACTGGGCCAGAGCCACGAGCACAGGGCCACGCGCGCTCTGGCTCCTGGCTCTTTGTTATTAGCTGTTTGTTTCAAAAATGGACGCCACCTTCGAAACGATTGGATTGGAAGTGCCCAGCGAGAAGGCCATAAACTTTCTCGCTGAGCGCGCCGAAAATCAGGGCGAACCCACGCAGATTTTACGTCGCGGCGCGGTGCTGCACGGCCGCTGTTGGAAACTGGGCGAAGGTCTCGAGGTCTGGACCGTGCTGTACGAATCGGAAACCGGCGATGTGTTTTATGCGAATTGCCGCCCGGGCTTCCGCGCCCGTTACACGCAGCGCATCGCGCCCTGGGCGCTAACCGAATACGATGAGGAAGGCGAGGCCGTGATTCACGGCTATTGCGACGGCAGCGACACCGAGGTTCTGTTTGAATTGCAAAACCTCACCGAAGTCGGCGCCACCGGTTTCCGGCTGCCCGCACTGCACGTGGGATTGTGCGGGCTCGCTTATCGCGCGCGTGTCTGCGCACGTGAAATGACGCCACGGTGGCTGCCACTCGAGCGGGCCGTACCCTCGCGTGCTGCGCATGAAAATGATTGGATTCTGCGTGGCCGGGTGATCGCATTCAAACCACTGCGCAATCCGCTCTCCGGCAGCGAACTTTATTGGATCTACGTGGACGCCGGCGCGCTGAAATTGGAAGTGCTCGTGCACTCCCGCGCGCTCGCCGGTGGATCTCTCCAGGTCGGCGCCACGCTCTCGGCCGAAGTCTGGCTGCAAGGTCACGTTCTCAACGATCAGGATTTGCGTCTCCGCTATGAAGGAGTCGATCACAGCGACGCCAATCATTTCTGGTCGCGTTTCTCGCGCGCGAACTAGCCGCCATCACTTCCCTTGCCTCGTTCAGGCACGTTAACCTATTGACCCGATGAAACGCCTGGCCATCATCCTCATAATTTTGATCGTCGCTGCCGCCGGATACTATTTTCTGAATCAGTACTGGATTCATCGTTACGATTCCGTGATTGCCCGCGAAGCCGCGCGTTACCGGGTCGATCCCGATCTGGTCTGGAGCATCGCCTACGAAGAGAGTTACTTTCGGTCGTGGATGAAGGGCCGCAACGGAGAGATCGGCTTGATGCAGGTCACGCCCGCGGTCGCGCGCGACTGGGCCTCTGAGAACGCCAGCGCGAGCATGCAGCAACGCGCGGCGACCCAGGTCGACGACGTCCTGGGCGATCCGGTGCGCAACATCCAAATCGCTTGCTGGTACTTGCAGAAGGCCGGCGATGAATACAAAGACGTGCCCGGCCGCGAAGCGCGAATGCTCGCGGCTTACAACGCCGGCCCCAGCCGGGCCACCGAGTGGAACCGGGTCGAGACCGGCGCGCCGCAGCTTAACGAACAGGAATTCATCGCGCGGATCGACATCGCTTCCACGCGTGCCTACGTCACTTCAATTCTCGAACGCTATCGCCGGGTCAAATCGTCCAAAGGCGGATTCGGATTCATCGCGCAAACTGCGGGTTCGACTTGCAACGACAACTGTTAATTTCGCGCCGCTATCTTTTAGCGAAACGCCGGCGTAGCAAAGCAACAGCTTGCGTTAACTTAAATGCCGAAAATCTATTCAGCTCGCTGGGTCCTGCCGATTGCTTCGCCGCCAATCGACAACGGCGCCGTTCTGGTAGACGATTCGGTCATCGTCGCCGTCGGTCCCCGCTCTGATCTGCAGACTGCTTTTCCTCACGAGCCGCACGAAGACTTCGGCAACGCTGCGATACTGCCCGGCCTAATCAATGCCCACTCGCATCTCGAGCTGACGATCATGCGCGGCTTCCTCGAACGAGAGGAACACGACTTTTTTGCCTGGCTCAAAAAGCTGACCATCGCGCGGCTGCAAATGACCGATGAAGATCTTTTCGTTTCGGCCGCTTGCGGTGCGATTGAAGCAGCCCGCGCCGGCATAACCTGTCTTGGCGATTCGAGTTCTTTCGCGGCGCAATCGATGCGCGCGATAACGAAAGCCGGCCTGCGAGCAATTGTCTATCAGGAATCATTTGGTCCGGATCCAAAACTCGCTGAAGAAAATGGCGGCAAGCTGCGCACGCAACTCGATGCGATGCGGCCACTCGAAACAAATCTCGTGCGCGCGGGCGTCTCACCACACGCGCCTTACACAGTGAGCGCGCCTCAACTCGAAATAATTTCGCGGCTCGCCCTGGATGAAGGTTTGCCGGTGATGATGCATGCCGCTGAGTCACAGGCCGAGAGACAGTTCCTGCAAGACGGCGCCGGGCCTTTCGCTGAAGGATTGAAAGCGCGCGGCATCGAGTGGCGCGCCCCCGGCGTTTCGACGATGCGTTATCTCCACGATCACGGCGTCCTCGATGCCAAGCCTTTGCTGGCACATTGCATCAACGTTGACGACGACGATCTGCGCCTGATCAAAGATGCCGCGGCCGGCATCGCCCATTGTCCAAAATCAAATGCGAAGCTCGGTCACGGACGCGCACCATTCGCCAGCTTTATCGCTCAAGGCATCAACGTCGGATTCGGCAGCGACTCAGTCGCGAGTAACAACGTCTGCGACATTCTTGAAGAAGCGCGCTTTGCGACGCTCTTAGCGCGTCTGTCACGAGGGACGGGCCGGCGCGTCAGCAACGACTATGCGAGCGCTGGCGAGGCCAAGGCCCCGGTGTCGGCCCAACAATCGCTGTTCACGGCCACGCTCGGCAGCGCGCGTGCGCTGCGTCTCGACGAACAAATAGGCGCGCTCCGCAAAGGGCTGCAAGCCGATATCGCCATCGTCAATCTCGCCGGATCGCCTCATCAACCCGTCCGTGATCCTCACGACACGCTGGTCTTCTCTGCGTCTGGCAGGGATGTCCTGCTGACGATCGTTGCCGGCAAAGAAATCTATCGCAATCAACGAGTGCTTTCAGTCGATGAGAAAGATCTGCAAAGTCGACTCGAACATCTGAGTCGCAAACTCGATAACGATTAAAATCACGGTCAGAAGAAAGGGTTGTAACGGCCTGCCGACATCGCACGGGTTCCCTTCCCAATCGCACCTGCCGAGTCGTATTATTGCGCCGTTATGTGTACTAAGGCTCGCTTTCGCCACCGCCGTGTTCTTTCTTTTGTCTTAGCGTCGCTCGCGCTCATGACTTTGCCTGTTTTGTCTTTTGCACAAACGACTACGTCGAACCCAAACGCGCCGCCGATAAGCCCGGTTAATCCTACGATGACGGGCGCATACATCGACAACGATCGCGAATCGCTCTACGCCAAATTCAACGACTACAAGCGCAATCCAAATCCCGAGCAGCAGCGTTTCGCGTATCCCACGGCCAAAGAATTTCTGCGACTCTGGGGCGGCGAGAACCGGCCCGAAGTGAGAGAAGTCCGCGCCTGGGTCATTGAGTACGAGCGGCAAATGCATCAGAACGGGCTGTTCGCAACTTACAACGCGAAAGATTATGCGAAGACCTTCACGCTGGGCCGGCCGATGGTCAAGGGCGATCCGGAATACTTCTTTGCCCTGGCCATCATGACCGAAGCCGGCTATGACAACTCAATGGCGGGTAGTAAGAACCTCGACACTGAGACTGCCGAGTACGCGCGCCAGGCGATCGCGCTGCTGGACGCCGGCAAAGTCACGAAGCCCGATCCATTCAAGAGCATGGACATCGCCCGCAGCTTCCTGAACTTCGCGCTGGCGACGATGGTTAAGGACGAAGCGCCGGCCGAAGCGGCTGTCGCCTACGCCAAGGCGCTCAAAGTTCCGGATAACCCGTATGGCAAAGACCCGATCGCCTACCATCGCATGGGCATTGCGATCTACAAGGGCCAGCTGGCGCCGCTGTCGAATGAATACAACGAAAAGTTTGGCGGCAAACAATCGTCGGCCGAACAGACCGCGATGATGTACAAGCTGATGAAACTGGCCGACCAGGCCGTCGACGCTTACGCCCGCGCCGTCGCCCTGATGGACAAACCGGAACACAAGAACGCCCGCGCGCAAGCCCTCGCGCAATTAACCACCCTCTACAAAGCTTTTCACAACGGTTCTGACGAAGGCTTGAATGATTTGATCGCGGGAGTGCTGGCTAAACCGATGCCTTGATCGGTTTTCAGTTTTCAGTTTTCAGTTTTCAGTTCTGAGTTCTGAGTTCTGAGTTCTGAGAACTGAGTTCTCAGTTTTGAATTTGGAATCTGGAATTTGAAATGCTGGTTGAGGTCTCATGTCTGACGCGACCGCAGACACACATCTACTGCTCAACTGCTTACCGCTCACTGCTTACTTCTTCTGCTTGTCTCGGCCCCGGCACGCGGGGCCCAAAGGTGAGCCTTATCAACCCTCTATCGTGGACATCGCCGTTACGGCCCTCTTTTCATAATTGGCGATGACCGCGAGGTTGCCTTTTTCGACGGCGCTTAACTGCACGTCGCTGTAACTTGTGTTCGCTTTGTACCAGTCGAAGCTCTGGAAATATTTCTGGGTCCACTGGTCTTTGAAGACTTTGCCATGGCGCGCGTAAATCTCGTCGCGCATCTTGCGGACGTCTTCCACGAACAGGCCCTGCAGCAGCGCGGCGGTTATGGGTTTGGCGCTGATTGAATTGTGCAGCTTATTCTCGTAAGCGACGATCGTCTCGATATTCGTTTTGTCGGGGCCGGAGATTTCCTCGTCCTTGAAGTCTTCCTTCGGGTCGTACCATTCCTGACCACCGAAATACTGTTGCAGCCACATCGTCTTAAAGATGCGGCCGTGACGCGCGTAGATTTCATTGCGCAGCAGGCGCAACTCGTGCAGGCTCAACCCTCGCAGCATCGTTTCGCTGATTAGTTTGTTCTCGAACAACTCCATGTCGCCGGGCATGAGCGCGACTTTACGCTGCTGTTTGCGAATTAGATCGATCAGCGCGAGATTCTTTTTCTCGACGTCGTTCAGGCCCTTCGCATCGTATTTGTCGACGGCTTTGTACCAGTAGCGTTCGTCAAAATACTGCTGCAACCACGGGGTGTCGTCGAAACGCTTACCGTGAATGGCTTCGACTTCGGAAGCGATCACGGTCCATTCAGCGTTCGTGTGCGTGCCGAGTTTCTTGCGCGTCAGCGTTTTGTTTTCCCACAGACGCATGTCGCCGGGCTGGACCGTCTCGTGCTTCTGAGCTTCGGCGATACGGATGACGTCGAGGTTCTTGCGCTCGGTGTCATTCAATTTCGAGTTGTCGAAGTTCTGATCGGCTTTGTACCAACTGCGCGATGTCAGATATCGATTGATTTCGAAATCTTTAAAGACGCGGCCGTGCTTGCCGAACACAATGCCGCGCACGAGTTTAAGGTCCTCGAGCGCGAGTGGGTTGATATCCGCGGTCGTGATGGTCTTATCGGCGAAGTTGAACGACTCCCATTTGCTGACGGCGGCGTATTCTTCCTGCGCGTGTGCCGCAAATGAAGCTGCCAAGATGATGACGAGAAGCGGAAGAACCGTGCGAATGATCCTGCCAGGGGATTTCATAGTCTGCCTTTCTGCTGAACGCTTCCTGAGCTGATTTCTCTCGAAAGTCCTTTTACGGCTGGAAACCCGGACAAATCTTTCAATCAGGTTTAGCCGCCATTAATTAAGCCCTATTAATCGAGCTTTATCACCGTGGCTTCCCTCACTCACCCAGGCGTAAACGCCTTGGCTACGTCCTCTGTACGGGCGGGGCTCGTCCCCGCCCGCGGGAAAGATCGGGAAGCTTCGCGAAGATTCGGGAAGGTCGGGCAGGGACAAGCCCTGCCCCTACACCACCTATCCAAAGATGTCCCGGACCTTGTCGACGAGACGTTTGTCCTGAAGATCCTCTGTTTCGATCTTCGCCAACTGCTCCAGGAGCTTGCGCTGCTCGCGACTGAGGCTGGTCGGCGTAATCACGGAAACTGAAACGAACATGTCGCCTTTGCCGCGGCCGCCCAACACCGGCATGCCCTGTCCGCGCACGCGGAAGACGGTGCCGGTCTGAGTGCCGGCCGGAATCTTCAACGATTCGCTGCCGTGAAGCGTTTTCACTTGCACCTCAGCGCCCAGAGCAGCTTGCGCGAAGGTGACGGGCACAGAAGAGTAGAGGTTGTTTCCCTGACGCTCGAATTCATCGTGCTCAGCGACGTGAATGACAACGTAGAGATCTCCCGGCGGGCCGCCGAACGTTCCCGATTCGCCCTCCGCTTGTAAACGCAGACGCGATCCCGTTTCGACGCCCGCGGGAATCTTAACTTCGATCGACTTCTCGTGTTCGATTCGCCCGGTGCCACGACATGTTTCACAAGGCGAGCTGATCACCTGGCCGCCACCGCGACAAGCGGTGCACGTGCGGGCCACGGAAAAGAACCCTTGTTGAAAACGGACCTGGCCGGTTCCCTGGCAGGTGCGACACACTTCCGGTTTCGTGCCGGGTTTAGCGCCCGAGCCGGTGCATGTCTCGCAGGTTTCGAGTTTGGGAATGCGCAGTTGCGCGGTCATTCCTTCCGACGCCTGCTCGAGACTTATCTCCAGGTCGTATCTGAGATCGGCGCCTCGCTGTGATGAAGTGCGCCGCGAACCGGCGCGGCCTGTATTGCCAAACACATCGCCAAATCCAAACAGGTCGCCGAGAATATCTTCGATGCCGCCAAATCCCGGTGCGCCCCACGAAGCGTTGGCGGCGCTGCTCGAGACACCCGCATGTCCGAAGCGATCGTAACGCGCGCGCTGATCGGCATTGGAAAGAATTGCGTAGGCTTCGGCAGCTTCTTTGAATTTCTCTTCGGCTTCGGGATCGGTCTGGTTCTTGTCCGGATGATATTGGTGTGCGAGACGGCGGTAGGCCTTCTTCAAATCCTGATCGGAAGCGCCGCGGCCGACGCCCAGCACTTCATAATAATCTCGTTTATTGATTGCCATTGTTGACTACTATTAATGAACGGCCAGCAGTTGCGACGGAGAACCGGCAAAGCTACTGACCGTTTTAGTTATTCTAGCTTAACGCGAAAATTCGCTCAATTCGATTTGGTTTCGGCGTCCAGGCTCTGCATCATTGCCGACGTCAACTGGCGCGCGAGCCGATCGACCTGATCGAGAGCGATGCGGATGTCACCAATTTCACCCGACCCCACCGCCTCTTCCCCACGCTGCAAAATTTCCTGACCGCTCTCTTGCTGGTCTTTGGTGAGCAAGCCGCCGAATTCGGTGAAAGCTCGCTGCGTATTCTTGATCAGGCTGGCAAGTTTGTTGTTCAGATCCAGACGATCGCGCAAAGCTTTGTCCGCTTCCGCAGAGTTTTGCGCCTCCATGATAATTCTCTCGATCTCGTCCTGGGACAGACCTGATGTGGGCGAGATGCGCATTGCCTGTTCGCGGCCAGTCGCCTTGTCAGTGGCCGAGACCGAAACGATGCCGTTGGCGTCGACCTCAAACGCTACTTCAATCTGCGGAACGCCACGCGACGCCGGCGGGATGCCCACCAGTTCGAACTTGCCGAGACTGCGGTTGCCGTTCGATATCTCGCGCTCGCCCTGCAGAATGTGAATCTCAACTGAAGACTGATTGTCGACGACCGTCGTGAACGTCAGGCTGTTGCGCAACGGGATCGTGGAGTTGCGTTCGATAATCTTCGTGAACAGCCCGCCGCGAGTTTCGAGACCAAGACTGAGCGGCAGCACATCGAGCAGGACTATGTCCTTTACTTCGCCACTCAGCACGCCGCCCTGGATCGCCGCGCCCATCGCGACAACCTCGTCGGGATTGATTTCTGCCGATGCTTTCTTGCCGAAGATTTCGGCGACCGCGCGCTCGACGATCGGCGACCGTGTCTGACCACCGACGAGAATCACTTTGTCGATGTCATCCGCGTGCAAACGCGCATCGGCCAGCGCACGTTCGCAAGGCTCGATAGTTTGTTGGACGAGATCGTTGACCAATTCTTCCAGCTTGGGCCGGCTTAGACTCTTGTTCAGATGTTTCGGACCCGAGGCGTCAGCCGCGATGAACGGCAGGTTGAACGAAGTCTCCATCGCTGAAGACAGTTCGCATTTTGCCCGTTCGGCCGCTTCTTTCAGGCGTTGCAGCGCGAGTCGATCTTTGCGCAGGTCAATGCCCGTGTCTTCCATGAACTGATCCGCCATCCAGTTCATGATGCGATCGTCAAAGTCCTCGCCGCCGAGATACGTATTTCCCGCGGTCGACAGCACCTCAAAGACGCCGTTGTTCATCTCGAGAATTGAAATATCGAATGTGCCGCCGCCGAGATCGTAAACAGCGATCTTTTCAGATTCGGTCTTGCCCAGACCGTACGCCAGCGCGGCCGCGGTCGGCTCGTTGATAATTCTCTCAACGTTGAGGCCGGCGATCTTTCCGGCATCCTTCGTCGCCTGACGTTGCGTGTCGTCGAAGTAGGCAGGGACCGTGATGATGGCGTCTGAAACACTCTCGCCGAGAAAATCTTCAGCAGCGGCTTTCAAACGTTGCAGCACGATGCCGGACAATTCCGGCGGGCTATAGACGCGGCCCTGGACGCGAACGCGAGCGTCACCGTTTTGCGAGTCCACAATTTCAAATGGCGCGGTCTCGCGCATTCGTTGCGCCTCGATGGAATCGAACTTGCGGCCGATTAGACGCTTCACTGCATAGACGGTATTGGACGCATTGGTCACCGCCTGGCGCTTCGCAATTTGCCCGACCAGACGCTCGCCTTTATCGGTAAAACCGACGACACTCGGCGTGGTCCGGCCACCTTCTTTATTGGGCACAATCTGCACCGTGCCGCCCTCTAAAACCGCGACGCAACAGTTTGTCGTGCCTAAATCGATGCCAATAATTTTTCCCATCAGCGTTGTCGGACAGGCTTCGGATTATTCTTTGCGAGCCGCCACCTTGACCATCGACGGACGCAGCAACCGGTCGCCCATTTTGTAGCCGCGAGCAATCTCTTCAGTTACCGTGTCGGGCTCATACTCTTCTGAAGGTTCGGTTACTACAGCTTCGTGAATGTGGGGGTCGAATTTTTGTCCAACTGCTTCGATTGCGGTGATACCCAACGACTCGAGCACGTCGTTGAGTTGCTTGGTGATCAATTCGATGCCATGCAGGAAATGACGAAACTCTTTTGACTCGCGATTTTCGACACTTCGTTCGGCATCCAGTGCGCGCGTCAGATTGTCGACGACCGGCAGCAGCTTGCGGGCCACGTCCCCGACGATTCGATTGTGGGTTTCGCCACGATCGCGCTCAACTCGCTTGCGATAGTTCTCGAAATCCGCTTGCCGCCGGGCTGAACCGTCTTTGGCCTCGGCGAGTTCGGCTTGCAAGCGCTTGAGTTCCGCGCGGCTCGCGACAAGCTCCGCGACTTCCGGGCCACCCGAAGGCATCTCTTCCGCGGCCGCATCCACCGGCGCGTTCGCGAAATCGTCAAGTGAGTCGTTCAAATTAACTTCGGATTCGTTCAATTCAATTACTCCGGAATCGTCGAGCCCAGACTCCGCTCGCTGATCCGCCTCTGATTCCGACTCGTTGTCATCCACAAAACGAATGGGAATGCGAGAGGGCTGCTTCCTTTCGGCTGTCATTTGGAATCGATATCGGACCAGGCCCCAAAACTATTGCAGAGAGGCGTCGTTTACGAACGCGCGTTCCATAAATCGCCCGAGATAGTTTACCACAGCCATCATGCGGCCATACGCGATACGTGTCGGCCC
>Ga0207511_100083_pt1 | contig 23444 bp, 18 predicted proteins | sample NitcycUWRSCHO22C_FD_188265 | JGI IMG/M metagenome (GOLD analysis project Ga0207511, IMG submission 188265) | Soil microbial communities from Arlington Agricultural Research Station in Wisconsin, USA - Nitrogen cycling UWRJ-SCHO22-C (SPAdes) | ecosystem: Environmental > Terrestrial > Soil >... | reverse complement strand
TCGCGATTGAACGCCGGCTCGATCAGCCAAATCACGTCGATTACCCGCATGATCAGGATGAGCAAAGCGAGTCTGGCCAGCTTCTCTGAACTCTTTTTCGCCCCCCGCGACAGCAAAGACAAAAACGGAAATGCGAATTGCAGAATGACGATCGCGAGCGCAATCACTCCCCAACCGCCGTGGTTCCGCGCCACGTACCAGGTTGTTTCTTCCGCCAGATTGCCCGACCAAATCAGCAGAAATTGCGAGAAGGCGAAGTAGGTCCAGAGCATGACCAGCGCCAGCAGCAGGTTGCCCCAGTCATGAAAATGTCTCGGCTGCGCGACGCGGTCCATCGGCGCGCGCTTTGACAGCCAGGACATCACCACGATCGTGAAGGCCAAAGCGCTCAAGCTCCAGGCCGCTACGAATATCAAGCCGTAGATCGTCGACATCCATTCGGGCTCGAGCGACATCACCCAATCGATCGCCGCGAAGGTGATCGAGATTACTAGAAGCGCGAGCCCCGGGCCGCTGATCATCTGAAAACGTTTGCGAAGGCGCTTGCGCCCACTGCGATCCTGTTCCAGCGAGAACCAATTCAAAAGCAACGCCAGCAGCGACCAGAAGGCGAAGTAAAGCACGCCGCGCAGAATAAAAAACGACGGGTTCAGAAAGTGGGCCTTCTGCTGCAGGGCCGCGGTTTTCTGCATATAGGCCGGTTCGGCCCACTGATAGATTTCCTTCAGTCCGAAGATGATCGGAATGAAAAGGATGAGCATCAACGGCAGCGTCTGGGTCGATGCCTCGAGCACGCGCCGGATGACCAATCCCCAGGCGCCGCCGGTCAGGTGCTGCAACATCAGCAGCGCCAGACTGCCGACCGTGATGCCGGTCCAAAAGATGAAGCCGACCAGATATGCGCGGAAGAATTGTCCGCGATCGAGGACCGCGCCAATCAACAGCAGCAAGGTAAACACCGCGCCCACCAGCAACGCGCCCATCGAAAGGCGTTTCAGTTCTGCCGGCGGGTTGTAACCAAGTGGCTTCATCTATTTTGTGTTGCTTTGCGGCTGCGGACTCGACGGTTGCATCTGGCTCAATTGCAGCGCGCGAACATAGGCGACGATGCGCCAACGATCTTCCACCGATACCTGTTGCGCATACGACGGCATCGCTCCCCAGCCATTCGTCATCACGTCGAAGAAATGGCCCACCGGCGCCTGCCGCAGACGATCCTGGTGATAATTTGCCGGCGACGGTTTATTGAAGCCGCGCCGCGCCACCATGCCGTCACCGTATCCCGTCTTGCCGTGGCACACCGAACAATAAATGTTGTAGCGCTCCTGTCCGCGATCGAGATCCTCTTTCGTGATCTGCATTGGAATCGTTTCCACGTCATCCGGATACAAGCCTGCCTGGCTATTGGCAGCAACAGCGGTCGCCGGAGTCTGCGGCGCAGACGTCGTCGATGGCGCGGTGGCTTTCTTCCCCAGATAGAAAGCGCGACCTTCGCGCAGATAACCACGCGGCACGGTGCCCTCTACCAACGGACGCGATCCAGTTCCATCTTTGTAGAACGAGCTTTCGCGATAAGCGATGGCCTTCGGTTGATCCTGCATGTCGCGGCGGCACGCCGCAGTGAGCAGTAAGCAGTTAGCAGTGAGCAGAAAGATGACGGTTCGCCTTAGCAAACTGCCCACTGCCCACTGTCCACTGCCCACTGTCTTACAGTTCCACATCGACCACTTCTCTCGCTTCCAAACTCTTCAAGAACCGCACGGCTTCGTCGTGCTCAAACTTTGGATCTTTCGACTCGATTACCAAAAAGAAACTGTCGCGCGTGGCCAGCGCAAAATTAGGCGCGTTGAAAACCGGATGATACGGCTGCGGCAATTTGTTCAGCGCCAGCATTCCCAGCACCGCTGAGAAAGCCGCTACCAGTACCGTGCATTCAAAGGTGATCGGAATAAACGCCGGCCAGCTATTGAACGGTTTGCCGCCCACGTTGATCGGGTAATCGATTACTTCCATCCAATACTGCATGAAGAAACCGCCCAGGCCGCCCAGGATGCCGCCAATCAAAACAATCACCGGCAGGACCGAGCGGCGAAAGCCGATAGCTTCCGACAACTCTTCAATCGGAAATGGCGAGTAGCCATTGATCTGCCGATAGCCCGCGTCGTAGGTCTCGCGCGCCGCCGCCACGAGCGTGCTCGGAGAATCGAACTGGGCCATTACGCCGTAGAGATGTGGGTCCTTACGTGCCATGTCAAAAACTATTTGCCATTTGATATTTGAGATTTGTCATTTGGTCATCCAAGAGCGACCCCGCGTCTGTTACGCAAGTTGCGACATGGAGTCAGTACCATCCGCGTGAGCGGATGGATCGACCGCGACCGATGCCATCATCCTTGATCCATCCGCTTACGCGGATGGTACTGACCACTGACAAATGGCAAATAATCTTTTCCCACTCTCCTCATTCCTCGACCTCCGCCTCAGGCAAAATCGTGCGCATCTCGAAAATTGAAATCATCGGCAGGAAGCGAATGAACAAGAACAGCAGCGCAAAGAAAAATCCGATCGTGCCGATGAACATCGACCAATCCCACTGCGATGGTTGATACATGCCCCACGACGACGGCAGGAAGTCCCGGGACAGACTGACAACCACAATCACGAAGCGCTCGAGCCACATGCCAATACTGACCACGATCGAAATCAGCCACAGCCACAGAAGCCGGCTGCGAATTTTCTTGAACCACAGCAATTGCGGCGTCAGGCCATTGCAGAAGATCAGCGCCCAGTAATAGCTCGCATAGGGACCATGCATGCGGTTCCAAATCATGAACCGCTCGTAGTTATTGCCGCTGTACCAGCCAAAGAAAGCTTCCATCAGGTAGCCGTAGAAAACGATCAGGCCGGTCGCCAGCATCACCTTTGCCATGTTGTCCATGTGACGCATGGTGATGAAGCTCTCGAGGCCGTAAAGTTTCCGCAGCGGAATCGTCAAAAGGATCACCATCGCAAAACCCGCATAGATGGCTCCGGCGACGAAGTAAGGCGGAAAGATCGTTGCGTGCCAACCGGGTACGATGCCGACCGCAAAGTCGAAGCTCACGATGGTGTGCACCGAAAGCACCAAAGGCGTCGCCAATCCGGCGAGCAGAAGGTACGCCGTTTCATATCTGTGCCAGTGACGCGCCGACCCACGCCAACCCATCGCCAGCCCGCCGTAGATCAGCTGAAACGTTTTGCTCTTGGCCCGATCGCGCAGCGTCGCAAAGTCCGGGATCAAACCAACAAACCAGAACACCGCCGAAACCGTCGCGTAGGTCGACACCGCGAACACGTCCCACATCAGAGGGCTGCGGAACTGCGGCCAGATGCCCATCGTGTTCGGGTAAGGGAAAAGCCAGTACGCGAGCCACGGCCGGCCGAGGTGCATGATCGGATACATGCCGGCCTGGGCCACTGCGAACAGCGTCATCGCTTCGGCAAAGCGATTGATCGATGTACGCCATTTCTGTCTTAAGAGCAGCAGGATGGCGGAGATCAGTGTGCCGGCGTGGCCGATACCGATCCACCAGACGAAATTCAGGATGTCCATTCCCCAGCCGACGGGAATGTTGACGCCCCATTCACCGATGCCGATGAAGACCAGCTTCGTGATCGCCAGCATCATCAACTGGAAGAGCGCAAACGAAACCGCGAAGCCGATGAACCAGGTAATCGGCGTCTTGCGCTTCAAAACGATCGCGCTGATCTTGTCGGTGACCGAGCCGAAGGTCAGCTCAGTCCCCACGAGCGGATGCGTCGCGTGGATCGATGAATGAATCGATGAATGCAGATCGTCTTGTCGTTGCTGGTCGTCCATTCGTCTAAATCAAATCAGCCACAGATGAACACAGATTTCCACAGATAAAATCGAACTCTTATCTGTGTCGATCTGTGTACATCTGTGGCTAATCTCTTCATCCCTTGATCTCGGGGTTCGGATTTCTCAACGCCGACAAATATGTCGTGCGCGGCCGCGTGTTCAATTCACCTAACAATGAATAGTCGCGCTCCAATGCTTTCAACTTCGAAACCTTGCTGTTCGGATCGTTGACGTTGCCGAACACGATGGCTTCGGTCGGACAGACCGACTGGCAGGCGGTGACGATCTCGCCATCGCGCACGCCGCGGCCTTCGACTTCCGATTGAATCTTCGCCGCCTGAATGCGCTGCACACAGTAGGTGCACTTCTCCATCACGCCGCGGCTGCGCACCGACACGTCCGGGTTGCGCATCAACTGATAAGTCGGCGTGTCCCAATCCTGATAGAGGAAAAAGTTGAAGCGGCGCACTTTGTACGGACAGTTGTTCGAGCAATATTTCGTCCCGACACAGCGGTTGTAGACCATGTCGTTCAGGCCTTCCGAGCTGTGGACCGTCGCGTGCACCGGACAGACCGGCTCGCACGGCGCATTCTCGCAGTGCATGCACGGGACCGGCTGGAAGTAAGGTCCTTCGGGCTGGTGCACGTCGCCTTTGAAATACGCATCGACGCGAATCCAGTGCATCTCGCGGCTGCGCGCGACCTGTTCCTTGCCGACGACCGGGATGTTGTTTTCAGCCTGACAGGCGATCATGCAGGCATTGCAGCCGACGCAACTGTTCAGGTCGATCGACATGCCCCACGCGTAACCGTTGCCCTGATTTTTGTAATCGACTTCAGGATAGAGCGAGAGTTCCTTGTTCTTTTTCTTCTGTCCCTTTTCCTCTTCGGCGATGCGTTCTTTCTCGCGCTCGTATTCGTCAATTGAATTCACGCGCAGGATGTCGCGATTGTTGCCCTGAGGATCAGTCACCATGAAATGCGCCTGAGTTGAGGCGATCAGAAAACGTTCGGCCGTCTTACTGACTGAGGCGCCCGTTGCCGACCACGTTTGATCCGAGAAGCGAATGTCGTACGCATTGAAGCCCCCCTGTGGCAGACGCGTATCCGGATCGGTAATCGTGTCCCAAACCTTACCGACAGGTGCGCGTCCATATCCGAGATAGACCGTAATGACGTCGTCCGGCTGACCCGGCATGACCCACGCCGGGACGGTCTTCGCGATCGTCTGATTGCGCAGCGTTAGCTTGATCGTGTCGACATAGGCTTCGCGGCCATGGTCGCGCTCTTCATAGTTTTGCGGCGCCAGCCCGAGCTTGGTTGCCGTATTCGCACTAACCAGCGCGACGTTGTCCCAGGTGATCTTCGTCAGAGGCTTCGGCAATTCCTGCAACCATCCGTTGTTCGCAAAGCGGCCGTCGTAGATTGAGGGATCGGGACGAAAGACGATCTCGTAGGAGCCGGGAGCCGGGAGCTGGGAGCCGGCGGAATTCAACGACGATGACAAATCTGATTTCGCGCTCATCGTCTTCGTCGGCAGCGCGGTGTTCGGAATAAATCCGTCGTGCAGCCACTTGCGCCACGTCGATTCGAAATCTGTCGAAGCGCCCGTTGGAGCGCCCGCATCTTGCGGGCGGTTCGCAGGCATCTTGCCTGCGTCGCTACTTACCCGGTCGCTACCGCTTCCGGTACTGACTCCATTACGCGGCTGTCCGCTCCAATAATTCCGCACCATGTCGTAAGGCTTCTGGTCGTAGTTGTCGCTAAACAGCGCCAGCATCTCGTACGCAGTCTTGCCTTCGTACAGCGGCGCAATCAGTGGCTGCACAATCGAGACCGTGCCATCGTGCGCGCGCGCATCGCCCCACGACTCGAGGTAATGCGCCATGGGAATGTGCCAATGACAAATCTGCGAAGTTTCGTTGTTGAAGAGACTCAGGTGCGCGCGCAGCTTGACCTTCTGGTCTAACCGATTGAAATCAAGCCGCAGATCGACGGGCGTGTTGTAAGCCGGATTGCCGCCGATAATGATCAGAACCTCGACCTTGCCGGCATCAATGTCGCCCAGCAGTTCGCGTAGCGATTGCGTCTGATCGACTGAATTAGCTTCGAGCGGATCGCTGTAGAAAACAGTCTTGCCGACATTGCCGAGAAAACTGTTGGCTGCATGCGCGAGGGCATGTACGGCCGGCGATTGTTCGTCACCGGCGATAACGATCGAAGCGCCTTTATGAAGTTGCAGATCTTTTGAGAGTGCCGGCAGCCATTTGCCGATATCGCCAGAGGCGCGCACGATCGAAGCGCCAGAAACTCCCTGGCCCACCGCTTCCATTTCACCGGGCCTGACTGAGAATCGATGATCGGCATTGGCGCCGGTGATCGTCGGCGTCGTTTCGACCACATAAAGCCGGCTCATCTTCGATTCGGTCTCAATGCTCACGCCGTTGCTTTGACCGTTCTCGCGGCGTTTGGCGGCGTAATCGCGCGCATAGCGCAAATTCCCCGGCCACGCATTCAGAAAGTCAGAACCCAGCGACAGAATGCGATCAGCTTTGCTGAAGTCGTACGTCGTGCGCATGTCCTGGCCGAACGCCATGACCGCGCCGGCGCGGGCGTTGTCACGATTGACCGGTTCGTACTGATGCCACTTCGCTTCGGGAAAATCAGTAAGGACCTGCTTGAGTTGCGCGCCGAGCGATGGCGAGGTGACCGTCTCGGTCAGGATGCGCAAGCCGGCGCCGCGTTTCGCTTTCAGGCCATCGCCTTCTTTTTCGATCAGGCCGCGAACCTCCGCGACGAAACTGGTCCATGCGCGCGTCTCGCCGAGATTGAGCGGCGTTTGCGAACGATCGGGATCGTAAAGCGTCAGCAGCGACGCCTGCGAAAAGATGTCCGTCGACGAACATCCCGAGTTGCTGGGGTGATCTGGATTGCCTTCAACTTTGGTCGGCCGTCCTTCGTTGCTGCGCACGAGCAGAGGCGTCGCGACGCCGCTTAACGAATATGCCGTGGCGAAGAAAAGACCTTTGCCGGGGACTTCTTCCTCGGGCTGCTTCACGTAAGGGATAACTTTTTCGGGAGGCTGAATCACGCAGCCGCTCAGGCCCGCCAGCGCCAGCGAAGCGCCCATTACTTTCAGGAACGTGCGGCGTTCGACCGGATCGTTCCATTCGTCGGCGGCGTGCGGGAACTCGCGATTGACGAACTCTTCAAGAATGGGAGAGTCGGCGAGCTCTTCGAGCGAGCGCCAATATTCTTTCGGCGTCGTCGGCTTCCGTTCGCCGAGAACCCGGTCGCGGAGTAGCTTGAAATTGATGTGACGATCGTTGGACATTCGTTTATTCCCTCTCCCCTCTGGGAGAGGGCAAGGGTGAGGGCCTGTGACGCCGTAATCCCTCACCCCAACCCCTCTCCCAGAGGGAGAGGGGGCTTTCTCTAGCGATGACAAGTCGAACAGCTTGTCAAAACCTGTGGTCCCTGAATCTTGTTCTTCCTCACCAGCTCCGGCCCCTCGTTAGTTGCTTGGGTCGCCGGCGCTTTCCACTCCATGTTGAAAATGTCTTTCTTATCGCGCACCACGTTCTCAGGATGCCGGTGACAATCCAGACACCATTCCATCTGCAACGACTGGGTCTGCGAAACGACCGGCATTTCATCGATGCGTCCGTGACAAGTCGAACAGCCCACACCCTTGGCGACGTGAATCGAGTGATTGAAATAGGCGAAGTCCGGCAGGTCGTGCACCCGGACCCACTCCAGTGGCTTGCCCGTCTTGAAGCTGGTGCGCACCGGTTCAAGATAAGGACTGTCGGCCCAAATCTGCTTGTGACAATTCATGCAGACCGCGGTCGCGGGCATGCCGGCCGACGCCGATGTCTCGACCGTCGAGTGGCAATAGCGGCAGTCGATGCCGTCATCGCCGACGTGGTGTTTATGACTGAATTGAATTGGTTGCTGCCGCTCGATGTACTGGCCGGTGTTCCAGCCCGAGCGCAAAATCTGCGCTCCCACCCAGAGTGCGGCGAGCAGAATGAAGGCGGCGCCGAAAATCGTTGTGCGCGCGAGATAATTTGTGCTGTGACGAAATATCTGTGGCATCGCCGCAGATGAAAATTGCTAAAAGGCAGACTCTATCCTGCAGTGCATAAAACAGGCGGGGGCCCTCGTCCTTTAAAGCTACTTCCAAAAACTGCTTAGTTATTTCTCAGGTGCGATTACTTTAACGGCATGTGAAGATTTTTTCAAACGCGCATTGGTTCGATGATAGAGTGCAACGCAAATGTTCATCGGACACTATGCCATCGGCCTCGCCTCGAAGGAGTTTGCGCCTCGCTCGTCGCTGGCTGCATTGATCGCCGCGCCGATTCTGCTCGACCTGATTTGGCCGTTGTTCCTGCTGTTTGGCTGGGAACACGTTTCAATCGTTCCGAACGCCAATCCGTTTCTGCGTCTGGAGTTTGATTCGTATCCCATCTCGCACGGATTGATCGCGGTCCTTGGTTGGGCGACCTTGTACGCTTCCATCTATTTCGGTGTGACGCGTTACCTGGCGGGCACGATCGTGGTTTGGATTGGAGTTGTCAGTCACTGGTTGATGGACTACGTCGTGCACCGGCCGGATTTGCAACTCTATGCCCAGAGTAAACAGTTCGGCTTCGGACTGTGGCAGCATCGTTGGATCACGATGGGCCTTGAGTTCGGACTGTTTGCGATCGCGATCTGGATTTATCAAAGACGAACGCGGGCCAAAGATGCGATTGGCCGGTACGCGTTCGCTGCTTTCGTCGGATGCTTGTTGTTGGCGTATGCCGCGGCGTCGTTTGGTCCACCACCGTCGAGCGTGAAGAAATTAGCCGTCATAACGCTGTTGACGTGGTTGGCGATCCCGTGGGCCTGGTGGTTTGACAAGCATAGAGAGTGTCAGAACGCGGAGCCGTAGCGACGGGATCAATCGGCGGCTTTAATCGAGACGAATACTTGTCGGTTTTTCCCGAACGGGGCGCTTGATCCGGTCGCTACCGCTCCCGGTTCTGACACGTCACACGCGCGGCCGGCTGATCAAATTAATCACCGCCACAAATAACGCCGCGCCGATGATGGACCAGATGATCGGGAAGTGCACTCCACCCACGGGCAGGGCGACCAGTTCCGGCAGACCCAGCTTTCCAGCCAGCCAGCTTCCCAACAACGCTCCGATAAACCCGAGGGCAATTGAGACCAGACATCCGCCGTGTGAATAACCGGTGATCGCCTGGCCGATCGCGCCGCAGATTCCCGCCACCAGCAGCAATATCAACAATTGGATGATCATGAAAGTACCTTCCTGGTCTTACCTACACTGATGAGGGCCATGTGTGATTCGTATAAAAGAGGCTTTCAAACCGGCCGTTCAATTTGTATACTGTTTCTGCCCCAGTTGGTTGGCGCCTCTCCTTCCCGACCTTGACCCGGCGCAATCGCGCCCAAAAAATTTTAGGAGTAACCCTGATGTCAAAAGTTCTTTCCATTTCCTTCATCGTTATATCTGCCTTTGCTGTGGCGTTCGCGCAAGAGCCAAATCGCGACGAGATGCCCAGCACGGGTGTGGCTCCCAAGGTCATCAACGGCATCGGCCGCGCCGATGTTCGCGTGCATGACGAGAACGGCAATCCTATCAAACTTGCCTACGTCAAACTAGAATCGAATCGCACGGACGGTTTCTTCTGTGAAAGTTGGAATGACACTGACGAGCGAGGCATTGCAGCGCTGCCGGCGATCCACATGGGTCACCTAAAGCTGAAAATCAAGGCGAAGGGTTATCAAAGTCAGGAGTTGGAGATTCCGTTCGACCAATTGGGCGAGCCGGTGCGGGTGACGCTGAAGAAGAAGTAGGAACGCACGCCATCCTTAGGAGCGCACGCATCCGTGCGTGCGGTGTCGGCATCCCTGCCGGCATTTTGAAAGGAAACGTTGGGCGAGCAAGAATGCTCGCGAACCGCACGCAGGATGCGGGCGCTCGGTCACACTCCAACCGGCTGGGCTTTCTTTTCACTCACGTAATAAAGAATCCGGTTGCAATTATCACAGGTGATGATCTCTTCGCCGCGTCTCACGTCGGCCATTACCTGGGGTCTGAGGGCCATGTAACAGGCCATGCAGGCGCCATTGCGTGCTTCGGCTAACGCGATGCCGTCACGGATCCGCGCACTTATGCGGTTGTAGAGCGTGCTGGTGGCTTTCGGCAGTTCGCGCAACAACCTCTCATGTTCGGCGCGACCCGCATCGAGTTGCTGCTGCTGCACCCTGGCCTGTTCATCGAACGCTTTGAAGCTGGCTTCCATTTCGCCGCGCAGCTTTTCAACTTCGGGCGCGCGTTCAGCTAATTCCTTCTCGGCGCCTTCGAACACTTCCATCTGCTCGAGCACTTGCGTCTCCAGCGCGGAGATTTGTTTGCGCGCTGCGTCCGCTTCGCGAATCGCGGCCGTGTACTCGTCGGGCTTTTTCGCGGCCATCAGATTTCGATCGGCGCGGTCGGCCCGCTGCTTCTGTTCGAAGATTTCTTTTTCCAGGCTGGCTCGTTGATGAAATGCCGCGTCCCGCTTCTCTTCCATCCCCCGAATTTCAAAAGCGCGCTGATCGAACTCTTTTTCGATCTCCGCGCGCCTCTGTGGGATGCTTTCGATTTCTGCCTGTAGCGTTCTTATATTGTTATCGGCATGCTGCAAAGCGATTAACTGCGCTAACTCCGCTTTCACTCTTTATCGACTCCTCAGATATTTGGCTCTAATGATGGCATTCATTGCACTAATAATCACACAGAGAACCGCGCAGCGCAAGGTGGGCCAAATCACCGGCCAAAGCCGGAGCTTGATGTCGATTTAAGCCCGTGTTATACGAACCGCCTATGAGGAGATCGATGAATCAGAATTGGTTGAGGATAAGTTGTCTGTTGACCGCGATGTACGTCGCAACTCTAGTCACACATGCCCAGACACCATCGCCCAGCCCGACGCCTGCAACTCCGCCCGCCAGCGACATCTATATCGTCGACATCAAAAAGAATCACGACTTCAAAAACCGTGCGGACATTCTGAAGTTCGGCGAGCCGAAGAAGATCACCGACTTTGTCGGCTACAACAATCAACCGTTCTTCATGCCCGACGGCCAGACGATTCTCTACACCTCAAACCGAAACAAACAGACCGACATCTACGCTTACGACATTCGCACTGGCCAGACCAGACAGATCACCAACACGCCCGAGAGCGAATATTCTCCAACGCTGATGCCGGACCGAAAGAACATCTCGGTCGTGCGGGTTGAAGCGGACGGGAAGACGCAAAGGCTCTGGAAGTTTCCACTCGCGGGTGGCGCACCTTCGTTAGTCGTCGCAGACGTCAAGGGCGTGGGTTATCACCTCTGGATCGACGATCACACGCTCGCGCTCTTCATCGTCGGCGGTTCGGGTAAGCCAAATTATCTCGAGATTTACGATACGCAGACGGGCAAATCGGAATTCGTCACGGAGAATCCCGGACGGGTATTACGACGCATTCCGAATCGAAACCAGTTCAGTTTCGTGCACAAGGTTTCGAATGACCATTGGGAAATCAAAGCCTTCGATCTGCGAACGCACACAAACGCATCGTTGTTTGAGACGCTGAAAGGATCGGAAGACTACGCCTGGTTGCCGGACGGGGAATTACTGATGGGCAAAGACTCGAAGCTGTTTATGGTCACTCCGCTCAGCGGCCAAACGTGGACGCAGGCTGACGATTTCGCGGTGGCCGGCGTGCAGGGAATCTCGCGAATCGCTGTCTCGCCCAAGGGCGATCGCGTCGCACTCGTCGTCCGACATTCCGACTAGTTCAAATCGCCAAATCGATGCTGGAGCAGGGCCGCGCAGGCAATCGCCGCCGTCTCAGCGCGCATGATGCGACCAGACAACGTTACGATCTGCCAACCGGCGCCTCGTGCCTGATTAATCTCATCGTCAGTCCAACCACCTTCCGAGCCGATGAGCGCGGTGACGTTCTCCGGCTCGCGTTGACTGGACACGATGTCGCTCAGCGACTCGCCTTCACGTTCGGCAAACATCAATCGAAGCGCGCCGTCGCCGCTGTTAACGAATGGGTCAAGGGCGATTGGTGACTCGATTGTCATCAAACGTGCGCGGCCGCATTGCTTGGTTGCTTCCATGACGATGCGTCGCCAGCGGGCCAATTTACGATCGGCATCGTCTTCACTGCGAAGCCGCACATCGGCGCGCGCGGTTAAGATCGGAATGACTGAGGTGACACCCAGCTCAGTTAGTTTCTGCACCACCAGATCGAACTTTTCGCCCTTCAATAACGCGACCGCCATCGTCAGGCTTAGATCCGATTCAGCGGCTGAGGTGGCTACTTCCTGGATGATTCGAATGTCGGTGCGGTCCCGGGAAATCGCCGCAATCTCGCCGCGATATTCATGACCCGCCCCGTCGAAGACGTACGCTGCGTCGCCAACTTTTAGACGCAGCACGTTACGCAGGTGCTTTGTCTCGTCCGGGCCCAGCGCAACTGAGGCCCCATCGTTACCAAAAGCTTCCGGCGGTGCATAGAATCTGCGACGCGTCATTTCCAAGTTTCTTATCGTTTAGAGGTGGGACTTGTCCCACCCGTCGGCACGAGTGCCGACTCTAAACAATTTGTCTAGATTGTGACTGATACCCACTCGCCGTCCTGATCAATTTCGAAATCGACCACGCCTAATTCAGGCAGACGCGCTTTCACCATTTCAATCTGTGAATCGAGTATTCCCGAAAGGATTAAGCGTCCGCAGGTCGCGCCGATGAGCGCCGGCAGCAACTCGACGATTACGGGCGCGGTTAGATTTGCACAGACCAGATCGGCTGATTCCGTGTGGTCGTCAACGGTGCCGACGCGGAAATCTATTCGGTCTGCGACTTGGTTCAGTTCGGCGTTTTCTTTGGCGATCTGGACCGCGTCCGCGTCTGTGTCGCAGGCAATGATGTGACGGCACCCTCCCTGACGGTCGGGTTTCTGCTTGGCGGCGGCGATCGCGAGGATTCCGGTGCCGGTTCCGACGTCGAGGAAGCTGCCTCCGCGATAATGTCGTTCAATCGCTTTCAAGCAGAGTCGGGTTGTTTCATGAGTGCCGGTGCCGAATGCCATCCCGGGATTAATACGGATAACGATCGTGTCAGTACCGGGAGCGGTAGCGACCGGATCTGGTGATGCGATTGAGTCACTTGACCCCGTCGCTAACGCTCCCGGTCCTGACACGAGCCACGGTGGTGCGATGATGAAACGGCCGACTTGAACCGGCTGCCAGCTCTTCTTCCATTCCGCCAGCCAGTCGCGATCAGGCACTTCGCTAAGCCGCACGTCACTCATGGCCGCCGGCAGAGCATTGTAGATGCTCAACGCTTCGAGCAATTGCGTCTTTACCGATTCAATGTCAGGCGCACCGGCGAAATATCCGCGCACCGTGGCTTTGTCTCCGTCATCGTTTGTTTCAGTGCCGAGCGCGTTGGCCTCCATCAATCCATATTCGATGGCTTCACGCGCCGGCGCCTCGACGACGACGTCCAACGCATACCACGACCGCGCAGTTTCTCTTCCGAAGCCGCTCATCACTGCACGCCCATTTCATCGAGCACATGCTGCTTATCGCGCCAGTCGGCTTCGACTTTGACGAACAGTTCCAAATGGCAGCGATGGCCGAGCAGCTTTTCGATGTCGTGCCGCGCGCGCATGCCGATTTGTTTCAGCCGCTGCGCCCCGTGGCCGATGATGATCTTCTTCTGCGACTCGCGTTCGACAAAGATGGCGCAGTAGATGCGGGTGAAGTCCTCTCGTATGTCTTCCCATTTTTCGGTCAACACGCCGGCGACGTAAGGAATTTCTTCGCCCGTGATTTCGAGAATTTTTTCGCGCACGATCTCAGCAGCCAGCGCGCGCAGCGGTTGATCCGTGAGTTCGTCTTCAGAAAATAGCGCCTCGCCGGGCGGCAGGTGCTCGATCATTTCATCGAGCAAGACCGTTATCTGGTCGCCCTTCAGTGCTGAAATCGGCAGAATGGCCCGCCAATCGAATTCAGATTTATATAATTCAATCAATGGCAACAGCTTCGATTTGTCTTTCAGCTTGTCAGTCTTGTTGAGCAACAAAAGCGCCGGCTTGTCCGTTTGCTTCACGAGATCGAGCACGAACCGGTCGCCATTGCCGGTCGACGCCGAGGCATCGCGCATCAGGCAAACCAAATCAACGCCGAGCAGCGCGTCGTGCACCGCGGCCATCATCCGGCGATTCAATTCGTAACCGGGTTTGTGCACGCCCGGCGTATCGACGAGGACGATCTGTCCTTCGGGCCGGGTGACGATGCCGAGAATTTTGAAGCGGGTCGTTTGAGGTTTATTCGAGACGGCGGCAATTTTTTCGCCGACCAGACGATTCAGCAAGGTCGACTTGCCGGCGTTGGGGCGGCCGACGAGAGCTACGTAACCGGCGTGAAATGACTCTGATGAATCAATATCGGTGGCCATGAATTCGCGGCTCAGCCGCCGCAGCAGTGCGGTAAGCCTCTGGCTTACCGTTAGGTCTTGTTCTTAATTCCTCATGAGGCTGAGCCTCATGAGCATATATGAGAAGCAATAGCTCGGAAAGGCAAGCCTTTCCGCACTGGCGCTGTGGCAAGCCACGACGGAAGGCAACGTCGCAAGTTTACAGTCCCTTCAATGGCTGTCCGAAAGTAAACTCAATCAGGTGACGGTCCGGATCGCGAATGGTCGTGAAGTATCCCACGACGCCGCCGACCTCGGTTGGTGGGTCGACCAGAAAATTGTCCCGCCGCGCGAGTTCGGCTATCTCATCAACTTCTGCCCGCGAGTCACACTGGAATCCGAAATGATCGAGCCGCGCTTTCACTTCGTCCTGTACCATCACCAGCACGAACGCCGGATCTTCATGCTCCTCAATCGGTGGCCCGAGCCAAACGTTGTGACGTCCCTCGCGGCGACGATCGCGAACGATCGCGAGACCGCAGACACTGGTATAAAATTCAACGGATCGATCGAGGTCGCTGACGTTGATGGTGATGTGGGTCCAACGCGGCGGCATCTTTACGTGGTAGCGGGCAAGCCTTTGCGGGCCACGTCGGCCAGCACTTCACAAAAGCGATCCAGTTCCCAAAGGGTGGTGTAAAGATTCGGCGTGATGCGAATGCCGACAAATTCTTCGTGCGATATCGGCGTGGTGAAGATGTGGTGCTTGCTGAAGAGATAGCTGCCGATCTTTCCCTGATCCAAACCTTCAACCTGCACGTTCGCAATCGCGCACATCTGGTTCGGATCGAATGAGGTGTTGAAGCGGATCTTCGGCACGTCTTTCAGTTTGTCCATCCAATAGCGCGACAGGTAACGCAGTCGCGCTTCCTTGCGTTTGCCGCCGATGCCGTTGTGAAACAGGATCGATTCGCCAATCGCCAGTTTCGGCGCGGCTGAGTGCGTGCCGATCTCTTCGAACTTGCGAATGTCGCCTTTCTGTTTGTCTTCGGCCGCAAACAACGGCCAAATCTTCGCAATCTTCTCGCGCTTTACGTAGAGCAGGCCGGTGCCTTTCGGCGAGTAGAGCCACTTATGCAGCGACGTCCCGAAGTAATCGCAGTCGAGGTCTTTCTGTTTGAAATCAAACTGGGCGAAAGAATGCGCGCCATCGACGATAGTCTCGACCCCGTGCTTCCGGGCCATCTGACACACGGCTTTCACCGGCGTGATTTGACCGGTGATGTTGATTTGATGAGCTATCTGAATCAGACGCGTGCGCGGCGTGATCGCGCGTTCGAAAGCCGAGGTGATCTCTTCGATGTTCTTCGGCGGAATTGGAATCTTGATGAGGTTGAGCCTGATGCCTTCGCGCTGTTCGCGTTGCCGGATGGTCGTCAGCATGCGGCCGTAATCCTGGGTGGTGGTCAGGACCTCATCGCCTGATTTTAAATCCATGCCGAGCAGCAGGGTCTCGAGCGATTCCGAGGCATTGCGCGTGATGGCGATCTCTTCCCGATCGCAGCCGAACAATTCGGCGAGGCCGGTGCGGATGGTTTCGCATTGCGGCTCGAGAATCTGCCACATCGTGTAAGCGGTCGCGTCTTCCTGTTGCCAGATGTAGCGCACCAACGCTTCGGTCACGATCCGGGGACTCGGACTGACACCGCCATTGTTCAGATTGATGATGCCGCGCGTGACGGTGAAGGCATTTTGGATGGTTGACCAGTAGCTTTCATCCATCGCCGCTTGTTCGGGCGAGAGGTGCGCGACCGATTTAGTCGCCGCTTCGATCTCCTTCAGCATCGATGCGATGGTTGAAGATGACAGCGCGGCGAGGCCGAGTGACTTCCCGGCCAAAGATAAAAAGTTGCGTCTGGGGAATTGATTCATGGTTTGTGCTGCTTACTACCGAACGAATTTTGAACCACAGAGGACACAGAGAAGAAACGCGAATTGAAAATTGAAAAGTGCAAAATGAAAATTGCAAATTCAGGAAATCAATAGCGAGAGCATCAATTTAAAATTTGCATTTTTCAATTTTCAATTTGCAATTTCCCTCTCACCGTCATCAAACGGACGGCATCTCGACTTCGTATCCGGCCTTTATCCAGGCGGCCGTGCCGCCGGTTACGTTCAGTAGATTTGTAAAGCCGAACTGTTGCGCGATGCTGGTGGCGGCGCTGGATCGATAGCCGCCGGCGCAGATGATTGCGCTGGGCACGTCAGGATTCAAGTTCAAAGTTGGAAAAGTCTCGCGGAATTTTGCCAACGGCGCGGGAACTGCGCGCGGCGCGTGGCCGCTCCGGTACTCGGCGGGACGGCGCACATCGATCAGTTGCAGATCGGGTTTTGAATTTAAAAGATCTCTTAGCTCGGCCACGCTGATCTGCGGCACCTGGGGAACTTCAAAACCAGCTGCGCGCCAGCCATCGACACCGCCGGCGAGGTAGCCGCTGACTCTTTCCAATCCCACCCGCGCCAGACGCATCTGCGCTTCAGCAATCTGCTCCGGCGAATTGGCGACAATTACGATCTGCGCCGTCAGTGGAATCAGCGAACCAGCCCACGAAGCGAACTGCCCGCTCAAACCGATGTTAAGCGACCCGGGCACATGCCCCGCGCCAAACTCCGCGGCCGTCCTCACGTCGAGGACCACGCAACCATGTTGGCTTGCTTCGCGGACTTCCGCGGGCGACATGGCTTGCGGTTTGGCCAAATGGTCGAGCGCCTCGGCGCCGGACCGATTGATTTCCGCATCTTTGGAAAAATAAGCGGGCGCCTCGGGCAAGTCACTTGTCATCATTGCGACGAACTGATCTTTCGTCATCGGCTGCAATGCGTAATTGAACTTGCGCTGGTGGCCAATCGTCGAAGAAGTTTCGGTCGAAAGATTTTTGCCGCACATCGAACCGGCGCCGTGCGCGGGATAAACCTCAACCGAATCATCCAGCCGCAAAATCTTTTCGTGCAGGCTGTCATACATCATTCCAGCCATCATCTGCGGCGTGTAACCTTTGCCGCCGGCCAGGTCCGGCCGGCCCACATCACCGATGAAAAGTGTGTCTCCGGTGAGAAGTTTCGCCGGCTCAGCCGAATTCATCGTGTCGATCGCCAGCACACAAATGCTCTCGGGCGTGTGACCCGGGGTCTCCATGATGCGCAAAGTGATGTGGCCAATCGTAAGTTCATCGCCGTCCTTCACCGCGCGATGGTCAAACGTGACACCGGCCTGTTGGCCGAACACGATTTCGGCGCCGGTCTTATCGGCGAGTTCGCGATGGCCGCTAATGAAATCTGCGTGGAGATGCGTCTCGATGATGTACCTGATCTTAAGTTGATGCGCGTTGGCTTCTTCGATGTATTGATCGACGTCGCGCTGCGGATCGACCACCGCAGCTTCGCCGGCTGCGCCGATCAGGTAGGACGCATGCGCCAGACAACCCAAATAGAATTGTTTGAAGTACATCTTCAACGCGAGAGGTGTGTGATGTTTGATTCTCGCTTAAAACATCGTTCGCGGCAAGACGATAGTTGGGAGGTAGTGTCTTAATTTGGGAAACGATCGCGTTCACTCACCACCCGGCAGCCCGGAGGGCTGCGAGAGAGTAGCCGGTGGTCGCAGACCACCGGAAAGCGTTATTTAATTGACAGCACCCTAAAGGGGTGCCAGACGCTGAGCGGATTCCTCTCGCAAAATCTCGCACCCCTTCAGCGTGCAATTCCTTTATCCCTTGACACCGGTGGTCTTCTCCCGATACATCGGGATTCGACCACCGGCTACTTTCTGGCAACCCTTCGGGTTGCATTCTGATGACTCAACGATATCTTGACGTGAAATCCCGCGGGTGTTTTCAAATTAAGACATTACCGTTTGGAGCGCGGCTTACTCCAAAATCAATAATCAACCACGCCGCCGCGCGTGTCCCGGATCGCCTGTTGGGCGATGGTGAGGTAAACGTTCAGGCGAATCTCGATGGGGCTGACGCGATCCGCATCGCTTTTGGCCCGCTCAAAATTCATCAAACCCAAACTCGCTAAAGCTGCCGACATTTGGCTCGACAGGTTAGCCAGGGCGTTCCCGTTGTTCGTGATCAATTCGCCATCGCGATAATAGCGTTCGTTGAATCCGTTCATAGTCACGGCGGCCGTGGCCAGTTCGTTGAATTGATCCAACAACGGATCGAGCAGATCAAAAGCCCGGCCTACGTCGTAACGGCCAAACGCGCGCGCCAGTCCCAGTCGCGCAAACATCTGCTGCTGGTTGGCGGCCTTGCCGGCCTCGAGCATCGCTCCCAACTGTTCGAGGTAACCGATGGCTGCGGCGCGTTTCAGGCCGGGGCCGACACGCGTTACGACTTGTCCGATAATCTCGACGCGATCGTTTCCGGGTCGCATGTTGGTGAGAATTCGCAGCGCTTCATCCATGCGGCCCTTAGTCACGGCGGTGAAGATTGCCTGGCGATCGAGGTTGCGGATCGCCTGCTGCCGTTGGTTCGGGTTGGAAAATTTTTCGTTGACTATCAAACGCGCTCGATCGACGTCGCCGGTTTGGATTAATTTATTCGCCAACTGTTCGTAGAGTTGTGAACGCAACTCATCCGGCGCGCTGCCGATGGATTCAAGCGCTGCTTCGGGCGTGCCGCCGTTAATGATGTTCTGGTATTTCGCCCACGACTCCTGGTGCTGATTCCCGGCCGATTGCACCGCCACCAACTTCTCGTCTAACGCCGCTTTCTTGTCGCCGGCATAGGCTTGTAAGTCAGGCGCCATCCGTTGCAGCGCATTGATCAGCTGCTGGGCCAGGTTTCGCTTCTCGTCGTAGTAATTGGTTCTCGGCGGGTCGTAAGCCAGCGCCTCAGCGACCATCTTTTGCACCAGATCGCGAATGTCGTCGGTCGTCATCAAACCAACCTGCGCACTGTTACCTGCGCCGCTCTGGTTGCGCATCGGTTGATGTGCGATATTCAGAAGATTGATCGCCAGATAACCGGCGCGCGGATTCTGTATCAGCCGTTCGTCCTGAAGCTTGGCGGCAATATCGTGGGCCAGACGCGATGCCAGCTCCTTATCCTTAGCCGAGATTTTATAAACCACTCCCACCAGCGAGTCCGAAACACCGGTCTTCAAACTGTCCTCGGCCATTTGAAAACTGCGGTGGGGATCTTTGTCGGCCAGCTGGGCTATGAGCTGAGATTCAAGTCCTTGCTCGAACCTTCGTTGGGCAGCGCTGCCCTCTGGATTGGTCCACCCGCGCGTCGCGCGCAGGAAGTCGAGTGCGAGTTCCGGATCGAGTGCGGCGAGATCGTTTACCGTCATCTGCCGGAAATTCTGCGCCGTCCGAAAGCTCTCGGCATACTCCGGATCGGTCGGGTCGGCCGCGGCCATGAATTCCTTGATACTTTCGGTGGCTTGCTCGAACAATTTGGTCGCGCGTTTCTGATCGGTTTCCCAGAGAACCTGTCCCGCCCTCATTTGAAAGCTCGCGCGCGTCTCGGGCCGGTGAATCTGCGGAAACAGATCGATTGCTTCCGCGACCAGCGCCTGAGCTTTCGGTTTCAACTGCTCGCGTTGATTGCCGGCTTTCAGTTCCTCTTCCGTCGCCTTGCGCACTTCGGTGATTTTGATTTCGTACTTTCCGGGCGGCGGGTTGGTGGCCTGGCCCAGGGGCGCCACCTCGATACGGTAGACGCCGGCATCGACAGCAACCACGGCCACGTTTTCCGGACCCTCGTCACCATTCGGACTGTCGAACTCGCCTAATTTTCTTCCTCCCGGCGAAAAGACCCGCACGATGACGTCGATGCCCCGCTGGTCCACGACCAGTTGCAGGTACTGATTTTGATCAAGCGTGATGGTGTAGTTGTGCGCCTGGCCGCCGGCGAGAGTGCGCTCGATCGGAGTGCCAACCTGTAAGGCGGTCGGACCGGCAGCTTGAGCGATGGCGAACGCAAAGCTCATCAACACCACCGGCAGAGACAAGAGGAATTGATGGTGAGCACGACGCATATTGGCTACTCCTTCCGCGCAGGGAAACGGTGCAGTTGTAATGCAAACCGTCTAGGTCAGATTTGACGCTCGATCTAATGACGCTCGAACGAGAGAATAGTTCCTGACTTCCGGGGGTCGTTGGTGCTTAGGAATGGTGTTTGGAGAAAAGCGTTGCCTGTGGCGAAATTAACCAGGGTGGTCATTCGCCGGGTCGATACCGAACGACCGCCTGAGCGTCGACGTCTTTGGCGGTGAACGCCACCGGCTTCAACTGGCCTTTCGCGAACATTTCCGCCTGATCGGAGAACCAGGGCGAGTCGCGGCGCGGGCTCTCTCCGTACGCCAATATCGAAAGCGCCTGGGGCACATCGTCAAATTCAACCGCGAGTACCCATCCGTCTCCACCGTTCGCCGCTAGTTTGCCGTCGGGTTCCCGGCTGAACGCGAGCGCGCGAAAACATCCCAGAGATGAAGCGCAGCCACCCACCGGAACATCGACGCTGCCGCGGCGCACCCGGTGCACGTCGCCCCAAGCGACGTCGAAACTTCCGTAGCGGCGCGTCGTCTCAGTCACGGCCCAATTGAAAGACGCGACGGCCCGATCCGGATCGGCCAAACCGCGCGGTGTGTTGAATGGGTCATCGGCAGTCCAGACTTTCGCAAACCGTTTTTCATCCGGTAAGGGGGTGCGGTTCGGAGGACGCAAACCTGAGTAATCGGCCCACCAGATTTCAAACAGCACTGCGCCTTTGCTCTCGGGTGCAACCGTGTTGTCCCAGTGTTCGAGCAACTCAATCGCTGAGATCACATCTGCGGTGGGTTCTTTCGCTTTTACCGCGGCGATCAAATCTGACTTGACGCGATCAGCCAACAGCATGCGATAGCTGTGCTTCAATCGAATTACATCTGCGAGACTCAATTTGTTGTCGCCGCCGATCAACTGAATTGCCAACTGACCGCGCAAGGAAAGATCGGGCGGCTCGAAATTAGGATAAGCATTTGTCTTATCGACCGGGCCGCGAACGTTGGTGAAGTGCGGCGAATCATTTTCATTGTGAATGTAGCCGCCCTTCGGATTGAGTACCTGCGGCAACAATTCGAAAGGCACATAGCGCGTCCAGACGTCGCGCATGGTGTGCGCGGGCGTCGCCGCTGCAATCCCGCCCGCCGCATGCGGCAACAGCGGTAATGAAGCATTCCAGATGAAAAAGATGTTGCCCGCGTGATCGGCATAGGTGAAGTTGGAAGTTACCCGGGCGCGCAGCTTCATGGCGTCTTTCCATTCCGCGAGTGACTTTGCGCGCATCATGCGCAGAAACTGTTCGCCGGCGCGAAACTCTCCATCGCCGGCGGTCTTCACGATGTAGATCTTTCCGTTGGCGCGATAAATCACCGGACCCAGCGGCGTCGACCAGAACTCGTTCGTGATGGTTGACAGGCCCTCGCCATTTCGAAACGTGACGGTGCGCGACTCGCGCGTGAGCGGGAGCGAAGTGCCGTCGAACAAATAATGGTCAGTGGCTTTGGGATCGACATCAAGTGCGTAGATCTCTGACAGGTCCTGCGAGTTGTTGGTCGTCGACCAGCCGAGATATCGATTGAAGCCGCCGACCACGATGAAAGGTCCGCCAATCCGAAAGTCGCCGTAGAAATCCAGAACTCCCGGCACTGTCACCTGCGCTTCGTAATAGCCGGCGGTCCATGCCAGATGCGGGTTGCGCAAAAGGATCGCTTTGCCTGACTTGGTCCGGCTGGGCGCAAATGCCCACGCGTTCGAACCGTCATCAGAATTTATTTCCGGACCTTCGTTGCTGGTTGGTCGGGCTGACGGCGAGGCCGCCGGTGTCGGTGTCGGCGAGGGATTAATCTTCGCGAGGAACGCGCGCGCCTTCGCGTATGACGGCCCACCAGTATCAATCGCCGCGACGTCGTAACCGCTGAAATCCGCAGGCATGTGCGGCGGAAAATCTGCTGGATGCAAATCGATATAACGATTCAATCCCGCCGCAAAACCGTCGTAGACGTCGCGCGTTTCCGGCTCGAGGAATTGATAAGTCTCAATCGCGCGCTTCAGACCCGGCTGCGCCAGGAAATCCGATTCAATGTTCTCGCGCGTGCCGTTTAGCAGGGCCAACTGACCGCGATTTTCCATCACGTTCATCGCCGTCCGCGCGCCGTAATCTTCAGACTGCAACCAGGCCAGCGCATATCCGGCCGCACGCAGGTTCTCAGCGCGAATGTGAGGCACGCCGTGCGCCGTGCGAATAATTTCAACCTGGCGCGAGAGGTCGGGAGTTTGAGACTGACCCGGAGTTGCGCCGCGGACAGCTGAGCTTATAGTTACAGGTTCACTCTGCTCGGCAAAGACAGCCTGCGAAATCAGCCAAACGCTCGCAACTAATATTAGCGAGGCAATGGTCAGAAGCTTTTTCATTTTTGGATTCCGGGTTTTTCGGGCATTGATGTATCTAAGTCCGCGGAGCGGACGGTAGCATAAAGCCTGGGGCGTGAGCCCCAGGTTAGGCCGCACAAAACAGCAAACGATTCCGCGGAGCGGCCGATAGCTGATTAAAAAATGCTCGTTGGCGATCGACAGACTTTCGCCAGATCATACGGAAACGCATGGCTGCCGCCTCCTTCGGGGGCTGACTCTAATTAATAATTTCCTTACCTGGGGTTTCGCTGCGCTTCACCCCAGGTTTTACGCCGCCGTCCGTTCCACGGACTCGTGAACACTCTCGGATCTGATCCCACCACTGACGCGGTGGCTGTTTTCGATCGTCGGCGCCGCCGACTTGTTGCTGCAAGACATCCCGGTTGCCCGGAAAAAGCCAATTATGGGCTTTGTCTCAAAAGTCCAATTGCATTTTTCGCGGGGGGGTTCCTTGATGTCCCAACGGGACTGCGGCCTCCAGCCCAGGGTTGCCGCTTCGGCTATCCTGGGAAACTGGTAAGAAGAAATTCAACCGCAACGCGGTTGCGTCGTTTTCTCCGAGAAAAATGCACCCAGCAGGCACAACCGCATTGCGGTTGAAGACAAATTTCTTTCGTCACCCAGGGTAGCCGAAG
>Ga0207511_100082_pt1 | contig 23459 bp, 17 predicted proteins | sample NitcycUWRSCHO22C_FD_188265 | JGI IMG/M metagenome (GOLD analysis project Ga0207511, IMG submission 188265) | Soil microbial communities from Arlington Agricultural Research Station in Wisconsin, USA - Nitrogen cycling UWRJ-SCHO22-C (SPAdes) | ecosystem: Environmental > Terrestrial > Soil >... | reverse complement strand
GCCTTGGCCATTACAGTTTCGGGCATGAGCGGGATTTGATTGAATGAGATCCCGGTCGCGTTTTCAATCGCGTTGATGATCGCCGGTGCTGGTCCATCCATCGGCAATTCTCCGATGCCTTTCGCTCCGCCTGGTCCAAAGGCATAAGGATTCTCGGCAAAGTAGACGCGAATCGGCGGCACGTCTGCGGCGGTCGGCATGATGTAGTTGGTCATCTGGCCATTCGCCATACGGCCGTTCTGCCACACGACGTTTTCATAAAGCGTCATGCCAATGGCTTGCGCGACGCCGCCTTCAATCTGTCCTGCCGCCAGCACCGGATTAATTACGCGGCCAACTTCCTGCACCGCGACAAAATCATCGACGTGCGCTTCATAGGTCAGCGGGTCGTAAGTGATCTCAGCAACGTAGACAGCCCAGGCAAAAGCGCCATACGCTTCGCCTTCATACTTCTCGTCATCCCAGTGAACGTTTGGCGGCGGCTGATACTGGCTGAAACTTTTCAACGGCCCGTGCTGGGCAATGTATTCGCCGCATGCTTTCTGAAACTCGGCTTGCGTGAACTGATCTTGCAAACAGCCGCTGCCGACGAGTGTCTGCTTCAATCCGAGCACCGCTGATTCCACCAACTTGCCGACAATCATGCAGGTGCGGGAGGCGACCGTTGGTCCACTGTTGGGAACGTTCGCCGTGTCGGGTTGGATCACCTCAAAGAGATCGTAATCAAGGCCGAGGGCTTCGGCGGCAATCTGCGAAAAGATCGTGTTCGTGCCCTGGCCAATCTCAGTGCTGGCCGCGAGAATTTTGACGCGCCCTTCGCTGGTTGCTTCGGCGCCGACGACCGACTGCAAGTAAACCTCTCCCGACCCGGTGAACCCGGCGCCGTGCATGAACGAAGCGAACCCGATGCCCTTCAGTGGCACAGACTTCAGTCTGTGGTCGCCGGTGTTATTCACAGACTGAAGTCTATGCCACTCGGCATTTTCGCGCGCGAACCGTTCACGCTTTGCATGATAGTCAGTCAACTCGAACGCGCGATTCATCAGCCCTTCGAGATCGACCTGCTCGCGAATGATCTGGTTCGTCGCCGTCGTCTCACTTTCCCGGATGAAATTCCGCCGGCGAAATTCGTCAGGCGTCAAACCGATCGTCCGGGCGACTCTATCCATATGTAATTCCAAAGCGAAGATGCTCTGCGGCGCGCCGAATCCGCGAAACGCTCCGTGCGGTGGCACATTCGTCGCGACCGCAGTGCTTTTAATCCGCACGTTGGGACAGAAGTAAGGACCCGCCGCGTGAATCGTCCCGCGCGAAAGCACGACGGGCGAAAGCGTGCAGTACGCTCCGCCGTCAATCGCAAACTCAATCTCCTGGGCTAACAACTTCCCCTCTTTCGTCACCGCCGTCTTGTGTCGCGTGCGCGAAGGATGCCGCTTCGTGGTGGCTACCATGTCTTCCGCCCGGTCATAAATCATCTTCACGGGCTTGCCCGACTTCCAGGACAAGAGCGCCGCGTGCCCGGCGAGCAGCGAAGGATATTCTTCCTTGCCGCCAAAGCCGCCGCCGGTCTCAGTCTGAATCACGCGAATCTTTTCTTCCGGCAGTCCGAACAACTTGAGCAGCGCCTTGTGCACATAATAAGGACACTGCATCGAGCCCCAGATGGTCACGCCGGTGTCGGGATTCGCAATCGCAATTGCCCCATTGTTCTCGATATAAAGCTGCTCCTGCGCACCCGTTTTGTATTCACCCTCGACGATGAAGTCCGCGTTGGCCCACGCGTCGTCAACGTTTCCCTTGTTAACCAGGAACCGTTTGAAGACATTGTCTTCACCCCAAACGATCTGCTTTTGCGCCAGCGAATCATCCAAAGAAAGGACGGCCGGCAACTCTTCATATTCAATCCGCACATGCCGCCGCGCTTCCTCGAGCAGGTATTTGTCGTGATGAGCCAGCAGAACGATCGGCTCTTCCGGATGATTGACCACCTCGTCAGCCAGGAATGGCTGATCGTTGAGAATCAACGCGACATAGTTTTCACCCGGAATGTCTTTGGCGGTGACGATCGTGAATTCGTCCCACGGTATGAGTTCATCACTTCCGGTGCTCGCTGTCGGTTGATCGAACGAGATGGACTTGATGCGTCCGCGCGGGACAGAACTGCGCACCGTAACGCCATGCAGCATCCCGTCGAACTTCAAATCATCGACGTACAGAGCCGCGCCGGTAACTTTCTTGCGGCCTTCTTTGCGGTGGATGGGCTTACCAACGAGGGTCATGGTTGGGGTTTGTTGGAGACACGTCCTGTAATCGCTTCCAAGCGTTGCCGCAAGAGGCTGCGAAGCTGTGTCACGTTCTCGTATTCGGGGACGTTATGAATAGACAGATCAAAATGCAGGGACGTGTTTGAGCGTCGGTACAAGATGGGCCGCTTTCCTAACGCGTGTGCGTATCCAACCTCATAATAAACGTTTGGCCGTTCACCTGTTAGATCTGCAAAGAGGAATTCCGATTGAGCAATTTGATTAAGAATCAAGTCGGTTATTCGGTCTTGGTGCTGTATCTCGTCTGCACGAAGTGCTTGAATGCCGAACTCCGCAAAAGTTTCCTTTACTGCTTGGTGAACGTCCTCAAGTTCTGGGTGGTTCTTGTCCATCCACATCAAAATGAAAGCACTGTTGGCAACATGTCCCCCAGAACGCTGCAACGTATCGAATTGAACGTGGTCTGTTGCAACGGTTCTAATTAAGCGAAGGGTTTGCGTGAGGACGGTCCTAGTTTCTTTACGTGCGTCGTCTACATCACTCTGTTCTTCAATGTTATGGAACATGATATAGCGCGCGTCGCCGCTGCGGGCTGCAACGCGACGTGCATATTCCGCATGGAAACTACGGATACCAATCGCGGCCGTGAGCCGTCGCAGAAGGGTATTGGCGTAATCACGATCAAAAGTCGTTCGCGGTAGGACATGTACGGTGATCTTATTGAACCAACCATGCGCTCGATCACGAAGTTCTTCGACGCGTTTATCGGCTTCTAATGTTCCGTCCTTAGAGGTGGCCAGCGAGCAAAGGTCAAGGTGTGCTTCGATATCCTGCTGAAGAAGCTCGCCCTCTCGATAAAGCTGTTGGAAATCAGGTAGCAAAGAAGGGGTGGTCATAGGTGCTGCTTCCGTAATCGCTTCCTCAAATCTCGACCGGCGCGCGCGGCGCCGCTGATTCGGCGCGCGAGTGCATGGTCTCGGCGGCGCTGGTGATGCGCGTGGGATAGCGCTCGCTCCAGCACGCGACGCATGATTCATCAGCGCGCAAACCGGTCGCGGCCTGCATTCCTTCAAGCGACAGATAGCCGAGCGAGTCGGCGCCGATGAATTCGCGAATGCCTTCGATCGAGTAGTTGGCGGCGATCAATTGCGATTTGTCGGGCGTGTCGACGCCGTAGTAACAGGGACTAATTGTCGGCGGGCACGAGATGCGCACGTGAATCTCTTCCGCGCCGGCTTCGCGCACCATCCGCACAATCTTCTTCGAGGTGGTGCCGCGAACGATCGAATCATCGATCAGCACAATGCGTTTGCCCTCGATCAGATGACGCACCGGGTTCAGCTTGATGCGCACGCCGAAGCTGCGAATTGACTGGCGCGGCTCGATGAAGGTGCGGCCGACGTAGTGATTGCGCACCAGGCCGAAGCGAAACGGCAAGCCGCTTTCCGCCGAATAACCAATCGCGGCCGGCACGCCAGAGTCGGGCACCGGGACCACGATGTCCGCGTCTGCCGGTTGTTCGATGGCTAACCGCTGCCCCATTTTGTGACGCGAGCGATTTACCGATTGTCCAAAGATGATCGAATCGGGCCGCGAAAAATAAACGTGCTCGAAGATGCACATCGAGTGTGGTTGCGGCTTCAAAGGATGCGACGAACGCAAGCCCTGTTCGTTGATGACAACCATCTCGCCGGGCTCGACGTCGCGAATGTATTTTGCGTCGATCAGATCAAAGGCGCACGTTTCCGAGGCGATTACCCACGCGTCGTTCAAGCGGCCCAGGGCCAAGGGGCGAAAGCCGCGCGGGTCGCGAATTGCGATCATTTCGCGCGGCGTCAGGAACAGCGTCGAAAACGCGCCTTCGGTCTCGCGCAACACTTCGGCAATCGCATCTCCCACGGTCGCAGCGCGCGAGCGGGCCACGCCGTGAAGAATCACTTCCGTGTCGGATGTGGAAGAAAAAATCGCGCCTTCGCGTTCCAGCCGCACGCGCTCTTCACTGGCGAATGGCAGATTGCCGTTGTGGCAGACGGCAATTTGACCGTGCTGACACGTGACTGAGAATGGCTGGCATTCGCGGATCGAAACTTCACCGGCAGTCGAATAACGGACATGACCGATGGCCGCGTGACCGGGAAGTCGATCGAGCCGGGCCTGATTGAACGCTTCCGAAACATGACCCATCTCGCGTTCAGAAATTAACTGCTCGCCATTTGCGGCGACGATCCCGCACGACTCCTGGCCGCGGTGTTGCAGCGCGTACATCCCGAGATAGGTGAGGCGCGCGGCTTCAGCGTGTCCATAGATGCCAAAGACGCCACACTCTTCGCGTAACTTGTCGTCCAGCAGATTCGCCATTACGATTCGGATTATAACCAGTTGCGCAGGTTTCGACTATAAAGGTTTGTTGACGCGACCCGCGCGCGGTTTGCAGATTTCGCGGAAGAAAAATTTCGGCTGCGCCGTCTGATGTGGAAAAGCAGCGTACCGGCGCCTATCGGTCGCGGCTAAAAAACTTCGGAGGAGAACAGAGTGAAGTTAGGATCAAAAAAAGCGTTGGTCTACCTGACGGTGCCGGCAGTTTTGTGCGCGGTCGGCGTGTTCGCCACAGCGATGGCGCGCAAGGTAGCGGCTCTGTCGACGACTGCAGGCGATGCGCGTTCCGTCTACAACGCCAAGTGCGCCAGTTGTCACGGACGCGACGGGCGCGCGAGTTCAATGCATGCCAGACATGAGAAAGCGCGTGACCTGACGACCGGCGAATGGCAGGACAGCGTTTCTGACGAGCGGATCTTCAACTCGATCAGTAACGGCAAAGGTAAAATGCCGGCATTCAAAAAGAAGTTGTCCGAAGCACAAATCGATGAACTGGTGAATTACGTCCGGCGTTTAAGACGATGATGCGGGCGCTGCATCTCATTCTGGGACTGGCCTTGCTCGCCAGTCTGGTATTCGCGGGCGCGCGAATCTATCGCCGCCTGCCACCGGCGGGTGCGGAATTGAATCAGACCCTGGCCGCCGGCCCGCAGCGCGAACTGACCGTAGTCTTTAATGCTGCGGTGCCGCTCTCCGAAGCGCACGTCCGGCTTTATCCGATCGATTTCCCGGCCACCGAGCGTGACTACCTGTCGACTCGCCGTCCCGGAAAAAGTCTCGAAGACTTTCTGGCGACGCGGCTAAAGAACGTCATCCCCGTAAATGTAGAGATTGACAGTGCCGGACGCGGCGTCGCGCGCGTCACCGAAGGCAATTGGTGGATGCTTGCCATGACGGCCCGCGCCAACGGTGAATCGATGGAATGGCGCATGCCGCTGACAATCGGCGCGCGGCCCCAGACGATCGAATTGTCAGTCGAGAACGCCTACGAGCGGTCGAAGAAGTTTTGAAACAGAGAGGTCAGTGGTTAGAGGTCAGTGGTCAGACAATAACAATACTAACTCGATCTCAGTACTTTATTTACTCATACCGATCTTCAAGTTCTGGTTTATTCAATTAGCGAAGACGTTCTAATCTCTGACCTCTGATCTCTAATCTCTATTCTATGAAGGCACTCCGCTTCGAACATCAGCAGCTGCGGGTCAGCGATGTGCCGCCACCGGCGATGGACGGCGAAGCGATTGTGCGAGTTACGCTGTCGGGAATCTGTAACACCGACTTGGAAATTGCGCGCGGCTATGCGGGATTTGAAGGAACGTTGGGACATGAGTTTGTGGGCGTGATCGAAAGTGTGTCAGAAGCCCGAGCGTCAGCGAGGGCCGCCTTCGGCACCGAGCCCTCCCTCACGGTCGGGCTTCTGACACAAGGCACGCGCGTCGTGGGCGAGATCAACGCCGGTTGCGGTGAATGCGATCTTTGCCGTTCGGGCGACTCGCGCCATTGCGCTAACCGCACCGTGCTCGGCATCGTCGGCCGCGACGGAGCCCACGCCGAATTTCTGAAACTGCCGCTCGTCAATCTACTTCCCGTGCCCGACGAGGTTGCGGACACTCACGCCGTCTTTGTTGAGCCGCTCGCTGCCGCCTGCGGCATTCTGGAGCGAACCTCGATTACCAGCGACTCTGAAGTCGCGGTGATTGGCGATGGAAAACTCGGATTGTTGTGCGCGCAAGTGATGGCCACGACCGGCGCGCGACTGACGCTGATCGGGAAACACGAATCGAAACTTCAGATTGCGCGACGGCGCGGCATCGAAACCCTGCCGGTCGATAAAGCGACAAATCGGCACCGCGCGTTCGACGTCGTGGTTGAAGCGTCGGGCTCTCCGAGCGGCTTCGATCTGGCGCTCGATCTGCTCCGTCCGCGCGGCGTGCTGGTTTTGAAGTCAACCTTTCACGGTGCGACCGGCATGAACGCCGCACGAATCGTGGTCGATGAAATCAGCGTCATCGGTTCGCGTTGCGGACGATTCGCGCCGGCGCTGAACTTATTAAAGCAGCGAAAAATCGAGGTTGAGAATCTCATCAGCGAGGAGTTTTCGCTGGCTGACGGCGTTCGCGCGATGGCTCGCGCGGCAGAGTCAGGTGTCATGAAAGTGTTGCTGCGGCCATGACTTCTGGTAAGCGCTTGACTTCGTTTATACTCACTGCACTCTGTTCCCCGTGGCTCAACCAAAAGTGCGTAGTTCGCTCAACTGACAGTTACCAACCCGAAGGCGGTGCATGATGTTCGACTCATTAAACCAAACCACTGATGCCGAAAAAGTTTTGTTGCGCAAATTGCGCGTCTGGATCGCGGCGCTGGCGGCTGTCTGTATCCTGGCCGGCCTCGGCATCGGTGCAATTCTCGCGGGCCGTCCGGCGGTGGCGCAGGATGGGTTGCAGTCAGCGAGTCGTGCGCCTGAAGCTCTCTCGGCATCATTCGTCGAGATCGCGCAACGGGTTGAGCCTGCCGTCGTAAACATCGACACCACGCAGGCCGCCGAGGTCGAGCCGGACAATGAAGACAAGACCGAACGCACGCCGAACCCTTTCTATGACATGCTGCGGCGCCAGCCGCCGCGCCCGACGCACGGAGTCGGCAGCGGTTTCATCATCGATGCGAAAGGCTACATTCTTACCAATCAGCACGTCATCGAAGGCGCTTCACGCATTACCATCGGCTTGCTCAGCGGTGAGAGATATCGCGCGCGCGTCGTCGGGACCGATCACGACACCGATCTTGCGGTGCTGAAGATCGAGGCGGACAAAGAATTGCCGGTGATGAAGTTCGGCGATTCAAATGCGGCGCAGGTCGGCGATTGGGTGCTCGCCATCGGATCGCCATTCGGCCTGGAGCAGACAGTTACCGCCGGCATCATCTCAAAGAAAGATCGCGACACGACCAATTCCAGCTTCCAGAGATTTCTGCAGACCGACGCTGCTATCAATCGCGGCAACAGCGGTGGCCCGCTGGTGAACATGCACGGCGAAGCCATTGGAGTGAATTCGCAAATCGCCACGATTACCGGTGACTATAACGGCATCGGTTTCGCACTGCCCTCGAACGAAGCGAAGTTCGTGACCCAGCAGATTCTGGCGCAGGGCAAAGTACGGCGCGGCTTCCTGGGTGTGCGGCTGGAATCAGTCCACGGGGAATTCGCGCGCGTGTATCACCTGCCCGAAGCCAGAGGCGCAGTCGTCGTCGACATGCCGCCCGATCGCAGCGGCACGGTGACGCCCGCGGCCAAGGCGGGCATTCAGCTGAACGACGTAATCATCGAATTGAATGGCCAGCCGGTGCAGGACTCGAACGATTTGATTGCCAAGGTCGCGGCCAGCAGTGTCGGGCAAACCGTATCGCTGACGCTGCTGCGCGACATCGACGGTAAACTCGAGCGACATACCGTGACCGCCGCACTCGCGGATCGAACCGAATCGATGTCGAGCGATAACGAAGTGCCGTCCCGCGACAAAACCGAAAAGGACAAGAGCAACAGCACGCGCCTGGGCCTGACGCTGACAGAGCTGACCGCAAAGATAATCGAAGACAACCATCTCAACGGCGTGAAAGGTTTGTACGTCAAGAGCGTAGATCCAAACGGGCTGATTGCCGATCTTCCCGATCAGACCAGAGTTCAGGAGGGCGAGGTCATCACGCGCATCAATCGCATTCCGATTAATTCGCTGGCTGATTTCCAACGCGCGATTGATGCTCTGAAACCGGGCGACGCCGTGGTATTGAACGTGTCGAGATACTTTCGTCCCGAAGGTCGCGTCACGTCGCGCATCGTCCAGTTTACGTATCAGTAAGAAAGGAGACAGGAGCCGGGAGTCAGGAGTCGGAATATTCCCTGGCTCCTGACCCCCGTCTCCTAATCCCTGCCCTAAAATGGTCCAAGCCAAAAAAGCACTCGCAAACAAGTCTCGCGCCACCGGCAAAAAAACACAGACCGAAAGCTACCGCAATTTCATCGCCGGCAAATGGGTGGCGAGCCGCAGCGGTGACTGGATCGAGAATCGGAATCCGGCGGATACGCGCGATGTGATCGGTCGCTTTCCAGCATCAACCGAAGCTGATGTGGACGCCGCGGTGGCTGCGGCGACCGAAGCTTTCGACGGCTGGCGGCTGACACCCGCGCCGCGTCGCGCCGAGATCCTTTTTCGCGCCGGCGAGATTCTCATGCGCGACAAAGAGCAGTACACGCGCGACATGACGCGCGAGATGGGCAAAGTGCTGAAGGAAGCGGGCGGCGATGTGCAGGAAGCGATTGACTGCACTTATTACGCGGCCGGCGAGGGCCGTCGTCTCCACGGTTTCACGACTCCGGCCGAGATGCCCGATAAGTTTGCGATGTGCGTGCGGCAACCGGTCGGCGTGTGCGGATTGATCACGCCATGGAATTTTCCGATGGCAATTCCGTCATGGAAACTGATGCCGGCGCTCGTCTGCGGCAACACGGTCGTAATCAAACCCGCCGAAGACACCCCGCTATCGACTTACAATCTGCTCAAGGCCTGCGAAGAAGCCGGGGTGCCGCCCGGCGTCGTGAACCTCGTGACCGGCTACGGCGAGACAGTCGGTGCTCGCATCTCTGCGCATCCGTCGCTCCGCCTGATTTCATTCACGGGTTCGACTGAGACCGGCCGCACCGTCGCTTATGCGTGCGCTGAACGAAACGCCATCTGCTCGCTCGAAATGGGCGGCAAGAACGCGATCATCATCATGGACGACGCGGATGTTGATAATGCCGTCGAAGGCGCGGTGTGGGGCGCGTTCGGAACTTCGGGCCAACGCTGCACGGCATCTTCACGCTTGATCGTGCATAAGAAGGTCTACAAGAAGTTCAGTGCGAAGCTCGTCGAGCGCGCGCAGCAATTGCGCGTAGGCAACGGCGCCGATCCCAAGGTCGATGTCGGCCCGGTCATCAACCAGGACGCCGTCGATAAGATCATGCGTTATATCGACATCGGCGAGAACGAAGATGGCGCGACGCGAGCGTGCGGTGGCAATCAATTATCCAAAGGCGACTATGCCCACGGCTATTTCATCGAGCCGACCGTCTTCACTGACGTCACGCCCGACATGCGCATCGCCCAGGAGGAAATCTTCGGGCCCGTCACCTCAGTCATTCCCACAAAGTCGCTGGACGAAGCGATCGAAATCGCGAACGGCGTCCGTTATGGTCTCTCGGCGGCGATTTACACTCAGGATGTCAATCGCGCTTTCCACGCGATGAACGAAACCTACACCGGCATTTTCTACATCAACTCGGCCACCATCGGCGCCGAAGTTCATCTCCCTTTCGGCGGCACCAAAGGCACCGGCAACGGCCACCGCGAAGCCGGCACGCAGGTCCTCGACATTTTTTCGGAATGGAAATCGATCTACGTCGATTACAGCGGCAAGCTGCAGCGCGCGCAGATCGATAATAAGAAGGCGATTGGCTGAAGTGTCATACAAACTCTCGCTTGCCTCATTTTGCCTCTTCGCGTTTGCAGTTGCGGCGCTCTGCGCCACCACTCAATTTCGCACCGGGGGCTCGGCAGCAGTGGCGCCGCCAGCGCCGGGACAGGAACAAAAGAAACCAACCCCCGACGAATCATCAAAGCCGCCCGCCGAAGTCGAGAAAGAGCGAATCTACACCGGCAAAGAAGTCGACAAGCGAGCGGTTGTTAAGAGCAAACCTCAGCCGGACTACACAAAGGAAGCACAGGGGCATGGGGTAGGGGGCGTCGTCGTGCTGCGGTGCATTTTTGCTGCCAACGGAAAAGTTACCAACATTCGCGTCGTAGTCGGCCTGCCATACGGTCTCACACAGGAAGCTATCGACGCCGCGTCGCGCATAAAGTTCAAACCGGCCTTGAAAGACGGAAAACCCGTCTCAATGTGGATCGAGTTGCAATACAATTTCCATCCGTAACAAACCACTACTTAGAAACTCGTGGGCTCGAAGTAGCAGCGGTGCAATTTCGCACCCGTTTTGCTTTGTGGTCAGTTGTCAGTCGTCAGTTGCAAAATCTGATTTGTTCCCATTAACTAGCAATGACCACTTAACAAATGACCACCGACAAGATTCGCAACTTCTCGATCATCGCGCACATCGATCACGGCAAATCTACACTTGCTGATCGTCTGCTGGAATTGACTGGCGCGGTGACCGGTCGCGAGATGGAAGCGCAGGTGCTCGACGATATGGATCTCGAGCGCGAGCGCGGAATTACGATCAAAGCGCACGCCGTGCGGCTGGACTACAAAGCGCGGGACGGCCAAAAATACCTGCTCAATTTGATCGACACTCCCGGCCACGTCGATTTTTCTTACGAAGTCTCACGTTCATTGTCGGCTTGCGAAGGCGCGCTTTTGGTCGTTGACGCTTCGCAGGGCGTCGAGGCGCAAACGCTCGCGAACACTTATCTCGCCATTGAAAACAATCTCGAACTGATTCCCGTCATCAATAAGATCGACCTGCCCGGGGCTGAGCCGGAACGAGCCATGGAAGAGATCAGGCACTTCATTGGCCTGGAGACCCACAACGCGATTCTTACCAGCGCCAAAACCGGCCAGGGTGTCGCTGAAGTTTTGGAGGCGATTGTTCGCGACGTGCCGCCGCCGAAAGGCGATTCGAGCGCCCCGCTGAAGGCTTTGATCTTCGATTCATGGTACGACTCGTATCGCGGCGTGATCGTTTTGTTTCGCGTGATCGACGGCGCCATTCGTCCGGGAATGAAGATTCGCTTCATGAGCGCGGGCCGCGACTATCAGGTTGATACCCTGGGAGTAAATCGCCCGCGACCCGCGCCCATCGATCAGCTTGGCGTCGGCGAAGTTGGCTTCCTGACCGCTTCCATCAAGACCGTAGCCGACGTGCAAATCGGCGACACCATTACTGAAACTGCACGGCCCACGACTGAGCCTTTTCCCGGTTATCAGGAAATCAAGCCGATGGTTTTTGCGGGGCTTTATCCCGTGGACACGAACCAGTACGAAGAGCTGCGCGATGCGATGGATAAGCTGCGTTTGAATGACGCGTCGTTCTTTTATGAACCCGAGTCGTCCACCGCACTTGGCTTTGGATTTCGCTGCGGCTTTCTCGGATTGCTGCACATGGAGATCGTGCAGGAGCGTCTGGAGCGGGAATTCGATCTCGATCTGATTACCACCGCGCCCGGCGTCCGCTATAAAGTGACTACCACTGACGGCAATGTCACCGAAATCGATTCACCGTCAAAGATGCCCGATCCGGGCCGGCTGGTGAAGATTGAAGAGCCTGCGATCCGGGCAACTATCCTGACCCCGGAAGAACATCTGGGCGGAATCCTGGCGTTGTTGGAAGAAAAGCGGGGATCGCAGAAAGGTTTTGAGTACATCACTGCGAATCGGGTGATGCTGACCTACGAACTGCCTTTGAACGAGATCGTGCTCGATTTTTATGATCGCTTGAAGTCAACTTCGCGCGGGTACGCTTCGCTCGACTATCATCTTGCCGGTTATTGGGAGAGCGATCTGGTGAAGCTCGACATTCTGGTATCAGGCGAACCCGTCGATGCCCTGTCGCTGGTCCTTCATCGCGACACGGCGGCCGTAAAAGGGCGGGCCCTGGCGGCTAAGATGAAGGAACTGATCCCGCGCCAACTCTTCGAGGTCCCCATCCAGGCGGCCATCGGGGCAAAAATAATTGCGCGCGAAACCGTGAAAGCAATGGGCAAGAACGTAATCGCCAAATGCTACGGCGGCGACATCACGCGCAAACGCAAGCTGCTCGAAAAACAGAAGGAAGGCAAGAAGCGCATGAAGAAAGTCGGCCGCGTGGAGATTCCGCAAGAGGCTTTTCTGGCGGTGCTGAAGGTCAATGAGTGATTAACTGTTGCTCACGCTGGTTTCGTTCGATTGAGGAGTCCGAGCAGCGGCCCGGGGAAATCGGTGATAATTCCATCCACTTCTATTGACTTCATCTTCATCATGTTTTCCAGGTTGTTCGTCGTCCAGGTGTGCACTTGTAATCCATCCGAATGAGCACGATCGACACGCTTGTGAGTGAGCACCCCTAGTCTGGTCAAGATCTCGGGTCCGATTTGGATGGCTTGAGCGTTGGGGTGCTTGTTCTGAAAAAGGTAGGCGATCGATTCTCGCAGCGAGGCCGAAGTCGCAACATTTTTGTTCTGAGATCTGAAGTCGACAATGAAAGAGTCGACCAGCGACGCTACTAAAACGTTATCGGCCATTCCGCAGTCGGCAATAAGGCGGCCCAGCGCCGCGACCGGTGAACGACTCGCTTTCTTCATTTCGATGTTCATTCGCAGGTGAGGAAATGCCGTAAAAACTTCTCTCAAGGTTGGTACTCGAAGATCCTGTTTGTCCTTGTCCTCGGGTTGGAAAAACTTGGTTTCGTTGTGTTTCTTGCCCCATTCATAGCCTGCATTGAGTCTTTGCAGTTCCGCCAGAGTGAAGTCAGATACTGGCTTCAGGCCTTTAGTCAGTCCAAGCTCCGTGGTGCTGGCGGGAGAGTTGTCATGCATCAATACCAATTGATCATCTTTGGTGAGGTAAACATCCATTTCTAAAACATCAACGCCGATCTCCTTGGCATGTCTCATCGCATACATAGTCTCGCCGGGCCACTGTCCATCTCCGCCCCGATGCGCGATAACCTCGGGACAATTGTTGGCTTGGGCAAAGAACTGGGTGCCGGAAGCGGTTTGACTGAACGCGTTTGCACCGTCAGCGATGGAAGTGAAAACGCTTCGGCTAGCAAAGCCCGAGGCGGCCAGCGCTGAATATTTCAAAAATGTTCGACGTGCGGATTTAGTCATGTATGCATTCCTTCGACACCAACGGTTGAAAACTTGCGTCGAAACCTGCCTCACTAATTTTGAGACCAAACAGTAAAGCGCCAAATCTTCCCCAGCTCTTTGGAAATGGCTGCATAGTAGGCTTGGGCGCCCTCTCTGTTGGGATGAAAGGTTCCGGCGCGCACGCAGGCAATGTCGTTTCCCTTGCCGGCCTGATCGCACATGCACGGCCGCTCTCTTTGGAGTTCGTCATCTACCATTAACTTCTTGAGCGGATCGTGCTCAGCGCATTCGAAAACCACGCCCGCCGGTTTGGGAACTAACTTCCAAAGGAAAGACTGGTTGGCGGCGTAAGCGTTCTCGGCCTGGAACGGAATGGGGACGAACAACGCCCGCGTTGCAGCCGTGGGCGGGGCTTCCGCCCCGTTGACAGGTATCACCGGCAGGTTCGAATGCGTGCTATTAAAAGCGCTGACTGCAGCTGCAAGGCGGGTATTCGAAGCAGCTATCCATTTCACCGATCGGTCTGCCAACCACTGGAGAATCGGACCCACACTTTTATGTGCCGCAAGTTCGGGGTTGGCGGCGGCTTGTTCAATCGCTCCCGTCAGTTTGGCATTCTCTTTTTTATGCTCGAATAAATATCCAATTGTTTCCAGCACGACCGACTGGGGAGTGTTAACGGACACAAGGGGAAAATAACCGGGCACTATTATTCTGGCGTTGGGGAACGTGTCCGCCAATTTTGCCAGCAACGCTTTCATTTCTTCTTCACAATATTTCCGGGTTAGCCCCTCGAGGCTCCCACCCCAGCGGGGAACGAGTATTCTGGTGGCCTGTAAGTCGTTTATTCCGCCGTTAACCAGAATTAGATCGACTTCCGTAACTGGAATTGTGAGCTTCTCATAATGTCGCCGCGCAAGATCGACCTGACCCCAAATTGTCGGGTATCCATGATTTACTTCACCCGGATACTGGACCGGAGTGCCGGTCCGAATAAACCGTTGTTCCTCTTTTTTCTCGTTATCTTTTTGGGGTTGCGCGACCACGGCGCCGGAATGTGCTTCAACATGAATATCGACGTCATCCGGATTCGGGCAAGTACCATTATTTCTTTGGGCACAAATCCAATCCCTGACCTGGTAAGAAAACTTATGCTCGGTTTTTAGACCTTGCCCCCACATAACTGAATCACCAAGCACGAGCATTCTGAATGGACGCCTAACGATTGGCGGCACTGGGTTGGATGGATGGCTGGTTGAGACAGCAATTCGTTGAAAAGTGCTGAGGACTAGGATCAGCGCTAGCCCGAAAACGCGAAAACTCAAATAACGACTCATGAGGACCTCCTGGAGAATTAGAAACTTCGTCGACGTGTGAGTTGCCGGAGAAAATTTCTTCAACAGCAATAGCTTTTTCCGGGCCACCCTAGTGCTAATGAGCAAGGGCGTCAAAACATTTCTGCACGAATCGAGTCAGTGATGCCTTCCGAGCAAAAGGAAGGCAAGAAGCGCCTGAAGAAAGTCGGCCGCGCTGAGATTCCGCAGGAAGCATTTCTGGCCGCTCTGAAAGTGAATGAATGACAGGAGTACTAATCGAACTCAGTCTCACTGTCCGTCTCGTTCAATTCCTGGTCCAACAATTCACGCCACGTCTTCCACACCGCGTTATTCACGCCAAAAGATTTCAAAGCATCGCTAACTGCGCTATTTTCCTTTTTCAATTCCGGAAACGTCAGCAGCAGCATCGCCAAATCGCGCCAGTCAGTTCCTGATTTCGGCTGGCCGCGGCGCGCGTGATAGGAAACAACTTTGTGGGCGATTAGTTCTGGCGGTGAGATCACCAGCACATCTTCGATGCGTTCAGCGTGCGGGAGCGATTCGGCATTGCGCACATCGACCAGATGACGGTTGCGAGGTTTCGCAATCTGAAATAAGCGATAGCCTTTGCCGGCGCCGATCACGCGCACCCGTACTGCTATGTGAAATCGATCGCTCAGGAACTGACGCAGTTCTTCGGCTAACGAATCGGCGTGCGTGGTCAACAGATCGATGTCCTGACTCATCCGTGGCTCGCTCACGTAGGCGTTCACCGCCTGCGCTCCAAACACAACCACATCGTCGCGCCCACGAAGGAATTCGAGCACAGCTTCGTGAATAGTCGCGAGGGGAAGTTGTTCGCGCATGGCAAACTCCTCGAAAGTAAGCGTTCCGGCATTGAGACTCATGGAAATAACTTCAAGTGGGATTTAGCTTACTATACGGCACTGCCTGAATGAAGGAAGGCATTGCACGCATCAACCACATCCAGGCAAGCAGGGAATGTGGCCGCGTCGACTTCGGTGGAAACTTCTCCGGCGGCAGGCGAAGGTAAATTTCGTAAGTCTTCGACCACCGCCAGAGATATTTCACACGTCCGAACAGCATTCTCAGAAATGCCAGCTCAAGGCCAAATTGAATTCAGCAATGCCGCCAGACGATAGCCGCCCCAGGCGACGCGCTGATCGGCAAGCTTGATGCCCTGCTTCTTATAATCATTTGACGGGTCGAACGTAGATCCGTCCGGGACGCCGTGGTAGGCGACATCCTTCGCCAACTGGAAGCTTTCCTGTACCCACGCTTCAAAGTTGGTGGGATCGTTCAGATTCAACCCCGAAGCAGTGTCAGGATTGGCAGCGGCGATTTTCTTGGCAGCCGCTGCTACCGGGGCCAGCGGTGGCGCCTTGAAATCTGGCGGCGGCCCCTCCTTTGGAAAAGTCTGGAGGCCACCGTCCCAATAACTGTGCAGGTTCTTGGCGATTGTGACTTTGACGAAATTGCCGCCCTGGTCGCCTTTGCCGTGAGTTACTCTGGCCGCGCAGTGCAGTGGTTGATGAATGTCGCCAAGAAAGTGAATGATAAAGCGCAAGGCCTGCGCGCGCTCGTTATCATCGGTGCTGTTCTTGAGGATGTCTACGTCGTGGTTCAATGCAGTGACGATGTTATTCGCGGCCTCGGCCGGTAATTGTGAACCGTCGTTTGAAAAATATACGTCCTTGAAATGCAACTCTTTGAAAGGATCGAAAGCCTTGATGCCTTTGAGGTCATCAGCCCAGTGCGCGGCATTAACGAAGTCTTTGCTCTGGGCGTTGTATCCCGCCAGCTTCTTCTTGTCCTGGGCCGAAAGTTTTGGCGTGGTGCCGTTTGGCAATTTGACTTTGACTGGAATGGCCAGGAGCTTCGCCACCTCTGTTTTCGCGTGTGGAGTAAGTCGGCCAAAGGCGATCTTGGCCGTCATCATGTGCCCACCCGCCCCCCAACCGAACGACATGGCGGGGACCAACAGGATCAATCCGACAGTGAGTAAGGCGCTGACACTCTTGAGTGAACGTTTGTTTAGATTCATCACATCCTCCATTGAGCTGATACTAGTAAAAGGTTGCCGGGAATTTGCAAGGACGCTCGGTCAAATATCACGAAATACATTTTCCGGCAACTCTTAACGCACCGTCGCATCAAGATTTCCGTCACTTTGCGATAAATTTTCATAAGGCCGTTTTCAATTCATTAAAAAAATATGAGGCCCTGGCGCCGATCCCGTTCTCGACCGCGATGAATCGTGTTACAAATTGACAACCGATGGTAACGAGTAACGAAGAGCCGGGATTGAAACGGCCGACGAAGCTGGTGACAATCTTTTGCGACGGCTCGAGTCTCGGCAATGGTCGCGATGTGGCGCGTGCGGCGGCCGTGGCGTTGCTCGGTTTCAAGGGGCTCTGGCGCGCGTTTGGAACATATCTCGGACAAGCCACCAACCAGCAGGCTGAGATTGCCGCGGCCGCGCTCGGTTTAGAAGCCTTGAAGGAACCTTGCCGCGTGACAGTCCACACTGACTCGCGCTATGTGATCGAAACGATGAAGGGCAGTTTTCGCCGCAAGGCAAATCATGATTGGTGGAAACGCCTCGACGAAGCGGCCAGTCCCCATCAGATCGAGTGGCTTTGGTCTCAGGGACACGTCGGCCATGTGATTCAGGAAGCGGCAGATAAGGCCGCGCGCAAGATCGCGGCGCTAGGCCACGTCGAACCGGCCGTATTGCAGGACGCCGTGGATCGGATTGGCGTGATTGAGCCTGATCAGGAATCGGATCTGTTCTGACTCAGAAACCCGACCGTGAGGGAGGGTGCTCACCCTTAGGATGAAGGATCACACCCTGAGCACCCTCCCTCACGGTCGGGTTTCTGTCTCCCAAATCGACCTCATGACCAACTCTCGCTTTCCTAATCATCCGACCTTATAATCAGCCAACCGACTACCCTGACGTACGCTTCCGTCGCGAAAGCCCGTGTTGGATCATCAGGCCAAATCAATCACGCACTTTTGTCGCGCGACGCTCGCGATAGCGATTGTGTCCGTATCTCTCTGCGCGCAGACACGCGATCGCGGCTGGGAATGGCAGAACCCTCTGCCGCAAGGCAACGCCATCAACTCGATTCGATTTGCGCGCGACAAGCTGCATGGCTGGGCGGTCGGTTCCGATGGCGTGATCCTCTACACAAACGACGGCGGTTTTCGCTGGGACGCGCAACCGACGCGTCTGGTCAACAGCCTGAACGGGTTGTATGTGTTGGATGCCCGGCATGTGTTTGCCGTCGGCGCGCGTGGGCTGGTCCTGGAAACGCGCAACGCCGGTGAGCGTTGGAACGCGATTAAGACGCCCGCGAAAGATCATCTCTATGCGATTACTTTCGCACCCGATGATCCGCGCCGTGGTTGGGCCGTCGGCACTTACGGATGCATCTTGACGACGAATGATGGTGGCCTCTCGTGGTCGACGCAGAAGAGCCCCACGCGCGCTCATCTCTATTCCGTTTCATTCGCCAACAAGAACGTAGGCCTCGCCGCTGCGGACCGCGGCATCATCCTGCGTACCAGCGATGGCGGCAAGCACTGGAAAGAAGTCGTCCGCATTTCGTCTCTGCCATTCACGGGCGTCGCGTTTCTTGGCGAGGAGCGGGCGGTCGCGGTGGGATACGGTGGGCGCGTGCTGCATAGCGAAGACGCCGGCGTGACCTGGGAGCCGGTGGAAATCCTGATGACTGAAGATTTGCTCTCGGTCTATTTCGCCGACCCGCAGCATGGATGGATCACCACGAACAACGGCACGATTCTGAGCACGAGCAACGGCGGCAAGCTCTGGCTCCCGACGAGCGTCAAAACCACTCCCAGGTTAGTGACTGTTTTTTTTGCCGATGCTGATACAGGCTGGACGGCCGGTAATGATGGCTTGGTGCTGCGCAGTGATGACGGCGGCAACGGATGGTTGCGTCTGACTGAAGGCAGCCGCGACAGTCTCGCTGATATTTTCTTTCTTGATAGCGCGCATGGCTGGGCCGTCGGCGCGCGTGGAAAAATCCTCTCGACGCGATCCGGCGGAAAGACCTGGACGCCGCAAATCTCCGGCACCAGCGTGCATCTCGATGCCGTTACCTTCGTTGATGAGAAGAACGGCTGGGCCGTCGGCGATCAGGGCACAATTCTGCATACGGACAACGGCGGCTCGATCTGGTTCAAGCAGCAAGCCGACACGCTGCAGCATCTGCTCGGCGTCTGTTTTCTGAATGACAAGCTGGGCTGGGCCGTCGGCGCCAGCGGCTACATGTTGAAGACAGAAGACGGCGGACAAACCTGGCAGACGCAAGCGGCGGTCACGAAAGCCTGGCTCGAGGACGTGAAGTTCACGGACGAGAAGCATGGCATCGCCGTCGGTTCCGGCGGCGCGATCATGCGCACCGAAGACGGCGGCGCCACCTGGAAAGACATCTCCGTGAATCTGAAGGAATGGCTGCACGCGGTCGCGTTTGCGGACAGCGCGCGCGGCTTCATTGTGGGTGAACGCGGCCTCATTCTGCGCACCGACGACGGCGGCCAGACCTGGAAAGACTCCGAAACGAATGTGAAGACAAACCTGTTCGCGATCGCGCTGGCTTCGCGCGACGACGCGCTCATCGCCGGCGATCAGGGCGTCGTCTTAGCGACCAACGACGGCGGCGTGACGTGGCAGACGCAAACCACTCTGACCAGTTCAGCTTTGTATGGCGTCGCCTATCGCGGCGGACCGAACGCCTGGATCGCCGGCCGCGGCGGAGCCATCCTGCGACGCACAACTGACCTCGCCACCGTAAAAATCAACGTCCCAAAGATCGGTCCGATCGGGCGCGAAGCACCGAAGCTGAAAGATGAAACCCCGCCGCCGTTGAATTTCGACAACGACGACATACCGAAGGCTGTGCCGCCGGTACGGAAACCAATGAACCCTTGATTGGCAGTAAGCGTCTATTCTCACACCTCGCATTTCTGTTATTATTTCGCCGCCCGAGTACCACCAGCTTCCAGAACTGTCCTGAAGTCGCAAGTTCGAAAGCCGCATGAGCCCTCAACCGCTTGAGCTCTTTTATTCCTATTCGCATAAAGACGAAGAACTGCGCGATCAGTTAGAAGAACATCTCGCTATGCTAAAGCGTGAGGGTGTCATCACGAATTGGCATGATCGAAGAATCAGTGGTGGGAAAGAATGGGAAGGACAAATCGACGAGCATCTAAATTCAGCCCACATAATTCTGTTGCTTACCAGTTCGGCCTTTCTTGCGTCGGATTATTGCTACGATGTTGAAGTGAAAAGGGCGATGGAACGCCACCAAGAAAAGCAAGCCCGTGTCATCCCTGTTGTCCTTCGCGCGTGTGATTGGCAAAGTGCGCCGTTTGGAAAACTTCAAGCGCTGCCCAAAGACGGCAAGCCCGTAAAGCAATGGGCCGATCAGGATGTTGCATTTCTTGATATTGCCAATGGAATCCGCCTCGCAGCCAATGAGATCGTCGCGCAGGATACCTACGGCAGGAAGGATCGGGAACCCGACGATATCACACCGAATCCGTACCTGTTCATTCCAGACCTAAGGGTTCGTTTCGTTCGGCGTAAGGACAATAGCGACAATGACATTGTAGAGCTATTGCAGGAGGAGTTGTCGCCGCGCCCCAGATTGGTGGCGCTCTGGGGCGCCGGTGGTGTTGGCAAGACAGCAATCGCTGCTGAAGCAGCACGCGGTCTTGAAGAAGCCTTCACCCGCCGTGTCGCATGGGTAAGCGCGGATGGCCTAGACAATTTCAACCTGCCTATGCTGCTTGATGAAATCGCGACTCAACTCGGTCATCCGGAAGTGCGTAAGCTTGCCGCTGACCTAAAGAAGGAACAAGTCCGCGATTTGCTGAGGACCAGTCCAACCCTTATTGTCTTGGACAACTTTGAAACAATCGAGGCATCCGAACGCGTACGCTGCGTTGAGTGGCTTAGCAAACCGGCCCCATGTTCAGCTCTCATAACGACGCGTGACGCAATTGAGGGAGTTCGTAATATTCCGATTGAGGTGATGCGCCACGATGAGGCGAATGCCTTGTTGGATCAATTAATCAATCAAGCGCACGACGTAAGAGCGTTTTCTGAATTAGACCGTGACCGGCTAATTGGGACCGCGGAGGCCAACCCACTTGTCCTGCAATGGATCGTCGGCCAAATTGACTTGGCGCAAGATCCAGATGAGGTGCTGGACGACTTAAGACATGGCGAGGGTACTGCTGCTGAACGCGTATTCAATCGCTCTTATGAATTGAAGCAACTCAACAACGGCGGCAGGGCGGTGCTGCTTGCGCTCTCACTTTTCGCACCAAGCGCCACGCGCAAAGCCGTCGCCGAAATAAGCGGACTAGGCAAGGATACCGACAGAAGAAAATTTAGGGACGCAGTTCGAAGCCTGTCAGCACTCTGGCTAATTCATACTGCGGAGGACACTACCCGGCTTGCCGTTGCTGGCTTAACACGTGAATTAACACGAGCTAAATTGGATAGCGATCCTCGCGGAAAAACTTTTCGGCCGCGTTTCGTATCCCGCTTTGTGCGGTTCGCAGATTCTCACGCCCTATCAACGCGCGAAGATTATGATTCACTTGAGAGGGAGAAGGATAATCTCCAGACCGCCGCTGACATAGCTTTCTCTCAAGGCAACTGGAAAAGTGTCATTCGTTTGTCATTCATCTTAGCTGCGCCTAGTCGGGGAGTGCTGCATATTCGGGGTTATTGGTATGAGGCAATAAAGATTTCAACCCTCGGGTTAGAGGCTGCAATTTCTACGGAATCCGAAGATCAGATTGCAAATGAATCTATCGGATTGGCAGGATTGTACTATCAACGTGGAGATCTTCAGGAAGCGAAAGGTCTTTACAAGAAAAGCTTCGAAATTGCCAAGAAGTTAAGTAATGCGAGAGGGATCGGACTCAGTCTTTGGGGCTTAGCATTAATAGCCGCCGATCAAGGTGAGTTAGAAGAAGCGTCGAAAAATAACCAGGAAGCACTAAGAATATTTGAGGAGTTCAATGATGAATCGAATATCGCTGGAATCTTATTCAATTCGGCGGACATCGCAGATCTTCGTGGCGAGACTGACGAAGTTCGACATCTGCTTGGCAGAAGTTTGGAAATCCAAAAGAAGTTCGGAGACCAAAGTGGCATCTCAAGTTCCCTTCACACGTTAGGCAATATCGCGTATAAACAAGGCGATTTGGATGAAGCGGCGAGGCTCTATCGCGAGAGCTTGGAGATAACGAAAAAGCTCGGGAAACACTCGGGCATCGCAAGCTGTCTTCATGGATTAGGAATGCTTGCCCACAAGCACGGACAACTTGACGAGGCGCAGCAGCTTTATGATGAAAGCTTGAGCATCGACAAGAAATTAGGTAACCAAAGTGGTATCGCCGATTCCTTTCAGGCGTTGGGCACTTTGGCATACGACCAAGGTAAATTTGAGGAAGCTACTAAACTTTACGCCGACAGTCTGCGGATAGAAAAGAGAACAGGCAATAAGGTAGGGATTGCGTCCTTGCTTCGTGACTTAGGAATGCTTAAACATGATCAAGGTGAGTGGGACGAAGCTGACAAACTCTACCATGAGAGTTTGACAATCGATCGGGGGGTTGGGAATAGGAGAGGTATTGAGAATAGCCTGCGCGCCCTCGGTCAGCTTGCATACGACCGAGGGAAACATGATAAAGCGCGCGAACTCGGCGGCGAAAGTATAACAATCGCAAAGGACTTAGGCGACAGGGCGGGACTTGCTAGTAGTCTTCACAATCTTGGACTCGTAAGTGTTGCTGAAGAGAACTATGAAACCGGCGAAGAACTCTTTTTGGAAAGTCTGAAGATTTTCAAGCAACTCGACGATCGGAAAGCTCTCGCGGAATGCTTCGAGAGTTTGGGCGTCCTTAGAGCTGAGCAGGGGCTTTTGCAAGAAGCGCGCTCCACATTGGATCAAGCTCTTGAATTGGCAAAACAGGTTGGGATTCCTTACAGAATCGCCAGCGTGACGCGTTCGATAGCCTTCTTGGCAGAAAAGGAAGGCGATAAGACGCGAGCGATCCAGTTGCTGAACGACGCGATGCCAATATTTGAAAAGCTGCGCCCTCTGAAGGCGCAAGATGCGCAGCGAGATTTGGATCGACTGCAGGGCGAATCTTCCGGAATGCCGTAGGCAAAATATTTTAGACACGAGCGCCTTTCAATAAGCCAGGGCCATTTAAGAGTCACATGATTTATGCGCTGCTGCGCAGTTTGGCTTTGAAAAAAAGAGCCGACCCAACCCCACAACTGATGGTCGACCCACCGATGATCGGATCTCATCTACTTAACGGATCCTCTGTTCGTGGCAGGATTATTAACGGCGTTAGAAAATTCCAGCCCGGGGCATCGCCTTGGGAACGAATGATTTGAAGTCAATGGGACTCTTAAAGAGTTCGCGAATTGATCCAATTGAGCGCTTCGGTCGCAACCCTTTCAGGGTTGACACCGATTCATGTTCAGTTACCCAGGGTAGCGCGCTCGTGCCGCGCGCAACCCTGGCTGGAGGCTGGTAAACGCCTTCGGCGTTTCGGTCACACAGAACCTAACCGTTTAGAGGCGGGCT
>Ga0207511_100081_pt1 | contig 23990 bp, 19 predicted proteins | sample NitcycUWRSCHO22C_FD_188265 | JGI IMG/M metagenome (GOLD analysis project Ga0207511, IMG submission 188265) | Soil microbial communities from Arlington Agricultural Research Station in Wisconsin, USA - Nitrogen cycling UWRJ-SCHO22-C (SPAdes) | ecosystem: Environmental > Terrestrial > Soil >... | reverse complement strand
CCCTGCCCCTACAGGAGAGAGGCGGATAAGGATAATCGCGTGAAGCTCACTCGCCGCTCGTTTGTCACTCTGGCGACACCGTTCGCGCTTTCTTTGCCGGCCATCGCGCAGACACCGTTGGTCGCCGAGCGCGGGCGCTTCACCGATGAACAACTGCCGCTCGCGCGCGAGCAACTGCTCAAGCAGGTGAATGCCGAGCGATCGGCGGCGAACCTGAGCGAATTGAAACTCGATGATTTGGCCTGCAATGTCGCCAACGAACACGCGCGCGATATGGCGGCCAGACAATTTCTCAGTCACTGGGGTTCAGATGGTCGCAAGCCGTTTCAACGTTACGGTCTCGCCGGCGGCACCGCAGCAGTGCAGGAAAATTGCTCGGCAGCCACCGACATCAATTCTGTGTCGCCGGCGCGCGTGCTCAATGACCTGCGTGACATGCATCAATCGATGCTCGATGAGGTTCCGCCCCAGGACGGCCATCGCAAGACCATTCTGGATCCGTACCACACACACGTCGGATTTGGAATCGCACTGAACGACCGCAGTCTGCGTTTGGATGAGCTGTACCTCGCTCGTTATGTTCAGATCGATCCGGTGACAACTGAAGTGAAGCCCGGCGCAACCATTCGCGTTTCGGGACGGTTGCTGAATCCCAGCCACTTCATCAACGAGATCGATGTCTATTACGATCCGCTGCCAACGCCGCCGGACATCGACTGGTTGCGCATTGCCCGCTCAGTCTCTTTCTCGGAAGACGTCGTGCGCATGCGTCCGCGGGCGCTGCCCGGCACGGTGTACCGCGATGGCACGCGCGGCGATTTCGATTGGGACCATAAAGGACAGTTTCATGCGTCAATAAAGCTCTTTCGTAACGAGCCGGGCATCTACACGATCGTCTGCATCGTGCGACGCGTGCCCAACGATAAAGGCTTCGCCGGCGCGCAAGTTTGTATTCTGAGCAAATGACGAGAGGCTGTGTCAGACACCATTCCAAGATGACGTTGAGAATTCTATTCGGTCTTTCGATCATCGTAATGATTGCCCCGCATTGTGTCGCGCAAAAACGGGTGCCGCGCGCGACTCTGGCAAACGAGGTGCGACATGAATTCCTGCACGCCTGGAAAGACTACAAGCAATACGCGTGGGGCCACGATGATCTCAAACCGCTGAGCAAGTCTTACCACGACTGGTACGCGGAGCCGCTCTTGATGACTCCGGTGGACGCCCTCGACACAATGATCTTGATGGGATTAAGAGACGAAGCGGCCCAGACCCGTGAATACATCGCTACGCATCTTTCGTTCGACAAAGACATCTCGGTCCAGAATTTCGAAATTACGATTCGTCTGCTTGGTGGGCTGCTCTCGACTTATGAGTTGACCGGAGACAAGCGGCTGCTGAACCTCGCTGAAGATTTAGGCAACCGTCTGTTACCTGTCTTCAACTCGCCGACCGGCTTGCCTTATCGCTATGTGAATCTCAAGACGGGTGAGGTGCGCGGAAACGTGACGAACCCGGCGGAGGCCGGCACGCTGTTGATCGAGTTCGGCACGCTCGCCCGTCTAACTCATCGACAGGTTTTTTATGACAAAGCGAAGCGGGCGTTAGTCGAAATCTACAACCGCCGCTCGCGCATCGGTTTGGTGGGAACGTGGATCAATGTTGAGACTGGACAGTGGACCGACACCGACAGTCACATCAGCGGCGCCATCGATAGTTATTACGAGTATCTTTTGAAGTGCGCGATTCTGTTTAAGGACGAGGATTGCCGCCGGATGTGGGCTGAGAGCATCAAGGCAATCAATTTGTATCTGGCGCCGGAAGTGTCCAGGTACGCTGACGGCACGATTGATGGGCGAACGGTTCTGGGCTGGATTCCCGAGCTCTGGTACGGACACGCTGACATGAACAGCGGCAAACGAACTTCGACTGTGTACGGAGCGCTCGATGCTTTCTTCCCTGCGATGCTGGCTTTGTCAGGCGATCTCCGGCGGGCGCGGCGGCTGCAATCGTCGTCGTTCAGGATGTGGCAGCTCAACAATATCGAGCCGGAGGAACTCGATTTCAGCAGCATGAGAGTGACGTCACCCGGCTACCCTCTGCGGCCTGAAATCGTCGAATCGACTTATTACCTTTATCACTTCACCCGCAATCCAAAATATCTGCGAATGGGTCAGACGATGTGGCGCGACTTCGTCAAGTACTGTCGCAACGACACCGGTTATGCTGCGCTGAAAAGCGTGATTACAAAAGAGAAAACCGATTCGATGCAGAGCTTTTTATTCGCTGAGACCTTCAAATATTTCTACCTGCTGTTTGCGCCGCCCAAAGCGCTCGATTTCGACAAGATCATTTTCAATACCGAAGCCCACCCCGTGCGGAAAAAGCTCGCCTAATCGCCGGCAAATATGATTGAATTTCACGCCATTGAGAGCGTTAGGTGGTAGGCGTCGGATACTCACGCTCACGTAAGTGGCGAGCGCTGCCCCTCGAGCATTTCCGCGCTGTGCGAACTGCACCCAGCGTAGCTGAGCAACATGGCAACAGATACTAATCCAGACGAAGCGCAGCGCCGGCAAATCGAAGAAGATTTTGCCGTGGTGATGAGCATTGGCGACGCCAGAGAGCGCGTCGATCAACTGATTGAAATCGCTCCGCATCTGCCGCCAGACTTGTTGGGCCAGGCACTCGCAAGCGCGCAGTCGATTAGTGATGAGCCGATGCGCGCGAAAGCGTACGCCGGACTTGCGCCTCATCTTAACCCCCCACAAATCGACAAGGCGCTCACCCTTGCGGGTTATTTTTCGGCCACAGAGTTCCGATTCGAAGCGCTGGGCGCCTTCGGTCGATATGCCGACGCCGCTAGACGGGCAAAGATCATTCAAGAGATCAGCAACTGGAGCGATCCGACAACGCGGTTGCACGGTTGGTTAGGACTGATCGACGTCCTCGACGACGACAAGAAACAGGACGCGTTCGCCACTGCCCTGACCCTGCCCGAAGAAGAGCGCGTGAATGCGCTCGTGAAACTCGCCCCGGCGCTGACGCCCACGTGGAAAATGAATGCGCTTGCGTCGGTCAGATCGATGAAAAGTACCGAGGCGAAAGTGCGCGGCCTGTGCGTGCTGATTCCAGTCCTGCCGAAACGCGAGAAAGCGACGGCCGTCGATGAAGCCTTGTCGTTGAGTCACGCGTTGCTGCCAGTTGCGCAAGCCGAAGCGGCGCTCGCGCTGCTGCCGCACCTACCGCCCGACCTTCACCGGAGCGTGGTGAGCGAACTAGTCGACGTGGCGTTAAGGGCAAACCCATTTGACCGCATCGATGTTCTTCTCCGACTCGCGAAAAACAGTCAAACGCAACGATATCGCGCAGGCCTTTTGGTGGACGCGGTTGAAGCGACGCGTGAAATCGAAGACGCGAATCAACGCAAAGATGAGTTGGTAAATATCGCAGCCGTTAGCGCGCCAGAGCTCCGATCGAAAATTCTGAAGGAAGCCGAGGGATTTGAGGATTCCCGAATAAGGTCCTCTCTCTTGATTCGACTGAACGACATATTTGGCCCCGAACCTGAAGGTCATACGGATTCGATTTCTGAGTCCCAACTTGCTTCGTCCTCGGCGGACGTCATCGCCGAAACCAGCATTCCTAGCGAAACTGCGGGAAAGCTACCGCCACCACCTGCGCCAATTCACGAATCCGTGCGGCCAAACGCGTCTGTCAAGACTGGATCTCAGCACTCAGGCGCGCAGGCGAGTGAGTCTGATAAAACGGACGCGGCGGCGGAGACTGCCACTGCCGTCGCCTCCAGCACCAGGAAACCAAGGTCATCGAAGGCCCCGCGCAAGAACGTCAAGTCCGCACCGGTCCAACCTGCCCCACCCCAGCCGGAAGAGTTCGAGCCATTCGGCGTTAAGACGTACCTGCATTCGGACAAATGGACACTTGACGATCAGTTGAACTACTCGCTTTACGCGAACGCGATCGCGGAATTCATTCGCCACGAGGACACGCATCCGCCACTGGCGATTGGTATTCTGGCGCCGTGGGGCCAGGGCAAGACCACGCTGATGAAGCTGATTCAGGATCAGCTGGAAAAGAAAGCGAAGGGTGCGCCGCCTTCACTACCCCTGCCGCCGCCGGCCCCTCCGGCTGCGCCCGGTGCAGTTGCGCCTGCGCCAAACGGTGCTGCGGCGGCGCCTGCTCAAGCGCTCAGCAACGTCGGACCTAATCGCTTGGCGCCCGCCCGGCCGCGTTTTCGATTCGAGGATTTGAGAGATTGGTTGCGCGATCCGGCGTACTCGCCGTCGGTGCGGACGCTTCCCTATCCGACCGTCTGGTTCAATGCCTGGAAGTATCAAAACAGCGAACAACTCTGGGCGGCGATGGCCTACTGCATTCTCAATCAATTAGTCAGCCAGATTCCCGACCAATGGGAACGCGAAAGATTCTGGCTCGCCTTGCAGGCTGAGCGGATCGATTTTGCCGAGGTGCGTCGCGACATTCACCGCGCGATCTTCGAGAGCATCGCACCATGGTTAATCCTTTGGGGCGGCTTCGCGTTGATCGGCATCATGCTTTTTGCGCTCAGTTTCGCTGTGCACTCAGGCGTGCTCAGCATCGCCGGGCCGGCAACCTTCAGCGTGAGTTTTCTGGCCTGTGTGGGCCAGTGGCTTTGGGCCAAGATGCGAGTGCACAAGAAACCGCTGGAAGGAAAGTTCGCGCAGTACGTGCGGCAGCCGACTTATGAAGGCAAGCTCGGTTTCTTTCACGAGGTCGAGCAGGACGTCCGCCGCGTATTCAAGCTGCTCGTGTCAGAGAAAGAGCCCGTGGTGATCTTTATCGATGACCTGGATCGTTGTTCACCGGGCACAGTGGCCCAGGTGATTGAAGCGATGAATCTCTTCCTCAGCGCAGACTTTCCCGATTGCTATTTCATCGTGGGCATGGACGCGCAGGTGGTCGCCGCTTCGATGGAGGTGGCTTATGAGAATCTCGATCGTAAACTGAAGAGCGTCACCCGCAGCTATGGATCGCTCGGTTGGTATTTCATGGACAAGTTCATCCAGCTGCAATTCACAATTCCCAACATGAATAAGGAGATGCGCAACGGCTATCTGGCAAAGCTTTTCGGGCACGCCGCTACCTCAGAACAAAAGCAACCGACCAAAGAAGAGCTGAACCAGATTGAAGCAGAGGTCACCGCCACGCTGGAGAACAAGGAGGTCAAGCCGGAAGATCTGGCGCGCACCGCGACTCAAGTTGCGCAACTTCGGGTGGAACGTCCGAAGGTCTGGCAGATACAATCGCGAAAGCTGATTGAGACGGGCGCGAAAAAACTCACTGACGACAATCCCGAGTTGCAAAAATATCTCGACGATTACAAGGACCTGCTGGGGTCGAGTCCGCGCGCCATCAAACGCTTCGCAAATCTCTTTCGCTTTTATAGTCTGACGCAGTATGCGCGTCAGACGCAGGGTCTGGAAGCATCGTCGCCCGCCGCGCTGGCGCGCTGGCTCGTCATCATGTTGCGCTGGCCGCAACTGGTGCGTTGGATTCAATGGGAAAGCGAGACCAAGCTGACCAGCGAGACGGACGCGAAAGACAAGGCAGCTGCGTTGGAAGAACAGCTTTGCGGCACCAGGACGTTTGAGGCGTGGCTAAAGCATCTCGAGGAGATGGACCCGGCGCAGGGCGAATGGCTGCGAGACAAGCATCTGTACGATTTTTTAAAGACGCCTGTGGCTATCGACCGCAAGTTGAGCATCGCTGTCCAAAACGGCGTGTGGTGAAATATCGAATTGATACGGCAACCTGGCCTGCCCGATCCCATCAAATCAACTGCCCGCTGCTACCGCGACCCACGACACTTGATTTCAATCGCGTAATCTTCAACACTGAGGCTCATCCGATCCGGCGATCATGGGTAACGAAGCCGCCAGCCGCGAAAAACTAATCGCCCTGCTCCAGTTGGCCTATTCAGGTGAGCTGGCGGCGGCGTACGCGTATCGCGGTCACTGGCACTCCGTCAGCGCGCCGGATGAGCGAGCAGCGATTCGCAAGATCGAAGCAGACGAGCTGCGGCATCGCGAACTCGTCGGCGAGATGCTCTCGGTGCTTGGCAGTGGGCCAAACGCGCGACGCGAGTTGCGGGCGACGATCATCGGACGCACGCTCCAGTTTCTTTGCCATGTGACTGGGTGGCTGGCTCCGATGTACGGCGCGGGCAAACTTGAGAGCCGCAACGTCAGGGAATATGAAACGGCCGCGCGTTATGCGCGCGATGCCGGCGCGGCTGAGTTCCTCGATTGTTTGCTCGAAATGGCTGAGGTCGAGTGGGACCACGAACATTACTTCAGGTCGTGCGTCCTGAAACATCGTTTGGGGCGCCGATTACCTTTGTGGCCACAGCCGCCGGCGAAAGAGACCATTCGACTTTCATTCCAACACGAAACCGTCTCCGTATCTCCCGAATCGCAGTTGGCAATCGTGGCAGCGGTCACTGATACGGCCTAAATCGACAAGATGAAGTTGCGAGTTTGCACGCTATCGGCATTCATTACCGCGGGGTTGATTTGGTTGGCCTCAACGCCGTCGGTCTACGCGCAACCCAAAGATTTTTCCCGCGACCAGTTGATCACAGCCGCGCGCGAAATCATGACCACGGCGCGTTACTGCGCTTTGATCACCACCGACGGCCGCGGACGAACGAATGCCCGCACCATGGACGCGTTCGCTCCGGACGAAAATTTGGTGGTGTGGTTTGGGACGAATCCTGCGAGCCGCAAGGTGGCGGAGATTCGCCGCAACCCGCGGGTGACGCTTTATTACTTCGATCGTGAAAGCCAGGCTTACGTGACGCTACACGGCGTCGCGCGCGTGGTGAATGAGCCGCAAGAAAAACTTCGCCATTGGAAAGATGATTGGAAGAACTTTTATCCTGATCGCGAAAAGGGTTACGTGTTGATAGCAGTCCGCCCCGTGCGACTGGAAGTAGTAAATACGAAGACCGGCATCGTCAGTAAATCGCCCAAATGGGACCCGCCCTCTGTTACCTTTGCGGACCCGAAGAGAAAGCGTGCCTGAATGGAGCGCGGGCATCTCTGTCCGCATGAGCGCGCACCGCGAACCGTTTGCGAGCCCATTAGCGCACGCTGAGCCGGCAAAGGATGCCCGCGCTCCGTCGAGGTTAACACTTCACCCGGCCCGCTCGTCTTTAGATTTGATCGTCCAGCAGCAAGCACTCTCCCCGAAGTAAGGCCATCGGAAGCATTCGCTTCCCTAAACTTCTTGTTTGGAGAGTGCAAGATGAAACCTCGACGCGCTATCTGGCATGTCACCCTCGCGGCATCAGCCGCCCTTTCGCTATTGATCTTCACCTCGGACCGGCCCGTCACTTCGCAATCCCGCGAAAGAAGAGTCTCGACTGACAAATCCAACTCCGGCGCCGACAAAGACTTGGACAAGAACGCCGCTCAGGAAGTCGTCAGGGTCGATGTCGATCTGGTTACCATCGACGCGCTGGTGCTCGAAAAGAAAACTGCGCGAATCGTCGGTGGCCTGAAGAAAGAAGACTTTCAGATTTACGAAGACGGTGCGAAGCAGCAAATCACTCACTTCAGCCAGGACACCCTGCCGCTTTCGGTTTTATTTTTAATCGATCGCGGCGGCTGCCTCGATCCGTTCGGCGACAAAGTGCATCACGCGGCGCGTGAAGCTGTCGATCGTCTCAAGGATGCGGACGAAGTCGCGGTGATGACCTATCACGACTCGACCCGGCTGCTTCAGGGTTTCACCAGGAACAGAATACTGATCGAGCAAGCCCTGGATCGCGTTCCGTCGCATGACGAGGAGGCCGATCATTGCCTCAACAAACTATTCGCGGATGCGGCTGACTACATGATGAGCGCCGGCAATCCGACGGGTCGTCGCGTGATCGTGGTGATCACCGGCGTGACGCGCAACTTTGACTGCCCGGGCGGACCGTCGGGCAAATCTGCGGCCCAGGCTGTTTATGAGTCGGGCAGTGTCGTTTGCGGCATAATTCCCAGGGAGATGGGCCAGGGGGTCGAGAACGGCATCATGGTCTGGGCCACGCGGATGGGCAAACTCGGCGGCGCTCCTTACCTGGACCTCGAGACACTGGCAAATGAAACTGGCGGCGAAATTCTTTCTGATAAACCTGACAACCTGAGCGCCACATTTCAGACCCTGATGGATCATCTGCGCAGTCGTTACAACCTCGCCTTCGTATCGACGAATAAGAAACGCGACGGCACCACCCGTAAACTCAAAATCGACCTTGCGCAATCAGTACAAAAGTCCAAAGATAGGCTCGTCGTTAAGGCCCGTCGCAGTTACATAGCCCCAGGAAGTTAACCGTGAAATTGCCGACCGTCCGACGCTGGCTCTGCTCGCTTCCCGCAATCGCGCTCATCACTTTACCAGTGTGGGCGCAGGTCCGAGTCGAGTTGAGCAAGACCACACGAACAATTCCCAAGGACTGCAAGTTAGTAGTGCCGGCTTCGATCGAGCCGCAGATTGACATCGAAGGTTTGGTGAGAGAAGCCATCTGTAAAGGCGAGGGTGAGATGCTGGCCGATTACACCTACACGATGGAAGTGACCAGCAGACTCGTCGAAAAGAACGGCAAATCAAAAACAAAGAACTCTAAGTACGAGGTCTTTTTGCCGACACTCAAAGTGGGGACGCGGGCGCGCGGCATTCTGATTGAGATCGAGAAGGACGGCGCGCCTGTCCCCCCGGACAAGCTGGAAAAGGAACGACAAAAGGCCGGCGAGAAACTCGAGAAGGAAGAAACCAGGATCGATCGCGAGGCGCCGCCGGCTAATCCTACGCAAGGCGAAGTTAAAGGGATGTCGCCGATTGGAATGTACTCACGCTCGGCGGTTGACCGCTCCGGTCGCGTCGACCTGGCTTTTACGATTATCAGCTTCTTAAAGACTTGCGATTTGACGTTTCTGCGACGGGAAACGATCGAAGGAAGGCCCACCCTGATCTTTAAGTTTGCTCCGCGGGCCGGCGTGGCATTCGGCGAAGGCGAGGGCTACATCGGTCAACTCAACGGTGAGCTGGCGATCGATGCTCAAGATCACATCGTGACGAAACTATCAGGCTGGCCTGCCGGCGTTGACCGAACCGCTCCGCCGGCCGTGTATCAGGAGATGATGCGACTTAAGGAAGGCACCTGGTTGCCGCGCGTCAATACCGTGAACGCGGGCCGCTATCCGGCGCTTTCCGACAAAGTCAACTGGGATTGGTCGTCGACCTTCAGCAACTACGTTCGGTTCGTTACAGAAATAAAGGACGTGAAAATCAACCCTTAGTCCGCTCTGTTAGACCTTCACGTCATTGACTCTCGCGCCGTTTTCCCGTACAAGTCGGCTGCTCTTTATTCACCTCAACATCATGAGTCAAACCAGATCTCCTGGAGGTAATGCCGTGCCTCGAAAAAACGATCAACTCAAGCGGTGCGTGAATCTGTCAGCAGTAATCCTCGTGACATCGACCCTGCTGGTGCTGGGCGGTTGCGGTAAGAGCGCGGGCGGGAACGCCGTCCACGTCAAATCAGCAACGACCGGTGAAAAGGACCTCGCGATCAGATCGGGTTACGCCTTTCCGGTGACCAAGTCTTTTACGGATATCAACAACAAGATAACCACGGCGTCTGCGTATTACGTGTATCTCGCAAATTACGATCTCGACGCAAAGAACTTCGCCATGACGCTGGATAAACCGTTGACCGCGGACGATCAGGTGCGCATGTTTTTTAGTTTGATTGGCGCCGAAGGCACAAACGATCAGTCACCGTTGAAGGCCGCCACCTATTCTGCGAAAGCCGACAAGTACAGTAAGGCTGAAAGCGCCGGGATCGTCACGCGCAAGAATGGCGCCGACGTTAAGTCATGGCTCGATCGCAGTATGCTCACGGGCGAGGTGAAAGTAACCTCTGCTACCGCCGATGAGATTAGCGGAGATGTAAATCTGAGCAGCGGCGATACGTCTATCAAGGGATCTTTTACCGCCAAAATCTTGAAGCGTAAATGATCCAATTTGGAGTGCGCCGGCAAAGCGAAGCGGCGGCGGCGCTTGGGATTCCCGTTAACCGAATCTGATTACGAAAACATCCAAAGCGGTGTCGCCGCCGGCTCTGCCACCGTACTCCAAATAATGCCTCACTCACCTCCCGGTTTCTTCTTACCCGGCTTTGATTGTCCCGGCGGTCCTGACGGTTTCGACTGTCCCGGCGGTCCTGACGGCTTTGCTGGCCGCGGTTGTGGTTGTGCCTGCGGCGCCGCCCGCGGCACCGACTGCACTCGATTGGGCTGAGGCTGAGCTTGCGGTGGCCGTTGCGGAGCAGCTTCAGGTGGTCGCCGTGGTGGCGGCTGTGACTTTATCGTCTGTTGCCTTTGCGCGTTGCGTGTCTGTTGAGCCTGCTGCGCTTGATTGCGCCGCTGCTCGCGCTGCGCCTGCATCTGCTGTTGCGCCGCCGCGCGCTGCTGCTGTTGCGACTGAATCATCTGTTGCCGAGCAGCCTCACGCTGCGCCTGTTGCTGCTGCCGCTCCAACTGTCGCTGGTCCGGCGGACGAACCGGTTGGCCCACCTGCTGTCCTTGTGCCTGGGCTGAAGCCCGTTCGGTCGCTTGCTGCCTGCGTAGATCCTGCAACTGTTGCCGCGCGTTTCGATCACCGCGAGCTGCCTGTTTCGAAAGATCGGCCATCTGGCGTTCGCGCTGCTGCTCAACGGCGATATTGGCGGGTTGCATTGTTTGCGCGGGCGCAGCCGCACGCTGATCAGATATCTGCAGCTTCTGGTTCTTGCCATGATCGTCAACGCGCTCGACGCGCATCGCCCGCGCCAGATCCTGCCTGAATCGCGGCGCGACTATCGTGCTCGCAACTACCGGCGTATCAAGCCGCTGCACGATCTGTCGGGGAACCTCAATGCGCTGGCGGCCTTCACGCGTCTGGAAAGCGACCGCGCGCAATTGATCGACCGTCAAAGGATTGAGTACGGGCCGCACGCTGCTGATGGTTCGCGGATCGACACGCGTGACCACGGTCGGATCGATCACTCGACCAAAGTCATACGTGGGCACAACCGTCACCGCTCCCGGAACGTTGATGTTGACCAATCGATCCACGGCTACGTTCGACGGGTACGTATAGACCGGCTGCCAACTCGGGTCGTAGTAGGTCACCTGATAAGGATCACTCGGACCGAGCGCGACCCAGGCGGTAGACGAATTGCCCAATGGAATGAATGCCACCAGAGCCGGCGAATATGTCGGATAGGTATTAACCGATTCCGGCACCCAGACCCATTCGTTCGACGCGTTGGCCCAACGGCCGTAGTGATACGGCGCATAACCCCAGGGCTCGTTCGAAACCCAGGTCAGGCCGTACGGGTTATCCATCGTCCAGTAGCCTGACTCGTACGGCGCCCAGCCGTTATCCACTCGCGGATGCCACACGTAGCCGTAATCACTGACGTACCGCCAATCGCCATAATCATCCAGATCGTCAATGCCCGGAATGTAGTCGTTGACGTAGTTGTAACTGGAATAAAGATGCGCCGGATCGTAGTAATCAGGATCGTCGAGATACGTGTAGTAATTGCGATACCGTCCGTCGTAGTGCTTCGGATACCGCGTCCGATAGTAGTTGTCGACGACGTATCCGGCCTGATTCGGCTCAAGTTTCGAGATCGTGGCCGGCTCGCTATTGCCCTGACACGGTATCGCGAGATATTCACCCTTCTGAATTTTTCCCGAACCGCCATTGCCGACGACCTGCGCTTCACCACTGAAGACACTCGCCACCGCAGTCCCATTCTCGTTAATTGCAATTTGATAGAGTCCGGGTTGTTGCAAATCGATAGCCCCGCAAGGTGTCGCAACTTCAAACAGATCGCGCGATGACAGTGAACCGACATCGAACAACGCCGATCCTCCGCGCAACGCGACTTGCGTTCGCTGTTCGGAAAGATCCAGAACGTCCAGCGACGTGTTTGCGTCGACCGTAGCTACGTTGCGGCCGGTAAACGCAATCTGCGTCCTTGAGTTCTGTTTTGTGTAGATGCGATCGCCGGCAGTCACCGACATGTTTGGCGTCGCGGTAATCCACTGATTGTTATTGGAATTGTCTGAGCTCTGGTTTACTCCAACTTGTCCCTCAACGCGCTCGACGCGCGCGGCATTCGGCAGTGAACTGGCTTCAGCCTTCCGTTCATACTTCGTCCAAAGCAACGCGCCGGCTGCGCCTACTACTGCAAACGCGAGAATTATCAGCGCGCCGTGCGGCCACATTCTGATTCTGTTCATAAAGCCTCCTGAAATGAATCCTGGTCGGAAGAGTTCAAGGAGAGAGCTGATATCGAGACGCAATTACTGATCGCCCGCCGCGTGTCAAGATGTTCTGTCGGCAAATCGAAAGATGATTAGTCCAAGATTGCAGGAAATGGACGTAGGGACTTGCAGATTCGTGTAGAATGTTTCCCATGACCCAGGATCTGCGACCGACATTCGGAGAAGAAATCGCGAATAGTCTGAGCCACGGGGCCGGCCTGGGATTGGCGATCGCGGGAACTCCGATTCTGATCGTCGCCGCGGTGCGATCTGGCACCGCCTGGAACATGGTTGGGGTCAGCGTTTTTGCGGCATCGATGATTGCGCTCTACCTGGCCTCGACGCTCTATCACGCGCTGACGCATGACCGCGCAAAACGGTTCTTTCGTTTACTCGATCACAGCGCCATCTTCATTCTGATTGCGGGCACTTACACGCCGTTCACGCTCGGCGTTTTGCGCGGACCCTGGGGCTGGACGTTATTCGGCCTGGTTTGGGGGTTGGCAGTTATCGGCCTGGTGAAGAAAGCCGTTTTCGGCGCTCGCTTCGTTTGGCTCTCAGTCACGCTGTATCTGGTGATGGGCTGGCTGGTGGTAATCGCCGGGCCGCAGGTCTGGCAGCGCGTGCCGTCGATGGGCCTGGTGTGGCTTCTGGCCGGAGGCATTGCCTACACCGGCGGAGTTTTCTTCTTTGCCACACACCGGCGCTACGCGCACTTCGCCTGGCACCTTTTTGTAATCGCCGGAACGGCGTGTCATTTCTTCGCGGTGCTTTGGTACTCAGCGTAATTTGGAGTGCGGCGACTAGTCGCCGCTTTTCGTAAGTAGCGGAAAAGCGCTGACAAGTCAGCGCACTCCAAATTGGCGCTCAGCAAACTCCCAGTGATATCATCAGCCCCTCTAAAAACATGGCTGACCGTCGCGAATTACATCTGTTGCCTTCAGTCTCGCGCGCGAACCTCTTCGCGGATTAGTTAATCATCATCGTCAAACCGTGTGATGGCGGCACTCTCTGTGAGTGCCGGTGGTGATTTCTCTCGAACAAGGAGCAAGAAGATGATGGCAACCGCAATCGCATCAAAAAGACCTGAAATCAAAACTGAACTTCCCGGGCCGAAGGCTCGCGCGATCATTGCCGCCGATGCGGAGTACGTGAACCCGGCATATCCGCGGCCCGACTTCAAACTCGTGGCTGAGCGCGCCGCCGGCGTCTGGGTGACTGACGTCGACGGCAACGTCTTTCTCGATTGCAACGCCGGCGTCGCGGTTTGCTCAACGGGACATTGTCATCCTGAGGTCGTGCAAACGATTCAGGATCAAGCCGCGCAACTCATTCACATGTGCGGTACTGATTATTACTACGCGTCGATGCCGCAACTGGCGCAAAAGCTCGACGAGATTGTCCCGATCAAGCGACCGACGCGCACGCACTTCGGTAACAGCGGCACCGAGGCGGTGGAAGCCGCTCTCAAGTTGGCGATGCACGCGACCGGCAGAGAGAAGTTCATTTCATTCTTCGGTAGCTTTCACGGACGGACCCTGGGCTCGCTGTCATTAACGTCATCGAAAGCTGCGCAACGCCTGGGATTCAAGCGACAGGTGCTGGACGTGGTCCATATGCCGTTTCCGAACGAATACCGCAATCCATTCAGTGCTGATGAATGCGGCGACGGCGGAGTAGTGCAAGGCGCCATCAACTGGATCGAGAACCGTCTCTTCAAGACTACTACGCCGCCCGAAGAAGTCGCGGCCTTCGTCGTCGAACCGGTTCAGGGCGAAGGCGGCTATGTCCCTGCGCCTGCCAATTTTCTCAAAGAAGTGCGTCGTATTTGCGATGAGCACGGCATCCTGCTAATCGCCGATGAAGTGCAGAGCGGCATGGGCCGGACGGGTAAGATGTTCGCGTTGGAACACTCCGGCGTGCAGGCCGACATCATCTGCATCGCCAAAGGCATCGCTTCAGGTTTGCCACTCGGGGCGACTGTCTCGCGCGCTGACCTGATGGACTGGAAACCAGGAGCCCACGCTTCAACCTTCGGTGGAAACCCGGTCGCGATTGCGGCGGCCCTGAAAACAATTGAATTGCTGCAACGCGAGCTGGTCGCGAATAGCGCAGAGGTCGGCAGTTATCTCAAACAGGGTTTGGCGAAGCTGGCGACCAAATACGATTGCATCGGCGACGTTCGCGGCATGGGCATGATGATCGGCGTCGAGTTCGTAAAGGATCGCGCGTCGAAGCAACCCGACGCGGAATTGCGTGACCGCGTCGAAATGGCTACCTTTAACCGAGGCTTGATTCTGCTCGGCTGCGGCGCCAACTCAATTCGCTGGTCACCGCCGTTGATTTTGACGCGGGAGAATGTGGATGTGGCCCTGGAGATTTTTGATGAAGCGATCAGCGCGTCGCTGTAAACCAGTGTAAGAAGCCCGACCGTGAGGGAGGGCACGCTTAAAAATCCAATTCGTCGAGCTAGCACGGGAGCCCTCCCTGACGGTCGGGCTTCTGACACGATGCGTAAGCAAACACTATGTTTGAAGGCAAAGTCATTTCAATCAACATCACGCCGGTAGCTGAAGCCCCGCTCGAGTCGGTGGAAGAAGTGCGGGCGATCCCCGGCCGCGGCCTGGAAGGCGACCGCTATTTCGATCATGCCGACAAGCTACCGAAGCGCGAACTAACTCTGGTTGAAGCTGAAGCGATCGAAGCGTTTCGATCAGACTTCAAGATCGATTTCGGGCTCGAAGGCACGCGTCGCAACATCGTCACGCGCGGCGTTCCTCTGAATCATCTGGTTGGCAAAGAGTTCTGGGTGGGCGAAGTCAAAGCGCGCGGCCTACAACTGTGCGAACCCTGCGCAACTTTGCAACGTCTGTCGCACCCGAAAGTGCTGCCGGGTCTACTTCATCGCGGCGGTTTGCGCGCCCAGATTTTGACGGAAGGAACCATCCGCGTCGGCGCCATCGTCTCAGAAACCCGACCGTAAGGGAGGGTGCCCCCTCTTGATCAGTCGCTACCTATTCCACGCCCGCACCCTCCCTGACGGTCGGGTCTCCGCTCACAACCGATAACGCACTTTCTTCCGCAACTCTTCGTCTTCCACTTCAATATTCTGCAGCCGCAGCATCACGTCCGCATTTAAATCCCATCCCGCGCGTTCACCGGCTTTCAGTTTCACGGTGCCTGCGGCAGCGATCATCGCAGCGTTATCCGTTGACAAGTGCGGCGATGGGAAATACACGGGAATACCCATGGCCTCACCACTCTGGCGAGCAGCTTCACGCAGCGCGCCGTTGCAGGCGACGCCGCCGGCGACTATCAAAGTCTGCGGATGATATTCGCGCGCGACGCGCTCCATCGTGCTGACCAGCGAGCGCACCACAGTCGATTGAAAACTCGCGGCCAAATCCTTGATGCCTTGCGACACTTCTTCGCCGTTCTGCTGTGGCTGCAGACCCGACTCGCGCACGTATTTGGTCACGGCCGTTTTCAATCCGCTGAAACTAAAATCGGGCCGGTTGTCGCCCATGCGCGGCAGCGCGAACTTCACCGCCTTCGGATTCCCTTCCCGGGCCAAACGCTCGATGATCGGCCCACCCGGATACCCGAGCCCGAGCAGCTTTGCGACTTTGTCGAATGCCTCGCCGGCAGCGTCGTCGCGCGTGCGTCCCACAACTTTGTATTTGCCCGGCTCGGGAACATAAAACAGGTTCGTGTGACCACCCGAAACGATCAGCGCTAGCGCCGGGTGTTCGACCGGAGGATTTTCAAAACAGACTGAGTAGATGTGGCCTTCGATATGGTTGACGCCGACCAGCGGTTTGTTCAGCGCGAACGCCAGAGCCTTCGCGTACGAGACGCCCACCAAAAGCGATCCGACCAACCCGGGCCCGTTCGTTACGGCGATCCCATCGACGTCGTCCTGCGTAAGTTCCGCCCGCGCCAGCGCCTCTTCGACGATCGGAACGATCTTGTCGAGGTGCTCGCGGGAAGCGAGTTCCGGCACGACGCCGCCAAAACGCGCGTGCGTCTTGATTTGCGATGAGATTACCGACGAGACGATCTCACGACCGTCTCGAACGACCGCGCCGGCAGTTTCATCGCAGGAAGTTTCGATTCCAAGTACGAGCATTTATTTTCGTGAAATGATTGTACCGATCAAGCGAACGATTGTGGAGCGCGGGATCTCTGCCCGCACAGCATGCGAAGCAAACTCGCGTTTGTTCGCGCGGTGCGCTCAGGATGCCCGCGCTCCGTTAAGATAGAAGCTGATTACCGAGTCTCCCTGTTTCAGTTCGCGGTAACGTGTCAGAGCGCTGAACTGTGTTTGAAGCACCTTCTTCTTGTGATGCTCGACGACGACAATGCCTTCGGCGTTCAGAATCTGCGATGCTTGCTCGCCGGCATAATTTAACAACGCGTCGTAATCCGAAGCATACGGCGGATCAAAGAAAAGGATATCGAACGCAGGCCCGCTGTTCTTCACCAGACGTCGCAAATAGTCGAACGCAGTGGCGACGACGACTTCACGATCGTCTGCAGCGACCTCCAAAGAATCGAGATTAGCCTCGATCAGTCCGCACATCTTCCGCGACTGGTCGACAAAGGTGACGTGCGAAGCTCCGCGCGACAACGCCTCGATGCCGACCGCTCCCGTTCCGGCGCAGAGATCGAGCAAGCGCGCGCCCTCGATTCGTGGCGCCAGAATATTGAACAGTGTCTCGCGCAAACGATCAGAGGTCGGCCGCGTCTGTGCGCCTGGCGGGCTCTTTAGTCTTCGCCCGCGAAATTTACCGGCGATGATGCGCAAGTCAACTCACCATGTGTTCGCTCAGCTTGTTCGATCGAGATGCGCTGACATAATATGCCGCGCTGCTACATGACCGCCAAATTAAGTTGGAGCAACCATGACGAAGCCAGGAGTTTACTTCATCGTCGACCTGACAATCGCCGAAGGAAAAATCGATCAGTTTCAAGCAATCGCCGAAGAGATGGTCGCCGGTACGCAGACCGAACCCGGCGCGCTGGGCTATGAGTTTTATCTGGATGAAAATCGCCGGCAATGCCGCCTGATTGAAATCTATTCTGATTCCGACGCCGCCTTAACACATTGCCAAGGACCAGTCGTACAGCAACTCGTTCCCAAACTGCTGAGCGTCTCGTCGCTCGCGGGCTTCTCTGTTTATGGTGACTTGAGCGCTGAAACGGCTGAGGTATTGACTCAGGGTGGTGCTCAACTTTTCACCACCTGGCGCGGCTTTAATCGGTTTTAAGAATATCCAAAGCGCCGTCGCCCCTTTGATCTGCCGGTGCACTCCAAATTCAGCCAATCGCCGCCAATTTCATGCGCGCGTCATCCTGGACTCGCTCAATCATCTGCGCCGCCTCGGGAGATTTGCCGGCCAGATTCAAATAGAAGTCCGCTTCCTTGCGCGCGGCCTGGAGGATGTCGAGGTCGCGGACCAGATTCGCCACGCGGAATTCCGGCAGACCCGCTTGTCTCGTCCCCATGATCTCGCCCGGTCCGCGCAGTTCTAAATCTTTCTCCGCAATCTTAAATCCATCGTTCGTCTCTTCCATGATCCCGAGCCGTTCGCGCGCCACGTCGGTCTGCTTGTCCGAAGCCAGCAGCACGCAGTAACTTTGCTGAGCACCGCGACCTACGCGCCCGCGCAATTGATGAAGCTGCGACAAACCAAACCGTTCCGCGTGCTCAACGACCATGACTGACGCGTTGGGCACATCGACGCCGACTTCGATGACGGTCGTTGAAACCAGAATTTGAATCTCGCCCTTGACGAAGCGTCGCATCACTTCGTCCTTCTCTTCCGCCTTCATCCGGCCATGCAGCAGACCCACCGAGAATTTCGGAAAAACTTTGTCGCGCAGGTATTCATAACGCCGGGTCGCGTCACGCAGATCGATCTTTTCTGATTCCTCAACCAGCGGATAAACAACGTACACCTGCCGCCCCGCACGCAATTCGCGGGAGATCAAATTCTTGGCTTTCCTGCGCTCATCTTCGTTATCCGCAAAGACCTTCGTCTCAATCGGCGTCCGTCCCGGCGGCATTTCATCGACAATCGAAACGTCAAGGTCGCCGTACACTGTCATCGCCAGCGATCGCGGAATCGGCGTGGCCGTCATCACCAGGACATCGGGATTGTCGCCGCGCGCACGAAGCTCCGCCCGTTGCATCACGCCAAAGCGGTGTTGCTCGTCAATCACCGCCAGGCCGAGCTGCTGAAAAGCGACGCCGCCCTGGATCAATGCGTGGGTGCCAATGACCGCGTGCACTTCACCCGCGGCGATCGCTTCGTGCAGACGTTTCTTTTCACCGGACTTCATTGAACCGGTCAGTAATTCAATTCGATACGGACTCGACGCCAGAATCCGTTTTATGTTACGCGCGTGTTGTTCGGCGAGAATCTCGGTCGGCACCATGAGCGCGGTTTGATAACTATTCTCCATCGTAGCCAGCATAGCGATGACCGCCACGATGGTCTTGCCGCTACCGACGTCGCCCTGGAGCAGACGATTCATCGGTGCATCTGATTGCATGTCGCGAAAGATTTCTTTGACGACGACACGGCGTTGCGCCGCGGTAAGTTTGAAAGGCAGAACGGACGCGATCCGCTTTTTGATCGCCTCGTCGATTTTAATTCGCGGGCCCTTGCTCTCTTTGATCCGGTGTCCGCGTTTCGCCGCCAGACCCAGCGCCAGCCAGAACAGTTCTTCAAATATTAAACGCCGATGCGCAGGGCTGCGCGCATTTTCGTATTCGGTCAGCGATGACTCCTCAGGCGGAAAGTGAATTTGGTGCAAGGCCGCGGCGCGATCCAAGAGGCGTTGCCGTTTGCGCAGCTCACTCGGCAAGGTTTCAGTAATTGCGGACTCGGGAATTGCGGCCAGCAGGCCATGAACAAATTCGCGCAGTTGTTTTGAGCGAACCTCGTTGATTTTCCGATACACCGGGACGCGGCGGCCGACGTGTATCGCAGCCACTGACGCGCTGACGTCTTCCGTCGGACCGCCGGCCGGCAGTGGCTCGCCAAGCGGCGCCAGCACTTCGATTTCATCCGGCCGGGTCAGGCGCAAAGCGTACGTTTGATAAGTCGCGTCCCACTCCCATTTACCGAAAGCAATGAACCGGACGCCACGCGTGAACTTTTTCTCGTAACTCTCGATGATCTTCGGCGCACTGAGGCCTGAGACGAACATCCAGATGACGACATCCTTGCCCGTGCGTTCGCGGTCGGTGGCTGAGATTTGGAACTTGTAAAGCCGCTGCTTGAATGAACGCCGCCAACCGCCGACCTGTTTACCGCCGGAAAGCTTCACGAACAGTTCGAGCGAGGTCTCCATGCCGTCTGAAAGATCGCGAATCGAGGTGAGCTTCGAACGATCTTCATAACGCATCGGCAGATAGTGAAGCAGATCCTCGACCGTAACCTGATTGATATCTTTGCCGGTCGAGACAGTCGCGACGCCCGCAGCTAACTTCCGCGCAGTCAGCAAACCCATGTGCCCAAAACCAAGATTGGGAAGATCGAGTATGCGTGTACCGAGCGAGATCGAGGAGTCCGGCATCATTCGATCTTAGCACGTGAGACGCCGGGCGAGGGGTGCGGCTTTCGTTTGCAGCAACGTGTCAGAAGCCCGACCGTGAGGGAGGGCTACCTGTGATAAAGGTAGCGTGAGTCTCGAGCGGCCCTCCCTTACGGTCGGGCTTCTGACACTTATGCAATTCGACGCCTGCAATCTGCAGACGCCGGCAGTTACTTTTGAAACGGAACGGAATCGATGTCGAGCGAGAGATCGATCGAATTAAAAATTAGGTGGTGGTCGCCGCCGCGCACACTTCTTCAAACGCGCGCTTCAACTCTGAGGCAATCTCTTCCGGGCCGCGGCCTTCGATCTGGTAGCGTTCCATCATGTAGACCAACTCGCCGTCTTTGAGAATTCCGATCGAAGGCGACGACGGACGGTAACCGGTGAAGTAGCTGCGCGCGCGATCGGTCGCTTCCAGGTCGGCGCCGGCAAAGACGGTCCCGATCCGGTCAGGCCGAACGCTGTTTTGCAGCGCCAGCGCCACGCCCGGGCGCGCTTTTCCCGCGGCGCAACCGCAAATTGAATTCACCACGATCATCAACGTCCCGTTGGTATTCTTGACTGCTTCGTCGACTGATTCAGCAGTGCGAAACTCTTCCACTCCGATGCGGGTCAAGTCTTCGCGCATCGGACGAATCATAATTTCAGGGTATTGCATTCACATTCTCCTCTTCGCTGGTTACGAAACTTGCGGTATTTTCTCGGGGCTTCGAAACTGAAATTCGCCGTGGCTCGTCGCCGTCGCCCGCGATGGAAATCTCCCAGACATTCTCGGGCAGCGGATAGTGACCGAGACGCTCCGCCCATTCGATGATGACGACGGCCTGTTCGTCGCTCAGTATATCATCCAGATCGACGGCATGTGCTGCCGACGCGCCGGCGTCCAGCCGGTAGAGATCAATATGGTAAAGCAGCAAACGGCCATGATGTGGATTAACCAAAGTGAATGATGGACTGGTCACGTCTTCCTGATCCAATCCCAACGCCGTCGCGATTCCCTTCACCATGATCGTCTTGCCCGCGCCGAGTGGCCCATTCAAGAGAATGATTTCGCCACCGGCCAGTTGGGCTCCGATTCGTTTGCCGAAGCGAAACGTGCCCGCCTCGTCGTCAGAAATGATGTCCGCCGCAAAAGGCATGAGTTGAAGTTTATGGCTTGGAATGATCTAGCGTGCTGACGAAAGCAAATGACCTCAGGAAGCGAGCTGAACTCGCCGCATTGTCGGGGCCGCCTTTCTTAACGCCGACCGCGACCTGGTAGACGCGATTACCGGAAAGATAAACGCGGCTCTCAAACGTGTACTCGGCGCTCTCGCCGGTAAACTCAATGCCCGCGTGGCCGTCCAAAACAATTTTGGTCGTGTTGCCGGCGGTACCGTTCAGGCCCTTGAGAAAGTTGTCGCGGTTGGCGAGCAATTCCGCGTCCGTGTTGAGATGAATAGTTGGCGCGTAATCGCCGTAACAGATCACGTAAACAGCATTGTCGACCGCCATGCCAAAAGCATGAGCGGTGAAATCCTTGACCGGCGCCGATTCCAGCTCTTTCGGTTCGGCGGGCACCATGACCGAGAATCCACCGGCGGGAGGCGCAAACTTGATCCAATCGCTCGATTGAAATGCCTGCAGCGAGGATGCCAGCGATAACAGCAGCGTCGTAGTTACGATTATTCGTTTTAGTGATTTCATTTGACCTCACTCAGTGTCGGGGGTTGATGCGGGCGTCTCGCCAAAAGGATCAAGGAAACGGAACGCCTGACTCAAATACTCGCGAATGTCGGAAGCCGTCATCGCTCGCATGCCGATTTCCTTTGCGGCCAAGTCACCTGCGAGTCCGCAAACATAAACTGCGGCGGCTACGGTTTCAAACGCGTCCATTTGACCGCCCAGGCCACCGCGCGCCTGTGCGATGAATCCTGCAATAACACCGGTCAGCGTATCGCCTGACCCTGCCGTACCCAAACCTGCGTTGCCAGTCGGATTGACGGCGATGCGTCCATCCGGCGCGGCGATGATTGTCCGCGATCCTTTCAATACCAGGATCAGTTCGTGCGTGATGGCAAACTCGCGTGCGGCTTCCACGCGATCAGTCAGAACTGATTTGTCGTCAGTGCCGAGCAGGCGGAGCATTTCGCCGGGATGCGGCGTCAGCACAATGGGATTCTCGGACGAGCCCTTCAAGTCGGCCGGCCACGGCGCCAAACAATTAAGTCCGTCCGCGTCAATCACCACTGGCGTCGCGCGCTGTTCTACGATCTGATGGACGAATCTTCGGGTTCGATCATCATCGGACGAAAGGCCAGGCCCCACCGCGATCACGTCCATCGTGGAAGCGAGCTTCACAACGTGATCGAGGGCATCATCGCTCACAGCGCCTCGATCTGTTTCGGACAATGACGCAGTCATCACCTCCAACATCACTTGTGACGCCACGATCGCTTGTGCCGAGACAGGCGTGGCAACCGTCACCAGGCCTGCCCCAGCCTTCATCGCCGCATTGCCGCATAGCGCGGCAGCGCCGGTAAAGCCGCGCGAACCGGCAATGACGAGCGCATGCCCGTGCGTGTTCTTGTAGGAGTCAGGTGTGTATCTGGTTTTTATCAACCAACGTTGCGCGTCGTCGGCCGTGGAAAGTTGGAGTTGCGTTGACTGTGCAGCGATCAACTCCGCGGGCGAGCCGATGTCGGCAACGATCAATCGGCCGTTGTAATTACATGCGGGCGATAAAACATTAGCGCGCTTCGGCGCGGTCATGGTAACCGTCGCATCAGCGTTTACCGTTTCCCCGATCAATTGTTCCACATCGGCGTTGAGTCCCGAGGGAATGTCGATGGAAATGATCGGCGCAGCTGACACCTGGCGATCTGCTCGCAGCCGATTCAGGTAACGAATAGCTTCGCGATGGATACCTTCAGCCGGGCGTGTCAGTCCCGTGCCGAACAGCGCATCGATAACAGTCTGATGAGGCGCGGCGAGTACGCTGGTCAACAGTTGCTCCCAACCCTTTTCCGAATCGCATTCGAATAGATTGAGCGTGCCGTTGTCCAACACCGCCGGGCCCTTGCTTTCCTGAGCCACTCGCTGATCGCTCCAGGCGCGTACTCGATCGAAATTCTCGCGGGCGTCGTCTTTCGTATCGTCGACTCTTCCGATCAGGATTACATCAACCCGAGCGCCGGCGGTCGCCAGCAAGCGTGCCGTCGCAGCACCATCACCGCCATTGTTGCCCTTGCCGCACAACACAACGATCGATCTTCCGGCAACGTCGCCGTGCAGGAGGTTCGATACGCACCTCGCGGTGGCATTGGCCGCATTTTCCATGAGTGTCAGCGACGGGATGCCGTGACGTTCGATGGTCAGACGATCAATCTCGCGCATCTGCGCGGAAGAGACAACTGGCTGCACCGGCTGATGATAAGAAGAAGCTTGTCGGAGGGTCAATAGACCGGTGGGCGGCAACCTAACGATTGCTTGGGGTCCACGCGAAAACGCGGCTCGGGATTTCCCCGCCGCCGCCGCTGCTCCAAACCGATCCGTCTTTCGGGATGTCTTTGTAAACGTCCAATGAATTTAGTTCTCCAGAATTATTTGAAAATTTATTCTGGAACCCTGAAATCAGTCAAAACCAGTCCATTCCCAGTCGGTCAGTTTGATTAAGTCTTCTCTCACGTTGACCGCACCTAACCGGCCCAATCTCTCGCGAATTCACGAAAACAGGCCGAAAACGAAGAATTCGAGGTTGGCACGGCCGTTGTAAGTAGGGTCGCGGCGGTACCTGTCTTTGCCGCGCTCGAACGATTCCCCTGACGTGAGAGTTCGACGATGAAAAGAGAAAAAAGAATTGAGAGACGGATTGGCTGGCGCTGGGCCACTGCCGCCGGCCTGTCGCTGTCGCTGCTCACCGGTATTGTCGTTTCGGAGAGCGCCAGGGCGCAGACCCGCAGCCGCGAAGAGCGTCCAGTTACGTCCCTTCGGAAGTACACGACAGACCTGACGGCCGCTGCCGAGCAGGGCCGATTC
>Ga0207511_100080_pt1 | contig 24033 bp, 24 predicted proteins | sample NitcycUWRSCHO22C_FD_188265 | JGI IMG/M metagenome (GOLD analysis project Ga0207511, IMG submission 188265) | Soil microbial communities from Arlington Agricultural Research Station in Wisconsin, USA - Nitrogen cycling UWRJ-SCHO22-C (SPAdes) | ecosystem: Environmental > Terrestrial > Soil >... | reverse complement strand
CACCCTTTGCCGACTCGCACCGGGCAGGGACGAGCCCTGCCCCTACAGAACAAACAAAGTTGGTGTAGAATGCGCGGCGCTCTGCTGAAACCTTTCTGGGGCCGCTCAACTGAAAAATCACACTTTCTATCGCTTGCTATTGACGTGTGCGACGCTGATGCTGACAGCCACCGCGGTCAAGGCGCAGGACAATTACGAGATTCAAGTCTACGGATCTGAAACCATTCCGCGCGGCGTCACCATGATCGAGCTGCATAACAACTTCACCGCCAAGGGTCTGAAGAAACCCGACGACGGCACGCTGCCGACGCATCACGCGTGGCACGAGACGATTGAAATCACGCACGGCTTCAACGACTGGTACGAGACCGGCTTCTACCTGTTCATGAGCGCACGCAATGGCAGCGGTTACGATTTCGTCGGCACACACATTCGGCCAAGGTTTCGCGTGCCGCCGAAATGGCATTGGCCCGTCGGCGTTAGTGTCTCGCAGGAGATTGGTTGGGTGCGGCGTCAATTCTCAGAAGACCAGTGGAGTTGGGAAATTCGTCCAATCATCGACAAGGAATTGGGCAAGTGGTATCTCTCGTTCAATCCAGCTCTCGAACGCGCCTTGAGTGGGCCCGGCAAGAAACGCGGCTTTGAATTCGCACCGAACTTTAAGGTAGCTTACTCGGCTACCAGGAAGGTCGATGTCGGACTGGAATACTACGGTGGCCTTGGACCGCTCAGCGGTTTCGATCCGGCGCGCGAGCAGACGCATCAGATTTTCCCGGCCATCGATCTGAATGTCTCGCCGAAGTGGGAATTTAATTTTGGTGTCGGCATCGGCATGCCTCGAAGCACAGATCATTTGATCCTGAAGATGATCATTGGCCGCCGTTTTGAGTTCGGCAAAAAGAAATCACAACCTGCTTCGCCTTAAGTTTGCTTCTGCCGATCCTGGCCTAACTCCGAGATCGGCTTTCAATAATTACCTGTGCTTTCTCGATGAACGAGTGCGGCTTTGCCGCCGCAAAGGCGCAGCCTCAGCACCACGTTGACTGCCACGGAAAGCCGTAGGCTTTCCGCACTGTTGCTGCGGCAGAGCCGCATTTAAGAGACGACCTCCGACTAATTTCCGGCCCCGATTTCGTGTTATAGTCACGCGCAATCCGACAATCCAATTACATCGATTAATCAATGGACACCTACAAGAATTTTATTAACGGCAAGTGGATCGAATCGTCCTCGACCAAGACGGTCGACAACGTCAATCCCGCGAACACCGATGACGTGATTGGCACAAATCGTCAGGCCACGCGCGAAGAAGCACGCGCAGCGGTCGAAGCCGCAGCGGAAGCATTTGAAGGTTGGCGACGAACGCCGGCGCCCTCGCGCGGAAAGATCGTGGCGAAGGCCGCGCGGTTGATGGAAGCGGCGAAGGAAGAGCTGGCCGCGACGCTGACGCGCGAAGAGGGCAAGACGATTGGCGAAGCGCGCGGTGAATTGCAGCGGTCGATCAATGTGGCTGAATTCTGTTCGGGCGAGGCGCGCCGCATGAACGGCGAAACGATCTTTTCGGAACTGCCCTCGAATTTCGCCTACACCATCAAACAGCCGCTGGGCGTGGTCGCCTGTGTGACTCCGTGGAATTTTCCGGTGGCAATTCCGACCTGGAAGTTGTCGCCGGCTTTGGTGGCGGGCAACACAGTTGTCTTCAAACCAGCGACGATTACACCGGCGACGGCGGTGCGCATCGTGCAGATATTCGAGGAAGCGGGGCTGCCCCCGGGCGTGCTCAATCTGATTCTCGGATCGGGATCGGAAGCCGGCGACGAAATCATCGGACACCCGGCGGTCAAAGCGGTTTCTTTTACCGGATCGAATCCGGTCGGCATCCGCATGTACGAGCAGGTCTCGCGTCGCGGCGGGAAGTGCCAGTGCGAGATGGGCGGTAAGAATCCGGTCGTAGTGCTCGCGGATGCCGATATGGATCTTGCGGTCGAGAACACCGCTCAGGGCGCCTTCGGCTCAACCGGACAGCGGTGCACCGCCACCAGCCGGGCCATCGTGATCGACAAGATTGCGGACGAATTTGTCGAACGCGTTTCCCAGCGCGCGCAGTCGATGCGACTCGGCGACGGCATGGATCCGAAAACCGACATCGGTCCCAGTGTGGATGAAGGACAATTCAAGACGGTCCTGGAATACTTCAACATCGGCCGCGAGGACGGAGCCACGCTGGTTTGCGGCGGCGAACGAGCGAGCGGCAACGGACTCGACAAAGGCTTTTTCGTGCAACCGACCGTGTTCGATCACGTGACGCCGGACATGCGCATCGCGCGTGAAGAAATCTTCGGTCCGGTCCTCAGCATCCTTCGGGTGAAGGATTTTGAAGAGGCGATGCAGGTCGCAAACGACACCGAGTTCGGCTTGTCGTCTTCGATTTTCACCAACGACGTCGGTCACATGTTCCGCTTCGTCGAAGAAATCGAAACCGGCATGACGCACGTCAACTCGCCGACCACCGGCGGCGAAGCGCACATTCCTTTCGGCGGCATCAAGGGCACGGGCATCGGCGAGCGCGAACAGGGATCGACGGCACTCGATTTTTATACTGAATTGAAAGTCGTCTACATCGATTATACGGGACGCAAACGCGAAGGAAATTTGTATTAGCGATCATCATGAGCACAGTTGCGAAGCGCTCGATGCCGGCTTCGCTGCCGTCTGGATTTTCGAAACTAAAAACCCGGCCGCGCGTAAAAATACGCGTGGCCGTTTCAGATTTTACCAGCACAAAGAGAGGTCTTTATGAAACTCAGTTTTCTCACCACGCGCAGTGCCGTAGTTTATGCGCTGACGATCATGCTGTTGGGTGCAGGCGCCATCAATCGCGCCGTCGCTCAACCGAAAGGCATGCCACCCATCATCGATCGCGAATTGTTCTTCGGTGATCCGGAAATTGTCGGCGCGCAAATCTCACCCGACGGCAAGTACATTGCTTTCATCAAACCTTTCAAAGGCACGCGCAACATCTGGGTCAAACGCACCGAAGAAACTTTCGACAAGGCGAAGCCGATTACTGCCGACACCAAGCGGCCAATCCCCGCTTACTTCTGGAGCCGCGACGGCAAATACGTCATGTTCGTGCAGGACAAGGGCGGCGATGAGAACTTCCTCGTCTATGCAGTCGACCCGAGCGCCACTCCGGCGGCCGGCCAGGAGGTTCCGGCGGCCCGCAATCTCACGGACGCCAAGGGCGTGAACGCGCAAATTTATGCCCTGCCGCGCACCGATCCGGACGCGATCTACGTCGGCCTGAACGATCGCGATCAGGCTTGGCACGATCTCTACAAGGTGAAAATATCGACCGGCGAGCGGAACCTCGTGCGCAAGAACACCGAGCGGATCGTTGGTTGGACGTTTGACTTGAAAGACAAGCTGCGTCTCGCCTCGCGCTCGAACGACAACGGCGACACAGAGATCCTGCGCGTCGACGATAACGGGTTCACGAAAGTCTATTCGTGCAACGTGTTCGAAGAATGCGGCCCGGTCCGTTATCACAAAGATGGCCAGCGGGTTTATTTCGAGACGAACAAGGGCGCCGGCATCGATCTGAACCAACTGGAACTGTTCGATCCGGCTACCGGCAAAGAAGAACTTGTAGAGTCTGATCCGTTAAAGCGGGTAGACATCGGCGATGTGACATTCTCAGAAGTCACCGAGGATCTGATTGCGACTTCCTATATTGACGAGCGGCCCCGCGTCTACTTCAAGGACAAATCCTTCGAAGCCGACTACAACCTGCTCAAGAAACAGTTTCCCGAAATGGAGATCGATTTCGCCTCGGGCACGAAGGACGAGCGGCTGTGGCTGATCGACGTCGGCAGCGACACCGATCCCGGCGACACGTATCTGTTTGATCGCAACACCAAGAAGCTGACGCTGCAGTATCACATTCGCGAAAAGTTGAATCGCGATTACCTCGCTCCGATGAAGGCGATCAGATACAAGTCATCGGACGGTCTGGAGATTCCCGCGTATCTGACTTTGCCGAAAGGCGCTGAAGCGAAGAACCTGCCGCTGATTGCCTTCCCGCATGGCGGTCCCTGGGCACGTGACGATTGGGGCTATGACGCTTTCGCGCAGTTCTGGGCCAATCGCGGCTACGCTGTCCTGCAACCGAACTTCCGCGGCTCGACCGGCTATGGCAAGAAGTTCATCGATGCGGGCAACAAACAGTGGGGCGACAAGATGCAGGACGACATCACCTGGGGCGTGAAGTATCTCGTCTCGCAAGGCACCGTCGATCCCAAACGCGTCGGCATCATGGGTGGGTCGTATGGCGGCTATGCGACGTTGGCCGGCGTGACGTTCACTCCGGACTTGTACGCCGCGGCGGTCGATTACGTTGGCCCATCAAACCTGAACACGCTGCTGGAGACAATTCCGCCGTACTGGGAAGCCGGACGGCAACTCTTCTACCAACGCATGGGCGATCCAACGACGCCGGCAGGCAAGGCGCAGCTCGATCGCCAATCGCCTTTGAATTCGGCGAATAAGATCAAGACGCCGTTGCTGGTCGTCCAGGGCGCTAACGATCCGCGCGTCAACAAACGCGAGGCAGATCAGATCGTGATCGCGCTGCGCGACCGCGGCTTTCCGGTTGAATACATCGTCGCGCCCGACGAAGGTCACGGCTTTTATCGACCAGTTAACAACATGGCGATGTTCTCGCAAGCCGAGAAGTTCTTCGCGAAATACCTCGGTGGCCGTTTTCAGGAAACCGCAACCCCCGAGGTGAGCGCGCGCCTGAAAGAGATCACCGTCGACGTGAAAACCGTGACGCTGCCGAAGAAAGTTGAATCCTCGGCCGGCGCGCCCAAACCCGCGAACGATTTGGCGGCGGGCACTTCAAACTACAAGGCGACCATCTCAGTCCAGGGTCAGACGATTCCGATTACGACCAGAACCGAAATCAAGGCGGACGGTGAAAATTGGATCGCCACGGAAACGGCTGAATCGCCGGCGTTCGGGAAGATCATCGATGTTTCCACGATCGAAAAAGGCACGTTGGTGCTGAAGCATCGCTCGATCAGCCAGGGCGGCGTCCAAATGGAAATTGATTTCAAGGACAACAAGGCCACGGGCACCAGGACGCAGGATGGCCAGTCCAAGGCGATTTCGGCCGACGTTGGCGGCGCGCTCTTCGCTGACGGCGGCGGCGCGTACGACGTGCTCGCGCGTTTGCCTTTGGCGCTGAATTACACAACCACCTTCAATAACTTTGACGTGGATAAACTCAAACCGCAGATCCGCCAATTCAAAGTGATCGGCAGCGAAAGCGTCACCGTCGCCGCGGGCACCTTCGATGCTTTCAAAGTTGAATCAGTCGCCGCGGAAGACGAAGCCGACCGACAGATCCTCTGGATCGCCAAAGACTCGCTCAAGGTCGTGAAGATCAGCGCCACGATACCGAGTCTCGGCGGCGCGGTGCTGACCAGTGAGATGGTGAAATAAAAGTATTCAGAGTTCTAACCGTCTATAAATATCTCTGCGATGGGCGATACGGTGCAAACATACCGCATCATCATCGAAGGTGAAGATCATTCGATAGTCTTTCGCAACCACTACTCGAAAGTAGCTTCTGAATCCTGTGAGTGGTCGCACATCGAGTTCCCGGTGAAAGATGCTGTCACACAACTTCTGGGACAGCTTCGAAAGCTGCTGACTTCACATTATCAGGTAGAGGCTTAAGATCGCGTGCGAAGCGGTTCGTGCGACGGAGAATCTTTCTAGGCGCTGAAGTCATCGAAACTCCGCACCTCTGTCACTCGGCCGCTGCTGAGATCGTCCTGCGATTCACGAAGTCCCGCAAGAAACTCCTCCGTGTAGATCTCGTTTGGCGAAAGCACAGAGCCAAGAAACTGTTGGATAGTTTTGTACGCGTCGATAAGCTTGGCGAGCTGCTCATCCGATACAACTACGTTTTCTGCTGCCATAGTGGAAAACAGGATAACAACTCGCGGTTAGCAAGACAATGGTCTGTCAAAAAAGCAAGTACCGGTTGATTTATTTCAGGCGCGGTTCTATAAACATTCCGCTCCCAACAGAGCGAAACCACATGAAAGTCTTCATCAGTTGGTCAGGCGAACGAAGCAGAGCCCTAGCCGAAGCTGTCCATAATTGGCTACCGAATGTCATTCAGGCTGTCCAACCATGGATGTCTGCGAACGATGTAGACAAAGGAAGTCGATGGCGCACCGGATTAGCGAATGAGCTTGAACAAACTACCGTTAGCATAATCTGTTTGACTCCCGAAAATCTTACCGCTCCCTGGCTTAATTTTGAGGCTGGCGCGCTGTCCAAACAAAGCGGAAGCAGTTACGTTTGCACACTTTTATTTGGGCTTGATCCCATTGATATCAGAGAACCTCTGGCGCAATTTCAAGCCACCAAAGTCGATAAAGATGACGTGCTCAAATTGCTTCACACCATTAACCGTCAACTTGGCGATTCGGCGTTGGCTGAGCAAAAGATTAATGAAGCCTTCGATGTTTGGTGGCCAAAGTTCGATAGGCGTCTTAATGCGATCAGTCCAGCCCCTCAACCAGAACCGAGTCTGAATTTACAAGATACGAGTGGGTCACCTCTCGAGTACCAGCGTCACACTCGAGAGATTCTATCGGAGATACTTGAGCTAGTTCGAGAACAATCTCGCGAGAGGAAGGATGAACTCGTACCGCTTCGTGAGTCTGCAATTCACGGTAGTACTCTGACCAGACGAACAATACGGTTGCTGGCCAATCATCTTGGGGTGGCTCAGGAAACAATCAAGAAGATCTATATCAGACCGCAGGATCTTCGCCGTTGGCGTCTAGAAATTTCGGAAGAGGCTGTTAAGAGAGCGCGTGAGAAAACTCAAATAGTTTCAGAAGACGAGAGTAACGGTTCTGAGGAATCTGAATGAAAACATTAATCACGAACGGACAGATCATCACCGCCACCGATAATTACAAAGCCGATATCTTCATCGACGGCGAAACGATTACGACCATCGGCGCGAAGCTTGAGATGGAAGCCGACGTGAAGATTGACGCGTCGGGCAAGTACGTCATTCCCGGCGGCATCGATCCGCACACGCACATGGAACTACCGTTCGGCGGGACGACGGCGGCTGATGACTTTCGCACGGGGACGATTGCGGCGGCGCACGGCGGGACGACTTCGATTATTGATTTTGCGGTGCAGTACAAGGGCGAGTCGCTGATTCAGGGCGTTGACAACTGGCACCGGAAGGCCGAGGGCAAGTGCGCGATCGATTATGGATTTCATTTGATCACGACTGAGCTCGATGACAAGCAGATCGAAGAGATGTACACGGTCATGGACGAGGGCGTGACCAGTTTCAAGATGTTCATGGCTTATCCCGGTGTGTTTCTGGTCGACGATGCCACCATCTTTCGCGCGATGTCCGCGGCCGGAGCGCGCGGCGGCTTGATCTGCATGCACGCTGAAAATGGAATCGTCATCAACGAGATCATCAAGCGCGCGCTGGAAAAAGGGCACACCGCGCCGAAGTATCACGCGCTCACGCGACCGACGGTCGCCGAGGCTGAAGGCGTGCATCGCGCAATCGCTATTGCGGAAATGGCTGAATCGCCCGTCTACATCGTGCACTTGAGCTGCGCTGACGCGTTGAATCAAGTCCGCGAAGCGCGCGACCGCGGCATCCCCGCCTTTGCCGAAACCTGTCCGCAGTATCTCTTCCTCTCAATCGATGACTACGGCGAAGACTTCAACGGCGCGAAGTACGTGATGACGCCGCCGCTGCGCGAGAAATGGAACCAGGCCGAGCTTTGGAAAGGCTTGAAGATGGATGACCTCCAGGTGATCTCGACGGACCATTGCCCGTTCTGCATGAAGGAGCAGAAGGAACTCGGCCGTGAAGACTTCACCAAGATTCCCAACGGCGCGCCCGGTGTCGAACATCGAGTTTCGTTGATCTACAACGGCGTGGTCGAGAATCGCATCTCGTTGAATCGTTTCGTCGAACTCACTTCGACGGCCGCCGCCAAAATCTTCGGACTGTTTCCCAGGAAGGGCACGATTGCCGTCGGCTCAGACGCCGACATCGTGATTTTCGATCCGCACCGGGACCAGACCATCAGCGTCAAGACCCATCACATGAACGTCGACTACAGCGCTTACGAAGGCAAGACGATCAAGGGCGTGGTCGAAACAGTTCTCTCGCGCGGGTCAGTGGTAATTGATGGCGGCGAGTTCAGAGGAAAGTCGGGCAATGGCCAGTTCCTGAAACGCGGCGAGTGCGTTGCTATTTAAGTGTCAGAACCGCGAGCGGTAGCGACCGGATCAAGACGCAACCTTGATTGTCCGAATGCGTCGTAATTTGGCTGAGGGAGGCTGGTGTTAACAAAAGGTAGCTTTTTTGATCCGCTCGCTACCGCTCGCGGTTCTGACACATCACCAGCCTTTGACAAATCTGCCGGCGACCTTCGTTCATGAGCGAAGATTTAACTCCTCAACAGTCCCGACGAAAATGTCCTGAGTGCGGCCTGGTCAACGGCAGCGCCGACGAAAAGTGCCGCCGCTGCGGCGCAATGCTGGTCGACGATGAGGACTCATTCGTACCTTGGTCGGCTGAAGATGAGGCTGCCGAGCGGCCTCGCAGACGCAGCCTGGTCAAGCGACTGGTCTGGATTGTTTCAGCGACCATCCTGGTACTGATCGTCTGGTATGTGTCGCTGCTGTTATCTTCGGACAAACTCCAGCCCGATCAGAATCTCAAAGTGGACGTGGCCATTGGTTTAATCGAACAGAGCGGATTCAGCAACGAGAGTTTTATCTTGCGACGCGCGGCGATCTTTCGCAGCACGGACAATTGGTGGAACCGCTGGCTGGGCCATCGGGATGCTTACGCCGCCACCAATTTTCCGTTTGAGATCGTCACGTTGTACCCGGAGTTCTTTAACGTGCCGGTCGACGACCGCGAACGCGCCGCGGTGCTGTTGCATGAAGCGCGCCACCTGCTCGGCGATGGCGAGGAAGCGGCGCTGCGCACGACGTGGATGGGCAAACAGCGTCTGGGCTGGACCAAGGATCAATATCAGCAGACGCAGGTTTGGGACAACACTGAGCGACTCACGAGGGCCCAGTTCCCTTACCTGTTTCAGTGCGGGTTGGATGGAAAGTCGGATTGCTATTGACCGCGGTGTCTGGTAGAGATTCAGCGCAAGCGGCCGGTTAAGCAGTCGCGGAAGGATTCAGTCATCATGAGAATTTCAATGTTGAAGACGACTTTCATCGCGGTGCTGATCGCGCTGACCGGTGGCATCACACGCGCACAAAGCTCAACCATACCAACAGTCGACGTGCAGGCGTCGGCCGAAGTTAAGGTCGTTCCGGATGAAGTCTTCATCGTCTTTGGCATTGAAACATCCGACCCCAAGCTGGCGGTAGCCAAGACCGACAACGACAATCGCGTCAAAAAACTTCTGGCTATCACGCAGCAGATGGCAATCGATCCGAAATTTGTCCAGACCGACTTCATCACCATTGAACCGTGGTTTCGCGACGAATCGGAAAACGACGTACGGATCCGTCGCACTGAATATCGCGTTCGCAAAAAAATCGCGGTGACGCTGCGCGAGGTACCTAAGTTCGAGGATTTATTATCGCGGGCTTTGGAAGCCGGCGTTAATTACGTGCATGGCGTCGAGTTTCGCACGACCGAGTTGCGCAAGCATCGCGATCGCGCCCGCCTAATGGCCATTCAGGCAGCGAAGGAAAAAGCTGAACTGCTCGCCACCCCGCTGGGCCGGCGCGTGGACGAGGCCCAGCGGATCACGGAATACGGCGGCGGCTGGTATTCGTCTTACAACTGGTGGGGCAGCCAGGGCTACGGCTACTCGAACATGCAAGCTCAGGTAAGCAGCCAGTCCGGGGGTTCAGGTTACGGCGAAGGAACAATCGCGCTGGGTCAAATTACCGTAACAGCTACGGTCACAGTTTCGTTCGTGATGCGCTGAAGGAGAATAATGAAACGAATCGGTTTATTGGTAATTGTCGTGGTCGCGTTTACGGCTACTATTCCGGTAACGCAGGCGCAAAACTCAAAGGTCGTTACGGCGGCCCAGGCCAACGGCGTCTACAAATATTACGACAATGAATTTCGCATCCTGGCTCTGGGCCATAACAAATTGAAGGTGCAGTTCGATGGTCTCTATCACACGATCGCCAAGAGCGTGAACATTGGATATGCGTCGGGCGAAGCCACCATCGAAGGCAACGTCGCGACGTTCATCCCTGAAGACACCCAGGGTTGCAAGATCACGATGACTTTCCTGGCAGGCAAACTTGAAGTCAAGCAGGACGGCGACGACGCCACTTGCGGATTTGGACACAACGTCTATTCAACCGGCACGTACAGGAAGATTCGATCCGGCAAACCAAAGTTCGAGAATCCCTACAAATGAGTTCGCGTCGCCATCGGCTGATCGGACCGCTCCTGATTTCGGCTTCGCTTTTGCTCGCGTCGTCGCTCGTGCCCGGCCAGACGAGGTCGCGCAGCGTCACTGCCGCGCAAATCAATGGCGTCTACCGGTATCTGCGCAACGACTTTCGGATTCTGGCGCTGGGCCATAACAAACTCAAAGTTCAATTCAATGGCGAATGGATGACACGGGGTGGTTATCCGAATCTTGGTGAAGCGATCGGCGCAGCCACGATCGTGGGTAACGTGGCTACTTTCATCCCCGGTGACACCACCAAATGCAAAATCACTCTGACCTTTCTCGGCAACAACAAAATGGCCGTCGCGCAGGAAGGCTTAGACGCCGAGTGCGGCTTCGGTCATAACGTGATGGCGTCGGGGAACTACCGCCGAGTGAAAGCCGGCAAGCCGAAGTTCATTCCCATTCCGCAGTGACGCTAACGGAGCGCGGGCATCCCTGCCCGCAAACGTGCACAGCCCGCTTCAAATTATTCAGGTATTTGCGAAGTCGAGAACTCGTTCGCGCTGCGCGCTCATGCGGGGCAAGGATGCCCGCGCTCCGTTGAGGCCCTTTCATAATCCTCTTGTCGCTTCAATCTCTTTGGCATACTATGGCCGCCTTGCTGTTGCCTTCGAAACCCGTGTGAAAGGTCAATCAATCATGCTCGCAGCCCTTCTGCTTTCTCTTGCTCTGTTCGCCCAGGCGCCTGAAGGCCAAGGCCGGGGACAACGCCCTGGTGGTGGCGGAGGTGGCGGTGGTCAGCAACCGACGACGACCACGACAACGACGACACCCCAACCAGGCGGAGGTCAGACGGGACAGCGGCCGCAAGGCGCGCCGACGCCGACTCCTGAAGAGCCGCCGGTCGTCACGCATCATTCGATCACGGTCGGGGGCCGAGAGCTGAAATACACTGCGACCACCGGCATGATGCCGATCAAGAACCGGGATGGTGAGACGGAAGCGCGCATGTTCTTCGTGGCCTACACGCTCGACGGCGTTGAAAATCGCAGCCAGCGGGCGCTGACCTTTTCATTCAATGGCGGGCCAGGTTCTGCATCTGTCTGGCTGCACATGGGCTGTATCGGACCGCGGCGGGTGCCGATGAACGCTGACGGCACGATGCCGCCGCCGCCTTATCATCTGGTCGATAATCAACAGACCTGGCTGGACCAAAGCGATCTCGTCTTTATCGATCCGGTCGGCACCGGTTACAGCCGCGCGCTCAACCCGCAAACTGCGTCAAGGTTCTTCGGTCTCCAGGGCGACATTGAATCAGTCGGCGAATTCATTCGCATGTATCTGGTTCGCTACGAACGCTGGACTTCGCCGCTGTTTTTGGCGGGTGAAAGCTATGGCACTACCCGCGCGTCGGCGTTGTCGGGTTATTTGATCGGGCGCGGAATTGCTTTTAACGGCATCGTTCTGATCTCGACGATCATGAATTTTGAGACGACTGACTTCGCGGCCGGTAACGATCTGCCTTACCTCATGTACTTCCCTTCGTACGCCGCGACCGCCTGGTATCACAAGAAGCTGCCGCGGGACATGCAATCGAAATCGGTCGAGAAAGTTGTCGCCGAAGCTGAAGAGTGGGCCGGGAATGGCTACTCGCTCGCGTTGCAAAGAGGCGATCGCATGAGCGCGTCTGAGCGTCAGGAAGTAATCAACAAGTACGCGCATTTCACCGGGCTGGATCCGAAGTTCATCGACAACGCCAACCTGCGCGTGTCGTTGAATTTCTTCCGCAAAGAATTGCTGCGTGATGAAAAGCGATCGATTGGCCGCCTCGACGCGCGCTTTAAAGGTTACGACTCGAGCTATGTAAGTGCCGGCCCGGATTTCGACGCCAGCGAGGCTGCGATTCGTCCGCCATACACCTCGACTTTCAACCAGTACGTGCGCTCGGAGCTGAATTACAAAAGCGATCTTGAGTACTACATTCTCGGCGGCGGCATCGGCCCGTGGAACTGGGGCACCAACAACGGCTACGTCGACACCAGCGTATCTCTGCGTGATGCCCTGGCCCGCAATCCTTATCTGAAGATCTTCGTGGCGATGGGTTACTACGACATGGCGACGCCGTATTACGCGGTGCAGTACACGATGCATCACATCAGTCTCGATCCGGCACTGCTGAAGAATTTTTCGACCGGTTACTACGAAGCCGGTCACATGATGTACATCGACGAGAAATCAATCGCGAAGCTGCGCGCGGACGTCCGCAAGTTCATCGACGACTCACAGCGCTGAGCGACACCGATGATTGTTATCTGGCGAGGTGCGGGGCCTTTGGTTTTGCTCTTTGGCATTATCTCAGCCGTGGTCGTTAATGTAATCAGCAGTTCCGCTTTTGATCAGGACAACTACTTTGCGAGTCACTCCTGGGCGCAGGCGGTAGCGCTGGCGAGCGCAGGTCTGCTGTCATGGTTGGCTGGCAGATATCTGAACGGCAAACCCGGCAGAGAAGTCATCGATGAGCAAACCGGCCAAAGGATCATCCAAAAACCCAATCATCACCTGATGTTCATCAAGATGGAGTACTGGGGGCCAATCTATCTTGCGATTGGCGTGGCGGTTTTGATTGCGGGAATGATCAAACGTTAAAGATGGCTGATTCAAACGAAACAATCCAACACGCCGACGGTCGAGTCGAGTTAAAACCCGACGCGTTCGCCGAGATCAGCACGAGCCCGCTGTTCAATCGTGATCTGGCGCCTGTCAAAGTGTCTGAACGTAACTGGACCACCTATAACTATGCCGCGCTCTGGATCAGCATGGCGCATTGCATTCCCACCTACATGCTCTCGTCCGGACTGATCAGCGCGGGCATGAATTGGTGGCAGGCCTTGATCACGATTTTGCTCGGCAACACGATCGTGCTGGTTCCGATTCTGCTGAACTCTCATCCCGGCACGAAATACGGAATTCCCTTTCCGGTTTTCGCGCGCGCTTCGTATGGGACTTACGGATCGAATCTGCCGGCGCTGATGCGCGCGATCGTCGCGTGCGGTTGGTTCGGAATTCAGGCATGGATTGGCGGCGAGGCGCTGAACACGCTGTTCGCGGCGATCATTCCGCGTTGGACCACTTTACTGGGCGGCCCCATCGGCGGCCATCCACCGACAGAGTGGCTTTCGTTTCTGTTGTTCTGGGGACTCAACATTTTCATCATCTATCGCGGTATGGACCTGCTGCGAAAAGTCGAAAACTGGGCTGCGCCTTTCGTGCTGGTGATGACCGCGCTGCTGTTGGCCTGGGCCATCTGGAAAGCGCATGGCCTGGGTTATCTATTCAGTCAGCAGAGTAAGTTCCACAGCCTCGGTGAATTCTGGCCCACCTTCATCATCTCGTTGACCGGCATGATTGGCTTCTGGGCCACGCTCAGCCTGAACATGCCGGACTTCACGCGCTTCGGCCACAGTCAAAGAGAGCAGGCCGTCGGGCAGATCGTGGCGCTGCCGACCACCATGACAGTCTTCGCGGCCATGGGGGTGATGATTACTTCCGCGGCGGTCATTATTTATCCGCACATGCCGGCCGGAGATTTGTGGGATCCGATGAAGCTGGTCGGACAATTCCATCAGGTAGTGATCGTCGCCATCTCGATGTTCACCGTCGTGGTTGCGACCCTGGCGGTGAATATCGCCGCCAACGTCGTCTCGCCCGCGAATGATTTTGCGAACGCCTTTCCGAAATTGATTTCGTTTCGCACCGGCGGATTGATCACCGGCATCCTCGGCATCCTGATGCAGCCCTGGAAGCTGCTGGCCGATCCCACCGGCTACATCTTCGATTGGCTGGTTGGTTATTCGGGCGGACTGGGTTCGATTGCGGGTGTGCTGATTGCCGATTACTGGCTGGTCCGCCGCCAGCAACTGGCCCTCGGCGATCTCTATCGCCGTCGCGGTGACTACACCTACGCCGGCGGTTGGAACGTGCGCGCGGTGGCTGCTACTCTCTTGGGCTGTCTGCTGGCGTGGAGTGGTCCGATATCGCACAAGCTCGGATGGTCGGCCAAAATTCTCGACGACCTTTACAGCTATGCATGGTTTGTCGGATTCGGGGTCGCGGCGATTGTCTATCTGGTTTTGATGAAGCTGCTGCCACCAGGCCCCGCGGCAACCGAAAAACTTAAAACTGAAAATTAGCCGGAGTCTTCTTATGTCACGAACAGTCAAATGCGGATTGATTCAAGCAAAGAATGCGGGGCCGACTGATGCGCCCATCGAGGAAATCAAACGGCTGAACATCGAAAAGCACGTCGCGATGATCGAGGACGCGGCGAAGCAAGGCGTGCAGATTCTCTGCATGCAGGAAGTCTTCACCACGCCATACTTCTGCGCTGAGCAGCAGGTGCGTTGGTACGACGCGGTCGAGAAGATTCCCGACGGGCCAACCACCAAGTTGATGCAGGAAGTCGCCAGGAAGCACAACATGGTCATCGTCGTGCCGATTTACGAAGAAGAGATCACCGGCATCTACTACAACACCGCCGCGGTGATCGATGCCGACGGAACCTATCTCGGGAAGTATCGCAAGCATCACATCCCGCACGTCAATCCCGGGTTCTGGGAAAAATTTTATTTCAAGCCAGGCAATCTCGGCTTCCCTGCTTTCGACACCGCGTATGCGCGCGTCGGCGTCTACATCTGCTACGACCGCCACTTTCCTGAAGGCGCGCGCGCGTTGGGATTGAATGGCGCGGAGATCGTTTTTAATCCTTCAGCCACCGTCGCCGGCCTCTCAGAATATCTCTGGAAGTTGGAACAACCTGCGCATGCGGTCGCTAACGGCTACTTCGTCGGGGCGATTAATCGCGTCGGCCATGAGTTGCCCTGGGACATTGGCGAGTTTTACGGCCAGAGTTACTTCTGCGATCCGCGCGGGCAAATCATCGCCCAGGCGCCCCGTGATGAAGATGCGCTGGTGGTTGCCGATTTGGATCTCGACATGATTCGCGAGGTCCGCAACACCTGGCAATTCTTCCGCGATCGCCGGCCGGAAAGCTACATGCAACTCGTCGCCGAGTAGCGTCCGCGACTCTTTCCCTCTCAAAGCGGGAGAGGGATTTCAAGATGACACCACGCGAACGTATTTCATCAGGCGCGAAATGGGAATCGATTGTGGGTTACTCGCGCGCCGTCAAAGTCGGCAAGCGAATCTATGTGACCGGCACCACCGCGGTCGGCCCCGACGGAGAAATAGTTGGCGGCGATGATGGCTATCAGCAAGCGCAACAGTGCCTGCGCAATGTCGAAACGGCCTTGCGGCGACTGGGCGCCGGGCTCGAGCACGTGGTGCGCACGCGGATGTTCGTGACGGACATCTCTCGTTGGGAAGAGTACGGACGCGCGCACGGCGAATCGTTTCGCCACGCCATGCCGGCCACGACGATGGTAGAAGTAAAGGCCCTGATTGATCCGCGCATGTTGATTGAGATTGAAGCGGACGCCGAATTATAAAGTTGCCTCTAGCTTAAGCTAGTGGGCTGGGTATTGAAGGAGGATCGGCTTTAGCCGAACAAGAAATAAATTGAATTGCTTGTGGCCTTAGCCTAAATCATGTTGGCTGAAGCATTAAAGAAAGTTTTCTGTTACTAACGTTCGGCTTAAGCCGTTGTCTATAGATTCCTCACTCCACTAGCTGAAGCTAGTGGCAATTTACAAAGATGAAGAGATTCTCGATCACGATCTTCACGATTTCAATTTTGGCGGCAGCGTCGTTTTGCGCGGTCGCGCAAACGAAGGACTATCGGGGTGAGATTGGAAACAGTCACATTCAAATGCGCTTGACCTTCAACGGCGCAAACGTCATCGGCGCTTATTCGTATGACAGCGTTGGCCAGGATTTAAAACTGAGCGGACAGATGAACGGCCAGGGTGGGCTCGAGCTGAAAGAATCTGACGGCAAAGGAAAAACGACTGGGAAATTCGTTTGTAAAAACTTCGAAGATCCGATCGATTCCGATTGCAGCTGGACGAGAATTGATGGAACGCACGAATCAATCGTGACGCTCGAGTTGCAGCATCTGGCGCTAACGAACGGCCTTGAGATTAAACCGAAGACCATCGCGAATCGCCGGACCGGTGTCGGAGCGTCCTATCCGCAACTGGCAGGCAAAGAGCCGTTGAGCGCTGCGGCGCAGAACTTTAACCGACGCGTCCTGGAGTTGGTGCAGAAGGCGATCAAGGAGTTTGAGCCCATCGATGGTCGCGGCAGTTTCGACGCGAATTACAATGTGTTGCTGGGGACGAACGACCTGGTCAGCATCGAGCTGAGTGTGTACTACGACGGTGGCGGCGCCCACCCCAACAACTACTTCGTGTCTTTGACTTATGATCTCGCGGCGAACAAGGAACTCAAGTTTGAAGACCTGTTTCAGACGGGTGCAGATTACAACACGGCGATCGCAAAGTTCCTGGTAGCGGATATCGACAAACGCGCGTACGCGGTCGAGCAAAAGAACGCAACTGATCCAAAGCAGGTGCAAAAGCGCGACGAACCGATCATTTCGGAGGATCAATTAAAAGAATTGTCAGGATGGGGCTTAACGCCAAAGGGCATCGTCGTGTACTTCGATTTTCCTCACGTCATAGCTTACTTTGACAAGAACCTGGTTCCGTACGGGGTACTTAAGAATCACTTAAGACCGGACGGCCCCGCGTCTCGATGGCAAAACCATTAGAGCGAACGCTACTTGGGAACTTCTCGATGAGAGACGTGGAGAGCAATAAGCAGTTGATCACTTTGGCGCTGAAAGAGTACGACGCGCTAAGAAAGGGCATTGACGATCGATTGGACGTCACCAAAACCTACGGTTGGCCCGTCGTCTTACTTTCCATTGGCGCAATTGCCGGACTGAAATCCGATTTGGTTACTGTCACTACTGCGCTTACGTTGCTTCCAACGGTGGTCTTCAGTATCGCAGCGCTCGATGCTAACGCCAATCACGATAAAGCGAGAGCGAGACGCGCTCTTACTTTGGTCGAGGACAAAATCTTTATCCTTTCAGGCAAAGAACCAGCGCTATGCTACGAGTCAATAGCATTCCTAAAATGTAGGAGCAGAGCGTTCAAACAACTGAAGCAAGCGGTCACTTACACAATCCTTTACGCCGCTGTAGAGACGATCACGTGCTTGTTGTTAATGCGGCCCACCTGGGCAGGGATCGACGGGATTCGCACGTTCCTGTTCATCTGTGTATTAGCGATCCCCGCGCTGATACTTCTTTATAGCTCGTATGGGAGTTATAAAATATTCACGGCGCCGCTTTTCACATTGCTTCTAAATCATATTCAGCTTAGTAAAGGTATTGCGCCAGATGGCGTAGCGCTGCTTTACAACACGAAAATTCCAATCCAGGAGTAATCATGGATCTTTCAATTACGGTTAACGGCATCAAATTCCCCAACCCTTTTCTTTTAGGCTCCGGACCTCCGGGAACCAACGCGCGCGTGCTGGCAAAGGCGTACGACGCGGGCTGGGGCGGCGCGGTCGCCAAGACCATCAGTCTTGAATCGAGCAAAGTCGTGAACGTGGTGCCGCGCTACGGCAAGTTGCGCTCGCGTGAAAACAACGAAGTCATCGGCTTTCAAAATATCGAACTGATTTCCGATCGGCCCATCGAAGTGTGGCTGGAAGAATTCAAGCAGGTGAAGAAAGAGTATCCGAACCACGTGCTGATTGCGTCGATCATGGAAGAGTACAGCAAGGACCGTTGGCAGGAACTCACGAAGCTCGTCCAGGACACCGGCGTCGACGCGTTTGAACTTAACTTCTCGTGCCCGCACGGAATGACTGAGCGCAAAATGGGATCGGAGATGGGCGAGCATCCTGATTTGACGGAAGAAGTTACCAGTTGGGTCAAGGAAGTTTCCAAAATTCCCGTCTGGGCCAAGATGACGCCGAACATCACGAACATCAAGGAGCCTTCGCTGGCGGCTGTGCGCGGCGGCGCAGACGGCATTTCCGCCATCAACACCATCCTTTCGGTCATCGGCGTCAATCTCGACACGCTGCGGCCGATGCCCACCGTCGAAGGCTATACAGTTCCGGGCGGCTATTCTGCGCAGGCAGTCAAGCCGATCGCCTTACGAATGGTCAGCCAGCTCGGATTGGGTCTGCCGAAGGAAATCAGCATTAGCGGCATCGGCGGCATCGAGCAATCACGTGATGCGATCGAATTCATGCTGCTCGGCGCTTCGACAGTTCAGATTTGTACGGGTGTCATGCTGCAAGGCGTGAAGATGGTCGACGAACTGCAGGACGGTCTCGCGAAGTTCATGACCGACAAGGGCTTCAGTTCCGTCCAGGAAATCGTCGGCAAGAGCTTGCCGTATTTTTCGACTCACATGGAACTCGTCAAGATGATGAAGGAGGCCAAGCGTCACAAAGCCGGCGAGGCGTCACGTGATAACGAGTGGGCGCAGAAGGACATCACCGAGAAGACGGCTGAGCTCACCTCGGATTAAGAAGAAAAACCTTAGACCGTCGTTGCCCTTTGTGTAGAATGGCGCAAAGCTATGAACCGCTCGATTCTGTTCCGACCAACTTTGTCGACAATCCTGCGCGATCGGCGGCTGGCGTGGGCAGTTACTGGCGCTGCCTTCCTGCAATTGATTCTCGGATTTTTTCATCTGCCGGGATGGGTGTGTCCGGTTTTTCAGGTGCTTCACATTCCCTGTCCCGGGTGCGGGTTGACCAGAGCGTCCGTCCTTTTGATGCACGGTGATTGGAAGCAAGCGCTGACGATGCATGCCTTTGCGCCGATGCTGCTCGTCGCGCTCGCCATCATTGCTTTTGCGGTCGTCGCTCCAGGAAACCAGTCGAACTACGTGGTTTCGAAAATGGAAATGCTGGAACGCTACACTGGCGTCACAAACGTCCTCTTGATCGGCCTGGTCATTTACTGGTTAGCGCGGCTGTTGTTCATGCCGGCCGCGTTCGTTCGGCTAATTCAGCCCTAATTGTTTTTGCACAACTCGTCTCGACGGAGGAAAAGCAAATGTTAGGAATTCTGGGATTAGTACTGTGGGTAGTCTGTGTGGCTTGCTGGATTATCGTTCTGATTAAGCTGTTTCAGGACAAAGGAATCTTGCACGGCATACTTGGATTAATCTGTTGGCTTTACACCTTTATCTGGGGGTGGCTTAACGCCGGCAGGTTGAACATCCGCAACATCATGCTGATCTGGACGGTGCTGCTCGTTCTGTCGATCGTTATTAATGGCGCTGCCGGCGGCTTTAATTACCATTGGGGCACGCCGACTCCATAATTAACCACGCCACCTGCGGCCACCGTGCGAAGCAGGTGCGCCGGCGGAGTCTGGTGAATCAGCCATCGAATTCTGCCACCACCGGCGCATGATCTGACGGGCGCTCCCACGCTCTCGTCTCTTTATCGATCCACGTTGTGGTGTTGCGCTGGGCCAACGGCGCAGATACCCACACGTGATCGATGCGCAGACCGAGGTTGCGACGAAATCCGCCCGCCCGGTAATCCCACCACGAATAATGGCCGCCTGCTTCAGTATGCATGCGAAACGTGTCCGTGAAGCCCCAGTCTTTGATCTCTTGCAGCGCGGCGCGTTCAGCGTCACTGAACAGAATGCGGTTCTGCCAAAGCCGCGGATCGTGCACGTCACGTTCTTCGGGCGCGACATTGAAATCACCGCACAGCAAAACGTCGACTGACGGATCGCAGCTTTGATCGAGCAATTCGCGCAGACGCTTCATCCATTTCAACTTGAATTGGTATTTGTCCGAACCGACTGATTGGCCGTTGGGAACGTATACGTTGACGACGCGAATACCGGCGACGTCAGCCATCAGCAGACGCGATTGACTCTCGGCATCGTCTTCGGGAAAACCGCGAACCTCATTGCCGCAAACGCCGCGGGCAGCAATGGCGACGCCGTTATAACTCTGCTGGCCAAATAAGAGGCAGTCGTATCCCGCGCTCTTGAAATCAAGCACCGGAAATTTATCGTCCGAGCATTTCGTTTCCTGCATGCAAAGGACGTCTGGTTTTTCTTTCTCCAACCAGCGAATGACGAGCGGCAGGCGCGCGATGATTGAGTTGACGTTCCAGGTTGCGATTTTCATTCTGTAGGGGCGGCGCTCGTCCCTGCCCGTTTTTTTCCACCAGCGGGCAGGGACCAGCCCTGCCCCTACAACTACAGCGTCGCGATCAGTCCCGCTAACAACGCTCCGCGCGTGGCAATGTCATCGCAAATGATGTGTTCGTGTGCGGCGTGCGCACCGTCGCCTTGAACGCCGAGACCATCAAGCACCGGCACTCCGAGCGCGGCGACAAAGTTTCCATCGGAGGCCCCACCGACACTCGCCTCTCCCAAATCAAAATCGAGAAACGACGCGAGCGCACGGGCGTGCGTGTAAAGCGCTTTCACTTGCTGGCTGCGCTCGAGCGGCGGACGGTTGATGCCGCCAGTGACTGAAACTGTCGCGCCGGGATCGATTGGCGCGACGTTGAGAATCCTGCGTTCAGTCTTCGCCCCGGCGTCCGCAGAAGTGAACCGCATATCGACTTCTGCCCGAGCTTCGGCAGGAATGACATTCGAGTGGGTGCCGCCGTGGATCACGTTGACCGTGACCGTCGTCCCTGAAACAGGATCATTCAATTCATGCAAGCGCACCGTTTGCTTCGCCAGCTCCAAAACTGCGCTCACTCCCTTTTCCGGATCGAGACCCGCGTGCGCGGCCCGGCCGGTTACCTGAAGCGTGAACATGCCGGTGCCCTTCCTCGCGGTTTTTACGCGACCACCGCTGGCCGGTGGTTCCATCACCAACACCGCGCGCGATTTCTTTGCTTCGGCTTCGACCAGCGGTCTGCCTCCGGGACTGCCCGTCTCCTCATCACACGTCAAGAGAATCGTGATCGCGGAACGAGTCTGCAAGCCCACCGCTTCGCAAGCGCGTAATGCCTCGAGCGCGATTGCGCAGTTCACTTTCATATCGAAGATGCCCGGACCATAGATGCGATTGCCCGCCGTGCGCCAGGGACGTTCTTTGATAGTGCCGCGCGGGTGAACGGTGTCGGTATGACCGAGAATCAGCACCCCACGCGAACTGTCACTCTTTCCGAATGCGCGGATGGCAATGTGTTCGCCGAAATCCTCGCTGGCAAATCGCTCAACTGAATTTACGCTGCCGATGCCCGACGCCGCTTTGGCAATCAACGAAACGACCGCGGCGCTGCCATCTTTGTCCCCGGAGGGAGATTCAGTCTCAACCAGCGCGCAGGTCAACGCGAGCAACTCGTGTTGCCGCGACACAAAGTGTTCGCGCAATGCCAGCATTTTTTCTCGTGAGATTCCGTCGCCCATTTAAGAAGTGATGATTTCCTTTCGCACGGTCAGTTGCTCGATCCTTTTGATGTTCACCGCGAACCCGATCCCTGGTTTATCCGGAGCCGCGATCGTGCCGCGCGAACTCACGGTCACCGGCGGTTCGATGATGTCTTCTTCCCAATAACGGCCGCTGGCGGAAACGTCGCCCGGCAGAGTGAATCCCGCCAGGGTGGCCATCGCAATGTTGTGCGCTCGGCCAATTCCCGACTCCAACATGCCGCCGCACCAGGCAGGAATGCCGCTTTCGCGCGCGATTTTTTCGACCTGTTTCGCGGGCGCGTGTCCACCAACGCGGCCCAACTTTACGTTGACGATGCGACACGCCTTGAGCCCGAACGCGTGCTCAGCGTCGGCCGGGGTCTTGATTGATTCGTCGAGACAAATAGGCGTCTTAATCTGCTTCTGCAACTCAGCATGATCGAACATGTCATCGTAAGCCAGCGGCTGTTCGAGCATCATCAGGTTGAACTGATCCAGCTTCTTGAACAGGGGCAGATCATTCAGCGTGTACGCCGAATTCGCGTCGCCCATCAACTGAATCTCTGGAAATCGCTCGCGCACGCGACGCACGATATCAACGTCCCATCCGGGCTTAATCTTAATCTTGATTCGCTGATAACCCGCGCTCACTTCCTTATCAATCTTTTCGATCAATTGTTCCGGCGAATCCTGGATGCCAATCGACACGCCGCTGGGGATCTCGGTCTGCACGCCGCCCAAATATTTCCATAGCGGCACGCCGGCGTGTCTGGCTTCCAGATCCCAGCAAGCCGTCTCAATCGCAGCCTTCGCCATGCGATGGCCACGCACTCGCTTCATCAAATCGTAAACGCCCGCAGCGCTTTCAACTTCACCGACAGACATCGGCGCCAGATATTGCGTGAGCGTCGCCCACGCTGGATCAGTCCACTCATCGGAATAGAACGGCCCTTCACCGCAAGTGCACTCACCCCAACCCTCGGCGCCATCACTGTCGGCGACCCGAGCCAGAATAATCCGACGCTCAGTCGTGCGACCAAAACTCGTTTCGAAGAAATGAATCAGCGGCAGGCGAATTTCGCGCAGTTCGATCGATCTGATGATCACAGTCAGCGTGCTCCCGTCGGCGAGGGCCATTATGCTTGACGAAGTAGGCTTTGTCAGCCGAGAAAACCTTCCAGGGCAAAATTTGCTAAGCGGACCTCTATTGATTTATCAAGTAAGAAAAACTCGTTCATTAACAGCGTTTTAATTTGACGCGCCCAACGTTTTTCTCTAGACTCCAAAGCTTCTCCAGGAAGAATGGCTTCGCAAGTGCAAGAAGCTTGCAAGCAGTGCCGCGTTCGTCCCCGATTTTTGCTTAGTTAATCAGAACAAGTTTTTTTGCCCTAACACCACGAGAGGAAATTTCTATGTCCAAGTCTACCCCCAAGTCCCAGTCTCGCTCGCGAGCCGCCGCCATCGCTGTGTTTGTCTCCATTCTGGCGCTTGTCGGAGCTTACGTTGTATACGCGGCCATATCGCTATCAACTTCGACTGCCTACACGCAGAACTTTGATACCATCGGCACCAGCGCAACCGCGACCTTGCCGGCCGACTGGAAAGCGGATCGGCTGGGTACAGCCCGCACGGTAGGAACCTATGCGGGAGCAGGAACTGCGACGACCCAGTCGGGTGGGCCTAATCTGACCACCAGCGCCGCTAATGGGATTTACAACTTTGTCTCCGGAACCGTGAACACTGGCACGGAACGCGCGGTCGGGTTCCTCTCTTCATCCACCACACCCTTGGGCACGCAAAGCGGAAACCTCTACGCTCAATTTGCTAACAACACAGGAAACTCGTTGTCGGGTCTTACTATTTCTTACGATGTCGAGAAATATCGTAACGGTTCTAATAGTGCCGGATTCCGCATTCAACTCTTTTATTCAACAGATGGAACCACCTGGACGAGCGCCGGCAATAACTTCTTGACGACGTTCGGAGCCAACGCCGACAACTCAGGATGTTCACCAGCGCCTTGCTCCACCGTTTCGGTAACCAACCAAACATTATCGCAATCGATTCCTAACGGCACGAATTTCTATTTGGCCTGGAATTATTCAGTAGCTTCAGGCGCCACCACGTCAAATGCGCAGGCGTTAGGTGTTGATAATATCTCAGTGCTTGGAATTGCTGCGACCG
>Ga0207511_100079_pt1 | contig 24063 bp, 7 predicted proteins | sample NitcycUWRSCHO22C_FD_188265 | JGI IMG/M metagenome (GOLD analysis project Ga0207511, IMG submission 188265) | Soil microbial communities from Arlington Agricultural Research Station in Wisconsin, USA - Nitrogen cycling UWRJ-SCHO22-C (SPAdes) | ecosystem: Environmental > Terrestrial > Soil >... | reverse complement strand
CATCAAGGCATCGGCCTTCCTCGATGATCCCGATCTCTTCGACGCCGCGTTCTTCGGTATTCACCCGCGCGAAGCCGAGGCGATGGATCCTCAGCAGCGACAGTTTCTTGAATGCGCCTGGGCGGCCCTTGAAAGCGCTGGCTACGATTCCGTGCAGTATGCCGGTCGCGTCGGTGTCTACGCGGGCGTCGGCATGAACACTTACTTGCAGAATGTATATTCCAACCCTGAATTGATACGCACACTCGGGGGCTTCCAGGTAATGCTGGCGAACGATAAGGACTTTCTGCCTACCCGCGTTTCCTACAAGTTGAACCTGCGCGGCCCGAGTGTGGCCGTTCAGACCGCCTGCTCGACCTCGCTCGTTGCCGTTCATCTCGCTTGCCAGAGTCTCCTCAATGACGAATGCGACCTGGCCCTGAGTGGAGGGGTTACCGTTCGGGGAAGCAAGGCCGGGTACATATACCAAGAAGGCGGTATCACTTCCCCTGACGGTCACTGCCGCGCCTTCGACAGCAAAGCCGCGGGCACAGTGCCGGGCAACGGCGTTGGAATAGTCGTGCTCAAGCGTCTGCGTGACGCGCTGGCCGACGGCGATTCCATTGATGCCGTCATCCGCGGCTCAGCTATTAACAATGATGGGTCGCTCAAGGTCGGATTTACGGCCCCGAGCATTGAAGGGCAAGCGGAAGTCATCGCGCGGGCCTTGGCCAAAGCCGCAGTATCGCCAGACACGCTCACCTATATCGAGGCTCACGGCACGGGCACCGCGCTGGGTGATCCTATCGAAGTCGCGGCACTAACACAGGCCTTCCGCCTTCACTCTCAGAGAAAGGCGTATTGTGCCCTTGGCTCCGTGAAGACCAACGTCGGCCACCTCGACGCAGCGGCGGGCGTGTGTGGTCTGATTAAGACCATACTCGCACTCAAGCACAAACAGCTGCCACCGAGCCTGCACTACGAATCGGCAAATCCGAAAACTGATTTAGTCACAACCCCGTTCTACGTCAACTCCGAATTGAGAGAATGGAAGAGCGACGGCGGTCCGCGTCGAGCTGGCGTCAGCTCGTTCGGCATCGGCGGCACGAACGCGCATGTCGTGCTTGAAGAAGCACCCAATATCAGAACCGAGGATCTCCCGGCGCGGTGTCAGTTGCTCTTATTGACGGCCCGAACCCAGCCGGCGCTCGAAACCGTGACCTCCAATCTGGTTAGCCATCTAAAGAAGCACGAGAGTCTGAACTTGCGTGACACCGCATACACATTACAGGTTGGACGTCGACGATTTGAATATAGGCGCGCACTCATAGCCCGTGACCGGGTCGACGCGATCGAAGCACTCGAACGCCTCGATGCCCAGCGGGTTGTCACGGTGTCGCAAAAATTAGACCATCGACCGTCTGTGTTCGTATTCCCAGGCCAGGGCGCGCAGTACGTGAACATGGGCGCAGGACTCTATGAATCCATACCCACCTTCCGCAGGAATGTGGATACGTGCTGCGAACTCCTCAAGCCCCATACCGGCTACGATCTGCGCGAGGTGCTGTTCCCATATGGAGGGGAGACAGAGGAGTCCGCGCAACGGTTGGAGCAGACGGTGAACGCTCAACCGGCCCTATTCATCGTTGAATACGCTTTGACCCAGTTTTGGGCTGAGTTAGGCGTGAAGCCGAAGGCCATGCTGGGGCACAGCATCGGTGAATACGTCGCGGCCTGCCTGGCCGGAGTACTCTCCCTGGAAGATGCTCTGCTGCTCGTAGCGCGGCGCGCGGAGTTGATGCAGTCACTGCCGCCGGGCCGCATGCTCGTTGTGCCGCTGCCGGACCATGAAGTACAGCCGCTGCTGCGCCCGGGACTCTCAATTGCCGCTGTCAACGGCCCCCAACTGTGCGTTATTGCCGGTGCACCCGAGCCGGTGGATGAACTGGTCCGCGAACTTGATGAGCGGGGGTTGGAATGTCAGACGCTGCACACCTCTCACGCGTTCCACTCCGCAATGGTCGAACCGATCATCGGGCCATTCGTTAACTTCGTGAAAGAGGTCGAACTTAAGGCCCCAAGGATTCCTTACATTTCGAATCTGACCGGCACTTGGATCACTGTCTCACAGGCGATTGATCCGAACTACTGGGGTGACCACCTGCGTCGTACTGTGCGCTTCTCAGAGGGCTTGAACGAATTGCTGGCGGACCGCCGCGCGGTCGTTCTTGAAATAGGCCCCGGCTCGGGGATGAGCGGTCTGATTAAGAATAATCCCGGCCGTACCCCAGAGCAGGAGGTGCTCAGCTCGCTGCGTCACCCGAAGGATCGGCGGCACGATTTCGACTTTCTGCTGCACACGCTGGGTGCGCTCTGGCTCGCGGGTGTGCAACTAAACTGGCCCGAGCTTTACGGTGCCGAGTGCCCACGTAGAATTCATTTGCCGACCTACCCCTTCGAGCGGAAACGTTACTGGATTGATCGCCCCGTGTTGAAGGCGCCAGCCGTGGAACGAGTGGAGCTTAATGGGAATTATGACGCCGCGATCGCTCAGCCGGAAACAACATCTGCGTACTCGCCCATTCCGGCAACGGTCATTCCCGTACAGAGAGCGGTCCCGACGCAGGTCGAGACGCACGGCGATGACTCGCCCCATTACCAGAACAACGGGACAACAATCCCCACGCCCGCACAACAAATCATAGCGCGACAACTCCAAATCAGTGCCGAGCAGATCAAACTCATGGCACTGCAAATCGAACTGTTGCGCAACGGCAAGCCGGATCACTAGCTCTTCAAAAGGGCGTGATGCCCAATCGACTTCGGGAGAAAAGGAGCTAAAGAAATGTCAGAACGGAAACACGACGAGTCGCTTGCGGAAGCGCGGTATAGCTTAATCCTATCGAAGCTCTTGGAGTTGTTCAGCCGCTTGTTCGGTAAGCCCGCCGAGGAATTAGCGGTCGACGCCACGCTGATCGAATTGGGGGTTGATTCGCTGTTCCTTTTGCAGGCGAGCCAGGTTATCCGGAGCGAGTTCGGCGTAAAGGTCCCGTTCCGATTGTTGCTTGAAGAGCTTTCCACGATTGAAGCCATCGCCACGCATCTGGATGAAAAACTTCCTGCGAGTTTTGCGCAAAACGCGCCGCCGGCTGAGGCGAAATCCGGAGCGCCGGCAAATGGGGCCGCCGGAGAACCAGAGTTGCCAGGCTCGAGTCCTATTCCGGAAACTCTGGTTGTCGCCGCTCCGGTTACGCCGCCAGCAGACGCGCTCGGTCCGACACCGGTTCCCCGAGTCTCGCCGCCCGCGAAGAGCACTCCTCATCGCCCAGCCCTACCTGTCGGCGAAAGAATTCCCTATGAGAGCCACAATGATCACTCACTGACGGGAGTGGAGCACATCATCGCGCAGCAATTAAGGATTGGCGAAGAACAGCTCAGGCTCATGTCATTGCAATTGGAAGTGCTCTACAACAGCGACCATCAGTTGAACTTGCAGTCGGCGGTGGAGCCGGCCACGACTGAGTCTCAGCAGCGAAGCCCTGGGCTCTCGACCGATAACAAGTTTGGCTCAAATGGTTCGACAGGAGAGATAAAAGCGCCGCGACCAGCACCCCATTTACTGGCACCCATGTCTACCGCGGCTGTTACTTCAACCGAGCCGGAAACGTTCGTCGCTTACAAGCCTATCAGCAAAGCGACCGGCCGCGCGCTGAGCGATCGACAACGCCGCCACCTTGATGGGTTGATTCTTCGCATCAACAAACGCACTCAACAGTCGAAGCGGCTTGCCGAGCAGTGTCGTCCTTACCTCGCCAACAAACGCGCCACTGCCGGGTACCGACAATTGTGGAAGGAGCTAATCTACCCGCTAGTCACCAAGCGAGCTGAAGGCTCACGGATTTGGGATGTTGACGACAACGAGTATGTAGATCTGACGATGGGATTCGGAGCGCTCCTCTTCGGTCACTCACCGCGCTTCATTACCGAGGCCCTGCAAACGCAACTCAACAAGGGATTGCAGATCGGAGCGCACACTGCCCTCACCGGGGAGGTCGCCAAGCTGATCTGCGAGCTGACCGGCGTTGAACGGGTCGCGTTCTGCAACTCCGGCACCGAGGCCGTGATGGGTGCGCTGAGGCTGGCCCGCACCGTCACCGGGCGCACCAAAATTGCGCTCTTCGAGGGGTGTTACCACGGCACCTTCGACGGCATCATGGTCAGAGGTGAGACGACTCCTGATAAATATCTGCGCGCTCTTCCAATGGCGCCCGGCGTTCCTCAGAAGATGATAGACGATGTGTTGTTGTTGAAGTACAACAGCCCGGAATCAATTGAGATTCTGAAAGAGCAGGCGCACGAATTGGCCGCCGTTCTGATCGAGCCGCCGCGCAGTAGACGCCCCGACGTGCAACCCAGACATTTCTTACACGAGTTGAGAACGTTGACAGAGGAGGCGGGCGCGGCACTGATTTTCGACGAAGTGGTTACGGGTTTTCGCTTCCACCCGGGGGGTGCGCAAGCCATGTTCGGCATTCAAGCCGATTTGGTCACCTACGGCAAAGCGGTCGGCGCCGGTGTGCCTGTTGCGGTCATTGCCGGCAAAGCCGCATACATGGACGCGGTTGACGGCGGCATGTGGAACTACGGGGACACTTCATATCCCGAAGCCGATATCACTTTCATGACCGGCACTTACTTTCAACATCCTCTAATCATGGCCGCGCTGTGGGCTGCCCTCAACCACATCAGGGAGCAAGGGCCGCGCTTGCAGGAAGGTCTCGCTGAGAAGACGACTCACATTGCCGAGACTCTCAATGCTTACTTTGAGGAGAAACGCCTGCCGCTGAGTGTTGTCTACATGGGTTCACTCTTTCGTCTACTGCACCCTGCCGATCTAAAAGACATCGACCTCTTCTATTACCACCTGCTCGAGAAAGGTGTTTTTGTTTGCGAGACGCGCAATTGCCTTCTCTCGACTGCTCACACGGACGACGATATCGAGCACGTCATCCGCGCTTTCAAGGAGAGCACGGATGAAATGTTGAGAGGGGGATTTCTACGGGAAATTTCCCCTCAGCCTCCGCGCGATGGCGCACGCCCACAGGAATTATCCAAAGCGCAGCCCCCGGGCGTTAAGCCCGACGGTGTGAACGCGGGCCTGCGAGCTGTGCCTGCGACAGCCGTTCACGGCAACGGCTCGGAAAGCCGCGTGCCATTAACCGAGGGGCAGAAACAGATCTGGGCCCTCGCGAATATGGGCGACGATAGCGCGCGCGCCTACAATCAATCGCTCGCAGTTCACTTGCGCGGAGCGTTGAATGCCGCCGCCCTGAAAGTCGCCGTGGACCAGGTCATCGCGCGTCACGAGAGCTTGCGGGCGACCTTCAGCCCGGACGGCGATTATCAGGAGATCGCTCGGAAATTGGACTTTCAGATCCGCTCAACCGATCTCACGCTCTTCAGCCAAACGGAACGCTCATCAGAACTGTCTCGCTTGCTTGAGGAGGAAGCCTCGCCCGTCTTTGACCTTACGCGCGGACCGCTGCTGAGAATGCACCTGATCAGGTTTGCCAGCGAACATCACATTCTTGCCATCACAATGCACCACATCATCAGCGATGGCTGGTCAATGGGTATCGTGCTGAAGGAAATGAGTGAGATCTACGGCGCTGCCCGCCGGGGCTTCCCCGCTCAATTGCCATTACCAGACAGTTTCAGTGAGTACGCGCGCGCACAGGCCATGCGGCAGCAGAGCCTCGATATGCGCGAGGCCGAAGCTTATTGGCTGAGCCAGTTCGCCGGCCCGATCCCTTCGCTGGCGCTGCCCAGCGCTCGTCGCTCAGCCTTGCAGACTTATGCTGGCGCACAGCAACGCTCCGTCATGGAACGAGACCTTTACCCCGCACTCAAGCGTTTGACCGTGAAGCACGGGTGCACGCTCTTTATTACTCTGCTCGCGGGTTTCAAGGTGCTGCTGCACCACTTGACGGATCAGGAGGACATCGTTGTCGGGACTCCCGCCGCCGGGCAACTAACAGCGGACGCGCCTAACCTCGTTGGCTATTGCGTGAACCTTTTGCCGATACGCAGCCGCGTAACCGGAGCGATGAGATTCACCGAGTACCTTCGCTCTTTGAAGCAGACAATGGGGGATGCCTACGACCATCAGGAATACTCCTTCGGCAAGCTTCTTAAGCAACTCAATCTGCGACGTGACCTCGGCCACTCGCCGTTCGTCGGAGCTGTCTTCAACGTCGACCATTCGGTTGCGGGTCAGAAGTTTTTCGATCTTGAGATGGAGGTGCGCCCCAACCACAACAGCTCTTCCAAGTTCGATCTGACGATCGACGTGAATGAGGGGCCCGAGGAGCTCACCGTCGATTGCGAATACAACATCAACCTTTTCAGCGCTGCGGAGGCCCGCGTGTGGATGGACCAATATGAAGCCGTCTTGAGCGCGGTCGCGACGAATCCCGACATCCTAATTGAGAAGGTGCGTGAGAGCTTGCGTGAAGTCGAGAAGCAGAACCGGCAAGCGCAGAGCCGCGAACTCCAGCAAGCTTCGCTCTCGAAATTTAGATCCGCCAGACGAAGGGTGGCCTCCTAAAAGAGAATTAGCCCATGGAAAACTCCGCATGAATGAACGAGGAAGAACAAGTCTCGGCGGCGTCACACGCAAGCCGATCAGCACGTCCCAAACGGCATGGATCAGGGCCGAGCCGCTGCTCGATGACGACCACGGGCCGCTCGTGGTGTCGCCCGCAGTGGACGGCCTCAACCTGGCTTCGTGGACCAGGAACAACCGTGACTTCATCGAGAGCAACCTGCTGAGGTACGGCGCTGTGCTCTTACGCGGCTTCGGGCCGGGCGAGCCGGACGGATTCCAGCGGTTCATCGAAGCGCTGTCTGGCGAACTGCTTGAGTATCGCGAGCGCTCGTCGCCACGTCATCAAGTGCACGGAAGGATTTACAGCTCCACCGACTACCCGCCACATCAGGGCATCTTTTTTCACAACGAGAACTCGTACCAGCACGTGTGGCCGATGAAGATCTTCTTCCTGTGCCAGAGGCCGGCTGAACGCGGCGGGGAAACCCCGATTGCTGATACGCGAAAAGTCTTGCGCCTGCTTCGCCCCGATACCGTTGAGCGCTTTGCGCGGAAGGGTTGCATGTACCTGCGGAATTTCGATGACCAACTAGGACTGTCGTGGCGGACGGTTTTCCAGACCCACGACCGTGCCACCGCCGAATTGCATTGTCGCTCAGCCGGTATCGCATTTGAGTGGAGGGACGGGGACGGCTTGCGCACGCGCGCTGTGCGAGCGGCCGTTGCCACGCACCCGCGTACTGCCGAGCGCGTTTGGTTTAACCACGTAGCGTTCTTTCATGTCTCGACGCTCGATCCGTCAATACGCGACGGCCTGCTGGCGACGATGGAGGAAATAGAATTGCCGGCGAACACTTATTACGGTGACGGCTCACCTATCGAAGCCGAAGTGCTCGACGAGATACGCGACGCCTACAGACGCGCAACTGTTTCATTCGCGTGGATGCGGGGCGACATCCTGCTGCTCGACAACATGCTGACAGCTCATTCGCGCGCGCCCTACGTCGGCGAGCGCAGGGTGTTGGTTGGGATGTCCGAGCCGCACGGACACGAACAGTCTGGGGCGCGCCGGCCTTGAGCTGGTGCGCGGGCTATGAGCCGCTCAGTCGGATATTTATATGAACAGGTGTGATGAGCAAAACATAGAGATGGCCCTTTCATCCGATTCGGTAGACGAGACGAACGGTAGATTCTACGGGACGTTCACGTTTCCGTGGCGCCCGATGAAGTTTGACCGCGCGCTTGATCCCTGCTTCGAGGCCGAGATGCTAAACCAGAACATTGGCAGCTGGTCTCACGATATCGTTCCTAGAAATGCGCACGTCTGGGTGGCGGGCTGCGGCGCGAACCAGGCGCTAATCACTGCCTTCAAATTTCCGGACGGTTTCGTAGTCGGTTCCGACCTGTCAACCGAGTCGCTGGATTTCTGCGCCGACGCAGCGCGCAAGGTCGCCGCCCTAAACATGGAACTCAGGCTGGAGAGTCTCAACGGCGTTCCTTACCGCGAGCAGTTCGATTACGTGATCTGCACTGGCGTCATTCACCACAACGCAGAACCGCGGCGCTCGCTGGCGCGGCTGGCCCAGGCGCTGAAGCCGTCCGGGATACTTGAGTTGATGGTCTACAACCGGTACCACCGCATCACCAGCTCGGCCTTCCAAAGGGCGGTCAGGCTGCTCCGGGGTGGCGGCGAGGCGGCGACTGATTTCGCCATGGAGTTGTCCTTCGCCAAAAAGCTCATCGACGGCTTTCGCGCCGACAACTCAGTCTCGCGCTTACTGAGCGAGTGCCGGACAATGCCGGATGCGGCCATCGCCGACACGCTGATTCAGCCCGTAGAGCACAGTTACACAGTCGAGTCACTGAGAGAGATGGCCGCAGACTGCGGACTTGAATTGCTGCTACCCTGCGTCAACGCGTTCGACCGCGCATGGAAGACCATCTCTTGGGACTTGGAGTTCGGCGACGAAGAGCTGCAGCGTGACTACGACGCGCTCGATGACTGCAAACGCTGGCAAGTCGCGAACCTCCTGCTCGCCGAGAAGTCCCCGATGCTCTGGTTTTACTTCCAGAGAAAAGACAGCGGCAGGATCCGCAAGACAGAGCGCCAGGTCTGCGACGAATTCCTCGCCACAAAGTTCGTCAGGACGAGTGAGCGGCGGCTGAGCTACGTTCTCACCGACGACGGTGATTACCGTCCCGCGGCCGAAGCGCTCCGACACCCGCGGGCCGAGCCCGGAGCCTCGGTCAGGCGCATCGCCGAACTCTGCGACGGGAGACATGCAATCGGCGAAATCCTTCACGAGTTGAAAATCCAGACAACGTTCCGCGCCGTCAACCATGCGCGTCTCTTACTTACCACGTCGGCGTTCCCGTACCTCAAAGCCGTCGCGGCGAAGGGCCCGGCTCGGCCTGACGCCAGTCGATCGATAAAAGGGGCGCGAAGGGCGCTTGGCACGATCGAGGGTCGGGCAGGAGTGGCGTTCGGTCGAAATCTAATGGAGAGGGACTGAGAGTATGCAGACGAACAGCGTCGAGGGCTTTAGGCTCTCACCTCAACAGAGGCGGTTGTGGTCGCTGTCGGGCGGCCGCAACGGCAACGCTGCCTACCGGGTACAATGCGCGGCGCTGATCGAAGGCCCGCTCGCCACGTCCATCCTAAAGTCGGCAGTCGAAGAAGTGGCGGAGCGGCACGAGATTTTGCGCACAAACTTCCAAAATCTAGCCGACACGAACGTGCCGGTTCAGGTCATCAACAAGCGAGCGGTCGAATGGGAACCTGAGCTTGATCTATCCGGCGCGCCGGAAAGCGAGCATCAATCGTGCGTCGATCAGCTGTTCGAAGAATTGAGCGGCGCGCCGTTCAACCTTCATGCCGGACGGTTGGTGCGAGCGTCGCTAATTCACTTTTCGCCGGTCAAGAAAATCCTTCTGCTTGGGTTGCCGGCGCTTTGCATTGACGCCGCCGGCGCGAAGAACATTCTTCGAGAGATCGCGGTCGAGTGCGACGCCGGCTCCGCAGGGACCACGTTGGACGGCGAACCGCTACAGTACGCGGACATTTCCGAATATCTTTCGGAGCTAATCGAAGAAAGGGGTGCCGGAGCCGAATATTGGGGCGGTTACAATCTAACGGAATTGTGTGCACGCAAGCCGCATTTCCAGCGGACCCCGTCGCGCGTGCAGGGCCTTCAGCGCCAGCCACTCAGAGTTCGGGTCCGTCTCGCGTCGCGGCTGGCTGACGTGGCGCTGGCGTGTGAGTCCACTCCCGAGCAGTTCATACTAACCTGCTGGCACGCGCTTCTTTGGCGAGTCACCGGATGGCCGGAGGTCGTCGTCGGCGTCGCCTTTGATGGCCGCCGCGTTGAGGGGCTCCGCGCGTTACCGGGAACCTTCGTCAAGTACCTGCCGCTGGAAGCGAAACCCAAAGCCAACGAAACTTTTGCGGAACTGCTGGCAAGAATAAGCGAGCGCGCTGCGATGCACGCCGAGTGGCAGGACTACTTCGATTGGGAGGAAGCCATCGGTGACCGGAAGCAGTCAGGGGTTTACCTGCCGGTGTTATTCGACTACCAGGAGATCGGTGAACGTTACAGCGCCGGTGCTGCCGTGATCTCCCTCCGGGCTCTCGACGCCTGCAATGAGCGCTTCGATCTCAAGCTGTCATGCATCAGCATGGACGGCGAGCTTTTCGCCGATTTTCACTTTGACGCGCGAGCGTTCGGACGGCAGGACATCGAATGCCTGGCCAAAGAGTTCGCCGCATTGGCCGAGAGCGCCGTCTCAAATCCCAGGTTGCCTATCTCCGAGTTAAACCTTTTGTACGAGGGCGCGCGCCATCGTCTGGTTGATGAATTCAATCAGACTAGAACGGACTACTCGCGGATGAGACACGTGCACCGCATGGTCGAGGAGCACGCACGGGCGAGCCCTGACTCGGTCGCCGTCGTTTGCGGAGAAGAGCGTCTCAGCTACGGCGAACTTAACGTGCGCGCGAATCAGATGGCTCACTACCTTATCGCCCGCGGCGTCGGTCCGGACGTAGTCGTCGGCGTCTGCCTGGAGCGGTCATCCGATATGATCGTCGCAATACTCGGCGTCCTGAAGGCTGGCGGCGGTTATCTGCCGCTTGACCCAACCTACCCGCAGGAGCGCCTGCGCTTAATGATCGAAGACGCCAAGCTGGGCCTGATCATCACGCGGCGAGAACTGGCGGAACGCCTAAAGCCGGACACGGAGAGTCTCATCGTAGTCGATGAGGAGGGCGCGGCGTTCGAGCGGCAGAGCGACGAGAACCCGAATGACAAGACGGACGATGAGAACCTCGCTTACGTAATCTATACCTCGGGCTCCACAGGTCGGCCGAAGGGCGTGATGGTCTCGCGCGGCGGACTCCTGAACTATCTAAGCTGGTGCACCGAGGCCTACCGTGTCGCGGACGGGTGCGGCGCGCCGGTCCACTCGTCACTGGCTTTCGACCTGACGGTTACTAGTCTCTTTCCCCCCCTGATAACGGGACGGACCCTCTTCTTGCTGGGCGAGGATGAGGTGGCGGGCGAATTGCTCGCGCAGTCACTGCGAGGTCGGCCCGAATTCAGCCTAATTAAGATCACCCCTGCGCACCTCGAGATGCTCGGCCTCTTGATGAGTCCCGACGAGGTGCGGGGCGCCGCGAGGGCGCTGGTCATCGGCGGAGAAGCCCTGCATTCGGAGAACCTTTCTTTCTGGCGCGCCCACGCCCCCGCGACGAGAGTCGTCAACGAGTACGGCCCGACCGAGACGGTCGTCGGCTGCTGTGTTTATGAGGTTGAAGGCGACGCCGAAAATCATGGCGCGGTGCCCATCGGACGACCCATCGCAAACACGCGCATGTACTTGCTCGACGACCGACTGGAGCCGTCGCCGTTTCTGGTGGCCGGTGAGATTTACGTCGGCGGCGCTGGAGTCGCGCGCGGCTACCTGAACCGCCCCGGCGTGACCGCTGAGAAGTTCGTCCCCGACCCGTTTGGTGGCGAGCCGGGCGCGCGGCTCTATCGGACGGGGGACTTGGGGCGGTACCGTGCGGACGGCACAATTGAATTTCTGGGCCGTTGCGACCACCAAGTCAAAATTAAGGGCTATCGGATCGAGCCGGGCGAAGTAGAAGCGGCTTTGTGCGAATTGTCTGAGGTGCGCGAGGCCACCGTCATCTTGCGCGAGGATTCGGGTGAAAAGCGGCTCGTCGGCTACGTGGTTTTGCGCGATGGAATGGAGACGGTCGCCGTCGAATTACAAAGGCGCCTGCGGGAAAAGCTGCCGGAGTACATGGTCCCTTCGTTCTTCGTCCTCATGAACAAGTTACCGCTTACTCCGAACGGAAAAATAGACCGCGCGGCTTTGCCTGCGCCCGACGCTATCAAGCATGAACTGGATCAGGCTTACATGCCGCCGCAGACGTCAGAGCAGCGATTGCTGGCTGAGCTGTGGGCCAAGGCGCTCGGCCTTGAGCGCGTCGGCATCCACGACAACTTCTTTGAACTCGGCGGGGACTCAATCCTGAGCATCCAGATTGCGAACCGCGCGCATGCGGCGGGCGTTCGACTCACACCACGACAAATCTTCCAAAACCGGACGATTGCTGAACTTGCCTGCGTAATCGAGAACATCCGGCCCGCGAGGGCCGCCGAAGACAACGCAGTCGGGCTGGTTCCTCTGACACCGATTCAGCATTGGTTCTTCGAACAGAATCTGCCCGAGCCGCACCACTGGAACCAAGCGGCAATGTTGGAAGTCAGGCGGCCGCTCGATCCGTCGGTGCTTGAGCAGGCGTTACACCAGTTGATCCTTCACCATGACGCCTTGCGTCTTCGCTTCACCATCCAGGACGGCAGGTGGCAGCAGGTCTGCGTGCCGCCGGGCGAGGCTGAAGTAATGGTGCGGGAGTCAGTCGCATCGATTCCGGATGACGAACAAGATGCTGCGATTATTTCGTTTGCCGCCGCGTTCCAGAGAAGTCTGAACCTATCAAAGGGCCCGATCGCGCGGGGGGCGTTCATCGACCTTGGGCCAGGTAAGGCGCCGAGGCTGCTGCTCGTAATACACCATTTGGCCGTGGACATCGTGTCCTGGGGCGTGTTGCTGGAAGGGCTGCAGCTTGCCTGCGAGCAGTTAGAGCGTGGTAAAGCCGTGCGTCTGCCATCGAAGACGACTTCGTTTAAGAGCTGGGCCGAGAAGTTGGAAGAGTATGCAAAATCCGAACACCTGCGTGGCGAGCCAGCCTACTGGGTAGCCGGGCTCGGCCGGTGGGCCTGCAAGATTCCGGTTGACTGGCCAGCCGGGGTCAACTCCCAGGAGTCCGCCCGGACGGTCTGGGTATCACTCGACAACGAGAGGACGACGGCCTTGCTCCAAGAAGTGCCGAAGGTGTACCACACGATGATCAACGACGTCCTATTGACAGCTCTTGTGCAGTCCTTCTCTACATGGACCCGCTCGCGCTCTCTGCTCGTTGATCTGGAGAACCATGGGCGCGAGGACATCTTTGAAGATGTGGATCTTTCGCGGACCGTGGGCTGGTTTACCTGCATCTTTCCGCTGTTGCTGGATGTCGGAGACGCCTTCCGTCCGGAAGCGGCGTTGAAATCGGTAAAGGAACAGATCCGGCGCATTCCAAACGGGGGCATCGGTTACGGCCTGCTGCGTTACATGAGTGGACGTATTGAAGTTTCCGAACAGTTGGCCAAACTGCCCCAGGCGGAGATCTGCTTCAACTACTTAGGGCGCTCAAGCCACGCCGACTCCGAAAGCGGTCTCTTCGCAGCCAAGGGATCTGCCGGGCCGACTAGAAGCCCGGCCAGTCTGCGGCCTTATCTGATTGAGGTTGACGGAGGCATTATGGGCGGCCAACTGCGGATGGCCTGGACGTACAGCGAGAATATGCACTCGCGTTCGACTATCGAGAACTTCGCCCAAGGTTTTATCAAGGCGCTAAACGAGATCATCGACCACTGTTTGTCACCAGATGCCGGCGGCTTCACGCCCTCCGATTTCTCGCTTCCGGATCTAAGCCAGAGAGAACTTGATAAGTTAATCGCGGAACTTGCCGGGCACGGGGAAGAGCAATGAACCAGGCAAACATTGAGGACATCTATCTCGTGTCACCCCTGCAAGAGGGGCTGCTCTTCGAAACGCTTAGTGCTCCGGGCGAGGGAGTCTATTTTCAACAATTGAAATTCCGTTTTGATGGCCCGCTGGATGTACCAGCTTGGGAACGCGCCTGGCAAATGGTTATCGAGCGGCACCCGATTCTGCGAACCGCCATTGTCCGGCAGAAGCACGAGCGCCTGGTGCAAGTAGTATGGCGACACGTCAAGGTTCCCTGGCAAGTCTTTGATTGGCGTGAGTTGGAAACCGGTGAGCAACGCGAAAAGCTCGAAGCATTCCTGGAGGCTGATCGCAAACGGGGCTTCGATTATTCGCGCGCTCCGCTGCTACGGATGACACTCATTCGCCTAAGAGACGAGGCTTACGAGTTCGTATGCAGTCACCACCACATTATGCTCGACGGTTGGTCAACCGGGATCGTCCTCAAGGAACTAGTATCATTCTATAAGCCAGACTCTCGCTATGAGCCGAATCCGGGTCCACCCCGCCATTACAAGGATTTCATCGCCTGGATTCAGGCGCAGGATCTGGAGAAAGCTGAGCTATTCTGGCGTAAGACTCTCAAAGGCTTCACTTCGCCAACGATCGTGGCTGCCGGATCTGCAAGCCAGCACCTCGATACGAAAGGTGCGCAACGGGCTTTCGAGATTCGAGTTGACGCCGAGACAACTACCAAACTTCGATCGTTTGCACGTGCCAACAGCATAACCCAAAACATTTTGGTTACAGGGGCCTGGGCGCTGCTCCTCAGCCGCTACACCGCCCAGGAGGACGTCGTTTTCGGCGTGACCGTCTCAGGCCGCCCCGCAGCGCTCGACGGTGTGGAGGCGATGGTCGGGCTCTTCATCAACACTTTGCCATTGCGCGCACAACTGACGCCGAACGAACGCCTGGTTCCGTGGCTGAGAGACCTTCAGTTACGACTGCTGGATCTCCGGGAGTATGAGTACAGCCCGCTGGTAAAGGTGCACGGGTGGAGCGATGTGCCTCGCGGGATGCCGTTGTTTGAAACCATGGTGGTCTTCGACAACTACCCTGGAGAGCTTAGTAGTCGCGACTTGAAGACACGCCTTTCGCTCACCGATGTCCACTCGATCGAGTGGAGCAGTTTCCCGCTGGGGTTAGTGGCGGCGCCTGGTCCGCAACTGCTACTGAGAATCGGCTATGACCCTCGCCGTTTCAACTCACCTACGATTGAGCGAATGATGGGTCATCTGAGGGCGCTCTTGGATAACATGCTCGCGAATCCGCAGGCCACACTCTCCGAGATAAAGATGCTAACGGTCGATGAGCAGCGGCAGATGCTGGAGACGTGGAATGATACGGCGAGAGACTATCCGTTCGATGTCACCATCCACCAACTGTTCGAGGAACAGGCTGCCTTGGCGCCCGAAGCTGTCGCCGTCCGATATGAAGAAGGCCAATTAACCTACGGTCAGTTGAATGAACGGAGTAACAGTCTGGCGCATTATCTGCACGCCATCGGGATCGGGCCGGGTGCGCGCGTGGCCGTCTGTGTCGAGCGTTCCCCCGAAATGATCGTTGGGCTGCTCGGCGTCCTGAAGGCCGGTGCGGCTTATGTCCCGCTCGACCCGCATTATCCGGCCGAACGTCTGCAATGGTTGCTAAAGGACTGTGGCGCGTCGCTGCTTCTAACACAAGCGCATTTGCGGGGGCTGTTGCCGCCTGTTGAGATGGACGTACTCCAGCTCGATAATGATTGGACCGCAGTCTCGAAACAAAGTGGTGAAAACTTCAGCCGCACTGCGACGGCCGATGACCTGGCCTACGTCATCTATACTTCTGGTTCTACCGGGCATCCCAAAGGCGTGATGATCCCGCACCGCGGAATCTGTAACACTCTGCTGTGGCGGCGTGAAACGTTCTCGCTCTCGAGCGCTGATCGCGTGCTTCTGAATCTTTCCTTCTCGTTCGACGCCTCAGTCTGTCAAATCTTCGGACCCCTGATCGCAGGAGCGACTCTCGTCCTCAGCAGGCCTTCGAAGCACCTTGACAGTTCATACCTTGTCGAAAAGATAGTCGCGGAAGCCATCACCATTACTGACTTCGTCCCTTCCGCACTTGAAGTGTTTCTGGACGAACCCGAGGTCGGCCGCTGTCAGAGCCTGCGGCATGTATTCTCCGGAGGCGAGGCTTTACCCAAACAGACGAGAGACAAGTTCTGGGCGCGGGTTGCGGCGAGCCTGCACAACGTTTATGGGCCGACCGAGACTTCCGTTGATGCGGCTTACTGGACTTGCGAGCGCGCCGACGAGCGGAGCTTGGTACCCATAGGCCGTCCCATTGCCAACAAACAACTCTACCTGCTCGACGCACACCTTCAGAGTGTTCCTGTTGGTGTGACTGGTGAAATTTATATCGGCGGCGGCGGGTTGGCGCACGGCTACCTGCGGCAACCCGCGCTGACCGCGGAGAGGTTCGTGCCCAACCCTTTTAGTGTTGAGCCGGGTGCGCGGCTGTATCGGACGGGCGACCTCGCGCGCTATTTAACGGACGGCGCCATCGAGTACGTAGGACGCGTTGATAATCAGGTTAAGATTCGGGGTTTTCGTATTGAACTCAGCGAGCTGGAGACAGTGCTGGCGGCGCATGCAGAAGTGCGTGAGTGTGTCTGCGTCGTGCGCGAAGACACGCCTGGCAATCAACGCCTGGTGGCCTATGTAGTCGCCCGCAACGGGGCTGCGTCGCCACACGCGCTGCACCAATTCTTGGAGGGTAAGCTCCCAGTTCACATGCTGCCGGCTGCAATACTGCTTTTGGACAAATTACCTCTCACGGACAATGGAAAAGTTGATCGGCGCAAGCTGCCAGTTCCGGAACGGACCGATTTCGACGCCGAGCAAAGCTTTGTCGCGCCTCGTAACCAGGTGGAAGATTTATTGGCCGAAACGTGGGCTCAGGTTATCGGCGTGAGGCGGGTCGGGGTACACGATAATTTCTTCACACTCGGCGGGCATTCACTATCAGCCGCCCGCGTCGTGTCGCGGGTGCGCGAAGCCTTCAAAACTGAGATTCCGTTGCGCGCTCTCTTCGAGCATCCCACCATCGCCAGCCTCGCGGAAGTTGTGGAAGCGGCGATGAAAGGCGATCAGGGATTGCAGGCACCGGCAATAACGCAGTTCCCGCGCCAAAAGAATCCGCCGATGTCTTTTGCTCAGCAACGACTCTGGTTCATCGATCAACTTGTCCCCGGAAATGCCTTCTACAACATGCTTGGCGCATTCTGTCTCCAGGGCCGGCTGAACGTGGAAGCACTTGAAGGCGCAATCGACGATCTCATTGAACGCCACGAGATTCTCAGGACAACGTTTGCCGAGATTGACGGCGAACTCGTGCAGGTTATCCGGCCGCACGGCAGACTCTGTTTGCGGTTAATCGATCTTACCGGTATGCCGGCGGACAAGCGCGAAACTGAGGCATACCTACTGGCTGTCAAAGAGGGCGAGCAGCCTTTCGATCTTACTCATGGTCCATTGGTTCGGGCCCGGCTGGCGCGCCTTAGTGCGGAGGATCATCGGCTGCTGTTGGCGATGCACCACATCGTTTCCGATGGGTGGTCGCTCGGCGTGCTGCTCGACGAGTTGGCGGCGTTTTACAAAGCGCGCTTGACCGGTGTGGCTTCGCATCCGCCGAGGTTAGCGATCCAGTATGCGGATTACGCTGACTGGCAGCAGCGCTGGTTGCAGGGCGCAGTGCTCGCGAACCAAATGGATTACTGGCGACGCCAACTCGACGCCGCCCCGACTCTGCTAGAACTGCCGAGCGATCGTCCGAGGGCGTCGACCCAGAGTTTTCGCGGAGCAATCTGCAGTTTCACTGTTCCCAAGTCGACGACGGAGTCGTTGCAGCGCTTGTGCCGCGAGGAGACTGCGACGATGTACATGGTGCTGCTGGCCGCGTTTGACGTTCTGCTACACCGCTACAGCGGACAGGATGATGTCGTTATTGGTACGCCGGTGGCGGGACGAAACCGCAGCGAGTTTGAACGATTAATCGGATTCTTCATCAACACGATCGTGTTGCGGACGAACCTCTCTGGCAACCCGACGTTTCGCGAACTCGTAGGCCGCGTCCGCGAAGTAAGTCTGGAAGCTTACGCGCATCAGGACATTCCGTTCGAAAAGATAGTCGAAGAGCTGCATCCCCAACGGGATTTGAGTCACACTCCGGTGTTTCAAGTCATGTTCAGCCTCCAGAACACACCGGCAGATACTCCGGCTTTTCCGCATTTAACCATCAGCGCAATGGAGGTCGACAGTGGCACCTCGAAGTTCGATCTGACTCTCGATCTACAAGAGGCTACCTCCGGCTTGTTGGGCTGGTTTGAATATTGCACGGACCTATTCAGCCCTGAATACATCGCTCGCATGACCGGACACTTTCTCACTTTGGTTGAGGCCATCGCTCAGAACCCTGACCAGAAGATCGGTGCGTTAACTCTCCTGACTGAAAGCGAGCAGCGCCAGTTGTTGCTCGAGTGGAACGACACCACGGTTGCTTACGCCACGAATGAGCCCTTCAATCGTCTCTTTGAGCAACAAGTGGAACGAACTCCTGACGCCATCGCCGTGGTTTGTGGCCCACATCAACTCACCTACGCGGAACTCAATCAGCGCGCTAACAGCCTCGCACGTTTACTGATGGAACAAGGTATCGGTGCGGAATCGGTGGTGGGAGTCTTAATGCGTCGTGACATCAACCTCCTGACGACCATCCTCGCCGTCTTGAAGGCGGGGGGCGCATATCTACCTCTAGACCCTGAATATCCGGTGCAACGACAGCGCACGATTGTGGGGCAGAGTGGCGCGCGTTTGGTTGTTACGGCACGGGAGTTTCGATCGACCCTCAACGAGATCTGTAACAGCCCGGATGAGTTGACGACGCCTGCCGTGCTGGTAGTGGAGGACGCGTTAGAGCAACAGTGCGAAACGCAGAACCTGTCGCCGCGCGCCCTGCCGGACAATCTCGCCTACATCATCTACACGTCAGGGTCAACTGGTGTGCCGAAGGGCGTGATGATTCATCACCGCGGTATGGTCAATCACCTCTGGGCTAACATCGAGGCACTCTCGATGACCAGTTTGGACGTGCTGGCGCAGACAGCTTCGCATTGTTTCGACATCTCGGTTTGGCAGTTTCTCGCCCCGCTGATCATCGGCGGGCGGGTGCACATCTTTTCGGATGAGATCACGCAAGATCCTACGCGTTTGCTAAGCGAGATTGATGGCGCGGGCGTAACGGTGTTCGAGACCGTGCCGTCGTTGCTGCAAGTGGCTCTGGCCGGCGCGAAGGCAACGAAGCAGAAGCGGCCCGAGCTCAAGTCGTTGAGGTGGCTGCTGCCGACCGGAGAAGAAACGCCAGCCGAACTGTGTCGCGAATGGCTCAGGACTTATCCGAGCGTACCGTTGATGAACGCATATGGCCCGTCGGAATGTTCAGACGACGTGACGCTAGCGCCCATCTATGAGCCGCCTGACGAGACAGTGAGCCACGTGTCAATTGGACGGCCGGTCGGCAACTTACAAGTGGCGATCGTAGATCGCGAGTTGAACCTGGTGCCGATTGGCGTGCCGGGAGAGTTGTGCGTGAGAGGAATCGGGGTCGGGCGCGGATACCTGTCGTTGCCGTCGCGCACCGCTTCCGTCTTCGTGCCTGATCCCTTCAGCACAGAGCCGGGGGCACGTATGTATCGAAGTGGAGACCGCGCGAAATACTTGCCTGATGGAAGCATCGAGTTCCTGGGGCGTATGGACCATCAAGTCAAAGTGCGCGGTCACCGGATCGAACTCGGCGAGGTTGAGGCCGCGCTTTCTCAAGTGCCTGGCGTCTCCGAGGCGGTGGCCATCGTCAGGGAGGACATGCCCGGAGATAAACGGCTGGTGGCTTACTGCGCTTGTGACCAAGAAGCGGTGACTATTGGAGAGTTGCGCGAGTTTCTTGAGCAGCGGGTGCCAAACTACATGATTCCATCGTTGTTCATGTTGCTCGATGCTTTGCCACTCTCCTCCAACGGCAAGATCGATCGAGAGTCACTGCCGGCGCCGGATCTGTCGCAATCGCGGCAGGACTCTTACGTTGCGCCACGCGACAATGTCGAAATACAACTCTGCGAGATTTGGGAGAAGCTGTTGCAAGTCAGTCCCATCGGGATCAATGACAACTTCTTTAACGTCGGAGGACACTCGCTTTTGGCGTTGCGTTTGATGGCTGAAGTGCAGCAATGCTTCCAGCGTACTCTCCCACTCGCTGTTCTTTTCGAAAGAGGAACAATCAAAGAGTTGGCAAAGATGCTGCGCGAGCAGATCGCCTCCCCCGAATCGTCTCTGGTTGCGATTCAGCCGCAAGGCGAGCGCACGCCGGTCTTCTTTGTACACGTGGGCAGCGGTAATGTGCTCTGCTATCTCGATCTCGCGCGATGCGTGGGTTTGGATCAGCCTTTCTATGCCATCCAGGATCCAAGTCTGCTAGGCACCATGCCTCCGTTCGAATCGATCGAACATATGGCTGAGCATTACGTCCAGTGCATTCGCGGGGCACAGTCGTCGGGCCCTTACCTGCTCGGCGGCTGGTCGTATGGCGGGCTCGTGGCCTTCGAGATGGCGAGACAGCTAACCGCCGCAGGCGAAGAAGTGGCATTGCTCGCAATTCTCGACAGTGGCACGCCGGAGATGGAACGCGAATTCGAGAGACGCTCCGACGACGCAGCCCTGCTCGCGATCCTCGCGCACGAGATGTATCTCCCGGTGGTGGCTGCCGAGCTGCGGCAACTCGAGCCGGAGCAGAGATTGCAATTTGTTGCCGATTACATGGACCGCGCTGGGCTCGTCTTCGACGACGCCCGAGAGGTTGTGCGGCGACAGCTCGAAATCTTCAAGTACCGAAATCGAGCGACACAGGGCTACGATCCCGGACCTTACGCGGGCTCTATTTCTTTGTTCGTCGCGGGCGACAGGCAACCCAACGAAGAAGAGCAGGCGGAAGCCTTTCCGGATCTAATCGAAGGTTGGCGCAGGCTGGCACTGGGTGGATTAGACGTCTTTTCCGTGCCTGGCGCGCATCACGAAATCGGGCGAGAGCCTAACGTGCGAGTTCTCGCCGGACAACTCAGAAGTTGTATTGACCGCGCCTTGGAGGTCGATGGGGTCGACCAGACGCGGTACGCAGTGTCGCAATGAATGTTTTATGAAAAGAGACGGCCAATGGCGCAGCTGTGATAGCTGGAAACATATCTGTTCCGCGAGGAATGGAAACGTTCCTCATCATCCGGATCGGCAGGTCATTTCCATGATTGGCTCTGAGTTGCTTTGCGTTAGGAATCGCGGTCTGTCAGAGCATCGGCTGCGTGAAAATTTTCTCGGGAGCACAGAAGATGGCGCGGGCGTGACCGGAGGGCTAGCTTGGGAGTGATCGTGCAGAAATACGGCGGATCTTCTGTTTCCACGGCGGCGAAGATGCGAGCCGTGGCCGAGATGATCACGCAGGTAAGATCGCGAGATCAGCACGTCGTGGTCGTGGTCTCGGCCATGGGCGATTCCACGGACAATTTGCTGGAATTAGCGCGGCAGGTTGGACCGGCGCTCTCGCCTCGTGAATTGGACAGGCTGCTGTCGACCGGCGAGACAGTCTCCGCGGCGCTCCTCAGTCTCGCCATCCAGAGCCTCGGCGTGGACGCAGTTTCATTGTCAGCGAGTCAGTGCGGAATCATCACCAACGACGTGTATTCCAACGCACGTATCCTCGAAGTGCGACCCGATCGGATCAAGAAAGAGTTGGCGCGAGGCGCTGTCGTAGTCGTCCCCGGATTTCAAGGTGTGACAAAACACCAAGAGACCACGACTTTGGGCCGTGGCGGCTCTGATACCAGCGCCGTCGCCATTGCCGCTGCGCTGGGGGCGGAAAGCTGCGAGATCTACACGGACGTTAACGGAGTCTACAGTGCCGATCCGCGTGTCGTGTCCGAGGCCATAGCGTTGAGCGACTTGGGCGCCACCGAGATGGAGGAGCTGGCATGGCATGGTGCGCAGGTGGTCAAGGCCGAGGCCGTGGAGTTCGCGAGGACAAACGGCGTCGCGGTTCTCGTGCGCTCGGCCTTCGCGCAGGGCCAAGGCACATTCATCCCCCCCGAGTCCTCACAGAGTGTCTACCGGCCACACCGTCCGGAGGTTGCGGCCGTGACGGGGCGGAAAGACCTCGTGCGTATCAGACTCCACAGGCCAACGCTGACTAGCCCACAGATGGATGAAATCTTTGCGTCCCTTTCAAAGTACGACTTGATCTTCGGGGGCTTAAACGGTGCAGACGAGACCAGCGAACTGTTCATCTCCAACCTTGAAATTCCTGACCCTGATGCCTTCGCTGCGGAGTTGGCGCCGCGCTTCAACGGCGCGGTCAAACTTACGGGAGATCTTGGGGCCGTGTCCCTGGTTGGGTTCGGTCTGGGCTCCAGACCGGCGGCGCTGCTCGAGGCTCTCAGAGTCTTAGAAGAAGAAAATGTTCCGCTCATCAAGAGCTTTACCGGGCGAGAGTCTTTGACCTTCGTCATTCCACGGCCCCTGGTGGATGCGAGCGTGAAGCGTCTGCATCGCGTCTTTGTCGAAAACCATGAGCCGGCTTTGCAACTGAATAGTCTCCCCTTAATGTGGAAGACCAGAGGATTAAACATCGTGGACACATTCGAGCTCCTTGAATCCGAGGTGCGGGTTTACTGCCGCGATTTTCCCACTGTCTTTACCAAAGGAATCGGGTGCAGACTCTTCGACGAGCGTGGGCAAGAGTTTCTTGACTTTTTCAGTGGCGCGGGCACGCTCAATTACGGACACAACAACCCGCGGATGAAGCGGCGGCTGATCGAGTATTTGGAGAACGACTCGATTACACACAGCCTTGACATGGCGACCACCGTCAAGCGCGAGTTTCTTGAGCGTTTCAATTCGGTGATCCTCGCGCCGCGTAAGCTTGAATATAAAATTCAATTCTGTGGCCCAACGGGAACCAACGCCGTCGAGGCGGCTTTGAAACTCGCGCGCAAGGCGACCGGCCGTCAGACCGTCGTCTTTTTCATGAATGCTTATCACGGCTTAAGTTTGGGCTCGCTGGCCGTGACGGGCAACGCTTCAAAGCGGGCGGGTGCAGGCGTGACTCTGCATTACGCGATGCCGATGCCATACGATGGCGACCTTGGACCCAATGTGAACACGCTCGACTACTTCGAAGCCTTCCTGGAAAACTCCGGCAGCGGTATGGAACTTCCGGCCGCGGTCATCGTGGAGACCATTCAGGCTGAAGGCGGTGTGAAGGTCGCGAGCTACGAGTGGCTGCGTCGTCTCGAAGATCTCGCACGTCGCCACGGGATCGTATTTATTATCGACGACATACAGGTTGGATGCGGCCGGACGGGCAGCTTCTTCAGCTTCGAGGACGCGGGCCTTCGTCCCGACATGGTGTGCCTTTCGAAAGCCATCAGCGGCTTTGGTCTTCCGATGGCGCTGCTTTTGATTCGCCCCGAGCTTGATGTCTGGGAACCGGGCGAGCACACGGGCACGTTCCGCGGTAACAATCTTGCCTTCGTCACCGCCAGTGAGGCTCTCGCCTACTGGGAAGATGAAGCCTTCGCTGATTTGATTTTGAAGAAATCGGAGTTGCTTACCCGGCTCATGAAAGAGATCGTGGAGAGACATCCGGAGGCACGGGGCTGGGTGCGCGGGCGCGGCTTGATTCAGGGCTTGGGCTTCGACGTGGAAGGGCTGGCCCAGGAGGTGGCACGCGCCGCGTTCGAGCGCGGGCTGATCATCGAAACCTCCGGCGCTCAAAGCCAAGTCGTGAAGCTGCTTCCGCCCCTCACGATCGACGAGGAGGACTTGAGAGACGGTATCGACCGCCTGATTGACAGTCTGACAATAGCGCTGGGAAGAACGGCTATGACCCGCGTCGCAGTCAGTGGCGAAGAGATGAGAGCCTGACATTCGAGGCATACGACGCCACAGCCCAAGTGCCGTGGCCTCTAAAAGACTACTGAATCTGTAAGCTTCCGATAAAGCGTTGATGTCAAGGGGATTTGTTACGCAATAAGAATGAAGGTTGGACTTAGAAGGAGATGACTGAGGCTGTACTAGCGGAACGAACAACCTCGAGTGGTATGAGGGTTTTCCTCACCATTTGGGTCGGGCAGGTCATTTCAATGGTTGGCTCGGACTTGACGGGCTTTGCCTTGGGAGTCTGGGTCTTTCAGAAAACTGGCTCCGTGACGCGGTTCTCGCTGATCATTCTTTGCGCGGAATTACCGGGCATAATTCTGTCGCCGCTGGTTGGTGCTG
>Ga0207511_100078_pt1 | contig 24131 bp, 17 predicted proteins | sample NitcycUWRSCHO22C_FD_188265 | JGI IMG/M metagenome (GOLD analysis project Ga0207511, IMG submission 188265) | Soil microbial communities from Arlington Agricultural Research Station in Wisconsin, USA - Nitrogen cycling UWRJ-SCHO22-C (SPAdes) | ecosystem: Environmental > Terrestrial > Soil >... | reverse complement strand
CCTCGCTCAGGGCGAGGGCTTCGGATCGATCGCGCATCATGTTGGACTCGGGAAGATCCCGAACAGCGAAATAATAAAATCCAGGCACAAGTAGGGCTGAAAATTCGTGTGCGGCTGACTGCCACCCACGGCACTAATGATGCCGGGATTCATATTTATCGCAGTAGGCTCGATGGTGTACGGCTGTATCGTAGCCGCAGGCTGGGCCAGCAAGCTGCCCCCCGGATTCGGACTGGTGCCGTTTACAGCCGTGCCCAGTAACGGGTGGCTGTGCGCGGCAATTTGTTGGACCGTCAGCGTGATTTCTTCCGCGCCGCCCGTTTCCGCCAGAATAAATCCGTCACCCTGGTGGATAGGAACTCGACCACGCAGGTCTGGCAGCGCGAAGGTTGATTGTCCGTCTCCACCATAAGTAGTGCCGATTAAATTAAACAGCGTTTCGTTTTCCGAGATAGGCAGCAATTGACCTTCGCAAAACATCCAGCCGGCCGGCGCGAAGTTACCGGCAAAAATTCTGATTTCACCAACATATGGTTGTGCCATCTGTTTGTCTCCTTAAGTCTGCGACGGAAAGATGCCTTGCAGCGCGATGCAGAAGCTCAGCGTGAGAAACGGCTGCATATTCAAATGCGCCTGACTCCCGCCGACGTTTGTCACACTCGACGGATCGAAAGCGAGCAAGCCGCCGCTCGGACTGTACATGTTGTTAACGGCGCCGATGAAGTTATTGTTAGGGTTATTGACCGCGCCGTTAGTATTCGTGGCGCTCAGGACATGCGTGTGTGTCGGTATTTCGGAAATGCTTAAGGTGTGCGCCGACTCGCCACCCTTCTCGCCGAGCGTATGTTGGCTGCCCATATGAATCGGCACGCGGCCACGCAAATCGGGCAGTGCGAAATTAACTCGGCCATCGCCGCCGTATGTAGTCCCCAGCAAACTGAATAACGCCTGGTTCTGATTAATCGGCAGTAACTGTCCATTACACAGCGCCCAGCCCTTGGGCGCGAAGTTAAAACTCATGATGCGGATTTCAGAGAGAAATGGTTCTGCCATTTTTGAACTCCTTCAGATTGAAAACATCGAGCCGCCCTCAGCAAATTAGGTCGACCGGGACGGTCATGGCTAAGTTGGATCAGCGATAATGATTCCGCTGGCGACGTCCTCACTGGTCTCGGTGTTCGTAATTTCCCAGTCAAGGTCATTTACGAGCAATTGATAATTGCTACCGTTCAAAGTAAAGCTGTTTGCAAAGCTGATCCCAACGAATTGGGCGTCATTGAATTGAATAACCGGCCAGCCCATCGTGTCGCTATTGTCCATCGAGCCGTCCAGGTTGAGAAGTGATTTGGCCGTTATACGTCCCCTTTACGTCCAATTGATACTCCAGCGGTTTAGTCTACGTTGGAATTCAACCAATCGTGAGTCAGAAATGCCGACAGCAACGATCGCAAAAGCGATTTTCACCTTAGCGAAATGCAACCAGGGGAAAAGTGGCGCGGATTCTAATAGCTAGGCGACGAGAAAGCAAGCAGTTTTTTTATCAGGGAAGTGCGGCGCTGACGCAAAAATCCCGCACGGTGCCCTTTACGAGGCGGAAATCATTATCGTACCCAACTCAACCCGCGTTTGAATCTCATCTTATTAGATTCAAATCATCTACTCGCTTGCCGGCGGGCTTGCGGCGGCGTTTCGGCCTCGCGGTCGGTGCTGGCGCCGGCGATTGTGTGACAGGAGCGACGGTCGTGTTTGCCTTTGGCGCTGCTACGGTATTAGCCGGCGACGAATTTGTCGTCGTGGTCGAGGTGGTTGTGGTTGTCGTCGTGTTCCGCTGCCCCGCTGGCGCAGTACGAACTCGACCAGGCGCTTTTGTACTGCTCAGATCCGCCAGCGAAAGCCGGTTGAGCGTGGCCAAATAACTCTGGGCGCCATTCTGATCGGCTCCGCCCGGCACCATTAGCAATTGGAACGTGCCGAGAGTTCCATGCACAAGCGTGTAGGTCTCCTGCGGTTGCGGACGACTGCCGCCACGGAATAACAGCGCGAAACATTCGCCGCCCTTGGAAGCGGGCAGGTCCTCAATGCCAACCAGGGTTACTTCGACGATTCCACTTGCAGTGTGAAGCTGAAAAACCGAGTTGAGGAGCGCCTTGAAAGTCTCCTTCGAATAGTTACCCAGAATGTCGCTCTGCTGAGGCGGCGCCTCGGTGGGATTGCCGTCGCGTTCCTTGAAACTCTGGGCCAGCAGGGTGCGGATCGGAAAAGCCGCCACTGCCGCGGCAAGCACACCAGCTTTCACAAATCGTCGTCGAGTGATGGACATCTACGCCTCCTAAGGTTTTTCCGGTCGGGTGAGTCCGATTGCGGGGCGGAAGGTTGTAAGGTTCCGCGCTTATCGTTTTGGGCCGGAGCAGTCTATTATCTTTCTTCCTGCTATTCAATCTTTCTTTTGCAGAATTTTTGCAGCCGCGAACAGCTCAAATGACCACCGATCCACCGCAATTTTCGTTACCGCAGGGCGAAACGCTAGCATTGCGTCCCGTCGCTCCGGACGATGATCAGTTTCTCCTGTCGGTCTATGACAGCACGCGCGCCGAAGAGCTGGCCCAGGCGGAATGGCAGCCGGGACAACGAGACGCTTTCCTGAAATGGCAGTTCGATCTGCAACGAGGCGAGTACGACGCGCGCTTTCCGGATAATGAATATTACGTACTCGTCATCGACGATCGCCCTGCCGGACGAATCTGGATCGGACAGGACCAGAGACAGATTCGCTTATTGGACATTGCGCTACTGCCTGAATTTCAAAATCGCGGCGCGGGCACCTTGCTTCTGCAATGGCTGATCGATCGCGCTAAGGCTTGCGGCAAACCGCTCCGGCACATGGTCTTTGTGCTCAATAATGACGCGCACCGATTTTATGAACGCCTGGGCTTTGTCATGATCGAAGACTTTGGCGGCTACAAGCACATGGAGTGGAACTCCGGTGATCATAATTGACGCGATCCGATCACGCCTCAACCATCGCTGCCGCGAAAATAATTGAACACAGCTTCGTATCGGTAGCCGCTCTGGCTGCCGGATACAGGCACCAGGAAGATATCCAATTCACCCATCTGTTCATGAGACAGGTGATACACCTGCTGCGGTAAGAACCGCTCGCCTGGTCCCTCAAAAAACGCCGAAAACCGCTCCATACCCGGCTGCTCGTGTTCGTGTGGGCGGTAGTGTTTGACCTCGACCAGGCACAATTCGATCTTCGAATCTTCGTTAATGAGCTGAAATTTCGTATTGACGTGTTGAGAAAACTCTTTCTCAGTCAGGGCAGCAGGCATCGATCGGTTTCCTGTCGGTTATTCATGATGAAGAGGTTCGGCGAACTGATGCGAAGATAGCAAAGGAGCGCCCGAATTTCATTTCGAGCGCTCCTCTGGTTTGAGCTACTGCTTGTTGCCGATGATTGCACCATCGCCAATCACGAAGTAACCCGGGGGCGGGGCTCCGTTATTGGCATCGGCAAACGCCTTGGCCGCAGCCGCTTCGGCCAGGACCGCATTGACGTTGGCCGTGCTGGAGCTCTTCGGAACGACTACCGTGACGGTTGCGAATGAACTTCCGGACCGGACCACGATCAGATAAACACGACCGTCTCCTGAGTCCACCCTTTCCGCGCGCAGACGCAAGGTGCCCACCGCAATGTCCTTCGCATCGGGCGAGTACACGTCATTGTGGCCGGTGTCCGTCTCATCATCTTCATCGCCAAAGACCTGAACAGTGATTGGTCCGGGCGGGCAATTCACCGTCCCACCTGAAGCCAAGGCTGCCAGTCCCACATTGATCAGGTCGTGGTTGTTCTGCGGCAACTGGCTCAGGGTGACCGACGCGGTCACTACCACCGCTGGATTGTTCACTGTAAAGGACGTGCTTGAAGAGTTATTCCCCGGCGTGCCGTCAGGAGGCGACGACGCGCTTATGCTCGAGTTGTTCATAATTGTCGAGCCATTCGCGTCGCTGCAGCTGACCTTAGCGACCACTGTCAGCGTCGCGGTCTCGCCGTTAGCCATCGTTCCCTTCGTGCAAGTGATGGTGCCATTGCTGCCAACGGGCAGCGTGTTGCAACTCCAGCCCGCCGGATTCGATTGCGATACAACCTCCAAACCGGCCGGAACAGAATCACTGAAGGTGACGCTGCTGGCTGGAGCGGGACCGTTGTTAATGACCTGAATGGTGTACATCACGTTATTGCCGGCATCGATCGAAGCGGTGTTCGGCGATCGGGTCTTACTAATCGCCAAATCAGCCAGGGCCTGAACCAGCGTAGTTGCCGTCGCTGAGTTATTGCCGGAGATCGGATCGGCAGTCGCACTCGACGCGGTGGCGGTATTACTTATGGTTGTGCCATTGGCTGTGCCGGCATTCACGTTCACCACGACTGTGAAGACGCTCGAACCGCTCGCCAGTAGTGTGGGCGTCGTGAAGCTCAGCGTGCCGGTGCCGCCCGCAGGTACTGCATCTGTCCGCGCCCAGCCTGCCGGTGTCGTCACCGAGACCAGCGTGGTGTTCGCGGGCACTGCATCAGAGAGCGACAAGGATTGCGCATCGCTCGGCCCATTATTGGTAACCGTGATCGTGTAGGTGATGTTGTTTCCGACGACGACTGGATCAGGTGAATCAGTCTTCGTCACCGACAAATCCGCCATCGGAGTGAGCGTGTCTGTATCTGTCGCGCTGTTGTTTCCTGTCGACGGATCGGTCACTCCGCCTGACGCGGTTACCGTGGCTGTATTGCTCAGGCTTCCGACTGCCGACGGCGAGACGACCGCGTTCACGGTGTAGGTGACACTGCTGCCGCTAGGCATGTTGAGCGTGTCACTGATGTTGCCGGACCCCGAGGCCGTGTTTCCGGTCGCTCCGCCCGCGGCGACGCTCGTGAAGCTTACGCCCGTAAGAATTCCCGGGAAGGTATCGTTCACCGTCGTGCCCGGCGCATCGCTCGGACCTGAGTTGGTTACCGTGATGGTGTAGGTCACGCCGGTGCCCGGAACCGCGCTGGTTACTCCGTCGGTCTTAGTGATCGACAGATCAGCTTGCGGGCTGAGCGTGTCAGTATCCGTCGCGCTGTTATTTCCTGTCGACGGATCGGTCACTCCACCCGGCGCAGTCACCGTTGCCGTGTTGCTGAGGCTTCCGGTGGCCGATGATTGAATGGTCGCGTTGACGGTATAGGTGACACTGCTGCCACTGGGCATGTTGAGCGTGTCACTGATGTTGCCGGCGCCCGAGGCCGTGTTTCCGGTCGCTCCGCCCGCGGCCACGCTGGTGAACGTGACCCCAGTAAGTGTTCCTGGGAATGTATCGTTCACCGTCGCGCCCGGCGCATCGCTGGGACCGGAATTGGTTACCGTGATCGTGTAGGTCACAGCGGTTCCCGGAATCTCGCTGGTCGCTCCGTCGGTCTTAGTAATCGACAGATCGGCTTGCGGCGTAAGCGTGTCAGTATCCGTCGCGCTGTTATTACCTGTTGACGGATCGGTCACTCCACCCGGCGCAGTCACCGTGGCCGTATTGCTGAGGCTTCCGGTGGCCGATGATTGAATGGTCGCGTTCACCGTGTAAGTGATACTGCTGCCGGTAGGCATAGTGACCGTGTCGTTAATGTTGCCCGCACCGGCGTTCGTGTTTCCGGTGGCGCCACCCGCGGCAACGCTGGTGTACGTCACGCCAGTAAGTGTTCCTGGGAATGTGTCACTCACGGTTGCCCCATTGGCGTCACTCGGACCGTTGTTCGTGACTGTAATCGTATAAGCGATCGGCGTACCCGGTATCGCACTAGCCGCGCCGTCGGTCTTCGTAATCGACAGATCGGCTTGAGCGATGACCGCAGTCGAAGCGGTGCCGGTGTTGTTACCCGGAACCGGATCGGTGACGCCGCCGGTCGTGGCTGCGGTTGCGCTGTTATTAATTGTCGACCCGCCGGCAACACTGCTGTTTACCTTGACCACCATCTGAAAGACGGCAGTTTCGCCATTGGCAGTACTCGCTTTCGAGAACACGACGTTGCCGGTATTCCCGACGCCCGGATCCGTGGTGGACCAACCGCTACCGCTCGTCACCGAAGCGGAGACGAACGTAGTCCCGGCCGGCGTCGCATCAGTAACCGTGGCCCCGGCGCTATTCGGTCCGTGATTCGTAAAGTTGATCGTGTAAGTAAGATTCGTTCCGGCCACTACTGGATCCGGTGAATCGCTCTTGGTGACTTCCAAATCCGCGTTCAGGTCAATTGCCGTGCAGGTTGGATCCGCAGCTCCTCCAACGTCCGGATCGTCCGTCAGAACGTCACCGAAGTTCGTACCCGAGACAGTGCCCTGGTTGCAGACGGTCGCGCCAGGTCCCGGGAATGGATCTTTCACCAGGGCGTTGAAAGTGATGGTGATGCTCTTGCCGGCCGGTAGAGTGCCGATGTTGAGCAGGATGTCGGCCAGCGAAGTAGCCGGACGCGTGGCGTGATTTCTCAGTGTGCGGGCACTGCGTGGTGTGCTCGCAGCAGCGACACTTTGATTGCTGACGCTGCGTTGCTCATCCCCAGTTGCGCTAACCAGCTTCGCTTGCTTGGTCGCAGGCGCGGCTGAGTTCGCTTTGCTGACTTCACGCACCTTGAATGCCGGAGCTCTCCTGGTGCCGGTGCCGAGTGTCGGTTCCATTAGCCAACCGGCCGGACCGCGCAGCGCAGACTTGCCCTGGTTAATTTGCGAACCGAGTTCACGCATGAGCACCGTCAGTAAATCGATGTGCCCGTCGGCGGCGCTCGTCTCAGTCGTTTGCAATTCCTTATCAGGCACCCGGACTGCAAACTCGTTATCGTCAGAAGGAGTGGTGTCAAAGAACCATCCGTATCCAGCCGCGTCCTCGTCAATCTTAACGCTCGTGCCGTTGATGGTAGCGAGCTGACCGTTCGGCAAATCGCTAACTTCGAAAGTCAAAGCCAGCAGACGCGCAAGGTCTTCGGCACTGGCGTCTGACTGTCTCCATCTTTGAATGGCCGCTTGCAGCATCGAGTTCAATTCCGATTGAGTCAGTTTTACGCCATTCGCGTTGTTGGCTTTCGCACCCCTCGGGACTCGTAATGTATCTGACTGGTCTGAGTCATCTGAGCCCGACGCCGGACTTGCGGAACTCGTCTCTACGTCAGATTGGGCTGCGTCCATCGGGGCTAATGCGGGTCCCGGACTCGGACAAGTCCCGGTCCAACCGGAACCGGTGACAGCGTTGTTGGTGACGACAACACCGCCGGATCCAATGATATTCTGCGACGTCAGGAAACTAATCATCGCTGCGTCGTCATTGTTCGCGCCGGCATAACCAACGACGCCAATGATCGTTTGGAACCTCGCGCGCAGACGCAGATCGGCGCCGCCATTCTGACCGGCATTACTAAAGTTGTTCTTCAGTGCGCCGGCGCCACCGAGGGTCAGGCAGACCTTGGGGTTGTCGGTGCTGACGGCCCCGAACTGCGCGAGCAGTCCCGTCGTCAGATTGCCCACGCCCACGTTAGGCGTGTCCACGCTGTTGCCCTGAAGGATGGCCTTGAAGTTACCCTGTCCGCCGCCGGCAACTGAGCTATTCGCCGCCAGATTGATACCGTTTATCGCACCGTGAATCGCATTGTTCGTGATGTTCGTTACGATTTGGCCACCACCGACGAGGACCGCACTGATGCCGCCTGCGCCGCTCGAGGTGGAATTGCCGCTAATGCCCATGACGTTGCTGTCGATGAGGCCGGGGTTTGCGGACGTGCCGAAGGCGCCGGCGCCCACGCCGCCCTTGCTGATGCTGAGGGCCGTGCCGAGCGCATCTTTGAAAGTATTGTTATGAATGTTGAAGGTCAGCGTCGGACTGAGCGCGTTGCTCGTGCAGCCAGTGCTCGGACCGCCCGCACCAATGGCCAGATTTGAGCCGCCGCTTACCTGGTTCGGGTTGCTATTGCTGAACTGGTTGTTCGCGACGATCAGGTCGTCGTTTGACTGGCCGCGGATGCTGATGTTGGCGTTATTCGAGCGCGCCGCCGTAAACGTAGAGTTCTGAATGGTCATCTTCAAGGTCGAGGCACAATCTGCCTGCATGAAGAGGGCCGAGGCGCTGGTCGCGTTCAGCGTGTCGTTAAAGGTATCGGTGTCAAACACGATCCGATTCAGCACATCGTTGCCTTTGTTCTCTAAATGGAAATTGTCGAAGGCCCCGCCGGCAAACACGCTCTTAAAAACAGAAGCCGAGCCGGTGAGTCCGAAGAAGTAGACGCCACCTTCGCCGGAGCCGGCTTGATTCGTACCTTGAGTTCCGTTGACCGTGCAATATTCCATCGTGAAGGTATTGACCGCCACTCCGTCGATGCCGAAGTTTTGGTTCGTTCCATTCACCGCCATGCGGCGCAACGTGATGTTCTGAGCATTGTTGAGATAGACACCGATGCCGCTCGTGGTGCTGCCGTCCGCGCCCGACTTGTTCGAAATGGTGCCGCCGCTGCCGTTCCCGCCGACGGTGGTGCTGCTACCGTCGCCATTGATCGTAAAGCTGCCGCTGGTGTTTCGAAGGCTGATGCCATCGCTCGTGCCACCGCTCGACGACACGCTGGTCAGACTAATATTCAACGGCGTCACGCCGCTGGTTCGCGAAATGTCGATGGCTGTAGCCCCGCTGTTGCTGATCGTGCCGCTGGTCGAGGTGATCGTATTGCTGTTGTCCGTGGCCAAAAGGGCAGTCTGGTTAGCGGCGGGCGCAATGTCCAAAGAGCCGAACGCGATTGTGCCGGTGTTGGTCGTGAGGCTGACGCCGGTCGCGCCTGATCCCTGTACCGAAGTGTTGGCAAAATTCAACGCGGCACTGGAAGTGTCTACGCTTATGCCAATGCCGGTCGCGTTATTAATGATGGTCGAGCCACTGGTCAAACTACCAGCCACGCCAGTCAGGCTGATTCCGGTAGTTGAGCTGTTGGTTGACGCGATGCCGCCTATGGTTGCGGCCAGTGTGCCGTTGCTGAGATTGAGAGCCTGGCCCACGCCATTCAGAGTAACGTCCGAAATTGTTAGAGTACCGAAACCGCTGCCGCTGATATCTGTAGTTGAGCTGCCGCCGGTGAAACCGGTGAGCGTATTGCCGGAGGCAACAGTGATCGAAGTTCCGGAGCTCTGGATAAGCACGATCGTTCCGTTACCGCTGTTGGTAACGGGCAGCGGATCGCTTTCCGGAGGTGGGGTCAGACCAGTGATGGATGACAGGCTGGCAGTCGCGTCCTGACCAATAACTTTTTGACCATTCAGCAGCACGAACGATCCGACATAAGCACTTCCGCTTTCGTAAATGAAAATATTGTCATTGGCTGCCGGATTATTCCCGCTGCCATTGTTGACAGATTGAAAAGAATTGATTGAAAGAAACGGATTCGTCAGCCTCCCATCACAAGGACAAGCAGCACTGTTATCGATAAACCAAATCATGCCGCTCACGGTAATCGAGACCGTTGCGGTATCAGTGTTATTCGGAGAGTCGTTATCGTTGAGCGTGTAGGTGAATGAATCGCTGCCTTCAAACCCGGCCGGCGGGTTGTAGGTGAACGAGCCATTCGCATTCAGCGTAACGTTTCCACCCTGGGTACTCAGGAAAGTGCCGGGCGTGGCGCTAATTGCCGGCCCAACTCCATCCGGATCTGAATCGTTGGCCAATACACCAGGCGCCGGGACGCTGATGCGGACGTTACCGGTTGCTGAATAACTATCATTTCGCGCTAAAGGCGTAGTCATCAAAGTACCGGCGACGAAGGTCGTGTTTGGATCCAACGTGTCGGTGAACTGCACGCCCGTCGCATCCGCTCCCGTAGCGGTGATGGTAACCGTGTACCTCAAAGTGTCGCCCGGATCAGCTTTGCCGTCACTATCAAGATCGGTGAACAGCGCGTCCGTTTTGGTCGCGGTAACAGTCGGAGGAGGCGCGAGTGCCAACCTTGGGCCGGGATCCAAAGTGTGCCGGGCCGCCGTGGAGCGCGAGTCTGCACCAGTCGTCGAGGCTGCCGCCGTGGACTGATCGCTGGGCTGAGCCTTGCCAGACCGTCGACTGGTTCTCGACTCTACCGAGACCGAAACCACGACCGCTGCTAATAACCCGAGGAAGGCGAGCAAAGAGATGATGCGGGTCGAGTGAATTTTCGATCGGATGCGCAGATTAAGATTTTTGGTTTGAGACATGTGGGGCCTCCTCCTGGTCGTTGTCGAGCTTGACGGACTTAGAAAACTGAGACTTGGGTCTTGCGACCCGGATAATCAAATCGATTGAGAAAGGTTAGGGCTTTCAGTAACCAGACCACGTAACGGGTCGCACCTAGCGGATTTTAATCCGGAAACCCACGACTACTGGCAAGGGCAGCGCGGATTTTAATGCCGGACTACCCTTAAGTCAACGAATTTCTGGAAATGGAGTCGGTTGCAAATTTGCTGCGCTAACAACACGCCGGAAAGTCGATGATTTAGCTACTGGGAAGAAGAATCGACGCGAGGACTCGAGCGTCGCGCGTTGACAGATCTCGATTTTGCAGCGAACGCTACTTCAATCGTGGCCGGCGAACTTTTCGCGTAAATCTTGTAGGCGGGAATCCTGGAGAAGCACAGTAAGCGTGACCGATGCCGGTCCTCACTCCGGGGCTTCGTCATGAAGTGTCTTGAGTTTTCTGATTTCGAAACGGCGCGAACCGGAAGGAATGGTGACCAGGACTTCGTCGCCCTCTTCCTTGCCCATCAAACTGCGGCCGATGGGTGAGACGGTCGAAATCAAACCGGCAGCGGGATCGCTTTCTTCGGGCGTGACCAGCCGGTAAGTGACTTCCTCTTCCTTCGCGGCGTCGTAAAGCACCAGCGTAGATCCATATCCAGCCTTGTCGTGCGGAATGCGGGATAGATCAATTGACGCGACTTCGCTCATGCGCTGTCGCAGTTCGCGAATGCGCGCCTTAACCATCGTCTGTCGTTGCAGCGCGGTTTGATACTCGGAATTCTCGCGCAGATCGCCGAACTCGCGCGCGCGCTTGATCTCTTTCGGCAGATGCACGCGCAGCTCAGTCTCGAGCTCGTCGAGTTCCGCCTGAAGTTTTTGCTTTACGTCGGTTACGCCTGTCGACACGTTGCACTCGTCTTTCTCCCTCTCCCAATGGGAGAGGGTTGGGGTGAGGGCCTGTGACGCGTCGTCATACCCTCATCCCCGCCCTTCTCCCAAAGGCAGAAGGGAGAGAAACTGCTCACCGATCTACGCCTTGCCTTTATCATTCAACGCGTCTTCGATGGCCTGCCGCATCAGTTGCGGCGTCGCCGCAGGATTAAAGCCGGTAAAATGTTTGACGATTTTCCCATCGCGGGTGATGACGAAGCTTTGTGGGATAGACGCCCGTCCGCGAACCGATTCAACTAAAGGCCCGGCCAGCGTGCCATCGTCCCAGATAATTTTGTACGGCACATTCTGCGTCTTTACATAGTCTTTGACATGTTCGGGATCGTTCCGCTCGTTGTAAGTGGTCGCCAGGCCGAGCACGACCAGGCCGCGCGCCTTGTATTCGTTGCTCATCTTGATGAGCTCCGGCATCTCCATACGGCATGGACCACACCACGTGGCCCAGATATTCACCACCACAACTTTGTCTGAGTAATCAGAGAGCTTGAGCGAGCCGCCATCGAGCGTCTGCACACTGGTGTCGCGCAGCTGCTGCGGGATGGCTACAAAGGCAACGGGCTCGGGATTGTTCCCGGATGGGGGGGTGTTCTTTGCCGGGTTTGCAGTTGTCGTCGGAGCGGTGACATTCTTCGAACCGTAACGCGCAACTCCGTACCAAATTATCAGGCCCAGAACGATTACGGTGATCGCGACGCGGCCGCCGGTCCAAAGCGATTCCTTCTCAGGAGCCGCCGTTCCGGTCTTTGCCCCGACTGGTTTTGAATCTAAGGATGAAGCCACCGAACACCTGCTTTCTCGAAAATCAATTTGCCGCAGACACGACGCGAAAGGTCGCGACCCGTGACAGGTCATTGCCAATAATCGCATATTCACCGGGCATCAGCGAAGTCCGCGGACGAAGTTCCATAAAGACCTCGTCGCCATTTTTCGACAGCCCACGCGGAATGGGCCGCACAATTTGCGATGCCTCGATCCCAAAGCCCGCCCGCCCCCGCTCAGCAATCGCGGTCGCCCGCCGCGAGCCACGGTGTGGTGTCAACCAGACGATCAGCGGCGGATGGGCGCCGCCGCGGTCTATGGCAAAGACAAAGATGAGCGTGTTCGCGGGCAGCACGGCCGCAGCGTGGTCACCTTTGAATTCAACGTAGCTGCTGGTCGTGCTTTTGGCGACTTGTTCAACTTTCAGCGGCGTCGTGGCGGTTTCAAAAGGCAAAGCAATTGTGTTGTGCTTCTCATCCAAAGCGTAGATCAGAGAATGATCGGCCGGCGGCCGCGGTAGGTCCTGCGCCGCGAGAACGACGTAACCGAGACAGATGATGATTGCCGCAATCGAAAGCTGTTTCACTGTTCCAGGCATTCAATCGTTAACCGTACGCAAGCAAAAACTTGTGGTCAAGCGCAGTCGTCATTAAACTTCGTCGTGTCAGAACCGCGAGCGGTAGCGACCGGATCAGGAAACTACCCGACCGTGTCACCCGACCCGGTCGCTACCGCTCGCGGTTCTGACACTGATTCAAGGAGACGCATGAGCAAACCTTCATCGATTTCTAAACTGGCGGCTGGGTTGGTGATTCTGAGCATGGGGCTCGCAGCAATCGCGCAGGACATCGCCGGTGGATCCGGCGTGTTGGTGACGAACGCCGACGTCGAGGCCAAACTCGGCAAGGGCATCTTTACGCCCGTGCAGAATAAGCCGCACGTCAACACGGCCCCGGAAAAAAAGCCGGTGCGCCGCACCGTCGCATCCAGTCATTCGCGCACCACCTCCGGCGGCACTCGCCAAACGAACAGCGGCAACAACAATTCCGGCAATCGCAACACGGGCGGCACGCGGCCGCCGATGGACGCGGCCGCGTACAACAAACAGGGAGACGATTTCTTCGATGGCGGCAAATACGATCAGGCCGCCGAATCCTATCAACAGGCAATCAAGCTGCGCGCCGATTACGCTGAAGCCTACCTTAATCTCGGCGAGACATATTTCAATCTCGGGCGTTACGACGATGCCATCGCGGCCGACAACCAGGCGATTTCTTTGAATCTGAAAACGGCAGACGCCTATCGCGCTCTGGGCCTGGCCCAACTACAAAAGAACAATTTGCCTGAGGCGATTGCCGCGCTGAAGCGGGCGAATGAATTGAATGGAAACGACGCCGATGTGCGGAATGCCCTGGGCCTCGCTTATTACGATCAAGGCGTCGCTGCCTACAACGCCAACAACTATTCCGACGCGGTGGCGCGTTACCAGGACGCCATCAAAATCAAACCGGATTACGCCGAAGCGTACAACAATCTCGGCGATACCTATCGGCAATCAAACAAAGTTCCGGAAGCGATCGAAGCATACAAACACGCGGTGGGAATCAAGGCGAACAATCTCGAGGCCCACAGCAATCTCTCGATGATGTATGACGAACTGGGCCGCTACCCCGAAGCCGTCGAGAGCTACAAGCAAGTCATTCGATTGAAGCCGGACGACGCCGAAGCGAACAACAACATGGGTTACGCGCTCGGCAAGAGCAAGCGTTGGCCCGAGGCCGTCGCAGCGTTCCAGCGAGCGATTCAATTGAAGCCCGATTACGCCGAGGCCTACAGCAATCTCGGCTGGGCCTATAACAACCTGAAGAATTTTCAGTCAGCCCTGCAGCCGTTGAAGAAGGCCATCGAGTTAAAGCCGAGCTTGCCTGAAGGCCACTTTAATATCGGCATCACCTACTCGCGGCTGGCAGACAGCCCGGGGGCGACGGACTATAAGCAGCAGGCGCTCGCCGAGTTTCAGCAGACGATAAAACTGAAACCCGACTGGCCGTCAGCGCAGAACAATCTCGGATTCGCGTACGGCAACTTAGGTAAATGGAAAGAAGCGATCGCCGCGCACAGCGAAGCCGTCCGCTTGAAACCGGATTACATCGGCGCCTACTACAACCTCGGGGTTGCCTACCTGATGAGCGGGAATAAGAAGAAAGCCGCCGAGCAGTATGAGAAGCTCAAAACCTTAGACCTGAACAACGCAAATCTGCTCTATCAGCAAATTTATAAGAAGCCGCCGCCGAAGAAGTGAGCGGGCGACTTGAATGGAGCGCGGGCATCCCTGCCCGCATGAGCGCGAAGCGCGAAGCCGACTTGAGCGCGCTTTGCGGGCCAAGGATGCCCGCGCTCCAGCTGCGGCTTGCCGCCCCCCAGTGCGGTAAGGCTTGCCTTACCGAAAGGGGACTGAAAAAAGAGACTGAGGCTGCGCCTCAGCCTCGCCATTTGATCTCACGAATATCTACTACAAGCGGTTCGTCCTCGGCAGGATTGCGATTCCACATTCGTGCGCTGGAATAACGGTATGCGTGTGCTTGTTCGACCAATCCTAATCTGACCGGATTCTGATGGGTGTAGTGGACGCGTTGCATGAACATACTTTCACTCGTCAACAGACGAACATTCGGATGATGATCCCACAACGAGTATTCGTGTCCGCGCGCCGATGACTCCCGTCTCAACTTTTCCAATGAGCTCTGATGACCTTGCGCTCTTCAAATAGTCAATCACTCGCCGGCTGATGATTCCGTTGATGAACCGCAGCACTACGGCAGCCTTCTTCTCACCGTCGGTGATCACGTGCACATGATCAGGCAATATCACGTAAGCCAGAATCAGAAAATTGCCCGAGGCTCTCGCTTCATTTAGTGCCTTACATGAGATCGACTTCAGTGAATCGTGCCGGAAGACCGGCAAGCGGTGGTTAGTTACGGAAGTAAGGTAATAGGCCGGACAGTTGGGAGAGATATGATTCATGACGCCACGAGGCATAGCCTCGTGACGGAGGGTAGGGGCGAGTGTGACGGTAAGGCAAGCCTTACCGCACTGGGGAGCGGCAAGCCGCGTCCGCTAAAGTCGTTACCGCCTGTGCAAAATTCCAGCGGAGTCGTGCCTATCGGTTTTTCACAAAATGTCCTGCGCTCTCAACGCGATCACCGTAGCGATTACCAAGCCAAAGAACATCACCAGCAGGACAAACGGATCGAGCAGGATATTTCCCCACGGATGCAGGAAGTTGATGTAGGAACTCAGGTCTGCCGGAATTTTTTCGGCTTCCGGCACCTCGGGAGCTTTGCCTAACTTCGGCGCGTCGGGACGCTTGAGATTCGGATTGTAAGGCGCCTGCTCGAGGTAAGACTTCATCTTGTCCTCGTAATCCTTCATCTGGTCTTCGGCGTCTTTTTTGTAGTTCGCGATGTCCTGCCGCGCCTTCTCGATATTATCGTCGTTGACCTCTTCGACGTGCTTGTACAAGCCGCGGCCTTTGTTCTTGCCCTCGGTATTCGACCCCTCCTCTTTGAGAGTGTCCAACGCCAGCGAGTCAAAGTCGGAACCCGAAAATCGCTTAATGCCATCGAAGGCCCACGTCGCCGGAATGACAGTGCTGATCACCCGCGCCGTGCTCTGGGGCACGCCGACCAATCCGCAAAAGAGGATCTGCGGAATCAGAATCAAAGGCACCATGCTGGTCGCCATCTCAGAGGTTTTGACAATGGCCGAGATAAAAAGACCGAGCGCGATTCCCACCATCGCCGTGATCAGCACGATGGTCACTTGCGGGATGGCCCAGCCCGGCACGGCCATCAATCCGGTGTAATGAAAGAACTTCAGCGAACCGTAAAGCGCGATGCACTGCAACGACACGATCACTGCCAACACGAACAGTTTCGATCCGACGTACGGCAAGAGCCGCAGGTTCACCATGCGTTCGCGCGTATAGACAGCGCGTTCGCGAATGATCTCGCGCGAAGCCACCGACGTTCCAAACCAGATCGCCACCAGGGCCATGACGAAATAAGGAAAGTCCCGCGGCGCGTCGGCGGCGACGACTAAATAAGTCAGAAACGCGATGATCGGCGCCTGGCCAAACAGGATCAGCAGATTGAACTTGTCGCGCGTCAGGACCTCGAAGTACCGGCGCGTGAGCGTGCCCCACTGCCTGACCGTGTCGATGATGCTCATGCGCCGCTTCGGGGGCGCGGCCGCGCGGCCGTCGCGCGGCAGACCGCTCAAAGGATCGACGACGTTGCGCCGATACTGCTCGGTCGTTTGAAATTTCTTTTTCCAATCTTCGGCGACCTGCTCTGAGATTTGCTCGCGCTGTTTCTTGTAAGCGCCCTTCTGCCCTTTGGTGGCATTCGCCGCCAACCGCGGCAGAGCTGCGAGTTGCTGGTCGATGGGCGCCTCGAGCTTGTCGTAGAGATCTTTGAAGCTGTCGGCTTTCACGTGGGCCAAAGCCTCCTGGGGCGCGCCGTAGAAGACCAGCTTGCCGCGCATCAGCACCACGATCTTGTCGAAGAGCTTCACGTTCTCCATCGCGTGCGTGGTGAGCACGACGGTGCGGCCACTCTCGGCAATCTGGCGGAAGAGCTTCATGATCTTCTCTTCCGTCGCCGGATCGAGACCCGAGGTCGGCTCATCGAGGAAGATCACCGAAGGCTTGGTAATCAACTCGACCGCGATCGAGACGCGCTTGCGCTGGCCGCCTGAAAGTTGCGAGATGGCCACGTCACGCCGCTCAGACAAACCTGTAACGTCCATCACTTCGTTGACGATTTGATCGATCTCACGACGCGACACGTCGCGTGAGAGACGCAAACGCGCGACGTAATAAAGCGTGCGATAGACAGTCAGCTCGCGATGAATGATGTCGTCCTGCGGAACGTAACCGATCGATTGTTTGAGCGAATCAAGGTGCCGGTAAAGATCGAGATTGTTGATGAGGACGTAGCCGCTGGTCGCCGGGCGCATCCCGTTGAGCGAATCCATCAGCGTCGACTTCCCTGCTCCCGACGGTCCGAGCAAGCCGACGAATTCATTCGGCTGAATCGTCAAGCCCACGTCGTCGAGCAGCCGAATCGTGCCGCCACCCGAACGGTTCTTCACGACCTTCGCGATGTTGATACAGTCGATGCGCGTCTTTGAGCGCGTGTCGTAAACCGCGACGCCCTGCGCTGAGTCGGCCTGCAAAACGAACGGGCCGATTTGAATCACATCCGACAACTGCACGTTTCGCCGTCCGCTGATGCGCTCGCCGTTGACGTAGACGCCGTTCGTCGATCCGGTATCTTCGACCGCGACGCTGCCGTTGCTGCGCACAAACCGCGCGTGCCGATTCGAGATTTGCAATCCGTCGAGGCGCACGTCGCTGTCGGGCGCGCGGCCTACGGAAAGCTGCGGCCGTCCTTCGAAAGAAAGTTTCAGCAGTAATTGCGGCTGCGTGCCCGCCGGCGGCGTAGTCGGCTGCAGAGACCCCGAAGTCGAGACGATCGTTTGGCGGTGACCCGCCATCTGTCCGAACTGCGGCTGCTCCAGCTTTTGACTTGGCGTGGGCGCGCCGGGTTGCAGCGCGCGATGCGCCGGGGGCGGATGCGCGGAATCGGCCAAACGCAGGCGCGGTCCGCTGTTACCAAGCTCGATCTGATCGCCGTCGAACAACGAAACGGTCTCCGTGATTCGCTGGCCGTTAACCAGTGTCCCATTGAAACTCTTCAGATCGGTGATCGTGTATTGACCGTCACTCAGACGAATTTCCGCGTGGCGACGCGAGACGACCGCGGCATCAGCGTCGATGACGACTTCGCCTTCAGGATCGCGGCCCAATCGCGTGACTTCTTTGGTAAGCGCGATTCGGCGGGTCTCGCCGGTGCGCGATTCTTCGAGGTCGAGATGCGCGGACGAATCTCTTGACGACCTGCGCGGTTGAACAGGAGCCGGTGTCGGTAAAGGTTCGGGTTTAAAGCTCGAGCGGCTGGCGTCGTGCACCGTCTCCATTCGGCCAATGTCACTCCGTGGCAGCTCGTCGCCGGCCGGTGATTGCTCGATGCTCACCACTCGCAGAATTGGGCCACCCGCGCCGAGTTGAATATGATCGCCGACCCGCACAGCCTTCGCCGCAGTCACCTTTTCCCCGTTTATGAAAGTGCCGAAGCGCGAATTCACGTCGTTGACGGTGCAAGTGCCCTGGTCGAGACGAAACTCGGCGTGCTTGCGCGAAACCATCGGCCACTGCTCCTGCGAAAAGAAGTAATGACAGATAGCCGGGTCGCGACCGACGAGCACCACGTCGCTGGTGAACGCGTGCTCGCCATGAAGTTGACCGCTGCGATCCTCTGCGAGAACTAACTTCATTTGTTCACCATACGGAAGAGCCTATTTGACAGTTGTCATTGGACATTTTTCATTTGGCCATTTGAAAACCCAGCCCGCGATTCGGCGGGAGCCGACATGCCATTAGCTCTTCTCCACTAGCTAACTTGCCACTAGCTTTAGCTAGTGGGAAGAAAGAAAGGAGCCCGGCTTTAGCCAAAGTAAAGAAGAGAATCTGCCTTCCGGCTTTAGCCAACCCAATTCGGCTAAAGCCAACTTGTATTTATTCCTTTTCCACTAGCTAAAGCTAGTGGCAAGTAGCTAAAGCTAGTGGCAAGTAGCTTAAGCTAGTGGCAAGTAGCTTAAGCTAGTGGCAAGTAGCTAAAGCTAGTGGCAAGTAGCTAAAGCTGGTGGCAAGTTGGCTGAAGCTGCCAGGTTAGCTGATTCGCGCTAAGTCCTGACATGACAATGAAAATGATTTACTTCCCGAACCGAAACGATTCGAGCATCATCGGGAGATCGCCTTTCTTGCCAACGTCGCTGACGGATTTCAATTCAGGAGCAAGCGAAGTGGCCAGCATCAAAAGTGTAACCCCATTCTTGCTGCCGTCCGTCGGTGGAACAAAGACACTGACGCCCCAGATTTTGAACTGGCCCCTGTCAGTCTGTTGTGACTGCCCTTCGAATCGAAACTCGTAGGCGTCGTACGGCCCGATCTTGGTTTCGCCTTCGGATACTTTTTGATAGTTACCGATCGACTTCGCAAATTTTGCACTCAAGCTTTCAACTAATCGCGGGAAAGCGCTGCGGTCCAAATCCGCTGAGCCAGCCGACTCGTACCAACCAACTGCAAAGTTCTCCTGCGTATAGTTCGGCGGCAGGCGACGCTCGACCTGGACAAAGTTTGTCGCACCGGCAACACCAGCGGTGGGATCCTTCTCCCAGCGGTCCGGGTAGTAAAACGAGAAGTCAACATAATGATCGGCGAGTTTGCCGGTTAGCTTCGCGTTCGAATTAACGAACTGCACCGCGTCGGCCGGCGGCGAATAGGGCGGCACTTCAATCTTCGGCGGTTCCGGTTTCGGGATGTTCACTTCAGGCGTGCTCACCACGATCGGCGTCGGTTCGGGACGGCGCGGGTCGAGCACCGCTACACGTCGCTTATCAAGCATTGGCTTCACGACGAAGAAATATCCGGCAGCCGCGGCGCCCGCACCCAGGATGAAAAGCACGAAAAGAATTCCCAGGATCAGCGGCAGCTTTGATCTCTTCTTTGATACCGGTGCTGAAGTTGAGGCTGAAACAGCCGGAGTTGGCGCCGGAACACTCGAAGGTGGCGCCGGAACACTCGGATTTGACGCCGGAACACTCGGATTTGACGCCGGAACACTCGGAGTTGGCGCCGGAACACTCGGATTTGACGCCGGAACACTCGGAGTTGGCGCCGAAACGCTCGGAGTTGGCGCCGAAACGCTCGGAGTTGGCGCCGGAACAGTCGAAGTTGACTCCGAAACAGTCGAAGTTGGCTCCGAAACAGGCGGAGTTGACGTCGCCGCACCGGGAGGAGGAGACGACGGCGGTTTTATTCCCGGTGTCGGCGGAGCAGGCTGCGCCGCGTTCTCGGGCGCCGTCGTCACCGTTGTCTTGAAAGGATCGATAGACGGTGGCGGCGCTGGCGGTGTCGCGGGTTCCTTTGGTGGCGCCGGTTTTTGCTCCGGCGTGGAAACTTGTGTCTTGTAAGGATCGAATGCGCTACCAGTCATCTGCGGCAGCTGCTGCGAAATCACTTTCGTGACTTCATCGTCGAGTTGCGCGGAATCAATGCGTACCGTCTCGCCCTGGCCCGCGCTGGCATCGACGGCATCGACCAGCGGCGTGCCGTCCTTGGTGCAAAACTTCTGCTTATCGTTCGCGTAGGTAACGCTACACTTCGGACATTGCTTCATTGGCTTGTCTCGAATTAAGAGTTCGCTTTGGCGCGAGCTTCGGTAAGTTTGGTTTGCAGCGCCGCGTTGTTTGGATCGAGTTGCAAGGCGCGCGTGAAGGCCCGCACCGCATCTTTGGCGCGACCGGCTTTCATATAACCATCGCCGACACCGGCGAAACCGAAGGTGCCGGCCAGTTGCTTACGATCCGCTTCAGACGCGAGATCGACGGCCTGGTCATAAGTCTTGAATGCCTCATCGTAACGCTCGAGTCCGAGATAACAGCGGCCGAGAATCGTGCGCGCTGAGTAAAGCTTTGGGTTCGCGTCGATGGCCTGCTTCAAAACCGGCTCGGCGTCCTCGTACTTTCCGCGCGCTGATAAATATCGTCCGAGCAGATAGAGCGCGCCGGGATTGCGCGGATCCATCGCCAGCGCCCGCCGCAAAACGGGTTCAGACTCACCCCAATCGCCGGGCTCGGCCTGCATGTTCTGGGCAATCAGCACCAGCGTCGGTGCATCCTTGGCTTCGGCGATGGCTTTGTTGTAAATCGGATCGGCTTCGCCGGCGCGCTGCAGCCGCTTCAAGAGACGCGCGAGGTGAACTTGCGCGATGACCAAAGTTGGATCGAGTTCAACTGCGTGACGAAATTTTGCTTCGGTATCGGCGTTGACAATGCCGCGCGCCACCATTGCCACCCCCAGACGATCGAAGGCCATCGCATTGGTCGGCTGCAACTGCGTCGCCCGGGTTGCATAGTACTCGGCATCAGACAGGCGCTTGGCATTCGCCGCACCGCTGCGCGGCTGGACCAGTACGTAGCTGAGCGCGGTCAACACGTCAGGATTGATGGCCGCAAATTGGTAAGCCTTGCGATAAGCATCCTCGGCCTCGTCCCAACGCTGCTGGTCGACAAACACATTGCCCAGGCCCTGAAACGCCCGCGCATCCATCGGCTTTAGCTTGATGGCGTCGCGGTAGGCAGCTTCAGCTACCGGAAACTTGCGTTCGTCGCGCGCGTCATTACCGTCGGAAAGATGGTCCTGATATTTCTCTTCCAATTCGGCCGCGGTCATCGTGGGACGCGGCGGTTTGCGGGGGCCGCTGGTGCGTTTGGCTTCGGGATTTTTGGGACGAAAAATTCCCGCGCCGCCGACCAGGTCGCCGCCCGTCTCCTGTGCTTGCGCCCACGAACCGCAAACGATCAAGCACAGACAGATCAGCGCCAGGCGCGTGAACTGCGTTTTCCTCTGTTCGGACATCTACTCCTCCGGGTTAATTAATCAAAGCCCACTGTGCACGAACGACCGAGGCTATGGCGACTTGCGTGGCTGATTTTGGAGAATGCGTCGTGTGAAAGCAAGCAAGATGAAACGGACTATGAGCCGCTCTTAACCAGACGAAAACCCAGCAGCGCATTTTTAGAATTTGGCGGGACCCAGTTTCGCATGGTGCTGCTGACCGGGCCGGGAGGAAACGAGCCTTTGATTGAGCTGGCGTAGCAACCTCCCCGAATCACAATCCAATCTTTCTGTTGGGCCAGGCGATTGTCTTTATCGCCGCCGTAAACAGAGGCCTTGGACGATGTCCACTCCCAAACATTGCCGACCAGATCCAGGATGCCCCACGCGTTCATTCCCTGTGGATAGGTGCCGACGGCCTGGGCCGCTCCGACGCGCGCTTCCTGTATGGCGGCGCGGCCGGCTTCCCAGGTATTCCCCCAGGGATACAGATTGTCCTTCTCGCCATTTCGCGCCGCGTATTCCCACTCCTCCTCAGTTGGCAGGCGGTATGTCACTCCGTCGCGCTTCGATCGCCATTCGGCAAAATCAATTGCGTCCTGATAACTAACGTTCGAGACGGGAAGCTTCTCTTCACCCACGGGCGGCTTGATGCTGCCCCACTGCTCGGGCGGCGTATGGTTGGTTTGCTTTACGAACTGCCCATACTCAGCATTGGTCACCTCGGTCTTGTCCATCTCGAAATTCCCGACGGTGACTGGATGGGCCGGCGTTTCGGTAAGCGGACCATCGCTGCGGCCCATCTGAAATTTGCCGCCGTCAACGGCAACCAGATTAGGCTTGATGGGCGCGTCGCCGGGATCGATCGGCGGCTTCGTGGGGCCGGCAGTGGTACCGCCGCTCCGCGATTTGAAATACAGGAAACCACCAACGCCGCCACCGATGAGTACGACCAGCAATACGACAATCACAATCGGCATCGCGGCCGAGCGCTTCTTCGGCGCCAGCGCGACATCCATTCGCGGAAATGGTTGCGCGGCGGTCCCGGCCAGGCTGCTGCCGGCCGTGATAGCACCCGGTTGCTGAATGTGCGTCACTTCAATATCGACGCCGCTGGTGGCGCCCGGCTTCGGCGACATCGTCGACGCCAGCTGGGTCAGCTTTTCTTCCAGAACTTTGGTTTGCGCGGCAACGATCTCTTCGAGCTGCTTACGTTCGTTTTCCTTTGCCGCTTGCTCATGCTGGCGCTTTTCTTCTTCGGCCTTGAGCCGCGCGGCTTCTTCCTGCTCGAGTTTCTGCCGCGCCGCAGCCTCACGCGCCAGTTCGCGTTGCGCAAAGAGCGTCTTGTGATCTTCCTCTTCGAGCGAGGCCGCGCTGATCGTTCCGGCCATCGGATCGAAAGCCGTGTTCGATCCGGCACCAAACGTATCTGACGGCGGCGGACTAACGATCGTCTTGGACGGATCGAGCAGCGGCTCGCCGGAGTCGGCAGTCCGCTTCAGTTGAGCGCTCGCGGCCGCCATCGCCTCGCGCAATTCGCGCGAGAAATCATCGGCGGACGCGGTGCGATCAGCCGGCTCTTTTTCCAGCGCATGCCTAACTATATTTTCGATCTGGAGCGGGATGTCGAAACCCCTGGATGCAAACGAAGGCACATCTGAAGTCAGATGCTTCTTCATGATCGACGGAATCGAACTGCCCTTGAAAGGCACCTCGCCGCAAATCATCTGGTAGAGCATCACGCCCAAGCTGTAAACGTCAGCGCGCGCATCCGGCGGCTCGTCCGACCACTGTTCGGGCGCCATATAAAAAGGAGAACCCATCAAGCCGGTCGTCTGCGCCGCGATGAACGAGCCCAACAACTCGCCGGACTTAATCTTTGCCAAACCGAAGTCGAGAATCTTCACGGCTTCGCTCATCGGCAGGTCGTCGCAGATCATCACGTTCAGCGGTTTCAGATCGCGATGCACAATTCCCTGTCGATGCGCCGCCGCGATGCCGGCACAGATCGGCTGCATCAATTCGAACGCGCGCAAAGGCGACATGGCGCCTTCTTCGGCCATGATGTCCTGCAGAGATTTACCCTGCACGAACTCCATCACCAGGAAAGGCATAGTGCCGCGCACCACGCCAAAGTCAGTCACCGCGATGATGTTCTGATGGCGAATGGCGGCAGCCGCGAGCGCCTCCTGGCGAAAACGTGTGACCAGGTTCGGATCGTTGCCGACGAGATCGGGAAGAATGATTTTGATCGCGTGCGCGGTCTTGAGAAAGATGTGACGCGCTTTGAAGACGACGCCCATACCGCCCTGGCCCAGCCGCTTCTCAAGCTGGTAGCGGCCGTCAAGAATCGGCTCGCCGCTAATCGAGGAGGTCGTGGCGGCGCCGTCATCCGGGCAATGCAGTATGTCGTCGGAGAAACAACTGCGACAGGTTGGGCATTCTCTCATTCGCTGGTTCTAACTACACGGGGGATCCCGAGCGAGTCCTCAACAGTTTCGTGACGATTCTAACGGCTGAAGTGCGAGCAAGCAAGAAGCTAGTTCGGCTGTTGCATCCAAGATAGTTGCGGCCCATCAAGCACTAAAACGAAATGATTGAGCACATCTCGACCTAAGATGCCAATCTCCGAGTCACGAACCAG
>Ga0207511_100077_pt1 | contig 24157 bp, 20 predicted proteins | sample NitcycUWRSCHO22C_FD_188265 | JGI IMG/M metagenome (GOLD analysis project Ga0207511, IMG submission 188265) | Soil microbial communities from Arlington Agricultural Research Station in Wisconsin, USA - Nitrogen cycling UWRJ-SCHO22-C (SPAdes) | ecosystem: Environmental > Terrestrial > Soil >... | reverse complement strand
TGGAGCAGCGTTTCATGCCTGCTCACTTGAAATGTTTAATTCCGTTCGTCTTCGTCTGACTCTCTGGTACGCCGGTGTGCTGGCGGTGTCGCTGGTCGTTTTTGGCTTGCTGGTGTATTACGCCGCCGCGAACATTTTCTATCAGCGGCAGGATGAAGCATTGCGTTCGACCGCAGAGACCGTCGCCAGCGCTTACATGCAGGAACTCGAGGAAGAGCAATCGATCGCTAAGGCTAACGAAGTCGTGCTCGCCGAGATGGTTTTCCCCAACCGCTATGTCGAAGTCACCGATGCGAATGGACAGGTCGTCGCCTGGTCGGCAAATTTGACCGGCCGCGTGCTTACCATTCCGGCCGACAATCTGGCGCGCGCGCGTCAGCAAGCAATCAGCTTCGCGGTCATCAATAAACTGCGGGTGGCGGTGGTGCCATTGTCCGCCAACAAAGAACTCGGCTACGCGGTCGTCGCCGAACCGTTGAGCGTAATCGACGAAGGCCTGCGCCGTTTGCGCAATTATTTTTTCGCAGGTGTGCCGTTAATTTTGTTGCTGGCCTCGGTCGGCGGATATTTCCTGGCGCGTAAGAGCCTATCGCCGATTGCCTTGATGAACCGGCAAACCCGAAAAATCACCGCGGAAAATCTTTCGGCGCGACTGGATATCATGAATGCGCGCGACGAGTTGGGCAGCCTGGCGTTGACGATCAATGATCTGCTGGCGCGACTCGAAGATTCTTTCAAGGAGCAGCAGCGATTTGTGGCTGATGCGTCTCATGAATTGCGGACACCGCTGGCGGTGCTGCGCGGTGAAACCGAAGTCGCGCTCTCGCAAACGCGCCACGCAGATGAATACAAAGCGTCGCTGGCGCTAATCAAGGACGAGGCCGAGCGTTTGTCGCGAATCGTCGAGGATCTTTTCATCCTGGCGCGGCAGCCTTTCGATCGGCCCACCGTGGCTAAACATCCAGTGCAGCTCGATCGAACGGTCGCAGAGTGTGGCCGCGCGGCCCAGGTTCTGGCCGCTCAAAAAAATCTGAAGCTGACCGTCGCGGCCAACGCCCCGGTAAGGCTTCAGGGCGATGACGAGTTACTGCAAAGAATGATCCTCAACCTGCTGGACAATGCGGTGAAGTACACGCCCGCCGGCGGTGAGATTTCAATCGAATTAACGACCAGCAATGGCGACGCCCAGATTGTCGTGCGCGACAACGGCATCGGCATTCCCGCCAAGGACCAGCCGAACGTTTTCGATCGTTTCTATCGCGTCGACAAGGCGCGTTCGCGCGCGTTGGGCGGCGCCGGGTTGGGACTATCGATTACCCGGTGGGTGGCCGAGATTCACGGCGGGCGAGTCAGTGTCGCGAGTGGCGCGGGCGGCAGCGTATTCACCGTGCAGTTGCCGACGGGCGAGTGAGCCCTGCGTGAGGCATTGCCTTAAGAGGTTGTCTTATCGTCGAATCATGATTCGATATTAGCGTTGCGGCTTGCCGCAGCCCAGTGCGGTAAGGCTCGCCTTACCGGAGACGCCGGCTAAACCTGCGCAGGCTACGCCTGCGTTCGAGGCGCAGCCTCGAAATACTTTTAACCAGTTCGCGGAAAGGTTCCGCACTGGGGGAGCGGCAGAGCCGCTATGTTTCCTGAAGTTCGCAGTTTTTTCGGGTAAACCTCTTTGCTGAAATTTATGGGAGATAAGAATGACGGACAAAGAGATTGTGCTGGCCTTCGTCGACAGCATCAACCGCCGCGACGTCGACAGTCTGGCGCGAATGGACGGGCGATAACCGCTTTATCAATGCCCATGGGAGAGCGATCGTCAGTGATGGGCGCGTCGCTTTATGGCAAGTCTTTGCCGATACAAAGATTCCATTTGAGATCATCGAACGAGATGCCGCTTGGTTAGCGATTCAATCCGGCCTCTGGTCTGGAAAAAAATAGTGCCTGGTGACGCGATAGAAAATGATGAACCAGACACAAGTGAACACGAGGGTTAACCAGAAGATGATGAACCCCGCGAGCCCGCCCAAATTCTTCGGCAACCAAAACCATAAATACACACCGGCGATCACATTCGGCAGCGCAATCATCCAGATGCCAATCAGACGAAGTGTACTCGGCCGTTGAAAGTGCTTTGCCTGACCTGGCGATTCCTCCGGCTGGGTTGACTCATCGGCCGGAAGGTCGTTGAGAGGCGCGCCGCATTGATCGCACGTCTCGCTGAAGCTCGGATTCATGGCGTCGCATGAAGAGCAAATGACGTAGCGATTCAGCTTCATCGTTTTCGTATTGTCGTCAATTCACATCCGCCTGACAAAACATTTTCCCGGCAGCGCGCGAATCAGTTCACGCATTTCGAGCGCGAGCAGCGCCGCTGTCAGTTGCGTAATCGAAAGCCTGGTCGTTTCCGCGAGCGTATCGATCTGCAGCGGCGTGTCGGTCTGGAGCTGTTTGAAGATGGCGCGCTCGTTTTCATTCAAGTCAGCAGGCGCCAGGTGCAGCTGATCGATTAATTGACCCGGCTTCTTTTTCTTGCTGGGCGGAGGGAGGAGCTGCGCGGCGATCTCGGCCGGCAATTCGCTCGCGACGTCCTGCCATTGCTGCACCAGTTTGGCGCCGGCCCCTTTGATCAAGTAATTCGTGCCGAATGAATTACGCGAGGTGATGTTGCCGGGCACGGCGAAGACTTCGCGGTTCTGCTCCATGGCGAGGCGCGCGGTGATCAGCGAACCGGAATTCTCGGCGGCTTCGATCACGACGACCCCCAGGCTCAAGCCGCTGATTACCCGATTGCGATACGGAAAGTTTTCCGAAACCGGCGGGGTGCCGAGCGGAAATTGGGTCACCAGCGCGCCATTGTGTTTGAGCATGTCGTCGGCCAGCTTCCGGTGATCTCGCGGATAGATTTGATCGAGCCCGGTACCCATAACGCCCACGGTGCGACCGCCGGCTTCCAACGCGCCACGATGAGCCGCCGCATCGATTCCGCGCGCGAGGCCCGAAATGATCGTCACGCCTCGCAGCGCCAATTCGCGCGCCAGCATCAACGCCGCGTTTTGCCCGTAAGTCGAACACCGCCGCGAGCCGACGATCGCGACGCACGGCGCTTCCAGACATTCGCTCCATGCGCCTTTCACGTAAAGCGTCACCGGCGGGTCGTAGGTTTCGCGCAGCAGCGTCGGATAGACGCCATCGTCGAGCACGAGTATGTCGCCGCCCACGTTTCGCACATTCTCAATCTCGCGTTCCGCTCGTTCGTGCAGTTCCCGATTGCTGATGCTTTCGATCGTCTCAGGTGTCAGACGCAACAGCGCCAGTTCGCGTCGCGGCGCATCGAAAATGGCTTCGGCCGATCCGAAATGTTCCAGCAACCGCGCGGTGACCCGTGGGCCAACGCCGGGAGTCATGTTGAGCGCTATCCAGTCTTTCATAATGGGCGGTCAGCGGGTGAGCAATCCAGGTCGGAAGTCGGGACCAAAACCGCTCGTTAACGTCGCGGGAGATATCATGTCGGTATGTGAGCGTCAAGCAATTGGACGGTAGCGACCGGATCGAGAAGAGCCTGAATGAAGAAAGACTAGTTGCCTGATTTTTTCAAACGTCGTCCGATGATCGCGTGCTGCCGCTCCGCGTCGGTTCCGATCACACACGTTCGACAAAATATATTGAAGTCGCTACTCTTAGCCGTCGCCCGGCATCGACTGACTGTTTGCGCTACATCGCGGAGGCGCATCTGTTCTGGTGAATGGCGCGGTCTTCAAAACCGTCAGTGAGACTGCGAGAGCAGGCTCAGGTAGGTTCGATTCCTACACGCCTCCGCCAATCCTCACTTGGCCCATGAAATCAGTGGGCCCTGGCTGGGAGCGCGGACGTCCGCGCGCATAACGTGCAAAATTCCGCTCGACTTACATAGCGTTCGCGCTTCGCGCTCATTGCGGACGAGGGCGTCCGCGCTCCCAGCAAAATGTACCGCCACCCTCTCAACATATGATCCCGACTGTGACTACTATATAGTGGTTCTCGCTTAAGTCTTTACTTCCTACCTTCGGCATTTGAGCCAGCTGTTACTTACCCGCGTAAGCGACTTGAACAAAGGTTTTCAAAATAGTCCGCCGAGACCGTCGACCGCAGGGTAACCGGAAGGACACAACGATGAATAAACACAAACTTCACCTCAGCCGCGGCGGGTTCTTTATTCTATTTGTGCTGGCGACGTGCACGCCGGCGCCGGCGCAGCACGGGAACGGTCTCGGCGGGAGCTTTAACGATCCGGCGGGCGGAATAATTACGAAAACGATCGTGGATCGTGTGGCGCGGCATAGTCACGAAAAGCCACCAGCGACGGCTCCAGCGGGCAATGAGGCAGCGCTCCGTTTTCAGTCGACCGGCACTGAGTTGAAGACCCGCGAAATAGCTGACCTGATTGCTGCCGGCAATCCGCAGGTGCCGACAATCCTGACAGCGATCCTTCAGGAATACGAGAAGAGCGCGCGAGCCGCGGGCCATCCCAACGACCTGGCCCTGGCGCTGAGTTTTTTCTTCGCTACGAATGCCAGCATCTACCACGACACGCCGCAGCCGACGGATCCGGCGATGATCGAGTTGCGCAACACAATTGCCGGGGCATTAGTCGAAGGCCAGGCTCTAAACGGCGTAAACGATCGGCAGAAGCAGGAGATGTATGAAACTCTCGTGATCTTCACCGGGTTCACGCTGGCGACTTATCAGGAAGGAAAGCAGGGAGGCAATGTCGAAACGGTGAAGGTCGCGCAACAACTCGCCGGCCAAAACTTGCAGGCAGTCACCGGCATCTCGCCTGACAAGATCAGCTTTAGCGCTCAGGGCTTGAGCATCGATAACGGTTCTGCCGCCGCCAATGATGCAGGCAGCACCTCGAATTCCTCGTCTGCTTCGGTATCAGCTACGCAAAAAGATCCGTTTCCGGATCGCCCGGGCTACGCCCCGCAGAAAGCGTTGTCGGGTACTTTGAAAGACTCAGTCACGCTGAATGATTTGGTCGGCAGATGGGACCATGGCGCAGGCAGCGTCCAGACATACGTTGACTCAAACACAGGTAACTATGCGGGCACGGCCACTTCGTTCTACGGCGAGCAATTTGTCATTAGAGCTAACGGGGCCTTCGACTATAAGTTCGTTGGCCGAGCCAACAACAATACAGTCCGCGAGACGGACCGCGGCACAGTGATTCTGTCGGGTGGTTACATTACGTTTAAGTTTGCCGGGCGGACGACGAAGAAGTATCAGCTGATCGCTTTCAATATCCAGACGACCGGAGCGGCGATTCTTTCACTGGTCGAAGTTCACGACACATTTCAGGGATACGACGCGGCGGGGCTGGCAGTGGAATGCGGCCATGGCGACGGCTTCATTCGCTGTGTGGGCGGCGAAGAATGGGCGCGCCTGGGCGATCGGCCGGCCGGACCCGCGGAAATTACCCGGGAGTCACAGAACGCGGTCCGCAATCAGGAGACTGTTTCCGAAGCCATCAACGCCGGCAAATTGGTGCTCGATTTTGAAGGCAACGAAGTGCGCGCCTTGCAGATGTACGGCGGAAAGAGAATTCGTGTCAACGGCACAGTGAATTCTATCGATGTGCAAAAGAGCGGTCTGATCGTACTGACCTTTCATTCTCCGGCCGGCGGCTATGCTCAGACCCAATGTTATTTCAATAAATCGCAAAGCCCCCGGTTAGCCCAACTGACCGGTGGCCAGCAAGCGACCGTTGAAGGAACTGTAAAAGGAATCGGCGGTGGTTTGGGCGGAAGAGGATTCGTGGTGTTGGAAGACTGCATCGTTCCTTAGAGCCGGGCGCATCGAGAATTAACCACAAGTACAGAAGAATCGCCGGCGTGATCTTGTTGATTGCTCTCTGGCTTCGGTAAATTACGCCCAACGGCAATTCACTCACACACTCGCTCGACAACGAGCGAAGGGTGTTTGGACGCAACAAATTCTCGATTTCCGGTAATTATCTACTTGACGGTTCCAGAGATTTGTAGCGATGCGAACAGTAAACGCCGAAGGCGTTTACTAACTCCCAGCCCAGGGTTGCCGCGCGCCAGCGCGCTACCCTGGGGTAGCGCCACATGGATTTGTGCCAACCCTGAAAGGGTTGTGATTAAACATTACCTGGCCCGGTGAATTCGCGAACTCTTTCAGAGTTTCATTTACTAAAGGTCCTTCGTTCCCCAGGGCGTGGCCCTGGGCTGGAATTTGCAAACGCCTTCGGCGTTAACACCGCTACCAACCGAAGAGGCGCCAAGTGCGTCATGTAGATAATCCCCCAATTTCCTTAAATAAGATCTGCGTTCACCGCCGCTTGACCTAAGCGGGCCTACTTCTTATGCTTGTCGTTTCCGAACGAACGTTCGAACGAAGTTAGCATGGACTTCAGTCTGTGCGCGGCAAAAGGGATCACAGACTGAAGTCTGTGCTACTTAAATGATCAACTTTCAAACATCACCGGATCGGTACCGGCACTGGAAACTTGCCACCGACGGCGCGGTAGCCAGGCTCACCATGGACGTGCACGAAGACGAGACGCTGGGCGAAGGTTACAAACTGAAACTGAATTCGTATGATCTGGGGGTCGACATCGAGCTCGCCGACGCGATTCAACGAATTCGCTTTGAGCACCCGGAAGTGCGCGCCGTCGTCGTCACGAGTTTGAAGCCGCGTATATTCTGCGCCGGCGCGAACATTTACATGCTGGGCACATCCTCCCACGCCTTCAAGGTCAACTTCTGCAAGTTCACGAACGAGACCCGCTGTGCGATGGAAGATGACTCGCAGCACTCAGGACGTCGTTACCTGGCGGCGTTGAATGGCACGGCGTCGGGCGGCGGGTACGAACTGGCGATCGCCTGCGATGAGATCTATCTGGTCGATGACGGCAACTCGGCGGTGTCCCTTCCGGAAGTTCCTTTGCTCGGCGTGTTGCCGGGGACGGGCGGTCTGACGCGCCTGGTTGATAAGCGGAAGGTGCGGCGCGATCGGGCCGATGTTTTTTCGACCCTGGCCGAAGGCTTGAAGGGCAAACGCGCGAAGGAGTGGGGCTTGATCGACGATACATTTCCCACCAGTAAGTTTCAGGAGTCGATCGACGAACGCGTAGCGCAAATTGTTAATGCGCGTAACGAGGATGAAAAGCACGGAATCAAACTGCACCCCCTGACTGTAGGGGCAGGGCTCGTCCCTGCCCGCGTTTCGGAACACCCCCCGCATATGGACGGAACAAGCCCCGCCCCGACAGACACGCGAGACTACAAATATGTTTCGCTGAACTTCCATCGCGAGAAACGCTACGTCGATCTCACCATGCGTGGTCCTGAAGTTGACTTGCCGGCCTCGTCGGCTGAAATTCAAAAACTCGGCGATGCATTCTGGCCGCTGCAAGCGTATCGCGAATTGGATGACGCGCTGCTGCATCTGCGCGTGAACGAACCCGAGATCGGATTGGTTTGTATTCGCACCGAAGGCAGCGTCGAGAACGTGCTGGCGGTCGATCGAACGCTGGCGGCGAATCGTGACCATTGGTTGGTTCGCGAAATCATTTTGCTGATGGCCCGCACACTGCGGCGACTCGACCTGACGGCCAAAAGCTTTTTCGCGATCGTCGAGCCCGGGAGTTGTTTTGCGGGCAACTTGCTCGAACTGCTGGCCGCGTCTGACCGCAGCTACATGCTGAACAATCCGGATGAACCGGTGGCGATCGCCTTCAGCGAGCTGAATGCGGGCGCATTTCCGATGAGCAATGGATTGACGCGTTTGCAATCGCGTTTTCTTTCCGAGCCGCAACGCGTCGATGAAGTGCTGGCGCAAAAAGGAACTCTTGATGTTGAAGCAGCCGAGGAAGCCGGATTGATCACTTTCGCGCCCGACGATCTTGATTGGGAAGATGAAATTCGTGTGGCGATTGAAGAACGTACTTCGCTCTCGCCGGATGCTTTGACCGGAATGGAGGCGTCGCTGCGTTTCGCCGGACCCGAGACCATGGACACGAAAATTTACGGCCGGCTGACCGCCTGGCAGAACTGGATCTTTCAACGGCCAAACGCCGTCGGGCCGAACGGTGCCCTGACGAATTACGGCAAGCCGACGCAGGCGAAGTTCGACTTCCGTCGAACTTAGTTTTCAGTTTTCGGTTTACAGTTTTCAGAATGGGATCGCGTTCATACAAAGACTTGGTGGTGTGGCAGAAGAGCATTGCTCTTTGCAAGATTGTCTATTTGACGTGCGAATCCTTTCCGAAAAGCGAACTGTACGGGTTGGCGAGCCAGATGAAACGCGCGGCCGTATCGGTGGCTTCCAACATTGCTGAAGGTCAGGCTCGTCAGCACCTCGGTGAGTTCCGACAATTCCTGGCAATGGCCAATGGTTCGCTTGCGGAACTCGATACTCAGAGAATTATCGCTGAGGAGCTCGCATTGGTTGGGCCTGAGCGGAGTGCGGAACTCGATTGCGACTCTATTACGGAAATCCGAAAAATGCTTTACGCATTGAGCGCCAAAGCGCACGTTGCGCATTGATCTGAAAACTGAAAACCGAAAACTGAAAACTTTATGGATCTGAACGAGCGGATACCGAATAACGTTAACTTGAGCGAAGACAAACGTCTGCAGCGCGCGCTCGAGAAGTGGCTGCCGAATTTTCTTTCGTGGTGGCACGACATGGGGCCGGAAGGTTTTCAGCAGAAGGACGTCTGGCTGCGCACGGCGGTGGATGTCGGCAGCGAAGGCTGGGCGCATTTCGATTATGTGAAGATGCCTGATTATCGCTGGGGCATTTTTCTCGAGCCGGCGGACGCAGGCGCGAAGGTCGGGTTTGGCAATAACTACGGCGCGCCGGCTTATCAGGAAGTGCCGGGCGAGTTTCGTAACGCTTTGCGGCGCATCATCGTGACGCAGGGCGACACTGAGCCGGCGTCGGTCGAGCAGCAACGGCGCCTGGGCCACACCTGTCCATCGCTTTACGATCTCAGAAATCTATTTCAAGTGAATGTCGAAGAAGGCCGGCATCTTTGGGCCATGGTCTATCTGCTGCACGGATATTTCGGCCGCGATGGTCGTGATGAGGCGGACGCGTTGTTGGAGCGTCGCAGCGGCAATCCCGATAAGCCACGCATTCTGGAAGCATTCAATCAGCCGTGCGACGACTGGTTGAATTTTTATGCCTTCACCATGTTCACGGATCGCGACGGCAAATATCAGTTGTCAGCGCTGGCTGAATCAGGCTTCGAACCTTTGGCGCGCACCTGTCGCTTCATGCTCACCGAAGAAGCGCATCACATGTTCGTCGGCGACACCGGCTTGAGCCGCGTGGTCAAACGCACGGCCCAATTGATGAAGCAAAACCTATCGGAGGATGTGCGAAAACTTGGCGGCATTCCGCTCGACATTATTCAGAAGTACATCAATTTCTGGTTCAGCTATTCGCTCGATCTGTTCGGCGGTGAGATTAGTTCGAACTCAGCCGATTTCTTTGCCGCGGGTTTGAAGGGGCGATACAAAGAGCAGGAGCAATACACCGATCACGTGGCGGCCGAAGGCTCGTTCGTGATGATGGTCGTCGAAGACGGCAGGCTCGTGCCGCGTGAGGTGCCGCTGCGGAATGCTTTGAATGAAGTGTTGCGGGGCGAATACGTCAAGGATTGTGAAAAGGGATTGGCGCGCTGGAACAAGGCGCTGGCGGACGAAGGACTGAATCAGCGTCTGTATTTGCCGAACATCCGTTTCCATCGCCACGTCGGCGAGTACGCCGGCCACTGCTTCGACATCGAAGGCAAATTGATTTCGCCGGAAGAATTTGAGGCGAAGAAATCTGAGTGGCTGCCGACTTTGGAAGACCGCGAGTATGTAGGCAGTTTGATGCAGCCGGTAACTGAGGTCGGCAAGATTGCGAATTGGATCGCGCCGCCGGCCACTGGAATCAAGGGCAAGCCGTTCGACTTTGAATATGTGAGATTGTGACAAAGCCACAGATGAACACAGATAGACACTGATCAGAATTTTCTCCATCTGTGACATCTGTGTGCATCTGTGGCCAATTCCTTTTGGTTAGCAATGACGACCGACCTCAGCCGCTACGATCAAAAGCTCGAGCACATTCTGCGTACTTCGGCGCGAATTTTTGCCGAGAAGAGTTATCACTCCACGTCGATGCGCGACATTGCGCGGGCGACGGGTGTCAGCCTCGCGGGGCTTTATCATTACTGCAAATCGAAAGAGGAGCTGTTGTTCCTGATCCAGGATCATTGTTTCGCCGTGGTGCGCGAACGCCTCGAAGAACGAATCAAAGACGTCGATGATCCGATTGAGAAGCTGCATATCTTCATCGACAATCATCTTTCATTTTTTGCGGCGAACATGGCCGAGATGAAGGTGCTCTCGCATGAAGCCGAATCGCTCGAGGGTGAATTGCACCGGCACGTGTCGACCAAGAAAGAACGTTACGCCAAACTGGCGCGCAAGATTCTGCGTGAGATACAGGGACAGTCAGCGGTCGAGTCCGGCTTTGACGTGACCGCGGCCACCTACGCTCTGTTCGGCATGATGAACTGGATCTATAACTGGTACGATCCGCGCGGCAAGTTGTCGGTGAAACAACTCGTCGATAATATTACGCGGCTGTTCTTGAACGGATTCTTGTCGTCATCACCTGAGAAGCTGCCGGTGCCGCCCGCGCGCGCCAGTGAGAAAGTCAGCGTCTGGCGCACAGCCTAGCATCGGTACCGATTGGTGTCAGAACCGCGAGCGGTAGCGACCGGACCAGGAAGATCCGACGGCTGAACAGAGGAAACGAATTCACGATACCTGAGATGGACACGCAGCTCGTTCAATATGAAGTGCGCGAACAGATCGCGGTGCTGACGCTCAACGATCCGCCGGCGAACACTTATTCCTACGACATGATGCGCCAGCTTGACGGCGCGATTCTGACAGCGCGAATGGACGAGAGCGTTCAGGTTTTGGTCATCGTGGGCGCGGGCGAAAAATTCTTTTGCGCCGGCGCGAACATCGCGATGCTGGGCGAGGTCACGCCGGAATTCAAATACTATTTTTGCCTGCACGCGAACGAGACGCTGAACCGATTGGAACAGACCCCGAAGCTCGTCATCGCCGCCATCAATGGCCATTGCGTCGGCGGTGGTCTGGAAGTCGCGATGGCTGCCGACTTGCGTATTGCGCGGCGCGGCGCCGGCAAGATGGGATTGCCGGAAGTCACTTTAGGTGTGTTGCCGGGAACGGGCGGCACGCAAAGACTGACGCGTCTGGTAGGAAAATCAAAAGCGATCGAGTTGATGGCGGCGGGTGAATTATTTGATTTCGAACGAGGCGAGACGCTCGGCCTGGTCAATCGAATTGTTGATGCGAGTGACGCGGGAGATTTCATAAAGCAAGCGCTGGACTACGCGCGTCAATTCACCACGCCAACGAAAGCGGCGCGCGCCGTCGGGAGAATCAAGCGGGCGGTGCAGACCGGCGCCGAGATTCCGTTCGAATCAGCGTTGGCGCTCGAACGTGAATTGCAGCAGCAACTCTTTACCTCTGAGGACGCCAAAGAAGGACTCCATGCTTACGTGAATAAACGGAAGGCAGAGTTCAAAGGAAAGTAGAACCCATCAGGATCGTTTAGCGCGACGACTTGTCGTCGCAGACCGCACAAGTGCGGCCTCTAAACGAATATCGGGATATGGCTGAAGAACTGATCAAAGTTTCGGACAACGGCGGCATCGTCACGGTGACGCTCAATCGTCCCGAGCGCCTCAACGCGCTCGCCGGCTACATGCGTCGAGATCTGGCGGAGGCGCTGGAAGAGGCCGGCAGCGATCCGGACGTGCGCGTCATTGTGATCAACGGCGCGGGGCGCTCGTTTTGTGCGGGCGGTGACGTGCACTTCATGGCCGAACTGGTAGAGCGCGGCGACACGGAAGAGTTCGCCCGTTTGCTGGGCGCGGCGCGGCGCGTAATTCTCACCATCAGGCAGATGACCAAACCGGTGCTGGCATCGATCGAAGGCGCTTGTGCGGGAGCCGGTTTCAATCTCGCGCTGGCGTGCGATCTGCGCATCGCTTCGACGACCGCGTCATTCGCGCAATCGTTCGTCAAACTCGGATTTCACCCTGATTGGGGCGGCACCTACTTCCTGCCGCGCATGGTCCCGTCGAACATCGCCGCGGAACTGTTTTTCCTGGGCGATGCGATCGACGCGCAGAAAGCTCTGCAACTGGGATTGGTGAATCGCGTCGTGGCGCCTGACGAACTCGAAGCCGAAACTCTTAAACTGGCGGAGCGTCTGCGCGATGCGCCCGCAGTTTCCATTGCGGCGGCGAAGCATGCTGTCTATGCGGGGGAACACGACTCACTGGAACAGATGCTGCAATACGAAGTTGATGCGCAACTGCGCTGCTTTGAATCGGAAGACGGCCGCGAAGGCGTGCGCGCTTTTTTAGAGAAGCGGCCACCAAAATTTACCGGAAGATAATTGTAGGGGCAGGCCTGGTGCCTGCCCGTCGTCATGATTAGAACGCGGGCAGGGACAAGCCCTGCCCCTACAGACGAAATGAAACTCGCGAACAGACTCGCATTCATCAGCGGTGGTGGCCGCGGTATTGGCCGGGCAATTGCGATCGCTTTTGCCCGCGAGGGAGCGTCGGTCGGCATCGCCGCGCGCACACTCAAACAGGTTCGCGGTGTGGCCAAAGAGGTTGCGAAAGAATTCGGCGTTGAAGCGCTGCCGCTGAAATGCGATGTGCGCAACCGCGGGTGGGTAACAGATGCGTTCGACAGCTTCCGCCTGCACTTTGGCCGTGGGCCTGACATCGTGGTGAACAACGCGGGCATCGCGAAATCGGAATTGTTCGTCAGAACCGATGAGCCTTTCTGGGAAGAACATCTGAATACGAATCTCGGCGGCACGTTTCGCTGCACTCACGCGGCGTTGCCGGAAATGATCGAACGCGGCTGGGGACGCATCATCAATGTGGCTTCGATTGCAGGCAAGACGGGTGCGCCTTACATTTCTGCATACGCAGCGTCGAAGCATGGCGTGCTCGGTTTGACGAGGTCGCTGGCGCTGGAGGTGGCGGCGCAGGGAATCACGGTCAATGCGATCTGTCCCGGATACGTCGATACCGAAATGACTTCGGGCGGCATCGAGAATATTGTTGCGCGCACCGGGAAGTCGGCGAAGCAAGCGCTGCAGATGCTGGAGCGAATGAGCCCGCAGAATCGTCTGATAACACCCGACGAGGTGGCGGCTTTGGCGGTGTTGCTCGCGTCAGAAGAAGGCCGCGGCATCAATGGTCAGGCGATCAATGTCGATGGCGGAACAGTATTGTTCTGAAAAGCGAGGCTGCTAAGGAATCTCAAGGTTAGGAAGGGGGCTTGCCCCCGCTCGCTTGAGAATTCAAACTTTCGAGTTGTTATTAAGAGCGAGGGCAAGCCACCCTTCCTAACCTCGAGGTAATGTAGAATCTGCTGAATCCCAAACTGATTAATGATTGAGAACCTTAATAATCGCGAACGGACACATTCATGTGGCGCGCTGCGCAAAGAGCACGTGGGCCAACGCGTGACGTTGATGGGTTGGTGTGCGCGGCGGCGTGACTTTGGGCCACTGACTTTTATCGACCTGCGCGACCGCGGCGGCATCACCCAGATTGTGGTAAATCAAGAGAACGCATCTGCAGCGCACGCCAAGGCCAAGGACGTGCGCGGCGAGTACGTAATCGCCGCCGTTGGCGAAGTGGTGCTGCGCGATGAGACTGCGCGCAATCCTAAGCTCGCGACCGGGGACGTTGAAGTTCAGGCCAGCGAAATTGTAATTCTCAACGACGCGCGCACGCTGCCCTTCCAACTCGACGCTTCTGACGAAGCGCTGGCCGCCGAGGATCTGCGCCTGAAGTATCGTTATCTCGATCTGCGGCGCCCGCAGTTGCAGGCAAACCTGCGTCTGCGTCACCGGATGATTCTCGAAATCAATCGGTACATGGACGAGCAAGGCTTCACCCAGATCGAAACGCCGAACCTGATCAAATCGACTCCTGAAGGCGCGCGCGATTACATCGTGCCGTCGCGGGTGCAGCCGGGAAAATTTTTCGCGCTGCCGCAAAGCCCGCAGATTTTCAAACAGATTTGCATGATTGCGGGTCTCGACAAGTACTACCAAATTGCGCGTTGCTTTCGCGATGAAGACCTGCGCGCCGATCGACAGCCGGAGTTCTCGCAGCTCGATGTCGAGCTGAGCTTTGCGACGGCGGATCAGATTTACAAACTAGTCGAAGGATTGTATGCGCGCATCTTTGGTTTGATCGGCGTTGACTTGCAGACTCCGTTTCCGCGATACACATTTGCGGAAGTCATGCGGCGATTCGGATCGGACAAGCCCGACCTGCGCATCGACGGCATGGAATTGCAGGATTTGTCGGAACGTCTGGCCGCAACGACCTTTGCGCCTTACGCGGCCGCCCTCGAGCGCGGCGGACAAATCAAAGGAATCGTGGTGCGCGGCGGCGCGTCGATGTCGCGCAAAGCGCTGGATGAGTTGCAGGAGTTTGCGAAGCGTTACGGCGCCGCGGCGTTGGCCTGGATCAAGCTGGGCGATGAACTATCGTCGTCGTTGCTCAAGGCCCTGGGCCACGAGACGGTGGTGGATCTCGCCGGCATCGCCGGCGCGCAAGAGGGCGACGCCGTTCTGATCATCGCGGGCAAATCAGACGTGGTCGCGGCGAGTCTGGGCGCGTTGCGCAATGAAATCGCGCGCCGCGAAAAGTTAATACCCGAAAATGTCTTCCTGCCGCTGTGGGTAACTGAATTTCCGATGTTCGAATATCACGAAGACGATGATCGGTATTACTCGATGCACCATCCGTTCACTTCGCCGATAGATGAAGACGTGCCATTGTTCGAGCGGGCCGTGAATGGCGAAGCCGAACTGTTCCGGCAGATTCGCGCAAAGGCTTACGACGCCGTGATTAATGGCCTCGAGGTCGCCGGCGGCTCGATCCGAATTCATCGCCGCGACGTGCAAGCGCTCGTTTTCAAATCTCTCGGCATGACCGAGGAAATGGCGCGCGCGCGATTTGGTTTCTTCCTCGAAGCTTTGAGTTACGGCACACCGCCGCATGGGGGCATCGCTGCGGGCATCGAGCGCACGCTGATGGCGCTCGTGCCGACCGAAAACATTCGCGACGTGATGGCGTTTCCGAAGACGGCTTCGGCGCAGGACTTGATGATCGACGCGCCCGGCGAAGTTGATCAAAAGCAGTTGGCGGAATTGCATCTCCGAGTTGTGAGCGAATGAGAGAAGCGGCGCGCGTTTTCGTTCTCAATGAATTGTCGATAAACATTTCGCTCAGCGATGGCGCGAAACACCTTTGGGGCTAAGACTCACCACAACTCATCTCAGTCAAATCGTTTCGCATGCGCGCGAATCGTCTCCCAATGAATGCTGTGGATTGATTGGCGGCGCGGACGGCCTGGCGCAAACGATCTATCGCACGCGAAATGTCGCGCACGATCCGCTGGTCACTTACGAAGCCGCGCCGGAAGATTTATTCGCCGCACAGCGTCAGATGCGCGAGCGCGGCGAACAACTAATTGCCATTTATCACTCACATCCGCGGTCCGCAAATCCCGAACCTTCCGCCACCGACGTGCGTCTTGCCTACTACCCTTCAGCGGTTTACCTTATTGTGGGATTAGGAAATGATGAGCCCTGCGTTCGCGCGTTTAGCATCTGCGAACGTGAAGGTTGGCAGCCGATCGATTATCAGATTGTCGACTGACTTCGACGAAACTGTGCGACCGAGGCCCGCGTAAAGATCTTCAATGGAGCCCAAGCGCGGCAAATATGATACGAACCCGCTGGATGAGGACGTTGCTCATCGAGCTGATGAAGCATTCGAATCGAGTCATTCGGGGGCGGCGACCGAAGACATCAGCGGACCCACCAAGCCAATCAATCGCAATGCGCAGCAAACCGCGCGCGCCGGGATGGAGAGTGAAGCGCCGACCCGGCACATTGGCGACAAGGTCACGTCCTATCCGTCCGTGTTCGTGCCGCCGCCGGCGCGGCCATCCACGACTTACGAGGCGCCGCGCGTCACGCCATCGGACATTTATTTGCCGCCGCCGGGACCGCCGCCGAACGTCTATCAATCGCCGGCGATGCCCTTTCTCAAGCCGGGATTGCGCACCGTCGCGGGTCTCGGCATTCCCGAACGCTGGGCGGCGATTCTGCCGTATATGCCGTTTTCCTCGTGGCTCGGAGTCGTCATCGGCGTCATTGAATTGTTTCTGACGCCGCGAACTGAGACGCGCGTCCGATTTCATGCTTCGCAGGCGCTGGTGCTGCAAGTGGCCATCTCGGCCGTGACCACCTTGCTGACCTTTATCGGATTCGTCACCCGCAGCAAATTCAGCGGCGCCGGTTTGGTGGGCCTGGCCGGATTCATTTTCCTCTGGGTCGCCGTCGTCAAGGTTTGGAAGGGTAAACCGTTCACCATCACGGCGCTCGAAGAGCCGCGCAAATGGCTTGACGAGAAGATAAAGCCGCGCAAATAATTACCGCACTTCAACTGAACGAAGCGACAGTCGCCCGGCATCAAACCAGTGTTCAATTGAACCTGCGTATCGGTCGCCATCGGATACCAAAACAGCCCCGTTTGAATGACTTGAGCCATTCGAGGTAGCCGAAGCTCTGGTCAGTTCAAACCACCCGAGGCGTCGCGCCCCCTGCGATCGGCCCCGGTCGTAATGAACAGACATGTCGCCTGCCTGTTTTCGATTTCAAAGGAGTGAGACATGAGAGTACTGGTTCACAGAAGCGCATCGAGAGCGTTGATTCTGGCGATCGTCGTTTCGATTACGGCGACACCGCTGGCCACGTATGCGCAAACGCCAATCAAGATCCACGGCAACAAGTTTGCGCTGGCTGATGATGTGAAGCTTGGTCAGGAGGCGGCCGCCGAAGCCGAGAAACAAATGCAGTTGGTGCGCGATCCGGAATTGGGAGGATACCTCGAGCGCGTGGGCCAGCGGCTCGCGGCTGCGATTCCGCAGGAATTTCAACATCCGGAATTTCGTTACTCGTTCAAAGTAGTCAACGCCAAAGAGATCAACGCCTTCGCTTTGCCGGGCGGACCGATGTACGTGAACAGCGGGATGATCGTCAACGCCCGCAGCGAGGACGAAATGGCCGGCGTCATGGCGCACGAAATTAGCCACGTGGCGCTGCGTCACGGCACGGCCCAGGTAACCAAGGCCCAGAAGTACCAGATATTGTCGGGCATCATGGGCATGGGTGGTCAAATTCTCGGCGGGCCAATCGGCTCGATCGCGCAGATGGGCTCGCAAGGCGTGGGCGTTTACTTATTGAAGTTCAGCCGTGAGTACGAAACTGAGGCGGACCTGCTCGGCGCGCGCATCATGGCAAATGCCGGTTACGATCCCCGCGAGCTGGCGAACATGTTCAAGACGATCGAATCGCAGGGCAGCGGTGGCGGTCCCGGTTTTCTCAGCGATCACCCCAGTCCGAAAGATCGCGTCGCGAAAATTAATCTGGAAGCGCAGGCGCTGCAAATCAACACGGCATCGATTCCCGACAAGCATGACTTCATGGTGGCGCAGCAGCGGCTGACCGGACGCGGTGGTGGGCAATCATTTACCGGCAGCACTCAGGCGTATTCGAACCCGGGAAATTCAAATCAGGGCGCCGCATCTGGAAACATGGGGAACCAGGGATACTCGAATCCGAACTCGCAACCTACGACGATGGGCAACGCTGGGAATCAGCCCAATGCAAATTCGTCGTTACCAAAGCCGACCGGTCGCGTAGAGGCGACGTCAGCAAATTACAAATCCTACAAAGAGGGCGTGTTTGCGGTAAACGTTCCCGACAATTGGCAGGAACTCAACGAACCAGAGGGATTGTGGTTTGCTCCGCAGGGAGGATTCGGTGCGGTCAGCGGCCGCAGTGTGTTCACTCATGGAGTGAGCTTCGGATCCATCCGGCTTGAAGGTCGTGCCGCGCAGCAAGCGACGGATGAATTCATCAAATCGATGACGCAGGGCACGAAGATGCGCGCGCGCGGCGGTTATCAACCCATGAACAACATCGCCGGACGCAACTGGCAGTTAATTACTTTTGACAACAGTAATGAGGCGACCAACCGGCCGGAGCTGGTGAACATAGCCACGACGCCGCTGCGAACCGGCGATCTGCTTTACATGATTGCCGTTTGTCCCACTGATGAATACCCGAAATACCAGACTGTTTTCCTGACGATTTTGCGTTCCATACAACTGACTGATTAAGGACTCGCCAAAGTTTCCCTGACGCCGCCAGACGGGTTTATTGGGCCCCGATTGGCGGCGCCCATTTTCCACTCTATGTAAAACGAAAGCTTCTGTAGTAGCATCAAAGCCTTCTCTCCCGGTTGTTGCAACCAGATTCACTAATATTTTCAAGGATGCATTTATGAACCAGGGGCTTTATCGCGGTTTAAGAGTCGTAATCGTTTCAATTCTACTCGCCACTTTTGCGGCGCCGCCGCTGGCGCACGGGCAAACGCAAAAGACCTCGACAGGTCCGGCCACAATTGTTCTGCACAAAAACAGATACTCGCCGCGGGACGATGTGCAAATCGGACGCGAGGCGGCGGGACAAGCAGAAAGGCAATTGCGCATTATCCGCGATCAGCAACTCGCCGAGTACCTCGAGAGTGTCGGCCAGGGTTTAGTGCGCGCGATTCCGCCGGAATATCAACACCCGGAATTCCGTTATTATTTCAAAGTCGTCGACGATCGATCGATTAACGCGTTCGCACTTCCGGGTGGGCCGATGTACGTGAACACCGGCGCGATCATGGCCGCTAAGAATGAAGGCGAACTGGCCGGGGTGATGGCCCACGAACTTAGTCACGTGGCGCTGCGGCACGGCACGGCGCAGGCAACGAAAGCAGAAAGCCCTTCGCTGCTGGCCGGACTTGGTCAGATTGGCGGCGCGATTCTTGGTGGGCCGCTGGGGGGCGCGGTTTCGGCGGTGAGTCAAATCGGTGGGGCGGCTTACCTGCTCCGCTTCAGTCGCGAATACGAAACTGAAGCTGACTTGCTCGGCGCTCGCATAATGGCCAGGGCCGGATACGATCCGCGCGATCTGGCGAATATGTTCCGAACCATCGAACAGCGGACCGGTGGCGGAGGCGGCGGTTGGTTGAGCGATCACCCGAGTCCGAAGGATCGTTACGCGAAGATCAACGCCGAAGCTGCGCGTTTGCAAGTCGCCGCGAATCCGATCAAAGTCACCGCGGGTTTTCAGGAAACTCAACAACTGCTCAGCGGCAACACTGCCGGAAATCGAGGCAATCGCGGAAGCCGATATCCGCAAAGCAACTATCCGAACGGCAACAACTATCCGAACGGGAATAATTATCCGTCAGCGCCCAGCAGTTCGGTGGAACTCCCTTCGTCCAGGTATCGGACTTATGACAAGGGAACTTTCACCGTCAACATCCCTGACAACTGGAGCGAGGTCAATCAGAACGGTTTGTGGTATGCGCCGCGCGGCGCCTACGGATCGTCGAATGGCCGAACCGTCTTTACGCACGCGGTGACTTTCGGCGCGGTGCAAACCCAGAATCGAAACCTGCAGCAGGCGACCTCTGAGTTTGTTAACTCTCTGACGCGAAGCAGTAACACTATGCGCGCGCGCGGCAGTTACCAGCGAATGGATGTCGCGGGCCGGTTCGGTGAACTCATTACCTTTGATAACGTCAACCAGGCGACTCAGCGCGCGGAAGTGATTAGCATCGTGACGACGCAGTTACGAAGCGGCGAGTTGTTCTACATGATCGCCGTTACCCCGACCGATGATTACCCGAGATACCAGGGTACGTTTCAGACGATTCTCCGTTCTTTGCAGTTGAATGACTGAGCCAACTAACTTGCGACTGGCTAACTTGCGACTGGGACTTGTCACTGGCTAACTTGCGACTAGCTAAATTGCCACTAGCTTTAGCTAGTGGGACACATTAGAAGGACAGAGTGGCTTTAGCCAAAGCACAGGCAGAAGCAACTTGCCTTTGGCTTTAGTCTAACCATTAGGCTAAAGCTAGTGGCAGGTTAGCCCGTGGCTGCTTGACACCACCGGTGCGCACCCCTATAGTCCTTCTTCAGCGCTCGCGAATTTCGCGGGCGCTATTGTTGAGCACTAACGGAGATTTTGAATGCCTAATCATAAGTCAGCAGAAAAGCGCGTGCGACAGAATGACCGCCGCCGAGTTGTCAATCGTTCAAATCGCACCAAATTGCGCAGTTCTATCAAGAATTTGCGCAGTGCGTTGAAGGGCACCGATGCCGGCAAAGTTGGCGCGCTGCTGCCCAAAACGGTTTCGGAAATCGACAAGGCTGTCCAAAAAGGCGTGCTGCACCGCAACGCAGCGGCGCGACATAAATCGCGCCTGACGATGCACGCCACTCAAGCAGCCGCAAAATAAGTCAGACCCACTGCATTGGCAGGCGGGCATTTTCAAACGCAAGCGAGGCGGATCGATTATTCGATCCGCCTCGTTTCTTTTTTTGGAGGTGATACATGTTGGCCACGTTCAAGGATGACGCGGAGATTATTGATTTGGTGCGGCGTTTCGAATCCTGCGAAATCAATCCCGCAGACTTCAGGCACTATCAACACCTGACGGTCGCATTGTGGTACATCAAAGAGTTTCCTTACGACATCGCGTCCGATACGTTGCGCGCCGGAATCAAGAAGCTGGCGGCCGCTTACGGGAAGACCGGCTATCACGAAACGATCACGCTGTTCTGGCTGGTTGTGGTCCGCGACTTCGCTGAGACCGCGGATCCGATGGAGTCGATCAGCGAATTGGCGAATCGACTGGTGTCGACTTATCAAAAGAGTTTGATCGCCGAATATTATTCGGAAGAACTGATCGCCTCGCCGGAAGCCAAGCATCGCTGGGTGGAGCCGGATCTGAAATCATTGTCGCCGGCGATGGAGTCAGTACCATCCGCGTGAGCGGATGGATCACGGCGCGAGGTTTGGGATGATCTACCTGCTTACGCAGGTGGTACTGACCCGTCACCTCGATCCAAAGCGGCGTCGGCGCTGCGCTCTGCCGCCGCACTCCAAACAGTGATAAGCTACGCGCCGAAATTTACTTTCGAAGGAGCCCAACCGATGCGTCCGTCCGTTTTGATCTGCTTCGTGCTTGCCGTCTGCGGTTCTGTATACGCGCAACCGCAGACTCAGCCTCAGCGAAACTATCCCGCGCCCGTCGAAGGCGATTACGTGATTAAAGATTTTCACTTTCGCAGCGGCGAGACGCTGCCGGAATTGAAGATGCACTACCGCACCATCGGCACGCTTAAAACAAACAGTGCCGGCGTCGCCACCAACGCGGTAATCGCGGGCCACGGCACCGGCGGTAATGGCGGCAGTCTGCTTAATCCGAGTTTCGCGAACGTCCTGTTTGGTCCAGGTCAGCTGCTCGACGCGACGAAATATTTCATCATCCTGCCCGACGGTATCGGTCACGGAAAATCGAGCAAGCCCAGCGACGGCCTGCACATGAAATTTCCGAAATACACCTATGACGACATGGTCGCCGCGCTGCACGAAGTGCTGACCAAAGGGCTCGGCGTGAACCATCTGCGCCTGGTGATGGGCACTTCGATGGGTGGCATGCAGACGTGGGTTTGGGGCGAGATGTATCCCGATTTCATGGACGCGCTGATGCCGCTGGCAAGTAATCCGGTTGAAATCGCCGGCCGCAATCGCATCTGGCGTTTCATGGCCATCGATGCGATCAAGAACGACCCTGATTGGATGGGCGGTGAATACAAGACCCCTCCGATGCGGTCACTCACAACCGCGGAGGACTTGCTGATATTAGCCGGCAGCGCGCCGCTGAATTGGCAGTCCGCGGCTCCCACACGTGAAGCGGCAGAAAAATTCTATCTCGATCGATTCAAGCGAGCCGTCACCGCGCTCGACGCCAACGATCTGATCTATCAACTCGACGCCTCGCGTGAATACAATCCGGCGCCCAAACTCGAATCGATTAAGGCGCCGCTCATCGCGGTTAACTCCGCCGATGACTTCATCAATCCGCCGGAACTTGGAATCATCGAACGCGAAATCAAACGCGTGAAGCGCGGCAAGTTTGTCAATATTCCGATCAGCAGCGACACGCGCGGCCACGGCACGCATACCATCGCGAAGATTTGGCAAGGATATTTGAAGGAGTTGCTGGACGAATCCGCGCGGTAATGCAGTCAGTACCAGGAGCGGTAGCGACTGGGTGCTGGCTCGGATGAGTCTCGGTTCTTACAGCACCCGGTCGCTACCGCTCCCGGTACTGACACCATGGCCAATCACAACTCGTCGAACATCTCTTCATCGATGTAGCACCAGCCCCAGTCTTCACCCGGCTGGAACGATTTAATGATCGGATGATCAGTTGCCTGGAAATGTTTGGTCGCGTGCTTGTTCTTTGAAGAGTCGCAGCAGCCGACGTGGCCGCAGGTCATGCAGAGCCGGAGGTGGAGCCAGGTATCGCCGATCTTCAGGCAATCTTCGCAGCCGTCGGCGCTGGGGCTTACTTCCTGAATCTGGTCTAAATGCTTACAAGCCATAATTTCAAGATTTCCCTCGGTTTCCTTAAGGTTTTTAACCGCACACGGCGTTAGATTTCGAATCACGAACCACGAACGCCGAAGGCGTTCATAAATTCCAGCCCAGGATTGCGCGCATCAAGCGCGCTACCCTGGGAAAACGGTGATGTGGTTCCTCCGAAACCCTGAAAGGGTTTTTGAGCAAGTGATTGATTCCCGCAATTCGCGGCAGTAGCTTGCGAACTCCTTCAGAGTTCAGAAATTTCTTCGTCGAAATTTCCCAGGGCGTTGCCCTGGGCCGCAATTCGCGAACGCCTTCAGCGTTCAAGTTGCGCGCGCGAAAACTTGCGCTACATGATTGCCTTAATCCATCCACCGTCAACCGGAATCGAAGTGCCGGTGATGTAACTAGCTCTTTCAGAAACCAGAAAAGCAGCCAGCGCGGCGAACTCACGCGGTTCGCCGATGCGATGCATCGGAATTTCTTTCTCCCAACGCGCGACGAATTCTTCCGGCGTGATGCCTTGCTTCACCGCCATCATCGTCGCCAACTCTTCGACGCGCTCGGTGCGCGTGTAGCCGGGCATGATGTTGTTCACGGTAATTCCAAACTGCGCCACTTCGTTGGCAAGCGTGCGCGCGAATCCGGTCACGCCCGCGCGCAAGCTGTTCGACAGAATTAGATTATCGACCGGCTGTTTCACGGCGATGGAAGTGATATTGAGAATCCTTCCCCAACGACGCTCCTTCATGCCCGGCACAACCGCGCGCGCGAGATTTACCGAACTGTAAAGCAGCAAGCGAGTCGCCGCTTCCCATTGTTCGAGATCGAAAGCTTCGAATGGCCCGGCCGGTGGACCGCCCGAGTTCGTGACGAGAATATCGATCCGTCCAAAGCGATGGATGGCTGATGAAGTCAGGCGCGTAACGTCATCCGGATTCGATACGTCGGCGGCCAGGCCCACGACCTTCGCTTTGGTTGCGGCGGCGATTTCGTTCGCGACGCGTTCAATCGTTTCCTGTTTGCGCGCGCAGATGACCAGCGACGCGCCTTCGTTGGCGAGTTCCTCGGCGACGGCGCGGCCGAGTCCGCGACTGGCCGCGGCGACAAGAGCGACTTTGTTTTTGAGTCCCAGATCCATGCGCGCTGTTGTCAGTACCACCCGCGGGAGTGGGTGGATCAAACACGGTCCTTCACCCTATCAACTGGATCCATCAGCCGACGCGGATGGTACTGACCGCAGGTAATCGTCCGTCTTATCCAACCAATCCTGCCGCGGCGGACTGAAGATGTCCACGTCCAGCGTGTCTGCGAGCGCTTCCGCCTTGTGCTGCACGTGCGAAGGAATTTGTAGTACCTCGCCGGCCATCACGTCGATTACCTGTGACTCGTCAGGGCCGATCCAAAAGCGCAGACCGCCTTCCAGGATGTAGGTGAGTTGTTCATTCTCGTGCGAGTGGCGCGGGACGATGGCGCCCTTCTTCAAATAGACATGGGCCAGCATCATGCGATC